>WNGJ01000322.1_pt1 | contig 60244 bp, 60 predicted proteins | sample 5400611 | NCBI WGS metagenome assembly WNGJ01 (sample SAMN13153375, study PRJNA577476) | soil metagenome | isolation source: 40 cm soil or saprolite under Garry oak tree replicate 1 | place: USA:California | collected 2016-06-15 | reverse complement strand
CCGACGCCGATCGGGTCGAACAGCGCCGCCCGCGCGAAATCGGGCAATGACTGGCCCGTGCCCTTCACGATCAGCCGTCCGATCAGCGCCGTTGCCGCCGCGCCGTAAATCCAACGCACGCCCGGCTCGGCGATGAAAGGCTGACTGAAGATGTAGCGATAGCGATCCGGCGCGCGTTCCATCTGGATCTCGCTGTTGGCAGGATCCTGATAAGGGATATCCTCGTTCCATTCGAGTCCCAGCGACATCGTCAGCGTATGCGCGATGGTGAGATGCTTATGCCTTGGATCGGTGGCGAGGTCGGCATATTCGGGAAAGGCCTCCAGCAACGGCCGTTCCGGCGGCGGGACCTTGCCGCGCGCCAGCGCAAGGCCATAGAGCAGCCCGAGGATGCTCTTGGTCACCGAGCGCAGGTCATGCAGCGTCTCCGGGCCGAAGGCGACATGACCAATTGGCCGGCCCCACACTTCATCCTCGCCGGCATCATAGCGCTCGAGCACCAGCGCGCCTTTGCGCAGGATGACGACGCCGTGCAGTTTCCATGCGCGGCCTGAGGTGATGAGGTGGTCGAGCCGTCCCTCCAGATCGGATGCGAAGCCGGCGTCGGAGGGCGATATCTTTCGCCACTCGACTGAGCCCGCTGCATTCAGCGGGTGACTAAAGCCGCTGCCGACAGCAGCGGCTGCACCGGCGATCATCTGACGACGCGTGAGCATTGGACGGTCTCACCCTACATCCTGTTCGGGTAAGACTTTACCAGCTTTTCGACGTCTTGTCCGATGCTTTCAGGGATGGCCAGCACCAACACGCCAACACGTGCGCGGCGTGGCATTTGATCCGCTGCTCCCGTGTCGCCTTCTTCCCTTGTCGCTTTGGGCAGAATGCGGTGCAAGTGAAGCCACGCCTTGTTCGAGGCCGCCTGCGCCTCACATCCCCTTGACGATGTTCTCGGTCATCTTCTTGGCGTCGCCGAGCAGCATCATGGTGTTGTCGCGATAGAACAGCGGGTTGTCGATGCCGGCATAGCCCGACGCCAGCGAGCGCTTGATGAACATCACCGTGCCGGCCTTCCAGACCTGCAACACCGGCATGCCGTAGATCGGCGAGGTCTTGTCCTCTTCGGCGGCAGGATTGGTGACGTCGTTGGCACCGATCACGAAAGCGATGTCGGCCTGCGCGAATTCGGAATTGATATCCTCGAGCTCGAACACCTCGTCATAGGGCACGTTGGCTTCCGCGAGCAGCACGTTCATGTGTCCGGGCATGCGGCCGGCGACGGGGTGAATGGCGTATTTCACCTCGACGCCTTCCTTCTTCAGAGTATCCGCCATTTCGCGCAGCGCATGCTGCGCCTGCGCTACCGCCATGCCGTAGCCCGGCACGATGATGACCTTGGAGGCGTTCTTCATGATGAAGGCGGCGTCGTCGGCGGAGCCGAGCTTCGCCGGTTTCTGCTCGCCGCCCGCCCCGCCCGTGGCCGCGGTCTCGCCGCCGAAGCCACCCAGAATCACCGAAATGAAGGAACGGTTCATCGCGTGGCACATGATGTAGGACAGGATCGCGCCGGATGAACCAACCAGCGCGCCGGTGATGATCAGCGCCGAGTTGCCGAGTGTAAAGCCGATGCCTGCCGCGGCCCATCCCGAATAGGAATTGAGCATCGAGATCACGACCGGCATGTCGGCGCCGCCGATCGGGATGATCATGAGCACGCCGAGCACGAGCGCGATGATGGTGATGAGCCAGAAGTCAAGCGCACTGCCGGACACCACAAGGCTGACGATGAAGAATAGGAGCGCCAGGCCGAGCGCGATGTTGATGACGTGACGCGCAGGCAGAATGATCGGCTTGCCGCTCATGCGTGCCGACAGTTTCAGGAACGCGATCACAGAGCCGGTGAAGGTAAGCGCGCCGATGGCGACGCCGAGCGACATTTCGACCAGGCTCTGCGGATGGATATTGCCGGGCGTGCCGATATCGAAGGCTTCGGGCGCGTAGAACGCACCGGCGGCGACCAGCACCGCGGCCATGCCGACCAGCGAGTGGAAGGCGGCGACGAGTTCAGGCATCGACGTCATCGGCACGCGGCGGGCGATGACAGCGCCGATGCTGCCGCCGACGGCGACGCCGACGATCACCAACAGCCAGGCGATGCCGTCGGCCGGCGGGTGGCTTGCGAGCGTGGTGGCGACCGCGATCGCCATGCCGGCCATGCCGAGGAAATTGCCACGGCGGCTCGAGGCCGGGCTCGACAATCCGCGCAGCGACAGGATGAACAGCACACCTGCCACAAGATAAAGCAGTGCAGCCAGATTGGCGTTCATTGGCGGGCCCCCTCCCCTGTCATCATCCGCCACCGGGTCTCGCCTTTGGCGAGCCCGATGACAAGCTCCGGCGGATGATCCGGTAACCCGAATTGGCCGCGATCAAACGAAAGATCGCGGCGCACTGGACGCCCTGCCTGCGCGGGGCATGACGACATGTCTTGCGAATTCTTCATCGCTTCACTTGGCCTTCTTCTTGTACATCGCCAGCATGCGCTGGGTGACAAGGAAGCCGCCGAAGATGTTCACGCAGGCAAAGATCAACGCAACGAAGCCGAAGCCGCGCGCCCAGCCGCTGCCTGACGAAATCATGCCGACGCCGACGGCGAGCAGCGCGCCGACCACGATCACCGAGGAGATCGCGTTCGTCACCGACATCAGCGGCGTATGCAGCGCGGGCGTCACCGACCACACCACGAAATAGCCGACGAACACCGCAAGGACGAAAATCGACAGCCGGAACACAAAGGGATCGACGGCTTGGGCGGCATGCTCCATGGCTTCTCTCCTCTTAGCCCGTCATTCCGGGACGGCTCAGCGCGCCGGACCCGGAATCTCGAGATTTGGATTCGACAATCGGGATTCCGGGTTCGCTTCCATCGGGCAGCGCTTTGCGCGGACCCGTTGGAAGCGCCCCGGAATAACGAGGTGAACTGTTATCGCGCGGCATCGATCACGCGCCTTTCGGCTGGAAGTTCGGATGAATGACGGCGCCGTCCTTGGTCAGCGCGGTGGCCTTGACCAGATCGTCGTCCCAGTTGACCGCAAGCGCCTTGGTCGATTTGTCGACCAGGGTCTCGATGAACGACAACAGGTTACGCGCGTAGAGGCTGGAAGCCGAGGTGGCGACGCGGCCGGCGAGATTGGGGATGCCGACGATCCTGATGCCGTCGACATCGGTCGTCTGGCCGCTCTTGACGCCCTCGACATTGCCGCCGCGCTCGACCGCGAGATCGACCAGCACCGAGCCCGGCTTCATCGACTTCACCATCTCGGTGGTCACAAGCCGCGGCGCGGGGCGGCCCGGGATCAGCGCGGTGGTGATGATGACGTCCTGTTTCTTGATGTGCTCGGCGGTCAAGGCCGCCTGCTTGGCCTGATATTCCTTCGACATTTCCTTGGCGTAGCCGCCGGCCGTCTCGGCCTGCTTGAATTCCTCATCCTCGACCGCGAGGAACTTGGCGCCAAGACTCTCCACCTGCTCCTTCACCGCCGGCCGTACGTCGGTCGCGGTGACGATCGCCCCCAGGCGGCGCGCGGTTGCGATCGCCTGCAGGCCCGCGACGCCGACGCCCATCACGAACACCTTTGCCGCCGGAACCGTGCCGGCCGCCGTCATCATCATCGGAAAGGCCCGGCCGAACGCTTCCGCCGCCTCGATCACCGCGCGATAACCGGCGAGATTGGCCTGGCTGGAGAGCACGTCCATTGCCTGGGCGCGGGTGATGCGCGGCATCAATTCCATTGCGAAAGCTGCAACGCCGGCATCCGCCATCGTCTTCAACGCGGCGTCGTTGCCGTAGGGGTCCATGATGGCAATGACCAGCGCGCCGCGCTTGTAGCCGGCAAGCTCGGATGCTTCCGGCCGCTTCACCTTGATGACGATGTCGGCGTCGTTGACCGCGTCAGCGCTGACGGTCGCGCCGGCAGCCGTAAATTCGGCATCCGGCAGGCCCGACTTCAGCCCCGCGCCCGGTTCGAGCGCGATATCGATGCCGAGTGCTTTGAATTTCTTCACGGTGTCCGGCGAAGCTGCGACCCGCGGCTCGGACGGGTCGATTTCCTTGGCGACGGCAATCTTCATAAGGCCTCCGGCGGGCAAGGTGCGCGCATCATCAGACTAGCGAAGATGGATACCCGATCTTGCGACCGGAGTTGGAGCAATTTTGGGGATCGTGCCGCGCCAGCGCGCGGCTGAACGGATCACGTCAGGAAAAGGTACATCATGAAGACGACGACCGCGACGGCGAACGTGCCGTACTTCACGAGCTTGATGAAACCCTCATAGGTCTGCTCGTGCGCGGGATAATCGTTGCCGTCAGCGGTCGTATAGGCCACTTCGTTATGTTCTGCCATCGGTGTCCCCAGTCGATCGTCGTTCCGGGGGTGCAATTAGCGCAAAGTAGATGGCAGGGCAACGGCACGGACGCCGCATGGCTTGGTCTATTGGGTCATTCGGAAGGCCAATTGTCCCTGATCCAGCGGGTGAGGCTTTCCTCGCTGACTTCGCCGGCCGCGAGAGAGAGGATGATGGTCGTTGACTGCGCGGGATCGGGGGCGAACGGGACACCATTTTTGCGCAGAAAAGTCATCATCGCCATGAAGGCGATGCGCTTGTTTCCATCGACAAAGGCATGGTTCTTGGCGAGCCCGAATGCGTAAGCGGACGCGAGCTCGGCGAGCGGCGCCTGTTCGTAGCGCCATTTGTTGATCGGGCGCTCGAGCGCCGAACGCAGCATGCCCTCGTCAAGCAAACCCGGCGCACCGCCAAAGCGGCGCAACTGGCGGCTATGGATTGCAATCGCCTGTTCGAAGGTAATCCAGAGCGGCTCTTTCAGCTCGCTCATAACGTGTATCTGTTATTTGGCGAGCGCGGCGAGCGTATCGCGGTACTTGTCCATGACCTCGTCGGCGAGCTCCATGGTCCGCTCGAAGTCGGGATCATAAGGGAGCGCCTGAAAACCGCCTCCGGGAAGCTCGGTGATATGCAACTGCTGGCCGCGCTTGAGGTCGAGCCGCTGCATCAACTCGCGAGGAAGCAGCAGTCCATCGGAATTACCGATCTTTTTGATCTCGATTTTCAAGGCCCGCTCCCAAGTCCGGGCGCCCTGAAGCCCAGAGGCGCATTATACAGATGTATAACACGCCTGCCTGCCGCGTTCAACAAATGTTTTACAGGCCTCCGACCCGTCAGCCCATCGTCTCCAGCTCGTCGATCATGCCGGAAATGACCGACAGGCCGCCATCCCAGAATGTGGGGTTCTTGGCGTCGAGTCCGAACGGCTTCAAGAGTTCCGAGTAATGCTTGGTGCCGCCGGCGGCGAGCATGGCGAGGTACCGCCCGGCGAACCCCTCGGCCGCGTGTTCATAGACCGCGTAAAGCGAGTTCACCAGGCAATCGCCGAACGCGTAGGCGTAGACGTAGAACGGCGAATGGATGAAGTGCGGGATGTACATCCAGAAATTCTCGTAGCCCGGGCGGATATCGATCGCCGCGCCCAGGCTCTCGGTTTGAACGCCAAGCCAGATCTGGCCGATCCGCTCGGCGGTCAATTCGCCGCTCCTGCGCTCGGTATGGACGGCGCGCTCGAACGAATAGAACGCGACCTGCCGCACCACCGTGTTGATCATGTCCTCGACCTTGCCGGCGAGCAGCGCCTGGCGCTGCTTGGCGTTCCTGGTCTGCGCCAGCAGACGCTTGAAGGTCAGCATCTCGCCGAACACGCTCGCCGTCTCGGCCAAGGTCAACGGCGTCGGCGCCATCAGCGCGCCGTTCTTCGCCGCCAACACCTGATGCACGCCATGGCCGAGCTCGTGGGCGAGCGTCATCACGTCGCGCGGCTTGCCCTGGTAGTTCATCAGCACATAAGGATGCGCCGACGGCGTGGTGGGATGGGAGAAGGCGCCCGGCGCCTTGCCGGGCCGCACCGGCGCGTCGATCCAGCGGTCGGTGAAAAACCGCTCGGCGATATCGGCCATCTCGATTGAAAAGCCGCGATAGGCCGTCAGCACCATGTTTTTGGCCTCGGGCCAGGCAATGGTGCCGGTCGCCGAAAACGGCAGCGGCGCGTTGCGGTCCCAATGCGGCAGCTTCTTCTTTTTGAACCAGCCCGCCTTCAGCGCATAGTAGCGATGCGACAGTTTCGGATAGGCTGATCGCACCGAGGATACCAACGCATCCACCACCTCGCGCTCGACGCGGTTGTTGAGGTGGCGAGAGTCCGCGACATCGGCAAAGCCGCGCCAGCGGTCGGAAATCTCCTTGTCCTTGGCCAGCGTGTTGGTGATCAACGAAAAGGTCCGCTCATTGGCCTTGAACGTCTTGGCCAGCGCGTCGGCAGCGGCCTTGCGCTTCGTGCCGTCGCGGTCCTGCAGCAGGTTGAGCGTCGGCTCGATCGCCAGTTCCTTGGCGGCGACCTTGAAGCGCAGGCTCGAAATGGTCTGGTCGAACAACCGGTTCCAAGCGGAATAGCCCGTCTGGGATTTTTCGTGGAACAATTGCTCGACACGGTCCTCGAGCTGATACGGCTTGTCCTTGCGCAGATCCTCGATCCACGGGCGGTAATGGCCGAGCGCCGGCGTCTGGATCGCTTTCTCGATCACCGCATCGTCGATGCGGTTGAGTTCCAGCGCGAAAAACAACAGATGCGTCGATGCCGCCGTCAGACGCTCGGACACGTCGCCGTAGAACTTCGAGATCGCGGGATCGACGCTGTCGCTGGCATGCACAAGACCGGCGAACGAGGCAAGGCGGCCGGCAAGATCGTCGATCGCCTCATAGCGCTTCACAGCTTCGGCAAGCCAGCTGCCGCCGTCGTCCCTTGCCGTGTGTTCCGCGAGCTTACCCTTGTAGTCGGCCTCAAACGCAACGCAGTCCGCATCCATCTGTTGCAGGTCGCGCGCGACCTCGGGCGCATCGATGCCGGCATAGAGATCGGCCAGATTCCATTGCGGCAGCTTGCCGGTTTTCTCCGAAGCCTTGCCTGAAACATTGCCTGAAGCCTCTGACCTTGGAGCCTCTGATTTTGGAGCCTCTGATTTTGGAGCCTTGGACGTTTGAGCCTTGGACGTTTGAGCCTTGGATTTTGGAGCGTTGGACTTGGGAGCCTTGGACTTGGGAGCCTTGGACTTGGCTGCCGATTGTGCGGCGTTCGGCTTGCGAAGAGCGGATGTGGAGCGCGCAGTCATCGTGTTCGAAACCTATGTTCAAGCGGAGGGAATAAGAGCGGGGCGGCAAGGTTTAAGAGTGCGTTAATCGGCATCGGCGAGAGTGCCCCGATTCGAGACAAATAGTAGTAGTGCGGGGGGAAAGCCATGGCAGCCACCATTTTGATCGCCGACGACGATCCGGTACAGCGCCGTCTGGTCGAGAACATGGTGCAGAAGTGCGGCTATGAAAGCATTGTCGCCGATGGCGGGGACGCCGCAATTGCCGTGCTTACCGGACCCGATGCGGTCACAATCGACGCGATCGTACTTGATCTCGTCATGCCCGGCCTCGACGGCATGGGGGTTTTGGCAAAAATCCGCGAAGCGGGCCTCAACATTCCGGTGATCGTGCAGACCGCCCACGGCGGAATCGACAATGTGGTCTCGGCGATGCGCGCGGGCGCACACGATTTCGTGGTCAAACCGGTTGGGATGGAGCGACTGCAGGTCTCGCTGCGCAACGCGCTCACCGCATCCGCGCTTAAGGGCGAGTTGCAACGCATCCGACACAGCCGCGAGGGTCGGCTGACGTTTGCCGATATCATCACCCGCAGCGAAGCGATGGCCGGCGTGCTGCGCACCGCGCAGAAGGCCGCCGCATCGAGCATTCCGGTCTTGATCGAAGGCGAATCCGGCGTCGGCAAGGAACTGTTCGCCCGCGCCATCCATGGCAGCAGCGAGCGGAAAGCGAAGCCTTTCGTGGCGGTCAATTGTGGCGCGATCCCCGACAACCTCGTGGAATCGATCCTGTTCGGCCATGAAAAAGGCGCGTTCACCGGCGCGACCGAGCGCCACATGGGAAAATTCGTCGAGGCGTCGGGGGGCACGCTGTTTCTCGACGAAGTCAGCGAGTTGCCGTTAAACGCGCAGGTCAAATTGTTGCGCGCGCTGCAGGAAGGTGCGGTAGAGGCGGTCGGCGGGCGAAAGCCGGTGAAGGTCGACGTCCGCATTATTTCGGCCACCAACCGCAACTTGTTGGACCGCGTCAAAGGCGGTCATTTCCGCGAGGATCTGTTCTATCGCCTGCACGTGTTGCCGCTGACGATCCCGCCCTTGCGGGCGCGCCGCGAAGATATCCCGCATCTGCTGCGCCACTTTCTCGCCCGGTTCGGCGCCGAGGAAAACCGCACCATCGCCCGCATCAGCGGCGAGGCGATGGCGCACCTTTCGCATCTCGAATGGCCGGGCAACATCCGCCAGCTCGAAAACGCGGTCTATCGCGCGGTCGTCATGAGCGACGGCGACCAGCTCGGCGTAGCGGATTTTCCGGTTATCGCGACGCCGCCTGCCACCGCGGCAGACCCGCACAGCGAACCGCTGATGATCTCGTCTGCTCTTCATCCGACGGCGCCCGCGCTTATTTCGGGTAGCGAAATACCCATCGCTCCCTTGTCCGCGAACGGCACGCTGGCGATGCTGAACGGCACCGGTGAAGTCCGCCCCCTGGAAGAGATGGAGCACGAGATCATCCGCTTTGCCATTTCGCATTATCGCGGACAGATGTCGGAGGTCGCCCGCCGCTTGAAAATCGGCCGCTCCACCCTCTATCGCAAGCTTGACGAGACCCCATCCAACGATCCAACCGCCGGTAGCGCCGAAGAGGCGAGCTGACGCGCCCCACCGATGATCATACCGATGCATGACGAAGCGTTCGCCAGCCGCAAAAAGACCGCAAGCATCGGCTATTTCAGAACAATTGAACCGTTGCTCGCAAGTGACAGACAAATCCGAACGCGCGTGGCAAAAGCGTACCGTCCGTTAGAGGTTTCATTCGAGGTCAGTTTGTCGTGAGTAGCCCCGGTGGCGCTGGCTGCATATGTGGGGCATGTTTATCGTTTGCGCATGATATCGTTGCGTACGGACGAGCCGACTGCTTCAGACCGACGTTTGCTTCAGACCGACGTTTGCTTCAGATCGACCTTGGCTAGACGACGGCTAAAACGGACGAATGGCTGAAACGGACGATTGTTAGAACTGGCTTAGTTAGAACGAGCCTTGTTAGAACGAGCCTTGTTAGAACTAGCCTTGTTAGGACGAGCCCGTGCCGGGGCGATTTTCACCCAAGGGGTGTGACGATGCGAGACTGTTTGAATAACCGCAGCGGATTTGACCGCGTGCTGATGACCGTCGCGGCGACCTTCCTCGTGGTGTCCGCGACCTCGGCACTGGCTCAGGATCCGGGGCGCAACAATGCCGCCGAACTGGCAATCGACGCGGCGATCCCTCGGCCCGAACCCGCCAACGTCCCGCCTCCGACCATCAACGATTTCAAGATGGACTCCACCGCCGCGATGCCGGCGAAGCCGGAAGCCGCCAAAACCCTCGACACCAAGACCCTCGACGCCAAGACCCTTGACACCAAGACCCTTGACACCAAGACCCCCGAAAAGACCGACACCAAGCCCGCCGATGTCGCGATCGCGCCGTCAACCGATACCAAGGCCGCTCCCGCGGCCGCACCAGCCGCCTCCGTTCCGCCGGCGTCCGAACCCGCGAAAGCCGCGAGCAACTTGTCGGCGACGGATCAGCCGGTCGCCGATCGGCTCAAGGACGTGCTGGCAGGCAAATCGCTCCACTATTTCGACCGCAAGGGCGAGCACGCCGCGGTTGAGAAATTCTATGGCGGTCGTGACTACGCGCCGGTATGGACGCAGAATGGCGGATTGACCGAAAACGCCAGGGGAGCCGTCGCCCGCCTCCGCGACGCGGCCTCCGATGGGCTGAACCCCGCCGACTATCCGGTGCCGGATTTCGCCTCCGCGACGACGCCAGATGCGCTCGCCGATGCCGATCTGAAGCTGACCTCCAGCGTGCTCGATTATGCGCGTCAGGCGCAGAGCGGCCGGATGCATTGGTCGCAGGTCTCGGGCGACATCCAATATCCCGAGCACCCGACCGAACCGACGGAAGTCTTGACCAATGTCACGACTGCCAAGGACGCCTCCGCGGCGCTCGACAGCTACAACCCGCCGCAGAAGCTCTACAAGGCGTTGAAGGCCAAGCTCGCCGAATTGCGCGGCGAGGGCGACGCGTCGATGATCCGGATCGGCGATGGTCCGGTGCTCAAGTACACGCCGTCGCGCAACAAGAAGCAGCCGGCGGTCGAGATGCAGGATCCGCGCGTGCCGCAACTGCGCACCAAGCTCGGCATCACCGAGAACCCGGACGACAACCGCTACGACGCCAAGATCGCCGACGCCGTGCTGCGCTTCCAGGAAAGCGTCGATCTCAAGCCCACCGGCGTTCTCGACGAGCGCACCGTCAATGCCCTGAACAGCCCGAAGCGTGACAAGCAGATCGACGCGGTGCTGGTCAACATGGAGCGTTGGCGCTGGCTGCCGCGTGACCTCGGTGCGCCGTCGATCGGCGACGCCTATGTCATTCTCAACATCCCCGACTATACGCTCAAGGTGATGCAGCACGGCGGTCAAGTCTGGACCACCAAGGTCGTCACCGGAAAGCCGGGCATCCACGCCACGCCGCTGCTCAGCGAAACGATGAAGTTCATCACGGTCAATCCGACCTGGAACGTGCCGCCGTCGATCGTCTACAACGAATACCTGCCGGCGCTGCAGCAGGATCCGACCGTGCTCGAGCGCATGGGATTGAGACTCGAGCACAACCGCGACGGCTCGATCCACATCTCACAGCCGCCGGGCGAAGCCAACGCGCTCGGCCGCGTCCGCTTCAACTTCCCGAACAAGTTCCTGGTCTATCAGCACGACACGCCGGACAAGCACCTGTTCGCCAAGGAGGAGCGTGCCTTTAGCCATGGCTGCATGCGGGTCCAGAACCCGGATCAATATGCCTCGGTGCTGCTCAACATCACGATGCCGAACGAGCACTACACGCCGGAAAAGATCCGCAGCATGTACGGCTCGAGCGAAATCGACCTGAAATTCCCGACCCCGATCCCGGTCAACATCACCTACCAGACCGCGTTCGTGGACGATGGCGGCAAGCTGCAGTTCCGCAGGGACGTTTACGGCCGCGACGCCATCATGATCGCGCTGCTCAAGAACAGCCGATCCAAGGATCTGGAAAATGTGATCGCCCGTTCGCAGCCGAGCTATTCGCGCCCGCCGGGCGGCCTGCCCCCGGACGTCAGCTTTGCCAGCGACAACTCCTTTTCGTCAGGACCATCATTCTTTGAACGGCTGTTCGGAGGCCCGCCGACACCGCCCGCCCCGATTGGCAGGCGGGTACAACCTCAGCAGCGGCGGATATTCACCCGCTAAAGTACAGGTTGCACGACGCGCCTGAGCCGATTCTTCCGTAAAATCAACGACCTCGCCGGCGCGCGAGGTCGTTTAATGTTAACCATTTCCCACCGGGGAATCGCTCCCGGGCGCTTTTTTGCCACACTCAAGAGGTTAGTTAACGAGCTTGGGGGCGGGAAGGTAAACAACGGTTAACCCTTCCCGCATTAACTAGAGCGTTCATTCTCTTTCGCCATGCGAAGCGGGCGAAGGAGTTGATTGATCGCTGGTCGACTGGGTGGGCTCTACGTGCTGATTGATCTCGCACGCCAATTCAATTCGCAGTCGATTCCGAGAGCCGGTTGTCAGATCGGCTTGGCGTCTGCGCTGGTCCTGATGGGCGCGGGAACGGTCCACGATGCGGCGGCGCTGAACGAAACCCGGACGCTCTCCTTCCACCATACCCATTCCGACGAAGACCTCACCGTCACCTTCAAGCGCGACGGGCGTTACGACGAAGAGGCGCTCAAGAAACTCAATCACTATCTCCGCGACTGGCGTAACCAGGACGAGACCGTGATGGACCGTCACTTGTTCGACATCCTCTGGGAAGTCTATCGCGACGTCGACGGCAAGAAGCCGATCCAGATCATCTCCTCCTACCGCTCTCCCGCCACCAACGCCATGCTGCGCCGCCGCTCCTCAGGCGTGGCCCGCCACAGCCAGCACATGCTCGGCCATGCGATGGACTTCTTCATTCCGGACGTCCCGCTCGAGCAGATCCGCTATGCCGGGCTTCGGCTGCAGCGGGGCGGCGTCGGGTTCTATCCGACCTCCGGATCGCCATTCGTCCATCTCGACACCGGTAACATCCGCCACTGGCCGCGAATGACGCACGATCAACTGGCCAAAGTGTTCCCGGACGGCCGCACCGTCCATGTTCCCTCTGACGGCGTTCCGCTGAAGGGATATGAGCTCGCCCGCGCCGACGTCGAAAAACGCGGTAGCGGCGATGACGCCGCAAGCGGTGGCAAGTTCAACCTGTTCGCGGCCCTGTTCAAGGGCAAGGCGACCGACGAGAAGGCGACGGAAGAGGATGAGGACGCGGCGACCGCCCCGACCGTCGACGCGAAACCCGTTTCCGCAGGCGTAACGGCCACCGCGGCTCCCGCCAGATCCGCCGACAACAAGCCAGCCGATCCCGTGCGGACGCCGCGCACCAAGGTCGCCGCCGTCCTGCAGCTCGCGTCCGCCGACTCCCAGATTGGGCCGCAACCGAAGTCGAAGCAGGCTACGGACGACAAGCCCGAAGCAAAGCCGCAGACGGTGACCGACATCATCAATGCCCGCGGTTTCTGGGGCGACAATCCCGGTACGCCAACGCAGGCGACGCCTGAGCAGGTGGTGGCGGCGATCAGCACCCGCCGGGCCGTCGAGTCCGCCGACCCGCAGACGACCGCGACCGTTCCGGCAGCCTATCAGGCGATGGCCTACGCGCCGCCGCCCTCCTCCCCGGTCGACCGCGCGAACACCGTCGCAGCCAGCGCGCCGATCCCCCGCAGCGGCCGCCCGGCCGCCTCGCGTAATCTCGCCGCCGCAACCGAAATCAACACCGTCGTCGCCAAGGGACCGCAGGGTCAGACTGACGTCGCGACCTCGACGCGGATCTCTGCGGCCAAGAGCGATGGAAGCTGGATGCGCGTGATGCTGCTGGCGCCGAGCGCGAGCACATCGATGTCGGTGACGATGTTGGGCGACGCCGACCTGACCCAGATGCGTACGTTCTTCGTCAAGCCGCAGGCCGCGGTCGCCATGAGCTTCTCGGACGATCCGACGCCAGGGCTGTTCAGCGATCAGTTCACGGGATCGGCGATAACGAAGCTTGAGACGACGTCATTCGCAAGGCGCTCGGCCCTGCTGCACTGAGAGCTGCGTCAGACCCTCGACATCTCGAATGCAATGTCGTCCTTGCGAGAGGCGCTGACTGGAGCGCGATGAGTTTACGAAGAATCGTCATCGCGCTCTAACTTATTATTTGAGCATGATCTCCGCGCAAACGCGTTCCGCGTTTGTCGCGAGGGAAAACCGGTACCCACTTTTCCGGATCATGCTCCAGCGGCCTTCGCAAGCAAGGCGTGCGACTGGCCGCGGTCGTAGGCATGGCTCACGCTCGCAAGCACGCGCGTGACGGGGCAAGGACGGTGAGCGTTCGAGATCAGCGCCTCACAGCATCCCCAGCGCGTGCATGTAGGTTTCCAGAATCGTCTCGGCTTCCTGCCGCTCCTGCGGATCCTGCTTGCGCATCCGCACGATGGTGCGCAGCGCCTTGACGTCGAAACCATTGCCCTTGCTCTCGGCATAGACGTCGCGGATATCTTCCGAGATAGCCTTCTTTTCCTCTTCCAGCCGCTCGATGCGCTCGATGATGGATTTGAGCTGGTCCTTCGCAAAGCTTGTCGAGGGCGCTTCTTCTTCCTTGAGGGCGGCGGAGGTGGCCATCTCTAACTCCTAATGGAACTGGTCTTGAGACTAGAGCGTGATGACTTTTCTGCGAATCGTCATCTTGCTCTATCTTTTTGTTTGAGCATGATCTTTTCGGAAAACCGGTACCCACTTTTCCGGATCATGCTCTAAGGCACGCCTGCGCTGTCACGCACGGCATCGTGAAAGGACAGTTCAGATTCGTGCGCTCGGGGTCAAGGCAACATCGCCCTCATCCACAACGCGCCCACACCTTGTTGCGAAGAGAGAAAAACCGCTTGCCTTGCGAATCGGCTGTTCTCTTGCCTCCGCGAAGGCTGTTCTCCTCCCCCCTTGGGCCCTGAAGGTTGAAAACCGGTCAATCTGCTAAGCATGTCGATCCAAGCTGGTTCGCGCGCATGCGCGAATCAACTTGTCCCGTTCACCGAGAGATCCGAGATCGCGCAGCTAAGGAATCAATGCCCCGGATGGGACTTTTTCAACGCCGCCATTTGCTCAGGGTTGGCTGTCCCCTGATATTTCGATTTCCAAGTCTCGTAGGGCATGCCGTAGACGGCCTCGCGGCTTTCGTCCTTGGTCATCGCCGCGCCCTTTTCGTCGGCGGCGTCCTTGAGCCAATTGGACAGGCAATTGCGGCAGAAGCCCGCGAGATTCATCAGGTCGATATTCTGGACATCGGTCCGCGATCTGAGGTGCTCGACCAGGCGCCGGAAGGCTGCGGCTTCGAGTTCCGTTCTGGTCTTTTCATCGATGGCCATGGTCGTTATCCCGCCGTTGCAGAGCTTCGATATCATGTGGACCTTGTCATAGATTTTGCCATATCGCAGCGCAAACAAGGGCTTGCGGGGCAGGAATTTGGATACCTTTTGCACGAAAATGCCGCCTTAATGTCCCCTTGGCCGTTGACAGTCTCGCGGGGCTACGAATTCTTCGGTGAATTGATATAGCTTCACGCAATGATCCTCGAACGCCCCCTCCCTCGACGTCCCCTGTCCTTTGGCCGCCGCCTGCTACCGGCCATGGGGTTTGTCGCAGCGCTTGTCGCTCTCTGTCTGTGGACCAGCTCGGCCAAGGCAGACTTCCGCCTCTGCAACAACACCTCGAGCCGGGTCGGCATCGCCCTCGGCTACAAGGATGCGGAAGGGTGGACCACCGAGGGCTGGTGGAACGTCTCCTCGCGGAGCTGTGAGACCCTGCTGAAGGGAACCCTGGTCGCCCGCTTCTACTACATTTATGCGCTCGATTACGACCGCGGCGGCGAATGGTCGGGGCAGGCTTTCATGTGCTCGCGCGACAAGGAATTCACCATCAAGGGGACGGAGAACTGCCTGACGCGCGGCTTCGACCGCACCGGCTTCTTCGAGGTCGATACCGGCGAACAGCGCGCCTGGACCGTGCAACTGACCGACGCCAATGAACAGCCGGCGCAGCAGCGCGTACCGGGGATTCCCGGAACGGTTGGGCCCGGCGGCAACGTTCCAGGCCTGCCCAACCCGCCTGGTGCGGCGCCTCCTCCGGGTACGTCTGGCCTACCGCCAGCACCCGGACCTAAACCATGAGGCGCCTGCGCCGAATCAAGATCCTCGCGACCCTCGGCCCAGCATCGTCGGACAGCGCTATGATTCGCCGTCTGTTCGAGGCTGGCGCCGACATTTTCCGTATCAATATGAGCCACACGCCGCATGACAAGATGCGCGCGCTGGTCGCGACCATTCGCAACGTCGAGAGCAGCTACGGCCGGCCGATCGGCATCCTGGTCGATCTGCAGGGGCCGAAACTCAGGCTCGGATCGTTCACCGACGGCGCTGTCCAGCTCCAGAATGGCCAAAACTTCGTGCTGGATTCCGACAAGACGCCCGGCGACGCGACCCGCGTGCAGCTTCCGCATCCGGAGATTCTCGCGGCACTGCGTCCCGGGCACGCATTGTTGCTCGACGACGGCAAGGTGCGGCTGATCGCGGAAGAGACCTCGCCCGAGCGCGCCGTCACCCGCGTTGTGATCGGCGGACGGATGTCGGACCGCAAGGGCGTCAGCCTGCCCGACACCGACCTGCCGGTTTCCGCGATGACGCCTAAGGACCGCGCCGACCTCGAGGCGGCCTTGACCACCGGCATCGACTGGATCGCGCTGTCCTTCGTGCAGCGCGCCGAGGATGTCGTGGAAGCCAAGAAGCTGATCCGCGGCCGTGCTGCCGTGATGGCGAAAATCGAAAAGCCGCAGGCCATCGATCGCCTCGCCGAGATCATCGAAGCGTCCGACGCCTTGATGGTGGCGCGCGGCGACCTCGGCGTCGAACTGCCGCTGGAACGCGTCCCCAGTCTGCAAAAACAGATGACGCGGCTGGCGCGGCGCGCCGGCAAGCCGGTGGTGATTGCGACCCAGATGCTGGAATCGATGATCCAGGCCCCGGTGCCGACGCGCGCCGAGGTCTCCGACGTCGCGACCGCCGTCTATGAAGGCGCCGACGCCATCATGCTGTCAGCGGAATCGGCGGCCGGCAAATTTCCGGTCGAAGCGGTCTCCACCATGAACCGTATCGGCGAGGAAGTGGAGCGCGACCCGACCTACCGTTCGGTGGTGACGGCGCAGCGGCCCGAGCCGGAGGCGACCGCGGGCGACGCGATCGCGGATGCCGCGCGGCAGATCGCCGAAACGCTCGATCTGCCGACGATCATCTGCTGGACCAGTTCGGGTTCGACCGCGATCCGCGTGGCGCGCGAGCGGCCGAAGCCGCCGATCGTGGCGATCACACCGAACATCGCGACCGGCCGCAAACTGTCCGTGGTCTGGGGCGTGCATTGCGTGGTCGCGGAAGACGCGCGCGATCAGGACGACATGGTCAGCCGCGCCGGCTCGATCGCGTTTCGCGACGGCTTTGTGCGCGCCGGCCAGCGCGTCATCATCGTCGCGGGCGTGCCGCTCGGCATCCCCGGCACCACCAATATGGTGCGCATCGCTTCCGTTGGCCCCGATAGCAACGCGGATCTGTGATCTCGTGCCATCATTCCGGGGCGCGTCTAACGGGACCATCCCGGAATGACGCTCAGCCCTGCAGCGCTGCGTCCAGCGAGATCCTGGTGTTCAACAGCTTCGATACCGGGCAGCCCGCTTTGGCCAGGCTGGCGAGTTCCTGAAACTTCGCATTGTCCGCGCCGGGCACCTTGGCCCGCAAGCTGAGTTGCACCGAGGTGATGGCGAAACCCTCGCCCACCTTTTCGAGCGTGACGTCCGCCTTGGTTTCCATGTGCTCGGCGGTGAGCTTGGCTTCACCGAGGATCAGCGACAGCGCCATGGTAAAACAGGCGGCATGCGCGGCGCCGATCAGTTCTTCAGGGTTTGAGCCCGGCTTGCCTTCGAAGCGGCTGGCGAAGCCATAGGGATAGTCGTTCAGCGCGCCGCTCTTGGTCGAGATGGCGCCCTTGCCGTCCTTGATGCCGCCCTGCCATTTGGCCGATCCAGATGTCGTCGTCATGCTGCACTCCGTTGGGCTGGTTGATGCGGTTGCGTCTTTTTCAACGCTAGAGCATGATCTGGAAAAGCGGGTCCGGTTTTTCCGAAAAGATCATGCTCAAACAAAAAGATAGAGCGAGATGACGATTCGAAGAAAAGTCATCACGCCCTAGACTAACACGGCAAAATGTATCCGGTCCCCGCGTCGGGCCGTCCGCGCGTTGATTTGATCAGGCGGAAATCGCCTCATTTCGCACCGGCCGATTGCGGCGGATCGCACCTGAGGAAGCTATGATCGGTATGGCCCATCCGCTCACCTTTCGCAGATATCGGGCTGCGGACTACAATTCGGTCGCTTCGCTATGGGCACGCATCAATCGAGAACTGGCACCTGTCGGAATGGAGAAATTATTTGAGCAATACATCGCGACGACGATCGATGGTGAGCTAAGGCAGCTTCTCGAGATATTTTCCGAGGCAAAGCGCAACGCCTTTTGGGTCGTCGAATGCGAAAGCGAGATTGTCGGTTCGTTTGGTATCGAAGGCCGCGGCGTCAACGACACGGAGCTCCGCCGAATGTATCTCGATAAGTGCTGCCGCGGCTTGGGCGTTGCGCAACGCATGCTCGATTGTGCGCAGGCGGAAGCGCGATCGCTCGGATTCACGAAGATGATCGTGAGCACAGCTCAGATTCAGACGGCCGCTGATAGGTTTTATCGGAAGAGTGGATTTCGGCATATCCGAACGGAAGTTGCCGAGAAAATGACCACCAAGCAGGCAGGCGGCGGCTTGACCCGTTTTCATTTTGAAAAAGAGCTCTGACGCGCCTTAGGCGCGGTCGTTTGTTCTAGAGCATGATCCGGAAAAGTGGGTACCGGTTTTCCCTCGCGACAAACGCGAAACGCGTTTGCGCGGAGATCATGCTCAAACAAAAAGATAGAGCGAGATGACGATTCGAAGAAAAGTCATCACGCTCTAACGCGTTCTTTTCGAGCGGGACACGTCTTCGCCGGAAAACGCTCTTACGCGCCGACCAGCGTTCTTGCCGGCAGCACGGCCTGCACGACGAGGCCGCGGGCGCGGGCATCCATCACGCCGACCGCACGCAAGGCCAATAGCGTCACACTCTGCACGGCGTCGCGCAGCTTGGCCGGATCATCGAGATTGTCCGGCGCCAGCGGGCCGACGAGCGCCTCATGCAGCGCGCCCAACAAAGCGGTCGCGGCAAGCTGGGTGTCCTGCGCCGGCAGATGCCCGGCGCGCACCGCGGCCTCGATACGCGCGGCGATCTCGCCTGCGATCTCGCGGCGGCTGGCGAGCCTTGAAGCCGTGACATCGACGTCGACCGGTTCGGCTAGGATGCCCCAGGCGAGCTTGCGCTGGGACAGCACATGCACGGCAACCGTCGAGACGGCGGCCGCCAGTGCCGAGGACGGCCCCGGCGCCGCGTCGGCCGCACGGCGAATCGCAGCCAGTTCGTCGCGCGAGACATCCGCGATCAGTTCGGAAATCAAATCGGCCTTGGAGGGGAAATAGCGGTAGACCGTGCCAGCCGCGACATTGGCGCGGACCGCAACTGGGGCGATCTGCACCGCGGCCATGCCAGCCTCGGCCGCAGTATCCCGCGCGGCAGCCAGAATAGCGCTGCGCCGCGCCGCGAGGCGCTTCACGACCTGATGAGTTCGCCGATACACCATGGCGCGTTTCTCGTCCCACACGCGGACCGACCGCACGGCACGATCGAACGCGTCTTCACTGTTTTGAGCGATTCCGCTCGGAACCGCTGTGAAGAAGTGAACACCTGTTCAGGCCGGAAAACAAGATGCGTGCGCAATGATTTCGCAGGGGACGAGCTATGCGCTTGCCGGGGCAGCCATGGCGGCCGGCGCTGGAGCCCGACGCCACCAGGGTCCGGCGCGGCGCAAGACGAGGCCGCCGACAATCAGGTTCACGGCAAAGCCGACCGGCACGCCGAGCAGGATGAAACCCACGAAGAGAACCACCGCGCAGCCGAGCGCAGGTAGCTCTGAGGGCCGAAAGCCGCGCGCAAGCCCGACCCGAACGAGGTATCCAACGGGCACCGCCAGCACCATCATGTCATACATGAAGAGGTACGGCGTGGTGAGCAGCGTCCCCACCGCAAGCGCGGCCGCCTTCAGCGAATAGCGCAGATTGCTGCGCCACATCGCAACCAGGGTGGTCGCAACGGCTGCGGTGAGAACCCACTGGAAGATCCAGGCGATTTGCTCGGTGCCGCCGAGATAGCGGACCAGCGAGTAGAGGCTCTGCAATTTCCACCAGGTGGCTTTCCCCTCGACCAGGAAAGCCTGCGAGAACGTCGGCATCCAGTGGAAGAACGCCTGCCAGCTCTCGGTGCCGAACGCGAGCCAGGAGGCGAGCGCCACCACGATCGCGGTCGCGCCAGCCGTAAAAAACACCGTCCACTCCGAAGCCGCGATCAGCACCAGCGGAAACAACAGGCCGTATTGCGGCTTGTAGGTGAGCAGGCCCAGGCAAATACCGGCGAGCACCTTGCGCGTCGGCAAGAGATAGAGCGTGCCGCCGATCAAGGCGGCGGTGAGAAAGCCGTTCTGCCCGACCAGGGTGTTGCTCAGCACCATCGGAAAGCCAATCGCCAGCACGAGACCGAAGGCGCGGCCGACGATCGCGCGCATCACCGCGAGATAGGGCAGCATGCTGGCCGACACCCAGCCGATGAAGGCAACGGCATAGGGAAACTGCGCAAGGAAGGAAGCCACGAACAGAAACGGCGGCGGATAATGCCAGGCAAAATAGCCGGGAAAATCCTGCTTCAGCAGCGCAAGCTCGACCTGCTTCTGGATATCCCAATCATAGGCCAGCGCCGGATGACCTTCGAGCACCAGCTTCCCCGCCGCCCAGACGTTGACGAAATCGGTCGGGATGCCCTGCCCGTTCGCATCGTAAATCCAGCAATGCGAAAAATACGCCGCGGGAAAGAACGTGGCGTTGATCACGAACAGCGCGAAGCAGACCTTGAGCAGCGCGGCAGGAATGTCGTCCTGCGCCGGCGGGGTCATCGTGGAGGCTGAAGCGCTGCTGGCCATGCAAAATCCTGTTCGCGCGCCGTTTGTGTCGGTTGCGGGCACACGTATCTCAGCAATAGGCCGGACAGAATTGAAGAAATGTTAAGGATTGCGGCGCCGGGGATGATTTTAGCGCTGAAGCGGCCACGGCCGCCGCCGTTCCGAGGCGCGCCGGGCGCCCGGAATCCAGACGGCCTGTCGGAGTAGGATTTGCTCCTCCGCGCGACAACGCGCCTAGGGAGAGATCAATTCCCGGTCTGCAAATCTCCGAAGCGCTCCCAGCTCTTGCCGTTGAAGCGCATGAACTGCATTTGGTCGACGGGGACGTGATCGGTCGGAGAGGTGTTGACCTTGATCCCCGGCAGCAGCATCGGCAATTCCAGATTTTGGATTGCATAAGCCTGCTTCAGGATGTTCTCGGTCGAGAGGTCGTCGCCGCAGGCCTTCAGCACCGCCTCCAAGGTCATCGCACTGTTGTAGGCGTTGACGTAGTTGGTGTCGTGCAGATCGGCCTCGGGGACGTATTTCACCATGAACTCGCGCCAGCCTTTGACGCCCGCATCGTCCTTCCAGGCCGGATCGTCGGGGTCCTTGACATAGGCGGTGGAGAGAATGCCGACGCCGGCCTCAAGCCCCGCGGGCTCCATCACGGTCGACACCCAGACAGCGACGTTGGAGAGAAACGTCATCGGCCGCCAGCCGATCTCATAGGCTTTGCGGATCGATTGCGCGGCGAATTTCGGCGTCGCCGCGATCACGAACACATCGGCGCCGGACGCTTTCAGCTTCACGATCTGGGAATCGATGGTCGGATCCTGGATCTCGTAGGTCACGCCGGTGACGACGGAATCATATTTTTCGCCCAGAACGTCCTTCAAGCCCAGCAGATAGTCGCGGCCGAAATCGTCGTTCTGCGAGATCACGGCGAATTTGGCGTTCGGACTCCTTGCGAGCGCATAGCGCGCATAGAGCCGCGCCTCGTAGCGGAACGGTGCCTGCACGCCCAAGGTCGCCTGCGGATATTGCGCGATATCGGCGAACTTCGAGGCGCCGGAGCCGACGAACAATTGCGGGATGTTCTTGCTCTGCAGGTATTTGGCGATCGCGGTGTTGTGCGCGGTGCCGATCGAGGAGAAGATCAGCGCGACCTCGTCGCTCTCCACCAGCCGCCGCGTCTGCTCGACCGATTTCGGCGGCGCGTAACTGTCGTCGAGCGAAATCAGGTTGACCTTGCGCCCGTTGATGCCGCCGCGCTCGTTGAGCATCTTAAAATAACCGACCTCGCCCTTGCCAAGCGCGCCGAACGCCGACACCGGGCCGCTATAGGGCATGGTCTGGCCAATTCTGATCTCGGTTGCGCTGACGCCGCGCATTTCAGCGCCGCTCACGGCCAAAGGCCAAGTCAAAGGCCAAGTCAACGGACAAGCCAACAGCGCAGCCGCGCCGAACGCCGTGACAAGACGCATGTTCCCCTCCCCGATTTTTCTGACCATCTGATGACGGCCGCGCTCGCGGCACGCCTCATGATCCCTGTGATCGAAGCATGCCATGACGCCAGAACCGCCGCCATTGATAATTGCCGCCGCCATGCGCGGCACATCTTGGCAGAATCTGGAAAACATGCGAAATCGGCCGGCAGATTTTAGATGATTTCCGCAAGCTCCCGATCTTCATCTCTGTCGACAAATATGCGCGAACTAACGGCCCTTGGGCATCCGTTGCGGCCCGCGAAATTGCTGATGGCGTCAGTCCTGATGGCGTCAGTCCTGGCGGGCTTGCTGCTATCGCCGCGGGCTGCGGCCGGCGGCGGGGGCGGCGCGGCGTTTCTCGAAAAGCTCTCGCTCAATTCGGCGCCTTCGCGCATTGTCATCGTCTGCCACGGCTTCGGCTGCGCCTTTCGTGATCAATGGGTTCTCACCCCGGCAAGGCTCTCCAATCTGCGTGGCGTTCTGGGCGCCGCTCACTCGGCCAAGGAGGAACGAAAGGCGCTTGCCAAAGCGGTCGCCTGGTTCGACCGCGAGGGCGGGCACGCCGCCGGCACGGTCGGGCGAATTGCCCGCGCCGGCGCCGGCACCAAGAGCGGCCCATCGCAGATGGACTGCATCGATCTGACAGCCAACATCACCGAGCTTCTGATCGCGCTCGATCGCAACAAGCTATTGAAATATCACCGGGTGGACGAACCGGTCTCACGCGGCCTCTTCCTCGACGGCAAGCAGCCGCATACCACTCCGGTGATCGTGGAAATCAGCAACGGCACACAATGGTCCGTCGATTCCTGGACCAGGGCCTATGGCCAAAGCCCCGACATCATGACGATCAGCGAGTGGAAAAGCAGGAATTGAGTCGATGACCGGAGGCGGGCAAACACGCCGGCGGCGGATCTCGCGGGCCTCCTGGAGCGTGATCCGGAAAAGTGGGTACCGGTTTTCCGAAAAGATCGTGCTCAAATATAATAACTTAGAGCGTGATGACTTTTCTTCGAATCGTCAGCTCGCTCTATTTTTTTTGAGCATGATCATTTTCTCACTGCCGCGAGGCTATTCGATATGGCAGAAAAAAACGCCGGGCCAGACGAGCCGCCTTGCGGCTTCGTTTCCGTCGTCTTTGGGGCCATGCACTGATTAAGCGCGGCGGCGACTTCCGCGGCGATGATCGGCCAGTGCACGACATCAGCTATGCCGGTGCCCAGCAATCGATCCGCACCGATCTCCTCGCTCGACTTTGTCGCCAGCACGATCGGCAGATGCGGGGCAAGCTCGTGCAACGCAGCCGCGATCTCGAGCGATGACATGGTCGAGCCGAAGTGGCCGATGATGAGCGCATCGAACCGGTCCGGCCGGGCCCGGCACGCGGCCAAGGCGACGCCAGCCGCGCTGAACCCAACCGGCTCGAAACCGAGCGCCGCCAATGTCTCCTCGTCTCTGAGTAGTCGCGCCGCATCGCTGCTCACCAGCATCACCGTCTGGCCGTTTCCAACCTGGACCATGGGGGCTGCCGTCGCCGGCAGCAGCGCGGAACTCGAAGTGCTGGGCAGCCAAACCTCGAAACGACTGCCATGGCCCGGCGAACTCTGGACGTTGATGGCTCCGCCATGTTCGCGCACGATCTCACGTACCGTCGCAAGGCCCAGGCCGTTTCCGGAGGCACGCGTTGTGAAGAACGGCTCGAAGATACGCGCCTGCGTGGCCTGGTCCATTCCATGGCCGGAATCCGTCACGACGATGCACACATAACGGCCCGGGTGCAGTTCATCATGGGTCAGCAAACGCGGCTCAGTGATTTCGCGCAACTCCGTCGATAGTCCGACGCGCCCACCATTTTCCATCGCCTGCGCCGCATTGTTGCAGAGATTGAGGATGACCTGCTGCAACTGGGCAGATTCGCCCGACACGAGGGCCGCCACTTGCGACTCCTTGATCGCCAGCTCGATCCCCACCGGCAGGGAAACGGTCAATAGCGACGCCGTCTCGGCGACCAATGCACCCGCGCTCAAGGTCCTGCGGCGGACGTCGCGGCGCTGTCCGAAGACAAGGATCTGCTCGACCAGATCGCGCGCCCGCTCGGCGCCTCGCCGGATGGCGCCGAGGTTGCGGCCGAGCTTTGCATCCGGACCGAGGTGCTCTTCCATCACCTCGGAGTGGCCGAGAATCCCGCCCAGTATATTGTTGAAGTTGTGCGCGATGCCGCTGGTCAGCGTACCGATCTTCTCCATGCGCCGGGCTTGCTGCAGCGTGGCTTCCAATCGCGTTCGCTCCGTCTCCATGGCGTGGCGCCCGACGGCATAACCAATGGTATCGAGCGCCATCCGCAGGAGGCTGAGTTCGCCGACCGAGGTTATGAGACAGGGGCGGCCGATCGCGTCAAATCCCAAGACGGCGGCGCTGCCGTCCTTGTCGACATTCACCGCGCATGCCCATCCACCGAGACCCGCGGCGAGCAACGCGCCTTTGCATTCTCCGCGCGGCATGCGACGGACACGCGGAACGTGGACGATCCCATCGAGGGTGCGACCGCACCGCACCGCAACCTCGAGCGCGGTTTCCGGCCAGCCCGGCGGGACGCTGAAGCCGGGCCTGTGCCAGACGTGCAGCCGCGGCTCCGCGCCCGATACGACGAAATAGGCGCGGTCCGAGCCGATGCAGCGCGCCATGTCGGCCAGCGCCCGGTCGATCTCGGCACCGATCGCCTGCGGCGGAGCATTGATGAACCGCATCGATATGGCCGCGATCGCATGCTCGAACGCGGCGCGGCGCTGAAGCGCATTCGCGCGCGCCTTGAGCTGAACCCCGAGGTAGACCAGGAAAGCGACCAGGAGCAGCGAGGCTCCATAGAGCAGTTCACGATATAGCCGTCCGGACGTCCGCGACTCGGCCTGACGCGCCATCAGCAGACTCCGCAGGCTATCCAGCTCCTGTTTTCGCGGCACGGCGCGCATGGCCTCCAAAGCTTGATCGACCACCGGAAGAAGATCATGGAGCAGTCGTCCGTGCGCCAGCAACGGCGCCACGGCTTCGCTCTGGTACGGGGTAGCCAGTCTATCGAGTTCATCGAGCCGATCCTGAACTTCACGCGCGGTGGCCTCCGACGTGTCGAGCGTCAGGTTCAGCATGGCCGCGGCGGCGGCGCTGATGGCAGGCTCCAGTTCCGGAGCCTTCGGCGAGATGCTGAATCGCCCGAAGAAAGAAAGAGAGTTATGCATCAGCGCGTTGTCGCTCTTGAATTTTTCGACCAGCCCCTCTTGCCGGTCGACCGACAGCGCCAACCGATCGACCGCCGCCGCGGTCTCGCGATCCATGGCGGCCGTTCGGCGCAGACGATCGCGGCAAATACGCAGCGCGTCGATCTCCCGGACCAGCGGATCGTAGTTGCGCAACATCCCAGCGCGCGCGCTGAAGACGTCCCGATACAAGGCGTTTTCGATCATCGCGAAGTGATCGAGTTCCGCAAGGGTGACATCAAACAATTCGGCTTCCGGATTGAACGCACGCAGCGACAGAAAGGTCAACAGCGCGACAACAAGAGCTGCGATCGCAGCGGCGGGAAGTGCCCTCATTTCCGCGCCTCGGAAACAGGTGCGCCGCGATAGGTCCCGGTCAGGGTCTTGAGGAACGCAACGAGAGAGGCGACTTGTTGGTCCGTCAGCGTGCGGTCAAGCTGCGCCGCCGCCATGCGGCGGATCGCCTCGTCAAGGGTCTGTGCGCTGCCATCATGAAAATAGGGTGCCGTGGTGGCCACGTTGCGCAGGCTCGGCACCCGCACGATCGCGGGCTTTCCTGGGACGAGCTGCCGAAAGATTCCCTGCCGCTCCAACAGATTGCCGCCGACATTGACGCCCTGATGGCATGAGCTGCAGCCCAGCGACTTGAACAGCCGATAGCCGTCCTGCTCCTTGTCCGACAAGGCCGAATTATCGCCGCCGAGCCAGCGGTCAAACCGGCTTCCCGGCGTCACCAGCGACTGTTCAAAAGTCACGAGGGCATCGAGGAAGCTTTCCCGATCCGGATCCCGCCCGTAGGCCTCGCGGAATTGGCTCGTGGTCTCGGGATCGGCGTTCAGCTTCCGAACCACGTCGGCCACGCTCGTCCTCAGGTTCTCCGAATTTTCCAATGAGGATTCGACTTGGGCCGCGAGCGTCCGAAAATTGCCTTCCCAGTTCAGACGAAAGCTGAGCGCCGCGTTGAAGACCGTCAATGTGTCAAACCGGGACTTCGACGTGTCTTGAGGTTTGTCTTGAGCGGCGCTTGCCCTGCGGCCGCCGGCCCCATTGGAATGAATGTCATGGCAGGACGAGCAAGCAATGTCCCCACCCGCGGACAGGCGCGGATCCGTGAACAGACGCTCGCCAAGCGCAAGCTTCTTCGGATCGGCAACCGGCGGCGGCGGAATGGCGGCCAGAGGCTCCTCGGTCAAACCCGTTGAGCACGGCGCCTGGGTCTGTGACTCCGGGGGAGATTGAGCCGCCGCCACGCCAGCGAGAAGCAGCCCCATGCAGATCGAGAGCGACCAGCGGCGCGCTCGCAAGATGAGAGACCCCACCCGCGCTCGCCCGAATGCCACTTTCAGATGAGGTCGCCGGCGCAACGCCAACGACCGTAAGTCGATAATCCGAGACAATCCCCACCCCTCTCCGATGACCCGATGCCTTAGCGCAAGAGCCCAACGCCGCGCAGGGCGCGACGGTCGTGACGTCGCAGCTCGACGATCGCCTGACGCCCGCCTCCTGGCCGCCGCCTTCGCGATAGCCATGCGGTCACCCGCAAGGTGATCGAGACGAGCCGTCCCGAACGAGTTCGCCGCATCACCTGCAGCCGCACGATTTTTTCGGTCCCACCGGATCTGGCGGCAATCGACTGGGTTCGACCCGCGATCGGGAGCAGCGAGCGTCTTTCGCTATCGCCGGTCGCAAGCTGCGACAGCTCCCTCAAATCGGGCACGAGGGCCGGCGAACGGCCGGAATTGACGCGTGAGGACGGTGTGCTTTGCAAGGGATCGCGGCGGTCGGCATCTTCAGTTTCGGGGAAGTACGCGATGCTCGGATACATGGCCTCTGCGTAGGCGGCGCAGCCCGCAAAAAACTGCGCAAGTATCCAGGACAGCATCGCGACCGGGAAATTGGCGAATGCGAGGTCGGCGCACTGGGCGCACCGCGCTACGGCGTTGAACATCAGCCCAACGCTCGCCGCCAAGATCGTCGGCCGCGGCTCCTTTTCGGCTTCGGCCGCCGCATATCGTGGGACGCGCGCAAACTGCGATCGGCCGCGAAAAAATTTCTTTCCCAATTGCATGGAGGTCTCCCAAAATAAGCTGACATGGGAGAACTTGCCGCTCGCGTGTTTCGGCAACATTCCAGCGCTGGAAATTCGGGTTACGGCTGTAATGCGGCGCGGCGGCTTTCCCCGCCTGGAAACAGGTCTCGCGGCGTGTCGCGGATGCATCCGGACGACGGCCTGCCGATGCGCCGGACGGGCCCTCATCAAAGCGTTTCGACAGGAAGCGAGAAGACGTAGCCAATGCCGCGTTCGGTCTGGATGATCGACGGCGTGCTTGGATCGCTCTCAAGCTTGCGCCGAAGCCGCAAGACCTGCACGTCGATGCTGCGGTCGAAGACGTCTTCATGGATGCGGGTCGCCTGCAGAAGGTGCTCGCGCGAGAGCGGCCGCTGCGGCGCATCGATAAAGGCGACGAGCAGCGCGTACTCGCCCTTGGTCAAGCCGACCGGCTCGCCGGCCGAATTGGTCAGGCGTCGGCTGCGCCGATCAAGCTGCCACCCGCCGAATCGGCAGCGGCCTCTCTCGGGATCCCGCATGGCCGCGGCGTTTCCGGCTTCGCGCCGACGCAACACCGCGCGGATGCGCGCCAGAAGCTCCCTCAGCCCGAACGGCTTGGTGATGTAGTCGTCCGCTCCGAGTTCCAGCCCGACCACCCGGTCGATCTCGTCGCGGCGATGACCGGTGGTGATGATGATGGGAATATCGGAGTGCGAGCGGATGTCGCGGAGCAGATCGAGACCGTCCTCTTGGCCCAGTCGCAGATCGAGGATGACGAGGTCGGGCTCGCCGCGTGCCATCAATGCGGAAACCTCGTCGCGCCGGGACGCGGCGACGGCGCGGATATCATGTTCCTCGAGGTAGTTCATCACCAGATGGCGCATGGTGATATCGTCTTCGACCACGACGCAGACTGGTCTCCTGCGCTCCGGACCGTTCTTTTCATCCAAGGCCTCAAACGGCTCGTTGACGGTCCTGCCAATTTCGTCTGAGCCAACGCGCGCCGGTTGAGAACCGCGGCCGTTCGCTGCATCTGCCGTCATTCAGGTCTCTCCGACACCCCGGCACCCTTAATATAGCACCGCATGTTGCACTGCCGCACACATTTCAGAGAGGGCGCAGCCGGCGGCCGTCGACACGCGCAGGAGGGAAGCCAGCCCTGTCGCGGAACCTGATGGAACCTTGTGCTGCGCCCCAAAGTTGAGGCGGGATTGCCTCACCGGCGGCCGGAACTCCCTGAAAAGGCGGGAGGAATAATGTGATAGTCGTACGGGACCGCTCAACGCGACGCGGTGAGAATATCTCAATGTTGTCGGCCAAACGCCGACTTACGGTAACAAAGCCTTTTCTCGACTACAAAATTGTTACTCCGCCTTGATCACGCGATAGGTGACGGTCCGCCATCGCCGGAGCGTTCGGCAAGCACCACATTGGCCGGCGTCGGCTCGGCCCAACATTGCAAGCATTCGGTCACGCGGTTTGGATACGGACCAGGCTCGCGCGCGCTGCGCACGATCAGGCTGCCGTCAGCGGTGGATTCGAATATCGCCTCACCGCAAATCATCGGAGCCGGCTGGGTGCCGCGCTTCGTCATGACTCACCTCCATCCGAGAAATGCGCGACCTTCGCCGCACGATTTCGAAAGAAGGCATCGAGCCGCGCCTTGGCTTCATCATCGACGATGGTGAGCGCGGCCATCAGGCCCTCGGTCAAAAAGGCGCCGTCCGGCTCCGCGCGCGCGATACGCGGCAGCGCCTGCAGCACGGCAAAGTTGTTCAGCGGCGCGTTGCCGGCGATCTTCTCGGCCAGCTCGAGCGCCTTGGCGATGCCTTGGCCGTCGTCAACCACATATTGGGAGAAGCCGAGCGGCAGACCTTCCTCCGCGCTGTAGGTCCGCCCGGTCAGCATCATGTCGGCCATCCGCGTGGTGCCGATCAGGCGCGGGATGCGGACGGCGCCGCCGCCGCCAACGAAGATTCCCAGCGCGCTCTCGGGCAGCGCATAATGGGCGCCACGCTCCGCTATCCGGATATGCGCGGCGGCGGCAAGCTCCAAGCCGCTACCGAGCACCCCGCCTTGCAGCACGGTGATGACAGGCACCTCCGAATTTTCGATTTTGTCGAAGGCACGGTGGAACGATCGCGAAAGACGAAGGCTGGCCTCGACGCTGACATCGATGAACGCGGAAAGATCGGCGCCGGCCGAAAAATGCTTGCCCTCGCCGTAGACGATGATGGCACGCGTGCCTTCCGGTGGATCGCTGAAAAACCCTTCGATTCCCGCGATCATCGCAGCATCGAGCGCATTTCTCTTGCCAGGACGCGAGAGACGCAGCAGCGTGATCGGACCGCGCTGGCTCACGATCAGGCTGTTCGCAAGTATCTGTCCGAGAGAGCTGGCGCGACGGGCCTTGCGGCCGTTGCGATTTGATCGATCCAGCGCGCCTGTCGCGTGCCCCTCCAGAGAAAGCGGTTTGGTGCTTGAATTTTCGAACGATCCTGTCAGATCAGACATTGTGCGAGATCTCTCATAATTTTTGTGGGACTAAAATCGGATCCACTGAACTGCATGCCCGTTGCGGAACGATTTCCAAATGGGGCGATCGCATTACGCTTGTAACAGGACGCGGCAGGGGAGCCTTTGAGCCCCTCAAAAACGACGAAAACCCCGCTGCATCCGATGCAGCGGGGCCTCCGTGGCCACGCGAAAGTGGTTAGAAAATTACGGTCCGATCTGACGGCTCACCGCGTTTTCCTGCTGATTGAGCGCGCGCTGCTCGGCCCTCGTGATGTGACCGCCGTTGAAGCCGGCCATTGCCCGCTCCTCGTTGCGGATGGCGCGATCTTCGGCGTGGAGCCGTTGCGCCTGCAGCGGGGTGACACGGCCGTCGGCCACGCCCCGATTGATGCGGAAGTTCTGCACCGCAAGGCGGCTGTTGACTTCGACGCGGCGCGGATGGTTGGCCTGCCACAAGGTTTCCGCCGACGCCGATGTCACGGACGTGCCGAGCGTTGCGAGAGCGATTGCGATCATCGAGAACTTGGTGATGCGGGTCATGGCTTCTTCTCCGAGTTGAGCACCGTCGGTGCGTGATTGATCACGCCGGGGACGATGGGCCCGGGCTACCCAAGCGCGGCTGAATGCGTCGTTCATGACGGCGTCAGCAACCTTGCATAGGCGTCATCTACCTTGCCGGCACGGAAAGGTTGTCCCCGCACACGCAGAACCGGGCGCATTTCGGAGGCGATTTCGCCTTTTCCAGAGGATGGGGCAGGGAATAGCGACCTCACGCCTCAATCACGTTGTTGTGCGGGAGGTCTGCGGCTCGGCGATCGTGCCGAGCAAGCGAGATACGCCAGAAGATTGGCAAAATGGGTCTGCCGCAGGTATGTTCCTAGAGGGTATATAACAAGGAACGAGCGGCTTATGACTGACCTCAGCTTCGAGGCGGCGCTGAACGACCGCACGGCCGAGATGCTCGATGCCTGCACGCGATGCGGCAAGTGCGTCGAGGTCTGTCCGAGCGCTCAGCCGGCCAACATCGAGGATGCGGCTCCCGCCGATGTAATCAACGGAATTGTCGATCTCTTGCGCACCGGCGGCGGCCTCGAGGTCTCCCGGCGCTGGGCGACGTCGTGCACGCTGAGCGGCGCCTGCATCGAGGCGTGCGACGAGGGCGTCAATCCGCGCTTTCTGTTGGCCATGGCGCGCGCCGCGATCCGGCGGAATGATTCCGAGCTCGCCGAGCGACGCCGCGACGGCGTGACGAAATTTCGCGACACCAGCCGCGATGTCACCACGTTATCGCGGCTGCAGCTCGAGCGCGCCGCGCTGGAACGCCTGGGACAAGGAACCGCATCGCGACCGACGACCGGCGAAGCGCCGGATTTCGTGTTCTATACCGGCTGCAATGTCCTGAAGACGCCGCACATTGCGCTCCTCGCGCTGGATATCATGGATGTGCTGGGCGTCAGCTACCAGGCGATGGGCGGTCCCAGTCATTGCTGCGGCGTCATGCAGCTCCGTAGCGGGGATGTCGAGATGTCCGGCCGCATGGGGACGAACTCGATCGAGAAGATGTCGCACAGCAAGTCTGGCCAGGTGCTGTCGTGGTGTCCAAGCTGCCAGGTCCAGTTCACCGAGACGACGCTGCCGGCCATCGAGCGGCAACGGGGATCGCGGCCTTTCGAGATGACGCCGTTCATCGCATTCCTGAAGACCCGGCTCGAGGAGCTCAAGGCTGTTTGTCGCGAACCCGTTGCGTGGCGGGTTGCGCTGCATCAACATCCGGGCATGCCGAGCGTCGTCAACGCCGCGACCGCGATTCTGCAGGCCATCCCCGGCGTTGAACTCATCGAGCTGAAACAGCCCGCCATCGGCCTGCAGAGCGCAAGTCTCGACGTGCTTGCCGCCCACAAGAAGGAGCTTCAACGCGCCGAACTGCAAGCCGCAAGCGAGGCAGGCGTCGATGCGCTGGTCACGGTCTATCACTCCGATCATCGCGAATTATGCGCGCACGAGTTCGATTGGCCGTTCCGGATCGTCAATCTTCTGGAAGTCGTCGGTGAGAGCATGGGCCTGCACCGGCATGACCGCTACAAGGAGCTGAAGATCGTGCAGGATGCCGATCTCATCGTCGGCGAATGCCGCGACTTGATCGCCCACCATGGGCTCGATCCCACGCTCGCGCGCGATGTCATCGTGAAGGCGATGCTCGGAAACCAGCCCCTTCCTCTCGGCAGCGGTCCGCTTTCGAGCGATGCGTCCAACGCGAACGCTCCGCCGGCGTGACCGGCGGAGCGGAACCGCGACCGCCGGTCAATTCGGATTCGGGGGCTGCGCCGGATTTGGTCCGGCGGGCGTTGGCTCGACCGCAAGCTTTGGATCGGTTGGCAACACCCGCGCCCCAGCGGATTGAGCTGCCTGACCGGTCGTGGCGTAGCGCGCCTGCTCGGCGGATTTGACTTCGGGCCGATTCCAGCGATCTCGGACAAGAAGCGCCAGCACGCCCACACATATGATGGCGATTGCGAGCGAAATCGCCGCAAGACCCGTTCTGTTGATGGTGCGCCGGTCGCTCACATCAATCACCTTGATGACCAGATCCTGTGACTCTTCTTCGAATCGTCATCCCGCTCCATCCTTCTGGTTGAGCATGATCTCCGCGTAAACGCGTTCCGCGTTTGTCGCGAGGGAAGACCGGTATCCACCCCGCATCGCGTGCGGGGCAGGCTTTTTTCCGGATCATGTTCTAGCCTGGATAACTCGGAAAGGCTGGCGCAGGTTCCGCAGGCAGACACGTTAGTGCTTGGGGCGGCGGCCTTTCGGGATGACGAATTTCAGGCCCGACCAGGTATCGTCGACCGCGCAAACCTTGACATCGACGAGGCCAAGCGGAAGCGCGATCTCGCGAACCACGACATCACTCAGGTCGGTGACCACGGCGCTCGCCTTCTTCGGCCACGACACCCAGATCATGCCATCCGGCACAATGACGTCGCGACAGCTGCGCATCCTGCCCGCTAGCCCTGCCGCTTCAGTCGCAAACAGATGCACGAGGTCGAGCGGCGACTTTAGACGGGAAACAATCGTCACGTCCTCGGGCAATGCGCCGACAATATCGCTGTAGGCCGCGGGCGCTTGGTCTACAAAAATGCGAAAGCCCGGCTTGATGCCGAGCTTCTGCACAGTCGATCTGCCGGAATGACCGGCCATGCCGCAGTGGAGCTTACGCCTGCGGCTGCGGCTCCAGTCCGGCATCCGGATCGGGACGTGGACGCGGCTTGCCGGCCGGCGGCACCGCGGACGCGCGCGGCGTGGTCGGTTCCAAGACCGACTCGCGGTTTGGCTTCTTGCCGTTGAGCAAATCCTTGATTTCATCACCCGACAGCGTTTCGAACTCCAGCAGGGCCTTTGCAAGAGTTTCGAAATCATTCTTCTTCTCGGTCAGAATAGTTCGGGCGGCCTCATAGGCCTCGTCGACGAGACGCCTCACCTCCGCATCGATCTTCTGCGCCGTCGATTCCGACAGGTTCTGCGTGCGCCCCATCGACATGCCGAGGAACACCTCTTCCTGATTGTCGCCGTATGCAACCGTGCCGAGCTGGTCGGAGTAACCGAACTGCGTCACCATCGCCTTGGCCATCTTTGTCGCCTGCCGGATGTCTTGCGAGGCGCCCGACGTGATGTTCTCCTTGCCGAAGGCAATCTCTTCCGCCACGCGTCCGCCCATGGCGACCGCGAGCTGCGAGGTATACTCCTTGTACTTCATCGAATAGCGGTCGCCTTCCGGCAGGAAGTTCACCATTCCCATGGCGCGGCCACGGGGGATGATCGTCGCCTTGTGGATCGGAATACCCGCCGTGACGTTGAGGCCGACGATCGCGTGCCCCGCCTCATGATAGGCGGTCAGCATCTTCTCTTCTTCGCTCATCACGAGCGACTTGCGCTCGGCGCCCATCATCACCTTGTCCTTGGCCTCCTCGAACTCGGCCTGCGTGACCATGCGCTTGTTGCGGCGCGCAGCGGTCAGCGCCGCCTCGTTGACAAGGTTCATGAGGTCGGCGCCGGAGAAGCCGGGCGTGCCGCGGGCAATGGTCTTGAGGTTGATATCCGGCGCCAGCGGCACCTTGCGGACGTGAACCTTCAAAATCTGCTCGCGGCCGACGACGTCCGGATTGGGCACCACCACCTGGCGGTCGAAGCGGCCGGGACGCAGCAGAGCGGGATCCAGAACGTCTGGCCGGTTGGTCGCTGCGACCAGGATCACGCCTTCATTGGCCTCGAAACCGTCCATCTCGACCAGCAACTGATTGAGCGTCTGTTCGCGCTCGTCATTGCCACCGCCGAGCCCGGCGCCGCGATGGCGGCCGACCGCGTCGATTTCGTCGATGAAGATGATGCAGGGCGCGTTCTTCTTTGCCTGCTCGAACATGTCGCGCACCCGGCTTGCGCCGACGCCGACGAACATTTCGACGAAGTCAGAACCCGAAATCGTGAAGAACGGCACGTTGGCTTCGCCCGCGACCGCGCGCGCGATCAGCGTCTTGCCGGTGCCGGGAGGGCCGACCAGGAGCACGCCGCGCGGAATCCGCCCGCCCAGGCGCTGGAACTTTCCGGGATCGCGCAGGAACTCGACGATCTCCTGCAAATCCTGCTTGGCTTCGTCGACGCCGGCGACGTCCTCGAACGTGACGCGGCCATGCGCTTCGGTGAGCATCTTGGCGCGCGACTTGCCAAAGCCCATCGCCTTGCCGGCGCCGCCTTGCATCTGCCGCGACAGGAATATCCATACCCCGATCAGCGCGATGAACGGCAGCCAGGAGACGAGTAGCGAGACGAACCACGGCACGTTGTCGCCCGGCGGCTTCGCGGTGATCTGCACCTTGCCGTCATAGAGGCGCTTCACCAATGTCGGGTCGTTCGGCGCGTAGGTCTGGAACGAGGAGCCGTTGGTCAACGTGCCATGGATTTCCGGACCCTGGATGACAACGTCGCGCACATGGCCCTGGTCGACCTCGCTCAGCAATTGCGAGAATGAGATGTCCTGCGAGGACGCGCGTTGACCGGGATTCTGGAACAGCGTGAACAACGCCAACAGCAATAGAACAATGATGACCCAGAGGGCGAAATTGCGCAGATTGGCGTTCATCGATCTTCCTTCGTGGTCGCGCGGATCGCGGCCTAGTATCCTTCGGACCTATCCATGGGTAACCACGAGGGATCCCCGCTCGACCGTATCACAATCTAAGTGCCGCTCACCTTGCTGCCAAGGGAACCACGCAGGACTATTTAGCGCATCTTGGTCCGATTCCCGGGTAAAAAATGCCAACGAAAGTGGCGTTTTCCGGGGTGGTTAAGGCCGTTTGATAACGCTTTCGCCTTCGATTCACGCGTTTTCGTCACGTGACGGGGTCCCCGGTTGGCCCGAAAGCCGCACGCGCCGGTGGCGGCGGACGGGCGCCGGCTCGATGCGAATCCGTCCCCGACCAACACTCACCAGCGCCCCGGCCAGCGTCTGCTTCAGACCGGTTTGGGCACGCTTTGGCTTGCGGCCTTTGGTCTTCGCCTTACAACTCCGGTCCAGTTGCGCCAGCAAGGCCTCCACCTTGCCGAGTTCGGCCGGCCCCTCATGTCCGAACCGGTTGATCGCGCGCATGAGCAGGCGAAGCCGGATTTCTTCGGGCATGGCGGCGAACATTCTGGCATCGAAGTCGCTGGCAGCAGGCTTGCCGTCAGTCGGCTCGGAGGCTTGCACCGCGCCGTCCATGAGCGCGAGATAGCGCTCGGCGCCGTCCGCCAGCACTTCCACCGCGGCGTTGGCCCGGGCGAGCCGCGCCGCCAGCCGCGCCAGCCCGCGCGCATCGCCTCCCTCGGCCGCCAGAAGCGGCAGCAACGCGCGGAGCCGCGGCCGGGTAAACGCCGTGTCGTGGTTGGTCGGATCGTCGGCGAAGACGATCTTCGCCTTGTCCAGCGTCGCGACCAGCCGCGATTTCGGCACGTTCAGAAACGGGCGCGCCAGCACAACGCCATCGCGCGCGTTCTCGCGCGCCATCGCCGCCAGCCCCGCGATGCCGCTGCCGCGCAACAGCCGCATCAACAGCGTCTCGGCCTGGTCGTCGCGGGTATGCGCGGTGAGAATATGCGTGGCGCCGACGGTGCGCGCGGCCTGCGCCAGCAGGCGATATCGTGCAGCCCTCGCCGCTGCCGGCAAACCGGTTTTGGGCTTGTCGCCGGCCCATCGCATCGTTCGATGCGGCAGATCGAGCACCCGCGCCAGGCGTTTCACATTCCGTGCCTCATGCGCGGCTTCAGCGCGCAAGCCATGGTCGACCGTCACTGCGACGAGACGCGGACCGCTCGCGAAATTGCGCCGCCAGCGCGCCATCAGCCACATCAGCGCGACCGAATCGGACCCGCCGGACACCGCGAGAACGATCGCAGGCGCGGCCTTGAAGTCCGCGAACAGTTCTTTCGCGTCCTGAGCGGAGATCGGGGAGTGGGTGTCGTCTCGCATGGCGCCGCCGGGCTAAAGCAGTATCCGGAAAAAGCCTGCACCGCACGTGGATAGCGGGCTGGGCACCGGTTTTCCGAAAAGATCATGCTCAGACAAAAAAGCTAAAGCATATGTCAGCGAACGTCTGCGCGCGCACGCGCGCCCCGCGCTCGCATAGCGGGACTGGGCACCGTTTCGCGTGAGAAAACACACGTCAAACAGGGACGTCAAACAGGGTCGGCGCCGATCTCTGGCGAGACGCGTTTGAACGTCACACCACAGACCGCTCAGGACGTCAGCACTTGACCCGCTTCTGCTCGCGATCGACGGCCGTTTTGACGCCGGCGGCGGCGCGCGGATATTTCCGCGTCACCTCGCCGAACGCGGCGCAGGCGGCTTCCTTTTCCTTCAGCGCGGCCAGCGATTGTCCAAGCCGCAACAGGGCATCCGGAGCCTTTGCCGATTTGTCGTATTTGCTGGTGACATTGAGGAAGATCTCGGCGGCGTCGCGATATTGCTGGCGCTGGAACAGGCTCTCGCCCAGCCAATATTGCGAATCACCCAGCAGCGGATCGCTAGGATATTTCGTCGCGAAAGTGCGCATGGTCTGTTCGGCGAGCGCGTAATCCTTGCGCTGCATGTAACCAATGCCAAGGTCGTACTCGTCCCGTGGCGAGTTCGACGGCGGCGCGGTGGCGAGTACGCCGGCGGCGTTTGGGTCGCCAGGTGGATTGCCGGGTGGCGGAGGCGGCAGAGCGCCGCCTCGCGGATAGGAGGCGCCACCTTGCGGATAGCGCGCGCCGGAAAGATTGAGCGGTTCCCCGGGTGCCCCACCCGGCGCCGCCCCGGCCTGGACCGGAAGCTGGCCGCCGCCAAGCGCACGCGGTGAGCCCGGCGCACTCGGATTCTGGCTGGGATCAAAAGCATCGCCACGACGCCGGCCCTGCGATCCGGCCGACGGATCCTGTGCGATCGGGGCGGGAGGTTGACCATAGCCCGCCTGCGGTTGCCCATAGCCCGCCTGAGGTTGATCATAGCCCGGCTGAGGCTGACCATAGCCGCCTTGGACCTGACCGCCTTGGACCTGACCGGCTTGGACCTGACCGGTTTGGGCCGGGGGCTGGCCGTAGGTGGGAGCGGTCTGCATCGGCGGCGCGGCCGCGACATTCGGTTGGGGCGGAGGCGGCAGCGCACCAGGACCGGGCTGCGCGCCCCCCTGCAATTGGCGCAGGCGCTCCTCGAGCTGGCGGTTGCGATATTGCAGCTCCTCGTTCTGACCGGTGAGCTGCCGCAACTGGTTTTCCAGCCGCTGAATGTGCATCTCCGGATCCGCATCATCCGATTGCGCCAGCGCATGCGAAGACAAACCGAGCCACGCGGCGAGCGCCGCCACGCCGGTCAGTTGATGAAATCTGGATGACATCTTGCCCTGATGATCAGGTCGGCCCAACATCGGTAGCACGGCACATTGAGGCAGGGACTACGCCAAAAATGTGTCTGATACAATCGTCGACAGCGCGAACAAAACCGGCGCCCGAAGGCGCAGGCAAAGCTCGCGAAAACGTGACACTCTAACGTAACACGCTAGAGGCCTATGAGCTGGCGTTCAGGACCGTGACCGCGCGGCGGTTTTGCGACCAGCAGGAGATATCGTTACAAACCGCGACCGGGCGTTCCTTGCCGTAGGAGATCGTCCGCATGCGGCTCGGGTCGATGCCGTGCGAGGCCAGGTAGGTGCGAACCGACTGGGCCCGGCGCGCACCGAGCGCGATGTTGTATTCGCGGGTGCCGCGCTCGTCCGCGTGCCCCTCAATGGTGAAGCTGTAGCGCGGATAGGTCTGCAGCCACTGCGCCTGCTTATCGAGGGTCGCGGTCGCCTGCGGGGTCAAATCGGTCTGGTCGCTTTCGAAGAACACGCGGTCGCCGACATTGACCACGAAATCCTGCTGGCTCCCCGGCGTCGCAGCGCTGGCCATCGCCCCATCGGCACCAAGGTTCTTGTTGGCGCAGGCGCCCATGGATAGCGCCACCGCGAGCACCGCGGCCAGCTTCAATCCCTGGAGGATACGCATTTGATATTTCATTCCGGAGCCTCCACGCTCACGTCTTGGACTGTCATCCGATCTACAGGGCGATGGTTAAGCGAACGTTCCGTCAACCTTGATAGGGAGTTGCCGCCCCCGCTCAAATGCCGACAAACGGCGAAAAGCGACCGCGATGGTTAATCCGTTGTAAATGTGGCGCGAGGGTGAAGGCAAGCGACCGGCCTATGGGAACCGACGGTTTTGGTAAGATTTCCCGAATAAGTGGCAACCGGGCCGAACGGACCCGCAAGTCCCGTTCATTTTCGGGATGGAACAGGCACCGAAAACTGTCCAATCCGTCAGGATTGCGGGGCCACGGCGGCTTGCTCGTGCCTGGGGCTCGCGTTTCTCGTCGATGAACGCCGCAGCCCCGGGCGCTCGAACAGCATTCGCCGCTCAAAGGCGGTCGACCGCATCGTCGGATAACGCGCGAAAACCTTGTCGCGGAGAGCCGGGAAATCCGCGGCCATCAGGCCGACCGGTTTCAAGAGGCCCGGAAACAGGCGCGCCTCCGCAATGGTCTCGTGCAGGAACACGCGACGATAGAAGGCCTGATGTTCCGGACGCACGATCGCAAGACCGAGATCGGCATTGAAATATTCGCACGCCAAATAGGCCAGACGAAGCGTGACGTAAGGCAGTTCCGGGAGCCGTCCGGCCTTGGTGGGATCCGCGACGAACCTTGCGGGGTCGATGATGACCTCGCCCCGGTCGAGCCTGGGCATCAGGACCTCGCCGAATGCCTCGGCCGAGCAAGACTGCCGCCATTCGGACGTCAGCACGCTGATCCGCACGGAGCTATGGAGTTCATCCCCAAGATAGACCCCAAAGGTCCAGGAATTGGACAGGTCGTCGTATTGATCGGTCACGCGCTGCTCGGCAGACTCTTTGACCGCCCCTTCCCTCAGGTAAGCCCGATAGCGAAGACGGTAGATTTCTTCCTTTTCGTCGGGGGTCTGCGCCAACCGATAGTCGACTTTTTCTAGCAGATTTACCCCTCGTTGTAGAGCCGCAGTCGTCGTTCCGGCGGCGGACCTCATTCAGCACCCCCAACTCAAGCAACTCTTACGCGTGTAAATGGTTCTTAACAGCTTTTTAACGAAGGATCAAAGATGTCAGAATAACAGGGTTAATTTGAACGCCTGAGTTGAAAAAACAAAAAATGCAGAGCCTAACAAGGAAACCATTTAAGCGATCGAGCGTGCGGCCATCGCAATCAGTTGCCCTTCGAGCAAATGCCGCCCATGCGAGGCATTCAGCAATTGACGCACCTGCACGGCCGACACCGGGCGGCTGAACAAATAGCCCTGTGCCTCGGTGACCGTGCCATCAACGCTGATCAGCTCCAGCTGCTCGTTGGTCTCGATGCCTTCGACCACGACCGACATGCCGAGATCGGCGGACAGCCGCGCCACGCCGCGCAACAGGGTCAAGGGGCGGTCGGCATCGATCCCCTCGAGGAACGAGCGGTCGATCTTCACTTTCTGCAGCGGGAAGTTGTGCAGATAGCTCAGGCTGGAATATCCCGTTCCGAAATCGTCCAGCGAGATTCGGACCCCGATGGCGCGCAACTGGGACAGCACATCGTGGGTCAGCTGGGTGTTGCGCAACAGCGAGGACTCGGTGATCTCGATCTCAAGCCGGTGCGCAGGCAGCCCCGAGACATCCAGCGCGTAGCGAACTTCGCTGAGCACGTCGCGCTGATGGAACTGCTGCGGTGAAAAGTTGACTGCGACACTGACGGCCGCCGGCCATTTCATGCATTCCATGCAAGCCTTGCGCAGGATCCAGCGGCCGAGATCGACGATAAGGCCCATGTCTTCGGCGATCGGAATGATATCCACCGGCGAAATCGTGCCACGCGCCGGGTGATTCCAGCGCAACAGCGCCTCACAGGTCGAGAGCTTGCCCGATTTGAGGTTGACGAGCGGTTGGTAGAACAGCTCGAACTCCTCGTTGGCCAGCGCCTTGCGCAGGTCGAGCTCCAGAACGCGGCGGGCCTCGACGATTTGCGCGAGTTCCTCGCGAAAGAAGCAGAAGGTGCCGCGGCCGTCCGCCTTGGCACGATAAAGCGCCATGTCGGCGTTCTTGATCAGCGTGTCCGCACTGATGTCGGCGGACGTCATTGCGATGCCAACGCTGGCGCCGATCTCGACCAGATGATTATCGATCTTGTAGCGCTCGCTCAAATGATCGACGACCCGCCGGGCAAGGGCGGCGGCATCCTCACTGGATTGAATGTTTCGCTGGAACACCACGAATTCGTCGCCGCCGAAGCGCGCCACGAAATCCTCCGGGCGCAACATGTCCCGCAAACGGCCGGCCACCGCGCACAACAACTGGTCGCCGCAGGGATGACCGAGCGTGTCGTTGACCTGCTTGAACTGATCGAGATCGACGAACAGCAACGCCGACCTCTGGCCGGCATCGCGCTGAACTCTGAGCAGGCGCTCGATCTCGTCGCGGAAATTGACCCGGTTGGGAAGCGCTGTCAGTTCATCGTAACGCGCCAGATGGCGGATCCGGGCCTCGGCGTTGCGTCGTTCGGTGATGTCCTCGAGCAGCACGACGGCGCCGCCGCCGGCCATCGGCTGGAACGTCCAGGACAGCGAGCGTCCTCTCACGGCGTCGGGATCGGTCGTAGTGATGTCCCGAGCCTGCGAATTCTCGATTTCGGAAAGAATGATCTTGCCGCTCGCGTTCGGGATCGATCCGGCGCGCACGCAGGCGTCGACGATGTCGGCAGCGCCAACCCCGCGATGCACGATATCATCCGGCAGGTTCATCATCTCGCTGAAGCGGTGGTTCATGACGGCCAGCCGGCCATCGGGGCGAAACATGCAAAGGCCGTGCGGCATGTTGTTCAGCGCGGTGTCGAATTGGCCGGCAAGTGCTGCTTCCCTGAAGCTCGACATCAGCGCTTTGACGAACATTTCGTGAAGGCCGAGGTAAGCGCGAGCGCGAACGACATCGGCCCGCAGGCCAAAAGGATGTGATATTGAATGAGCTTTGGGCGACCGTAGTTGCGGGCCACGCCGCCGGCGGTATAGCCGATCGTCACTGCGACGCAGAGCATATGCACGGTCGGATCGTCACTGCCGAGAATGGTGATGAAGCACCAGACGCCGAGCGCGCCGGCATAGGTCATGGCGCCGAGCGCATAGCGCGGCTCCACGTGCTTCGCCTGTTCGAACGTCAGCACCGATGTGCGGCGCTCGTATTTGCGCATCTGCAACGCACGGATGGTGCCGATACCGACGATGAGGATCGCGCAGGGCCAGAGCAGGATGTTGCCGGTCTTGAGCGCCGTCATCAGCGCGGCGGCGCCGGCGGAGACTGCGCCGATGAACATCGGCCAGAAATTTTGCAACATCGAATCGATCAGCGCCGCGTAAAGCACGGGCTCCAGCTCATCGCCGTTGCTTGGCTTCTTCTGATCGACCAATTGCATTGGGCGCGCGCACGTCCTTCTCACCGGTCGGTACATTTACCTGTTCCAGATGAAGTCTTTCTGAGGGAACATCGTTACCGCTAGGTTGTCATACGGCCGAGGAAAATCCGGCTGATAAATCAGCAGGCTAGGCAAGCTTTGCCGGGAGGCGAGCCAGGGCAAGAGCGGCGACCATTTGGTGATCGGGCGCAAGCGCGGAGGCCGCGGAAAAACATCGGCGACCGTTCGGAGCAAATGACGGCTCTTCAGTGTGAAGCCAGAGGCGCGACGCCACTCGCCATGGCGATCTCGGGCGTAGCGACGTCCAGCCGTGAAGCCGGCCGCAAATCTTAACCACCAGTTGAGATTCGACCTTAATTGCAGGTTAACCCGCCTTGGTAAAACGGTCGACAAAAGGTACTTTCACCCTGAAATTGAGTTCAGGAGAGTACCGAATGACCGATGCAGTCGTGGCTCGCTCAGCGAAACTGGGCGATTGCTGCGTGCGGGATATTCCGCGCCTTCTCTCCAAAGAAGAAATTCGCGACCTCGCGCAGATCGACAGCGTCAAATTTACTGCCGCCGCGGTGCTGGAGTTCGGCCTGATCGCCGCCGCCGTCTGGATCAGCGAAACCTGGTGGAATCCGTTGATATATGTGCTGGCCGTCATCGTCATCGGTTCGCGGATTAACGGACTGGGTGCGCTGATGCACGACGCCGCTCATTATCGCGGCTACACCAACCGACAGCTCAACGACTTCATCGGAGAGATCCTTGCACTGCCGACATCGGCCTCCATGGCGGGCTATCGAAACACGCATTTCGCTCATCACCGCGAGCTGAACAGCGAAAACGATCCCGACTGGCAGCGAAACGTCGGACTGAAGGAGTACGAATTTCCGGCGCCGCCGCGCAGCATGCTGATGCGCACGATGCAATATCTGTCGGGTCTGAAGAGCGCCAACGCCGTCCTGGGATTTCACAAGAACAAGGAAACGCGCGACATTGCGGCCGCGGTGGCCCGCGCCCGATTGTTCTTTTTTGCAGCGCTCTTGGTTTCGTCGGTCGTGCTGGGCTTCTGGAAGCTCGTCCTACTCTATTGGATCGTCCCGCTCATGACGGTCTTCCTGGCCATTCGATATCTCCGCAGCGTCGCCGAGCACTACGCGGTGGAGCACGAGACCGTGCTTGACGAAAGCCGAACCGTTTTGGCACCGTTCTGGGAGCTCTGGCTGATCGCCCCCTGGGGGCTCAACTATCATCTCGAACATCATATGTTCCCCGGCGTGCCCTGCTTCCGGCTCGCGGAGCTTCATCGATTGTTGATGACGCGCGATCCCTATCCGGAAATGGCGCACATCACGCACGGTTATTTCAGCGGGTTGCTACGCGACTGCGCGTCGATCCGTCCCGCTGAAGCAGCAGCCTCGCTCTAAGACAACAGCGGCGACCAGGCTGGGTCGGACGCAAAGCCCGGAGTCGGCACTTTCAGTTCGTTACGTCCTGAAATATCGATGGTGAACAGCGACGGCCCAGCACTGCCGCCGGGATCGCGGAAGAACATCAAGACCGTGCCGTTCGGTGCAAAGGTCGGCCCTTCGTTGTGGAAGCCGGACGTGAGGATCCGCTCACCGGACCCATCGGTCTTCATGATGCCGATGGAAAATTCGCCACCGCCCTGCTTGGTGAAAGCAATATAGTCGCCGCGCGGCGACCAGACCGGCGTGGAATAGCTGCCGTCGCCAAAGGAGATGCGTTGCGCGGGTCCGCCCTGCGCCGCCATGACGTAGATCTGCGGCTTGCCGCCGCGGTCGGATTCGAAACAGATGCGGCTGCCGTCCGGCGCATAGGATGGCGACGTGTCGATCGCGGGAGTATCGGTGAGGCGGGTGGTCGATTTGGAACGCAGATCCATTACGAACAGGTTGGAATTGCCGCCCTGCTGCAGACTCATGATGATGCGCTGGCCGTCCGGCGAGAAGCGGGGCGAAAACGACATCCCGGGAAAATTGCCTACGATCTCCCGCTGCCCGGTTTCGATGTTGTAGAGATAGACGCGCGGATCGCCCTGGCCGAACTCCATATAGGTGATTTCCTGGGTCGACGGCGAGAAGCGCGGCGTCAACACGAGATCGGAGCCCTTGGTCAGGTAGTGCACATTGGCGCCGTCCTGGTCCATGATCGCCAGCCGCTTGACCCGCCGTTCCTTGGCGCCGGTCTCGTCGACGAACACGACGCGGCTGTCGAAATAACCCTTGTCGCCGGTCAGCTTCTCATAGATCTGGTCGGAAATGATATGCGCGATGCGGCGCCAATATTCCGGCGAGGTGACATATTGATTGCCCGCGCGCTGCTGAGCGGAGTCAACGTCCCAGAGGCGGAATTCGGCCTTCAGCCGGCCGTCGGGCTGACGGGTCATTCGGCCGGTGACCAGCGCCTGCGCGTTGATGGTTTTCCAGTTCTGGAATTGCGGCAGCTGGTCGACATTCGTAATGCGTTCGATGAAAGCCGCGGGGTCGATCGGCGCGAACCGTCCGGACCGCTTCAAATTGTTGGTGATGACCTGTGATACCCCGGCGCTGACCTCGCCATCGGCCGGCGATCCCGCCACGAAATTCGTGATCGCGATCGGCAGCGGCGCGACGTTGCCTTCTGTCACCGTGAATTTGGTTTGCGCGCTCGCGATCCGCGGCAGCAGCAGGGAAGCAGTTGCGCCAACGCCGCCGAGCAAGAGCTTGCGGCGGTCGAGCGGCAGTGGAGGAAGCGGAAGCGACGTCATGGACATTGCGGGCTCTCAAATATTAGCTGCGAAACATCGTCTTGGGATCAAAATCGATGTCCATAAATTTCCACTGGTCGTAGGTCTCGGTGCGCAGCATTGTGTACGGCTGTCCCTGGAGCACCGCGCGAATCGCGGCTTGCGCCGCGGCCTGGTAGCGCGGCGAGTTGCCCGTCGAGACCACCTGCGGCGGCCCCGCCAGCCGGCGATCCGGATTGAGCCGGATACGGACCGTCACGATGAGCTCTTCGGGATGCTCGACACCCGGCAGCACGTTCCACAGGCTCGCAAGTCGCGCACGCATCGCGTCGAGTTCGGACTGCGACAGCGTCGCTGCCGTGCCGTGCGTCGAGCCGAGCGAAGCCGAGGCATTGAGCGTTGAGCCGGTGACGGCCTGCCGTGTCGGTTCGCGCTTGTCGAGCAGGGCCGCGATCTTCGACTGATCGAAGGTATGCTCCTGCTTCGGTTTCGGCGGTTGCGGCGGCGCGGCCTTGGCTTCCGGTTTCGGTTGCGGCTTCTTGGTGTTGTCCGACTTCAAGGCTTCAGCGATCGGATCAACCTTGGGCGGATCGGGCTTCTTCTCGATCGGCTTCGGCTCGTCCTTGGGCTTGTTCTCGGCGACGGGTTTGGGTGGATCCGGCTTCTTCTCGACCGGCTTTTCCTCCGGCTTCGGCGGCGGCTGCGGCGCCGCGGACGTCACGACTTCCTTCTTCTCGGTGATCTTGCCGACGGCGTCGTCATCGACGGGCTTCGGTTCGGCGACCTTCTCCACCGGCGGCTTCGGCTTGTCCTTTTCGCCGGTCTTGATGCCGGCGGTGATCTTGGAGAGCTGGTCGGCCGAGATGATGTCGATCGGCATCGATTCCGGCGGCGGCGCTTCGAGCGAGCGCGCCGAAAAGGACACCAATCCCCATCCTATCACCAGGACGTGGAGTGCGGCCGACGCAGCGAGGGTCTTGTCGACTTTCACTGTCTCGCTATCCCTGATCCACTTCCGTCACCAGCGCCACGCGGCGAAAGCCAGCGGACGAAAGCCGTCCCATCACCTTCATCACAGTTCCGTAGTCGACCTTCCTGTCGCCCCGGACAAAAATCCGTTCATCCAGCCCGCTCCGCGCGTCCGTGATCGCCCTCAACTTCGTCACCAGATCCTCCAGCGGTATCTCGGTGTCGTTGAGAAAGACCTGGCCTTTCAGGTTGACCGACAGCGTCAGCGGGTCCTTTTGTTGATCCAGGCTTTTCGCCTGGGTCTGCGGCAGATCGAGCGGCACACCCACGGTCAACAGCGGCGCCGAGACCATGAAGATGATCAACAACACGAGCATGACGTCGACCATCGGCGTGACGTTGATCTCCGCCATCACCGCCGCCCTGCGCCGGCCGCGACGACCTCCGCCGCCAGACGAATTTGCCACGTTCATCGCCATGGTGTGCTGCTCACGATCCCCTCACACTATACCGCCTCTCACGCCCGCTCGTCGATCTGGCGCGACAAGATGGCCGAAAATTCATCCGCGAAGCCTTCCAGCCGCTGCGCCTGCCGGTTCACCTCGGAGGTGAACTTGTTGTAAAAAATGGTCGCCGGAATGGCCGCGATCAGGCCGATCGCGGTGGCGAACAGCGCTTCGGCGATGCCGGGGGCCACGACCGCCAAGGACGTGTTCTTTGACGCTGCGATCGACTGGAAGCTCGACATGATGCCCCAGACCGTGCCGAACAGGCCGACGAAAGGACCGGCCGAGCCGACGGTCGCCAAGACAAGAAGCCTCCGCTCCAGCCGCTCGATCTCCCGGGCAATCGAGACATTCATGACTTTCTCGATCCGCATCTGCAGGCCGGCGAAAGAACGCGCATGACTTTCAAACGAGCGCTTCCACTCGCGCATAGCGGCGACGAAACATGCGGCCATCGATTGCGTCGGCTTTGCCGACAGCGAGCGATACAATTCCTCGATCGATTCCCCCGACCAGAACGCCTGCTCGAAGCGATCCATGGAGCGGCGGGTGCGCGAGTAAAGGAAGATCTTGTCGATCGCGATCGCCCAGACCCAGACCGAACACGACAACAGTCCCAACATGACCCCCTTCACGATCCAGTGGGCCTGCAAGAACAGCGCAATCAGCGATACGTCGGCGGATGGTAGCGGCAAGGCCGCCTGCGCCACGTCTGCCGGATTCATGATCGGTATCCTCTCAACGCGAGTGTCCCAAATTCTCCGGGAGCAAATGGCTGCCGGTTTCACAGTCGCGCGTTCAGCGCGGCGGTAAGCCTGCACGAGAGAGCCTGGTCTGGTCGCATGGGAGGCCCGCCGAAGCCTTGGGCCCTGCATCCCCTGTCAACATGTCAAAACGAGGGCTATTCGCGCGACTTTACGCCCCTAACCAGACGCTAATCATAGTTAAAATGGCGTTACCAAGGGAGAATTTGATCAGACAAAATGAAGGCCAACCAATCCCTTAAACCGCTGGAATCCGGCCTGATACGAAAAAAAGCAAACCGCCCGTCTGCGGGGTCGCAGACGGGCGGTTCCGTCGCCGTCAGGGTCATTCGGGCATTACGCCTGAGGCTAATCCCTGAAGAGTGCGTTCAGCTTTGCGGCTGGTCGTTCGGCGGGGTCGGCGGGCGCTGTTTGTGCTGGGCCATGAACGCGTCGAACTCTTCCTTGTCCTTGGCGTGGCGCAGGCGGCTCAGGAAATCCCGGAACTCCTGCTGTTCCTCCTCCAGACGCCGCAGCGTTTCCATGCGGTATTCATCGAAGGCGCGGTTGCCGCTCGAGGGCGGACCGAAGCCGCCGAAGCCAAAGCCGCGCCGCTCCATGTGGTTACGCATCCGCTCCATCTTCCACTGCATTCGTTCCATCTTGTTCTGCCAGCGATCCTGATTGCTCCAGCAACCCATTTTTCTGCTCCCGAGTGTGAAAAAGAGGAGGGCAAGCCCGATCGGCCACCAGATCAAAAAGCCCAGGATCGTCACGGCGATCCAGCCGGGATGCCAGGGCGTCTCGAGCATGTGCGGGCGATAGGGTGGTTCGGTGGGGCCGCGCCATCGATTGACATCTGCGGTGTAGGCCATTTCCCTCTCCATGACGGCATCACGCCGTTGTGAATGTAAATAACATTTACATACCTAGCCCATCCCGGGTTTTTGTCAAGCTGACCGCAAGCCGCAGCTTCAGAATTATTTTTGGAATTTTATTTCGGCTTGCCCCAGGGGCCGGCAGGCTTGTCGTCGGGCAATGGCGGCGGCTCGGACCTGCGGTCAGTCGGGAAGCCGAGACCGCGCAGATAGATCAGCACCTCGGCCTCCAGCAACTCGTCCGGCGACATCGGCAGCTTGCGGCGCGCCGCATCGCCGCGCGCAAACAGCGACGCCACACCATGCGACATCGACCAGATATGCAGCGCCATCATCATCGCCGGCGGCCGCGGCATTCCGGGCGGCGCCAGCGCGGCCAGACGCTCGGCCGCGGCGCGGAGGATGGCAAACGCACGCTCGCTTGCCGCCATCAACGTAGGATCTGCATCGACCGGCACGCCCGATTCAAACATCGCCGAATAGAACGCAGGCTCCTCGCGGGCGAAGGCGAGATAGGCTTTGCCGACGCGTTCGAACGCCGTGATGGTGTCAGGCCGTCCGTCGTCCCAGGCCTGGGTCAGGGCCGCCTCGAACTGCTCGAAGCCACGCTGGGCGATCGAGGACAACAATTCGTCGCGATCGCGGAAATGGCGATAGGGCGCCGCCGGGCTGACGCCGGCCATGCGGGCAGCGTCGGCGAAGGTAAATCCGGCCGCGCCCTTTTGCGCGATCAGATTGAGCGCCGCCTGCAGCAACGCCTCTTTCAGATTTCCGTGATGATAGCCGCGCTCGGCGCGGCGCTCTTCCTTGCGCCAGCTCATGTGAATGGCTTTTACATGAGCTGCGCGCAAAGGTCACTAGCGGCGCAATGGCAAGATTAACGGGTGGCGGATTTGCCCTGCAATTCAGCGAACCCGGTGGCCGCTTCCTGAACATCGGCCGGAAAATCCGCCATTTCCTGCACCTGGCGGATTTCGATGATCTCGTTGTTCGAGGCCGGGCACTTCTTGGCCCACGCGATCGCCTCGTCCCGCGATGTCACATCGATCATCCAGTAGCCGCCGATCACCTCCTTCGCCTCGGTGAAGGGGCCGTCTGTGACGACCGGCTTGCCGCCAGCAAACGAGACCCGTGCGCCCATCGACGGCGGGTGCAAGCCGTCGAGCGTGATCAGCACGCCGGCGTCCTTGAGTGCCTCGTTATATTTCATCATCGCCGCCACCGCGTCCGCCGGCGGCACGGTGCCCGGCGCCGCGGTCTCGTAGCCCCTCGGGATCATCAGCATCATGAAGCGCATGGTCGTCCATCCTGTTCGCAATGGTGGAGGTTGGTTACTTCTTCGCCGCCTGGGCGCGCAGGCGCGCCTCATTCTCGCGCAGTTCCGGGGTCAGCACCTCGCCGAAATCCTCCGGTGAAAAAACCTGACGGATCTCGATCTCGGCGCCGCCGTCGAACGGCGCGCGCTTCATCCAGTCGATGGCTTCATCCAGCGATTTGGTCTTGATCAGCCAGAAGCCGGCGACGAGATCGTCGGTGAGGTTGAAGGGCCCGCGGCTCACCGTGCTTTGCCGGCCGGAATATTTGACGCGCGCGCCTCGCGAAGTTGGATGCAGGCCCTCGCCTGCCTCCATGGCGCCGGCCTTGACCAATTCCTCATTGAATTTGCCCATCGCGGTCAGCAATTCGGTACTCGGCATCACGCCGGCTTCGCTATCCTTGCTGGCCTTCACAATAACCATGAATCGCATCGTCACGCTCCTTTTGAAGTTCTGCAGGCCAATGCCGGCGCTCATCTACAGGACGAACGGCGTTTTACGGCGCCGACATGTTCGGTGAAACTATTCGGGAGGTTATTGCGGCGGGCGCCCGCAACGCCCGCTGCCTTTGTCAATCGTCGATCGCCTGATAGGCCGCGACCCAGAAATCCGCCATCACCGGCGGCGGCTGCGGCGACTCCATCAGACGCTGAGTCAGGAGGATGCCGGTCAATCCCTCCTTCGGGTCGGAATACCAGGAGGTGCCGTAACCGCCGTCCCAGCCGAAGCGGCCCGGCACATTGTGAAGATGATCGCGCCGGGTGAACACCGAGAGCCCAAGACCCCATCCGCGGTTGTCGTTGAAGAACAGCTCCGAACCGAGTTTCTGTTCGGGCGAGAGCTGGTCCGTCGTCATCAGTTCGACCGATGGCCGCGACAGGATCCGCTCGCTTCCAAGGCGGCCGCCGTTCAACATCATCTGCGCGAACGCGTTGAAATCCTCCGCGGTCGAAACCAGCCCGCCGCTCGCGTTCTCGAACACCGGCGGACTGGAGAATTTCCCGGTGACGGGATCGTCGAAGACTTTCAGTTGCTGGGTTTCCCGATCGCGGCTGTAGGTGGTGGCAAACCGGTCCAGCATGGACTGCGGCACGTGGAAAGCCGTGTCCTTCATGCCGAGCGGTTCGAAAATGCGCTCATGCAAGAATGTGGCGAGCGTGGTGCCGGCGGCACGCGCGATCAACACGCCGAGGATCTCCGAGCCCGCGTTATAGAGCCAGCGTTCGCCAGGCTGATGGATCAAGGGAAGCTTGCCGTATCGCCGCATCAGTTCGTCCGGTGGAAATGATGGAAGCACCGGACCCGGCGCGAGCCCCGCTTCCGTGATCGCCTTCTGGATCGGATAGCGGTCGGGAAAGATCGGGATCATGCCGTAGCCGAGCCGGAAAGTGAGCACGTCGCGCAGCGTGATCGCACGTTTTGCGGGTACGGTGTCGTCGATTTCGGATTCGATGCTGCGCAACACCTTGCGATTGACGAGTTCGGGCAGAAATTCATTGACGGGATCGTCGAGCCGCAATTTGCATTCCTCGACCAGGATCATGGCGGCCGCGGCTGCGACCGGCTTGGTCATCGATGCGATCCGGAAAATGGTGTCTCGCTGCATCGGCGCGCCGCCGATCGCCATGTTGCCGATCGCATCGACTTGAACCTCGCCGTGGCGGCTGACCAGGGTCACCAGGCCCGGCATGCTGCCGTTCTCGACATGGCGTGCCATGATATCGTGCATGCGGTTCAGGCGCGCCCTCGACAGGCCACTGCCGGTTCCAATCATTCCCTGCATTTCACTGCTCCCTTCGAGATCGTCCAGCCATAATGAGATGACGAACAAGGTGGCGCCAATCCGACACGCTTCCTAAATAATTTCGTTGAACGCCCCACGCCGCAAGTCACTTGGCCCGCACGTCACTTGGCCGGCGCACGGGGAAGCGGGAGACCTACGTCGATTGCCTGACGAAAACGCCGTCCTGATAGGCCGCGCCGAAATAGACGTCGATGCTCCGGACCTTGTCACCCGCAAAGACAAAGAACTCGGTGTTGCGAAAGCTCTTGCCGTCCTTGGCGACGCATTTGTAGGCCACGAAGGCCTCGTCGCCTTCGACGAAGATCTTCTCCAGCTCGTGGCGCTCGATCCAGCCGCTGTTCTTCCAGCAGCGCTCGAAATAGGTCGTCTTGTCGATCGCATCGTCATAGGGGCTGGTGAAGTGGAAATCACGGGCGAGCGCGTCTTCGACCGCCTGGCGGTCGTTCGCGATGTAGGCCGCAAAAAGCGCGCGGATCGTCTTGTCGTGATCGGACATCGTGCTCCTCCTTCATTTTGTCTCCGTCCATCGCCGCACCGCTTCGGTTGCGCCCTCCGGGAACGCTTCGAAAATCGGCGCCGCCAGCACCGCGTGGATATGCAGCGTCCTGGTTCCGGAATTGCGGAAGCCATGCAGGCGCCCGGCCGGCACGATCAGCGATTGCCCTGCCAGTACGGTCACGCGCTCCTCCCCGATCCACATCTCGGCTTCGCCTTCGCGCACGGTCAGGACCTCCTCGACCGGATGCCAATGTGCCGGCGCGCCGGCGCCGGGCGCGATCATTTGCTCGAATATGCTTAATTGCGCCGAGCCATTGAGGGCCGAGATCAGCATGCGCGTGTCCACGCCCGGCCGCCACGCTTCCCACACATCGCTCTGATGAATAACGGCTTTCATTGGGTTATTCCTTTCATCATCGGCTAGGCGCGCGAAGATCCGCAGCGCGCATTTCGATCAAAACCTTCGCGCACGCAGCATGACCTTGCGATGGCAAGCGCCTAAACTGTATCGCCCGGTGATGGTCCGGCGCCGTGCACCTATCCCTGAAGTTGAACACCGGATCGGGGAGTAACGCGTCATGTCGGGATTACTCATCAATCTGATCATACAAATCATCAGCGGCGCCGTAGGCGGCAATGTCGCCGCCGGTGTGGCCAAGAATATCGATCTCGGTACGTTGGGAAATACCATCGCGGGTGCGATCGGCGGCGGCGCCGGGGGACAAATCCTCGGTATGCTGATTCCGCTGCTTGCCAATAGCGCTTCGACGCCGGATATCGGCAGCATCATCGGCCAGGTGGCTGGCGGTGGCGTTGCGGGCGCGGTTCTTACGGCGATCGTGGGCGCCATCAAGAACAGGGCGGCGGCTTGACCAAGAGGCGCTTTCCGTCATCCTGAGCGCGGGTTTCGCGATGCCCAGACATCGCGGAACCAGGTAAGTCTCGAAGGATGACGGAACATGGTTCCCTGCCCGCAAAAAGTCGCGCTGGTCACGGGTGCAGCGCGCGGTATTGGACTCGCGGCTGCAAAACGGTTCTTGGCCGAAGGCTGGCGCGTGGCGCTGCTTGACATTAAGGGTGGCTTGCTGAAGGCCGCAATCACGGAGCTCGCGGACCCCGAGCATACGCAGGCGCTTCATTGCGACGTGTCCGATGCAAAGGCCGTGGCGGCGGCAGTCGACGAGGTGGAAAAGCGCTTTGGCAGGCTCGATGCGCTGGTCAACAATGCGGGCATCGCGGTGTTTACGCCGCTTCTGGAAACCGATGAAGCGGACTGGAGCCGGATCCTCGCGGTCAACCTCACCGGTCCCTTCCTTTGCACCAAGTCGGCCGCACCCCTGATGCGCCAACATGGCGGCGGCGCGATCGTCAACATCACCTCGATCTCCGCGGTGCGTGCCTCCACGCTGCGCTCGGCCTACGGCACCAGCAAGGCCGGCCTTGCTCACCTCACCAAGCAGCTTGCCGTCGAGCTGGCTTCTCTCGGCATTCGTGTCAATGCGGTCGCGCCGGGCCCGGTCGATACCGCGATGGCAAAGGCTGTGCATACCGCGGACATCCGCGCCGACTATCATGACGCCATCCCGCTCAACCGCTACGGCCTGGAAGAGGAACTCGCGGAGGCCATCTTCTTTCTCAGTTGCGAGCGCTCGAGCTACATCACCGGTCAAATTCTCGCCGTCGATGGCGGCTTCGATGCGGCGGGCATCGGGCTGCCAACGCTGCGCGGCGCGCGGCGGGACGGGTGAGTCTGCCATGAGCGTCACGCGAATTATTCTAACCGTTTTCCTTGGCGCGGCGCTATGGGCGTTCGCTTCGCTGCTGGCGCGCGCCGAGGTTCGCATCCTCGCCAGTCCCGGCGGGCAGGTCGGCCCGTTTCTCGACCTGTTCGAAGAAGTGCGACAATCCGGCGAACGCGTGGTGATCGACGGACCATGCCTATCGGCCTGCACGCTGGTGCTGAGCATGGTACCGAGCGAGCGCATCTGCGTGACGCGCCGTGCAGTCCTTGGCTTCCACGCGGCACGATCGATCGACCGGCGCGGCAAGATGTACGCCGAGCCGGAAGCCTCCCAACTCGTGCTGGAGGCCTACCCAACACCGGTCAGGACCTGGATCGAGCACCGCGGCGGCTTGACGTCGCGGCTCCTGCTGTTGCGCGGGCGCGACCTCGCGACGATGTATCGGTCCTGCCGATAAAGCGCCGCGCTCGCGCCGGAGCGCGATGATTTCAGGATCAACCGTCATCGCGCTCCGGCTCTTGTTCGGGCATGATCTCCGCGCAAGCGCGTTCCGCGTCTGTCAGAGCGTGATGACTTTTCTTCGAATCATCATCTCGCTCTATCTTTTTGTTTAAGCATGATCTTTTCGGAAAACCGTTACCCACTTTTTCCGGATCATGCTCCAGCTAAGGGAAAACCGGTGCCCGCCCCGCATCAAGTGCGGGGCAGGCTTTTTTTCCGGATCATGCTTAGGTTGCGTCCGCTCATTGGCCCTCGAGTCAGTGGCCCTCGAGCGGGCAGTTGACCATCCAGGGAATCCCGAACTGGTCGATGCCCATACCGAATCCCTTCGAGAAAAAGGTCTTGCCGAACGGCATAGTGATGCTGCCGCCTTCGCAGAGCGCCTTGAACTTGCGCTCGGCCTCGGCCGGATCGGCGACCGTCAGCGAGACCGAAAAGCCCTGCGGCTTGTGGAAGTGTTCGGGCGGCGCGTCAGACGCCATCAGCACCTGGCCGCCGATCGAGATTCTGGCATGCATGATTTGCTTCTTCCGCTCGGGCGGCGACGGCATCTCGGGCGGCGCCTCCTCGTTTCGCAGCATCATCTCGATTTTACCGCCAAGCGCCCTTTCATAGTGTTTGAGCGCGGCCTCGCAATTTCCATTATAGAACACGTAGGGGTTAAGCATCGTTTGCTCCTTGCTTGGGTGAGGACGAATTGTCGACGTTCCGGACGCGCAAGTTATTGCTCGGCGGCCTTCTTCAGGTTGGCGAGCCCGGCTTCAAAGTCCCTGCCGATCATCCTGTCCAAGTTCATGAACACCTGCATCATCCTGGACACGAAGGAAGCGGGACCATGCATCACCCAGGTGACATCGGTGGCACCGCCCTGCGGCAGCATTGTGAATTCGGCGGTGTTGTGACCTTCGAACGGCTTGATGAAGTCGAGCTTGATCACAACGTTCGAGGGGGCCGTACAGTTCAGGATTTCCATGCGGCCGGCACCGACATTCTTGTTGCCATTCCAGGCATAGACCGCGCCCTTGCCGCGCTCGGCGCCTTCGAAGGTGCGCTTCATCGCGGGATCGCGGCCTTCCCAGGGCGACCAGGATCCCCACCGGTGGAAATCGTTGATCAAGAAGAAGATCCTTTCCGGCGGCGCCTTGATCGTCGCCGCCCGCTCGACGCGGAACGTATGCGGTTTGGTCATTGCAAGGATCAGCACAATCGCGATGACAACCGCGAGCACAACGGCGATGGTGACGATAATCTCGAACATTGACGGACTCCTTGATGCGCAATTTCTCGACGATGAAGGATCAACCCCGCAAGGGCAGCAGCGTGCGCAGCTTCCGGTCGCGCAGCCAGAGCCCGCCCCACACCATCACCCCTAAATAGACTCCGAACAGGACGTGCGTGAACAGCGGACTGCCGATGCGCAGGTGCGAAGCAATCGCGCCGCCGAGATAACCGGTCAACAGGATCGCACCCAGGATCGAGGTCGGTGGGATTGCATAGAGCACGGTGCAGGCAATCGTGATGGCCCCCAGCATACGCGCCAACGTTTCGCTCGACCCATAGCCGATCCTGTCCATCGTTTCGGTGACGACCGGCCATGGCACGAGCTTGATCGCGCCATCGAACAGCAAGAACAAGATCACGAGACCGCTGAGAAGGCGGCCCGACCACAGCGCCGGTTTCGAAACCGGTTCGGTTTGCGTGCTCGTCGGCATGGCGTGCTCCATTGGCAATGCTTGACCAATAGACGAACGGGGCGAACGCGATCCGACAGGAGATACGAAAATAATTTTGGCTGCGTCATGGCTGGCCTCATGCCGGGCACCCTGATCTTTCTTGTTTTACCCTGATTTGTTTGGCCCAAGACGTGGATAATCGCGCACAGATGAGCGGCAGCGACGCCGGCCTTCGGATGGCCATGCCCAGCGACGACGAAAAGAATGGTACCTCGGCTTATTTTTCCGCCTTCTTGTCGCGCGGCTTGCTGTCGCGCATCAGGCGGTCGAGATGCATGCGGATATGAGCGGCTTCGGCTGACGTATTTGCGAGTGCAATGGCGCGATCGAAGGCGACACGCGCCTCATCGTTGCGGCCAAGCTGCATCAGGAATGCGCCGCGCACCCCGAAGAAGTGGAAATAATTGGATAGCCGCTGCGCCAGCGGCTCGATCATCTCGAGCGCAGCCGCCGGCCCGCGAACCTTGGAGACAGCCACCGCGCGGTTGAGCGTCACCACCGGCGATGGCTGCACGAGTTCGAGCGCGCCATAGAGCAGGTCGATCTGCTTCCAGTCGGTATCTTCCGGCTTTTCGGCGCGGCAATGCAGCGCGGCGATCGCCGCCTGAATCTGATAAGGGCCGCTGCTGCGATGGCGCATCGCCTTGTCGATCAGCGCCAGTCCCTCCGCGATCATAGTCTGGTTCCAGAGGCCGCGGTCCTGGTCGTCCAGCAGCACCAGCGCACCCTCGGCATCGAAGCGCGCCGCGGCGCGGGCATGCTGCAACAACAGCAGCGCCATCAGTCCCATGATTTCGGCTTCGCTCGGAAACAGCCGCAAGAGCAGCCGTGCCAGGCGGATCGCCTCTTCGCACAGGGGTTTTCGGATCTCGGCGGTGTCTCCACTCGCCGAATAGCCCTCGTTGAAGATCAGATAGATCATCGCAGCCACCGCCAAGAGGCGCTCGCCGCGCTCGAGCGCGCCCGGCGTCTCGAACGGCACGTCGGCGTCGGCGACACGGGCCTTGGCGCGGGTGATGCGCTGCTCCATCGCAGCCTCGCTGACCAGGAAGGCGCGCGCGATCTGCTTCACCGTCAATCCGGAGACGATGCGAAGCGCGAGCGCGATCTGCTGCGTCGGCGGCAGGTCCGGGTGGCAGCAGATGAACAACAGTCGCAGAATGTCGTCGCGATAGTGCGAGCCGTCGAGCCGCTCGGCCAGCGCGTCCTCGGCGTCGTCGAGATCAGAGATGGCCTGATCGTCGTCCGGGAGCGGCTGCTGCTTGCGATTGCGCCGGACCTCATCGATCGCGGCATTGCGCCCGACCATGATCAGCCAGGCGGCCGGATCGCGCGGCGGTCCGTTTTGCGGCCAGCTCTTCAGCGCGCGAAGACAGGCGTTCTGGAAGGCTTCCTCCGCGGTGTCGAGGTCGCGGAAATAGCGCAGCAGCGCGCCGACCGCCTGGGGACGCGCCGATGTCAGCGCAGCATCGATCCAGGCGGTGTCGGTCACTTCCGCGTGCTCCCCGGTGCGAACATGCCGACCGGGCGAATTTCATAAGCCCCGCCGGGATTGGCGGCACCAAGATCGCGGGCGACATCGAGCGCCTCGTCGAGATTCTTGCAGTCGACGAGATAGAAGCCGAGCAGTTGCTCCTTGGTTTCCGCGTAGGGCCCGTCGATGACAAGCGGCGGGTCGTCTTTGCGCAGGGTTGCGGCCGCGGTCGTCGGCAACAGCCGCGCCACTGGGCCAAGCCGGCCTTGTTTGGTCAGCTTCTCCTGCACCGCCGCGAGCTTCTTCATGACCGCGGCGTCCTGTTCCTTGCTCCAGGAGCCGACGAAGTCCTCATCGTGGTAACAGAGAATGGCGTACAGCATGTGTTGGGGTTCCCGTTCTTGAACTAGGACGAACGAGTATGCCCCGAGCCGACAGCCCAGCGAAAAGAAATTTAAGGCGGGTTCAGCTCGCGTCTGCGAGCAGGCGCCTGACGCGCCAAAGACGTCAGGGCCCTACCGCGACGGGAGCCGGCGGATAAAAATGCCGATAGGTGTGAATGGCGGCCTTCGAAAAGATGCTGCAAACGCCGAGGACCAGGAACAGAGTCTTGATGGTTTTCATGCTCGGATCTCCCCCTTCGGGGGTCGAGGTCGCGGCGATGGCATCACCGCAACCGTGGATCGCGGATTACCAGATGATGCCGTATCTCGCGGCAATCCGGCGCGCTTTCGCTTCCCTGGCTCCATAGCGGCCGGCCTGGACCTGGCGGCTCGGTCTGGAGGAGAGCGGCCGTGCCGGTTCGGTCGCCCGCTGTCTCGGCGTCTCGGACGCCGAGAGGGGGGGAAGCGGACGGGCGGTGTCCGCGACCGCGACCACCGGTGCGTCATTGGCCGCCAGTCCCAGACCTTTGATTTCGCCGGCGTGAGCCGAAGCGGAAGCAAGTAACAGGGCGGATGCCAAGATCAATTTGCGCATGTGAGGTCTCCCCTTTGTTCGATGGTCGGAGACTAGACCCACGGCTCAATCTGTTATGTGGTGCAAGTCACCTTGAGAAGAGTTCTGGGAGAAATAGGGAATGAGCAAAGGCGCGCTGGCGCTATTGATCCGCGGCGGGACCGAGAACTGGTCGGCTGAACGATGGAAGGCCCGCTTCGACAAGGTCTGCCGTGACCGGCGCGTCTTGCAGCGAACGGAAGCGACTTACGACGCCGCCGAGGTCCATTATGCCGCGGTCTGGAAGCCGGTTCCGAGCGAGCTCGCGGCGTTTCCGAATCTGAAGGTGATCTTCAACCTCGGCGCCGGCGTCGATGCGCTCATGGCCGATCGGTCGTTGCCGAAGGTGCCATTGGTGCGCGTCGCGGTCGACGATCTCACCGGTCGCATGACGGAATATGTCGTGCTGCACGTGCTGATGCATCATCGGCAGGAACTTTACCTACGCGAGTCGCAGCGCGATAAGCGCTGGGCCCCGAAGTATCAATGGCCAGCGAGCGCGATCTCGGTCGGCATCATGGGATTGGGCACACTCGGTGCGGATGCCGCCGAGGTGCTGCGCCGGATCGGCTTCCGCGTCGCCGGCTGGAGCCGCAGCCCAAAGCAGATCGACGGCATCGACTGCTTTGGCGGCGGCGGGCAGCTCGACGCATTCTTGCAGCGGACCGACATCCTGGTCTGCCTGTTGCCGCTGACACCTGAGACGCGGCACATTCTCAATCGCGAGGTTTTTGCAAAGCTCAGTCGCACCAGCCCATTGGGCGCCCCGGTCGTAATCAACGCCGGCCGCGGCAGCTTGCAGAACGAGGCCGAGATGATCGCGTGCCTCGACGACGGCACGTTAGGGGCCGCCTCGCTCGATGTGTTTGCGACCGAGCCGCTACCGCCGGACAGTCCGTTCTGGACGCATCCGAAGGTCGTGCTGACCCCGCACAATGCGGCCGACATCGACCCGGACGAGATCTCCCGATATGTCGCCGACCAGATCGCCCGCTTCGAGGCCGGCGGCGCGCTGGAGAATGTCGTGGATCGCGGGAGGGGTTATTAGCGGGCGACAACGAATTCTATCGTCGTCCCCGCGAAGGCGGGGACCCATAGCCACGAGTCTTTGCTGTTGCAGAAGGTGTCTGCCTCCATACCAAAACGATGAGCCGCGGCGTATCGGTCCCGGCGTTCGCCGGGACGACGAGAAAACTAGCGCCCCACCATCACGTCGATCGCGCCCTTGACGATCGCTTCCAACTCCTTGCGCGGTACCTGAGCGCGGGCGCGAATTGCGATGGTGTGGATCGCAGCGGAGGCGAGCTGGGCCAGCACCACCGGGTCGGCGCTCTCCGGCAACTCGCCCTTTTCCTTCGCCAAGCGGAAGCAGGCGGCGAAGGCCTTATCAAGTTCGGAAAATCCTTCCAGCACCATGGCGCGAATGCCGGGATCGGCGACCGCCTCGGACGCCGCCGTCATCACCGTGAAACAGCCGCGCGGGCCGGATTCGCCGGACAGATAAATGCCGAGCGCGACCGCATAGATGCGCTCCAGCCGTTTGCGGATCGGCATTTCCTCGCGGAAGATATTGGTCATCGCCGCGCGCGCATCATCGCGATAGCGCTGATAGCTCTTGATATAGAGCTCGCGCTTGTCGCCGAACGCGCCGTAGAGGCTCGGCCGGTTCATCCCGGTCGCGGCGCTGAGATCATCCAGCGACGTAGCCGCGAAACCGCCTTTGCGAAACAGATCGAGCGCCTTGCCGAGCGCGACATCCGGTTCGTAGGCGCGCGGCCGGCCGCGGCGTTTCGGGGTGACGGGCGCGCCGGAGGCCGGCCTTTTACTTTTTTGTACCATTTCGCATTAAATCCCTTGACGGAACTTATATTATGCGGAACAGTATAAAAATCAACCGGCCCATTCATTCGCAACGCTTTGGGTCAACCGCCAAGGAGGCACCCGATGGATCTGTATTTCTCCCCGCTCGCCTGTTCCATGGCGACAAGGATTGCGCTCTATGAAGCCGGCGCGGACGCGAACTACATGGAGGTCGACCCCAAGACCAAGGTGGTGCTGAACGACGGCTCGGATTTCCGCAAGGTGAACCCGCTCGGCCTCGTGCCGACGTTACGTACCGACGACGGCGTCGTGCTCACCGAGAACGCTGCGATCCTGCAATATGTCGCGGATCGCTTTCCCAAGGCCGGCATCGCGGCGGGGCCGGGCATCGAACGCAGCAAGCTGCAGCAATGGCTGTGCTTCATCGGCACCGAACTGCACAAGGGGCTGTTCGTGCCGCTGCTCGACAGGAAGGCGGCGCCAGAGGTGAAGGGCTATGTGCTGGAGAAGAACCTGTCGCGGCTCGATTTTCTCGAAAACTACCTCAAGGGCCGCGATTACCTGCTCGATCATTTCAGCGTTGCTGACGCCTATCTCGTCACCGTCATCAACTGGACGATGGCGACGCCGCCGGTCGAGCTCGCAAAATGGCCAGTCGTGAAGGCCTATTACGAACGCCTGCGCGCGCGGCCTTCGATCGCGAAAGCGATCGGAGAAGAATTCGAGCTCTACAAGGCCGAGCTCGCCCGCCACAAGGCGGCGGCGTAAGTCTCTCCA
>WNGJ01000285.1_pt1 | contig 60432 bp, 55 predicted proteins | sample 5400611 | NCBI WGS metagenome assembly WNGJ01 (sample SAMN13153375, study PRJNA577476) | soil metagenome | isolation source: 40 cm soil or saprolite under Garry oak tree replicate 1 | place: USA:California | collected 2016-06-15 | reverse complement strand
GATGGAGGTTGACCTTCACCTTGCGGCCCTGCGAGAGGATGGTGACGGTGTTGTCCTCGTTGGCGGCGAGATAGACGCCGTACGTCGAGGGCGGGGCGCAGAGCTTGTCGACCTCTTCCTTGAGCGCGGTGATCTGCTCGCGCGCCTCGTAGAGCGCGTTCACGAGCTTCTCGTTCTGGTTGAACGCCTGAACGAGCTGACGGTTCGCCTCGCGCAGCTTGTTCTCGAGGACCATGAAGTCCTTCGGTGTGTCCTCGAGCTTCTTCCGGAGGTGGACCGTCTCCGCTTCGAGCGACCGAATGTACGCCTGAAGGTCTTGCACCTGGATCTCGTACTCCGTAAGACGGCGACGCGTGCTCGAATCGGACATAGAGGCGGGAAGGAACTTCGAGAAGCCCTCTCGGCTCGGGCTACTCTTCTTGTCGAACTCCTTCATAGTCCATCCCTTCTCACTTGACCCCCTGTTCGCCGCTCATGCACAAGCTTTCGCCGTGTGCTCGAAGTATAGGCGGCTGCAAAAAAGAAAGTCAAGGTTGGCAGGTTACTTACCGCCGGTTGACATGTTGAATTTTCTGTGTTTTTCCCCATCGGTGTGGCTCCCTGCCACTCGGTCACCGTACCCACGGCCCTGACTTGAGAGCGGCAGCAAGTTCTATACCTGCTTGTCGTGGTGCTCCCCGCTCTCGAAACGAGTGGCGTGAATAGTGGGTTCCACGTATAAAGACGATGATGCCCGCGCCGATGTTCGGTCGCGTCGCTGCCGTTCTGGCTCCGCTCGTGACGTTCCTTGTGACGTTCCTGGTCACGCAACAGCTTCCGATGCCGACACCGGCGCTCGGCCAGAGCATGCCGCCGACCCAGGTCGTCCGCCGCGAGCTGCGGATCGGCGCTCCCGGAGTGCCCTCCGCGCTCGATCCGGGCGCGGCCCTCGAGGGCGCGAGCCCACTCATCGCCCGCCAGGTCTTCGACACGCTCGTGGCCTGGCGCGAGGGAAGCACCGAGGTCGAGCCGGCGCTGGCCACCCGGTGGAACGTCTCCCGCGACGGCCTGGTCTGGTCGTTCACCCTGCGCGAAGGTGTCAAATTCCACGACGGGAGCCCGCTCACCGCACTCGAGGTCGCCGCGAGCTTCGAGCGTCAGCTGCGTCCGGAGACCCAGGGCACGAACAAGACATGGCCGTTGCTGCTACGCGGCGCGCCCGGAGTCGTGAAAGCGGTCCGCGCGCCTAACTCTCGGACGGTCGAGATCGTCCTGGTCCAGCCCTACGCGCCGCTGCTGACGGTGCTCGCGCATCCCGCGCTCGCCATCGCGAAGCCCTCCCAGGCGGCGGACGCGCCCGGACGTCTCATCGGCACGGGACCTTATCGCGTGGTCGACGCCTCGGTGGGGCGTCTCGCGCTCGAGGCGATGCCGGGCTACTGGGCGGGCGTTCCGAGGTCCGAGCGGCTCGTGTTCCTCGACGTGAGCGCAGATGACCAGGCCGAGTCCGAGCTCGACTCGCGGTCGCTGGACATCTGGTTTCCGGCAGGGTCGCCGCGACGCGCGGAGGGGGCGCTCTCGGCCCCCGGGCTCCGTATCGGCTATCTCGCGTTCCAGACCGAGAAGGAGCCCTTTTCGCGACGGACCCTCCGCCAGGCGGTCGCGGCCGCGCTCGACCCGGCCATTCTCGGCCAGACGCTCGAGAGGGCGGCCGTGCCACTCCAGTCGTTCCTTCCTCCAGGGGTCTGGGGACGTCGGGAAGGCTCGCCGATCCTCGGCGGCAGTCGGAACACGGTGAAGGCGCTCATCAAGGAGAGCAAGTGGCCGAAGGAGACCAAGCCGACCTTGCTCGTACCGGCGGAGACGGCCCCGCTCAACCTGCTCAAGCTGGCTGAAACCATCCAGCTCCTGCTGGGCTCGGACGACCTGCCTCTCAATATCCAGGCTGAGCCGGAGGCGACCGCACGCTCGCTCATGCAGGCCGGTGCGTTCGACATGGCCCTGACGGAGGCGACGGTCGCCGGAGGCGATCCTCATCTCCTCCTGTACCCGCTCTCGGCCAGCGAAGCGGCGACCAAGGGCCCACGAGCGGTGAACTTCTCCTTCTATCGGAATCAGCGGCTGGACGACGTGCTGATCCGGGCGAGCCAGCTCTCGTTCCGCTCGGAGCGCCAGCGGCTCTACCAGCGCGGGCAGGCCATGCTGGCCGAGGAGCTGCCGTGGCTGCCGATCTACGTGCGCCTACAATGGGCTGTGGCGCGCTCCGACGTCAGGGGCCTCCGCCTTCACCCGACCGGCGTCCACCGCCTCGACACGGTGAGCCTCGAGATTCCGCCTTCAGTCGCCCCGGCTCCCGGCGCGACACGCTGACAGTCTCCGCGCATGCCATCGATCGCCGACACCACGGTCGAGATGATCGAGTGGGTCTTCCCGGAGCACGCGGGCGGACCGGGACAGATCCACGGCGGACGGATGATGGAGTGGATCACCAAGGCCGGCACGCTGGCCGCCTCGCGAGTGGCGCGCGGCACCGTGGTCCTCGGCGCGATGGACGACATCGACTTTCTCCATCCGGTGAAGGTGGGCCAGATCGCCATCCTGAGAGCCCGCGTCGAGGACGTCGGGACGAGCTCTCTCGAGGTCGGGGTGCGGGTGTTCGCCGAGGACGTGCTGACCGGGGAGCGCCGGGTCACCCTGAATTCCCACCTGGTCTTCGTGAGGGTCGATGAGAGCGTGCATCCGCGCCCGGTCGAGGCTAAGATCCGTCCCCGGGACGGGGCCGAGTCGGCCCTGCTCGAGGGGGCCCAGGCGCGGCGCACGCAGCGGTTGGCCCGCTTCGCCAAGCGGGCCTCACGCCTGTCCGAGAGCGCCGAGACCGATCTCGAGGCCAGTGACGTGGATGTCGGCTGGCGGTTCGAGTCGGTTCGGAGCGTCCTGCCCGAGGACGCGCTGTTCGGAAACACCATGTTCGTGGGCAAGATGCTCATGGCGCTCGACGAGGCGGGCGGGATCCTCTCGATGCGATACTGCAAGGGGCTCGTGATGACGGCGTGCGTGGACGCGATGGACTTCTACTCGCCGATCTTCACGCACGAGGTCGTCACGTTCAAGGCGGCGCTCAATCACGTCGGCACCTCGTCGCTCGAGGTCGGCGTGAAGGTGCTGGCCGAAGTCCCGTGGGCCGGCGAGGTCCGGCACGCGTGCACCGCGTTCGTGACGTACGTGCACCTCGGGCCCGACTTGCGTCCGCGACCGTGTCCGCCGTACACGCCGATGACCGCAGGCGGACGGCGCCGGTGGGAGGCCGCGCTCGGTCGGCGAGCGCAGCGGCTCGAGCGGGTGAAGGCACTCAAGGCGATGCTGCTCAACGAAAGAGGGTAGGACGATGTCAGGGCACTCCCGGTGGGCACAGATCAAGCGTAAGAAGGGCAAGACGGACGTCCAGCGCGGCAAGCTCTTCTCGAAGATCCTCCGTGAGATCACGGTGGCGGCGAAGAACGGCGGCGGCGATCCCAAGGCCAACATGCGCCTGAAGGCCGCCATCGAGTCGGCCAAGGAAGCGAACATGCCGCAGGACAACATCAAGCGCGCGATCCAGAAGGGCACCGGCGAGCTGCCGGGGGAGTCCTATGAGGAGATCTCGTACGAAGGCTACGCGCCGGGCGGCGTCGCCGTGCTGGTCCAGGTGCTCACCGACAACCGCAATCGAACCGGCCCCGAGATCCGCCACGTGTTCGAGAAATTCGGGGGCAACATGGGCTCCTCGGGCGCCGTCGCGTGGATGTTCGAGCGCCAGGGGATCATCCAGGTCGACGCCTCGAAGATCGACGAGGACGACCTGCTCGGCAAGGCGCTCGACGCGGGGGCGACCGACATGCGTCGGGCCGAAAAAGCTTTCGAGATCATCACCGCGCCTGCTGAAATGGACGCCGTGCGCGACGCGCTGAACCGAGCGCGGGTCCCCGTGCTGGAGGGCCAGGTCAACTTCGTGCCGCAGTCGACGGTGCGGGTCGAAGGCAAAGACGCGACGTCCGTGGTGCGCCTGATCGAGGCGCTGGAGGAATTGGACGACGTCCAGTCCGTCTACGCTAACTACGACATTCCCGACGAGGTTCTCGAGGCCATCTCCGCCGCCTAGCCTCAGGGTCCTCGGCGTCGACCCCGGTCTGGTCGGAACCGGCTACGGGCTGATCGAGCCGGTCCCCGGCGGGGTCGACGTGCTCGGCAGCGGCGTCATCTCGACGAGCGCGGATCTGGCGCTCGACGCGCGGATCCATCTGATCTATGACGGCATACGCCGCCTTCTCGAGGCGCACACGCCGACGGTGCTCGTGCTCGAGGACCTGTACGCCGAGTACCGCTTTCCGCGGACCGCGCTCTTGATGGCCCACGCCCGCGGGGTGATCTGTCTGGCCGCGCGTCAGTGCGACGTCGCGGTGATGGCGCTGGCTCCGGCCGAGGTCAAGCGCGCGGTCGCCGCCGCCGGCGCCGCCTCCAAGCACCAGGTGCAACACTCGGTGCGCCGCATCCTCAAGCTCGCCGCGCTCCCGACCCCGTCGCACGTCGCCGACGCGCTCGCGCTGGCGCTCACCGGGTTCTCACGTCTGGGCGGGCGGCTGTCGTGATCGCGACTCTCACCGGCCGGTTGCGGCGCAAGCTGGAGGACCGCGTGATCGTCGAGTGCGGCGGCCTCGGCTACGAGGTGTTCCTGCCGCCGATCGCGCTGCGCCAGATCGAGCACGTCGGCGCCGGCCCGGGCGAGAAGGGGAGCGAGCTCGAGCTCGTCATCTACTACCACGCGACCCGCGATCAGCCGCGTCCGGTCCTGATCGGCTTCACTTCCGACCTCGACAAGGAGTTCTTCGAGAAGCTGATCACGGTGAAGGACATCGGTCCGATGGTCGCGGCGCGCGCACTCGCGCTGCCGGTGGGCGAGCTCGCCTCGGCGATCGCGCGCCAAGACGAGAAGTTCCTGCGCGGCCTGCCCGGCGTCGGTCCGCAGAAAGCCAAGAACATCGTCGCGCAGCTCCAGAACAAGGTGGCGAAGTTCGCGCTGGCGCGCGCCGGTGCGCCGGTCGAGCCCGTCGCTGCCGCTCCGGCGCCGGTCGATGCCGACGGTCTGCGGGAGTTGGTGTGGGAGATCATGGTCAAACAGCTCGGCCATCGGCCCTCGGAGGCCTCGCAGCTGATCACCGACGCGCTGCGCCGCCGCCCGTCGGTCGCGACACCCGAAGAGCTGTTCGACGAGATCTACCGCGGAGAGAGGGCGTGATGTCGGCGGCGGCCGACGAGGGCAAGATCCTCAGCCGCGTCGCGGCGCCCGAAGAGGCGCAGTTCGAGCGCCAGCTGCGCCCGCGCACGTTCGAGGAGTACGTCGGCCAGGAGCAGGCGGTCTCGAGCCTCCGGGTCTCGGTCGACGCGGCGAAGATGCGAGGGGAGTGCGTGGACCACGTGCTCCTCTACGGTCCTCCCGGGCTCGGCAAGACGACGCTCGCCGGGATCCTCGCCAACGAGATGGGTACCACCCTGGTGACGACCGCCGGGCCGGCGATCGAGCGGGGCGGCGACCTGATGGGGATCCTGACCAACCTCGGCGAGAAGGACGTCCTCTTCATCGACGAGGTCCATCGGCTCCCCCGGGCGGTGGAGGAGCTCCTGTACCCGGCGATGGAAGACTACGCCGTGAACTTCGTCATCGACAAAGGGCTTCACGCCCGAACGCTCAAATATGCGCTGCGGCCCTTCACGCTCGTCGCCGCGACGACGCGTCCAGGAATGCTCTCGGCGCCGCTGCGCGAGCGGTTCGGCATCTTCCATCACCTGGATTTCTACTCGGAAGCCGAGCTCACGCGGATCGTCAACCGCTCGGCGGCGATCCTCGAAACGCGGATCGAGCCCGACGGCGCTCACGAGATCGCGCGCCGCTCCCGCGGGACGCCTCGCATCGCGAACCGACTTCTCCGTCGCGTGCGCGACTACGCCCAGGTGAAGGGCGACGGCGTGATCAAGGAGGACATCGCGCACCGCGCGCTGGACAGCGAGGGCGTCGACGCCCGCGGTCTCGATCGGCTCGACCGGCGCTTTATGACGGCCATCGTGGATCACTACGGCGGCGGGCCGGTGGGGCTCGAGGCGATCGCGGCGACGATCAACGACGAAGCCGAGACCCTGTCCGAACTGGTCGAGCCCTATCTACTGAAGATCGGCTTCGTCGTCCGCACTCCCAACGGCCGCCGCGTCACTCGCGAAGCCTACCGCCACCTCGGCAAGCAGCCTCCCGCCACAGCCCCAGGCCAGCAGGGGCTATTCGAGTGACGCCGCCGAATCTGCGCTATGAGCGCCAAGCCGGGCTCGTGAACTGCACTGCAATGAACATCGCCTTGCGGAGCCGGGTCGCGCCTATCTCAGGCCACCCTCGGTCCAGGCCGGCCTCATGGCCCCCGCTCCAATAATCGGCAAGGTCCTCATCGCGTTCGGTCTGCTCATCACCCTGGCCGGCGTGGTGCTCGTGCTCGTCGGCCGCGTGCCCTGGATCGGCCGGCTGCCGGGCGACATCCACTTCCAGCGCGGGAACTTCACCTTCTATTTCCCGCTCGCGACCTCGCTGCTGCTGAGCCTCGTCCTGACCCTCCTCCTGTATCTGCTGGGCCGCCGTTGAGCAGCCTCTTCGCGGCGGCGGCGCTGTTGGCGCTGTCGGCAACCGCGATGGTCGGGGCGGACACGATCCGCGTCGCCATCGCGGAGAACGCGCGCGCGGCCGATCTTCGCGGCCTCAACATCGAGGTCAGCGAGCTCGGCTGCGCCGCGTGCACGCGGACCTGGCGCACCGACGCCGTGCGGGCCGTCGCCAGCGGTCAGGCAGTCGAGATCGGCGGCCGGTTCGCTCCGGCCTTTCGACTGACGAGCGACGCGCCGATCCGGATGAATGGGCGCGACTATCCCGCGACCCTCGAGATCGTCCGCTACGGGGAAGGCCTCGCGATCGTCAACGAGCTCCGCCTCGAAGAATACGTCGTCGGCGTCCTGCGTGCCGAGACCAGCGAACGGTGGCCGCTCGAGACCTTGCGCGCGCAGGCGATCGTGGCGCGGACCTACGCCGCCTTCCATCGTGCGTCGAGCGGGACCAGGCCGTACCATATCGTCGCCTCGACCACGCACCAGATGTATCTGGGACATGTGCCCGCGACCTCGCCGATCTGGGACGCGGTGCGCGACACGGCCGGTCAGGTGCTCTTGTGGGACGGCGAGCTGTTCCCGGCGTTCTACCACTCGACGAGCGGCGGTTACACCGAGGATCCGCGCACGGTGTTCGCGGCGCGCAACATGCCCGCGCTCAAGGCGATTCGCGACGAGTTCTCGGCGGCGGCGCCTCATTTCTACTGGACCCTCGATCTCAAGCTCGCAGACCTGGCCGACATCCTCAAACGAAGCGGCTACGACGTGGGCACGGTGACCGCGATCGAGGTGACCGAGCGCACGGCGTCGCTGCGCGTGGCGAACCTGACCGTTCACGGCACCCGGAGCTCGGCGCGGCTGCGCGGCAACGATTTCCGTCGCATGGTTGGTTACGAGACCGTCAAGTCGACGCTCTTCGCGGTCGCGCTGGACGGTTCGGTGGCCCGCTTCTCCGGCCGCGGCTACGGCCACGGCGTGGGCATGTCCCAGTGGGGCGCCAAGGGCATGGCCGAGCAGGGCTACAAGGCCGAGAAGATCCTCGAGTACTACTATCCCGGGACGACGCTCGGCCTCCTCGGCGCCGGCTCGCGGTGACGATTTCCTGGCAGGACTTCGAGAAGGTCGACATGCGAGTCGGGGTCGTCACCGACGCCAAGGAATTTCTCGAGGCGCGGCGTCCCGCCTACCGGCTCTGGATCGACTTCGGCCCGCTCGGCGTCAAGCGCTCGAGCGCGCAGATCACCGCGCACTACCAGCCCGCCGACCTGATCGGCCGCCGCGTCGTGGCGGTCGTCAACTTTCCCCCGAAGCAGATCGGCCCATTCGTCTCGGAGGTGCTCGTGCTCGGCGCCTACAACGAGACCGGTGAGGTGATCTTGCTCAACCCCGACCAGCCCGTCGCGCCCGGCTCGAAGATCGGCTAAGCTCTCGCCCGGAGGGGCCTGACGATGAGAGTCGGAATCTCGCTGACGAGCGGTCACTCGGTGAAAGATCCGCGAGAGGGCGCGCGCTGGATGATCGAGCGGGCCGCGGCCGCGCGCCAGGCCGGCCTCGACTCCTTGTTCGTCGGCGATCACCACGCGACGCCGGCGCCCTACTATCAGAACGTCCCGATCCTGGGCCGGCTCCTCGCCGAGTGGGGCGACGCGCCGGCCGGCTGCCTGTTCCTCCTGCCGCTCTGGAACCCGGTGCTCGTGGCCGAGCAAGTCGGGACCCTCGCGGCGGTCGCGCGCGGTCGCTTCATCTTCCAGTGCGGGCTCGGCTACGACGAGGCGCAGTTCGCGGCGATGGGCACCAGCCCCAAGTATCGCCCCTCGGCCTTCGAGGAATCGTTCTCGATCGTCCAGCGCTTGCTGCGCGGTGAGACCGTCAGCTCGTCAGGGCGCTTCGTGTTCAGGGACGCCAGGGTCGCGCTTCGTCCGGCCGAGAACGTCGAGTACTGGATCGGCGCCAGCGCGCGCCCGGCCATCGACCGCGCCGCGCGCCTCGCGGAGGGCTTTCTCGCGTCGCCCTCGCTCACGCTCGACGAGGCGCGCGACCAGGCCGCGTTTTATCTGGAGCGCTGCAAGGCTCACGGCCGAACACCCAGGGCGGTGGCCATCCGCCGCGACATCTACGTCGGCGAGTCCGCCGCCGACGCCGACGAGGTGAAGGCGCGCGTCCTGGCCGCCGGATACCGCGGGATTCCGGCCTCGGCGCTCGTCGCCGGCTCGGTCGAGGAGGTCGTCGAGCGATTCGCCGAGCTCGCGGCGCTGGGCTACACCGACATCATCGTGCGCCACCTCACGAGCGACCAGCCCAAGGTCCTGAGCTCTCTCGCGCGGCTGCGCCGGGTGCGGGAGGCGCTCGCCAGCGTCTAGCCGAGGTGGCTGCGCCGCCGTGGGGGCGACCGGTCGGCCCCTGGAAGCTCTCAAGGCTGCCTGCGCCGTGCCGCCTCGTATGGCGCGTGCAGGCGTCGGCCGCGAGGTACGAGGTACACTGACGTCCCGTGGACCTGTCGGAGCTCGACTACGACCTTCCGTCCGAGCTGATCGCGCAGACGCCTGCCTCGTCTCGCGACGCCTCGCGGCTCCTGGTGATCGATCGGGCGCGCGCGGGCTTCGAGGATCGCGGCTTCGTCGAGCTTCCCGATCTGCTTCGCGCCGGCGACTGCCTCATCGTCAACAACTCGCGTGTGATCCCGGCGCGAGTCCTCACACGGGACGCCGACGGGCGTGAGATCGAGCTCCTCTTCGTCGAGGCGGTCGACGGCCACCGCTGGCGCGCGCTGACTCGTCCGGGACGTCGTAGCCGCGCGGGTGTCGAGCTTCTGGCCGGCGACACGAGCGCTCGGCTTCGTATCGTCGGCGTCGAGGCGGACGGCCAGCGCGTCGTCGAGCGGCTGGACGGCTCGATCGACGCATTGCTGCGCGAGCACGGCCGACTCCCGTTGCCGCCGTACATCCGGCGATTCGCGGCGCCCACCGCCGACGATCTCGAGCGCTACCAGACCGTCTACGCGCGGCCGCCCGGGTCGATCGCCGCGCCGACGGCCGGGCTTCACTTCACGCCGAGCCTCCTCGAGGCTGTCCCGCGCCGCGGCATCGAGCTTCACGAGCTCACCCTTCACGTCGGCCCGGGCACCTTTCGCCCGATCAAGACGGAGAAGGTCGAGGACCACGCGCTGCCGCCGGAGCGAGTGGCGATCCCGGCGAGCGTGGCCGACGCCGTGAACCGGGCCCACGATGAGCGCCGCCGGGTGATCGCCGTCGGCACCACGACGGCGCGGGCGCTGGAGAGCGCGGTGGAATCGGACGGCCGGGTGCGCCCGCTCGACGGTGAGGCTCGTGTCTACATCACGCCGGGCTACGCGTTCCGGGCGGTGGACGGGCTGCTGACGAACTTTCATCTCCCGCGCTCGTCGCTCCTGGCCCTGGTTGCCGCCTTCGCCGGGCGCGAGCTGATCCTGAAATCCTACGGGCATGCCGTCCGCTCCGGCTATCGCTTCTACTCGTACGGCGACGCGACCTTGATCCTGTGAAGTTCGAGCTGCTCGCCACCGACGGCGCCGCTCGCGCGGGGCGCCTGACGACCGCGCACGGCGTCGTCGAGACGCCGATCTTCATGCCGGTCGGCACGCACGCCGCCGTGAAGGCGCTCGCGCCCGACGACCTCGGTGCGGCCGGCGCCCAGATCGTGCTCGCCAACACCTACCATCTGTTTCTGAGGCCGGGACACGATCTCGTCCGCGAGCTGGGTGGGCTGCATCGGTTCATGGGCTGGGACCGCCCGATCCTGACCGACTCCGGCGGGTTTCAAGTGTTCAGCCTCTCGAAGCTCAGAAAGATCACCGAGGCCGGTGTCGAGTTTCGCTCGTCTGTCGACGGCTCGACCCACTTCCTGTCGCCCGAGATCGCCGTCGAGGTCCAGCAGGCTCTGGGCGCCGACATCATCCATGCGCTCGACGAGTGCCTGGCCTATCCGGTGACCCGCCTGGACGCCGAACGCTCGCTCGAGCTGACCTTGCGCTGGGCCGCGCGGTCGAAGGCGGCTCACACGGGGCCGGCCGCGGCGAGCCAGGCGTTGTTCGGGATCGTGCAGGGCGGCGCCGACGCGGAGCTACGGACGCGAGCGGCGCGGGCGACGGTGGAGCTCGGCTTCGACGGCTACGCGATCGGCGGGATGGCGGTCGGCGAGCCAAAGCCTGCGATGTACGATCTGACCGAGCTGGTCGCGAGCCTCGTGCCCGCCGAGCAGCCGCGCTACCTCATGGGAGTCGGCAAGCCCGAAGACCTCGTCGAGTCGGTGGCGCGCGGCGTCGACATGTTCGACTGCGTGCTCCCCACGCGCAACGCGCGCAACGGCCAGGCCTTCACGACCGACGGTCCCGTCACGCTCAAACAGGCCCGGTACGCGCGCGACGGCGCGCCGCTCGACGCCGATTGCGAGTGCTACGCGTGCCGCGGCTTCTCGCGCGCGTACCTCCGGCACCTCTTCATGGCCGGCGAGCTCCTCTCGCATCGATTGCTCACGCTCCACAACCTGACGTTCTTCCTCCGGCTCGTGCGCGAGATGCGCGCGGCGATCGTCGCGCGGGCGTTCGGACCGTTCCAGGCGCGGTTTCTCGCACGGTATGCGGTCTCAGCGCCGCCAGCCGAGCCGGAGTCGCTTACCTCCGAATAACGGGGAGTTCACGTCCGCTGCTGCCGGGCGCAAGCCTCCCCGACCTGCATCAAGTCCGGCGCGCCCTGTCCGAGGCCGAACTCATCGTTGTCCAGGACCCCTACCACCCGACAGAGACGACGCAGCTTGCGGACGTCCTGCTCCCAGTGGCGCAATGGGTCGAGAAGACGGGCACCATGACGAGCAGCGAGCGGCTCGACTGTGGCGGACAACGTCGTGAGCATGACGCAAACCGGTCCAGGGGACTCGGAGGCGTTCTGGAAGTGGGCGATCGCGTGAGTTTTCTGGCTACGATCAAGCGTATGCAGTATCATCCGTTGATGTTTCACGCGACTCAGAATCGTACGCGCGCCTCGGCCGGCGGGGCCTTCATCCCCGCGACGCCCGGTCGCGCGCACCACCGCCCTCGGAGGGCCCGACTCAATGCTCTTCCCTGATTTCGCGTACGCCGCCGCGTCGGCACCGGGCGGAGGCGCGCAGAGCATGCTGCCCACGATCATCATGATCGCGTCGATGCTCGCGATCTTCTATTTCCTCTTGCTGCGTCCGCAGCAGAAGCAGAAGCAAGAGCGCGAGCAGATGCTGTCATCGATCAAGCGGGGCGATCGCGTCGTGACCACGAGCGGGCTGCACGGCACCGTGACGAGCCTCAGCGAGCACACCGTCGTGCTCCGGGTCGCCGATCAGGTCAAGCTCGAATTCGACCGCTCCGCCATCGGCCGCGTGACGGCAGGGCAGGGCGAGAAGGATGCCTAGGAACCTCCGGCTTCGCATCGGGTTCGTCCTCGTCGTCGTCGCGGTCTCCGTGTGGTACCTGTACCCGCCGAAGAGGACGATCAATCTCGGTCTCGATCTGCAGGGCGGCATCCATCTCATGCTCGGCGTCGAGGCCGACAAGCACGTCGCCAGTCAGACCGACCGCGCGGCCGAGGATCTCAAGTCCGCGCTCGAGCGCAAGGGCATCGCCGTGAAGCGGATCGCCCGCGAGGGAAACACCGCGATCCAGGTGGAGCTGGCCAGCCCGCAGTCGTGGAACGACGCGCGCACCGTCGTGTCGGAATTCACGTCATTCGAGCGCCGCGACGAGGACCAGACGGCCGGGCGCTTCCGCCTCGTGATGCTCGACAGCCGTGTCCGGCAGCTGCGCGACGACGCGGTTCGTCAGGGTCTCGAGACGATCCGCAATCGCATCGACCAGTTCGGGGTGAGCGAGGCGACCATCACGCGGCAGGGATCCGATCAGATCCTGATCCAGCTGCCCGGCGTGCAGGACCCGGCGCGCGCCAAGGCGTTGATCGGCAAGACGGCGCTCCTCGAGTTCAAGCTGCTCGACGAGCGCACGCCGGTGGAGCAGGCGCTGGCCGGTCAGCTGCCGGAGACCTCCGAGGTCCTCTACGGGCGCGAGGTGGACAAGCAGACCAAGATCGAGCGAAAGATCCCGTACGTGGTCCAGAAGCGGACCCTGCTCACCGGCGCCGAGCTGACGCGGGCCGAGGTGCAGGCGGACCCGAACTCGATGGGCAACTGGCAGGTCGCGATCGAGTTCACCGCGACCGGCACCCGGATCTTCGGCGAGGTCACCGAGCAGAACGTCGGCAAGCGGCTGGCGATCATCCTCGACGGCACCGTGTACTCCGCGCCGCGCGTCAACGAGCGCATTCCCGGCGGGCGGGCGGTGATCACGGGCCAGTTCACGGTGGACGACGCACGCGACCTCGCGATCGTGCTGCGCGCCGGCGCCTTGCCCGCCCCGGTCGTGATCCTCGAGGAGCGGACGGTCGGTCCGTCGCTCGGCGCCGACTCGATCCGTCAGGGGCTGATCGCCATCAGCGGCTCGGCGCTCGTCGTATTCGTCTTCATGCTCTTCTACTACCGGCTCTCCGGGTTGGTGGCCGACGTGGCCCTCGGCCTGAACCTTCTGATCCTGTTCGCCTGCATGGCCGCCATTCACGCGACCCTGACCTTGCCGGGCCTGGCGGGCATCGCGCTGACGATCGGCATGGCCGTCGACACGAACATCTTGATCTTCGAGCGGATCCGGGAAGAGATGCGGGTGGGGAAGACGCCGCGCGCGGCCATCGAGGCCGGATTCCGCCGCGCGTTGCGGACGATCGTCGACACGCACCTCACCGTGATGGGGACGGCGGTCATCCTCCTGTCCTTCGGGACCAGCTCGGTGAAGGGCTTCGGGGTCTCGCTGTTCATCGGCCTCGGCGCGAGCCTCTTCACGGCCTACTTCTTCACGCGCCTCCTGTTCGACCTCCTCTACATGGGTCGGCGGAAGGTGGAAACGATCTCGATATGATCGAGCTCTTTCGGAGTCCGAACTACGACTTCATCGGCAAGCGGAAGTGGGCCTATATCATCTCGATCGCCTTCACCTTGATCAGCCTCGGCACGCTCGCCGTCAGGGGCGGGCTGCGCTACGACCTCGACTTCACCGGCGGCACCTTGATCCAGGTGCGATTCGAGCAGGTGCCCACGATCGCCAAGATCCGGGCGAGCCTTGCCACGATTCAGCTGGGCGAGAGCATCATCCAGGAGTTCGGCGACAATCGCGAGTACATCATCCGGTTGCCGCTGGTCGAGGCGGTGAGCTCGGAAGAAATCTCCCGCCGCGTCCAGGGCGCGCTCCGCGCCGAGCCCTCGCTCGGCAAGTTCGAGATCCGGCGGGTCGAGTTCGTCGGCCCCCAGGTCGGCCGGGAGCTGCAGCTCCAGGCCGTGTACCTCGTGCTGGCCGGCCTCGTGTGGATCGCCATCTACCTCGCGTTCCGGTTCGATCTGCGCGGCGGGGTGGCGGCGGTGGTCGCCGTCTTCCACGACGTCATCGTCTGTCTCGGCGCCCTGTCCCTCACCAATCGCGAGTTCTCGCTGCCGGTGCTGGCGGCGCTCTTGACGATCATCGGCTATTCGGTCAACGACACGATCGTCGCCTACGACCGGCTCCGGGAGAACCGCGGCAGGTCCGCCCCGAAGGGGCGCACGTTCGCGCAGCAGATGAACGACGCGGTCAACCAGACCCTGTCGCGAACCATCCTGACCTCGCTCACGACCTTCTTTTCGGCGGCGGTCCTGCTGTTCTTCGGCGGCAAGACGCTCGAGGATTTCGCCTTCGTCCTCTTCGTCGGGGTCATCACCGGGACGTATTCCACCACCTACGTGGCCGCGGCGCTCGTCGTCGACTGGACGAACCACGTCGAGGGACGCCTGCGACGCGGCAAGAAAGCGGTGGCAAAAGCCTGACCAGCGTGTCAAACTAGTTGGTCAACCAAAGGTTTTGGTGACGTGACACAACTAGAAACGCTGATCGAGGAGATTCCGAAGTACCAGCCGGGCGCTGATCTCGACGTTCTCGCGCGCGCTTACCGGTTCTCGGCCGCCTCGCATCAGGGCCAGCAGCGGGCCTCCGGCGAGCCCTATCTCAGCCATCCGCTGGAGGTCGCCAACCTCCTGGTCGACTTCAAGATGGACGTCACCACGGTGACCGCCGGGCTCCTGCACGACGTGCTGGAGGACACGGCCGCCACCAAGGCCGACCTCGAGCGCGAGTTCGGCGGCGAGATCGCCGAGCTGGTCGACGGCGTCACCAAGATCGGCAAGCTCGCGTTCTCGTCGCGTGAAGAACGTCAGGCCGAGAACTTCCGGAAGATGCTGGTCGCGATGGCGCGCGACCTGCGCGTGCTCATGATCAAGCTCGCCGACCGTCTGCACAACATGCGCACCCTCGACTATCTGCCGCCGGACAGGGCCAAGAAGATCGCGCAGGAGACGCTCGACATCTACGCGCCGCTGGCCCACCGGCTCGGCATGGCCAAGGTGAAGGCCGAGCTCGAGGATCTCGGGCTCCGCACGCTGAACCCGGCCGACTACGTCGACCTCCAGAAGCGCGTGGCCAAGCGCCGCCTCGAGCGCGAGGCGGACATCAACCAGGTCATCGCGATCCTCCAGCGCAAGCTCTCCGAGGTCGGGATCGACTCGCAGATCCGCGGCCGGCCCAAGCACTTCTACTCGATCTGGAAGAAGATGCACGACCAGGGCCGCGAGTTCGACGAGATCTACGACCTCACGGCCGTGCGCGTCATCACCGCCTCGGTACGCGACTGCTACGGCGCTCTCGGCGTGATCCACTCCCTGTGGAAGCCCGTGCCGGGGCGGTTCAAAGACTTCATCGCGATGCCGAAGGTCAACATGTACCAGTCGCTCCATACGACGGTGATCGGGCCCAAGGGCGACCCGGTGGAGATCCAGATCCGCACCCGCGAGATGCACCGCATCGCCGAGGAAGGTATCGCAGCCCACTGGCTCTACAAGGAGCGAAAGGCGGGCAAGGACAAGCTCGACGAATCGCTCGTGTGGCTGCGCCAGCTGATCGAGACGCAGCAGGACACCAAGGACCCGCAGGAGTTCATGGACACCGTGCGGGTCGATCTGTTTCCGGACGAGGTGTACGTCTTCACGCCCAAGGGCGACGTCAAGGCGCTTCCGGAAGGCGCGACGCCGCTCGACTTCGCCTACGCCGTGCACACGAAGGTCGGTGAGCACTGCGTCGGCGCGAAGGTGAACGCCAAGCTCGTTCCGCTCCGGTTCACGCTGCGGCAGGGCGACATCGTCGAGATCGTGACCTCGCCGAACCAGCACCCGAGCCGCGACTGGCTGAAGATCGTCAAGTCGACCCGGGCGCGGGCGAAGATCAACCAGTGGCTCAAGGTCGAGGAGCGTGCGCGCTCGATCGAGCTCGGCCGCGAGATGTTCGAGCGCGAGGCGCGGAAATACCGCCTGAATCCGAGCGCGCTGCTCGGCGGCGACGAGATCAAGAAGGCCGCGGCCGATTTCGGCTTCGCCGGGCCCGACGATCTGCTGGCGGCGCTCGGGTACGGCAAGAGCTCGGTTCACCAAGTCTTGAACAAGCTGGCGCCCAACGCGCTCCTGGAGACGCCCGAGAAACCGAAGCCGTCGGCGACGCGTCCGGCGCCGGTCGATGGCGTGCGCATCCGCGGCGTCGACGACCTGCTGGTGCGGTTCGCGCGCTGCTGCAACCCCTTGCCGGGCGATCCGATCGTCGGCTTCATCACCCGCGGTCGCGGCCTCACCGTGCACGCCCGCGATTGCCTGACGGTCGCCAAGAGCGTGCTCGACCGCGAGCGGCTCATCGACGTCGAGTGGGACGTCGAGGAGCCCGGCAAGCGGCCCGTCCGCATCGCGGTCTACATCGGCAAGGATCGCCCCGGGCTCCTCTCGGAGATCACCGGCGCCATCTCGGCCCGCAACGGCAACATCACGAAGGCCGAGGTGACCGTGACCGACGATCGCCGCGGGATCAACAACTTCGTCGTCGAGGTCGCCGACCTCCGACAGCTCCAGGACATCATCGCCGCCATCCGCGACGTCAGAGACGTCATCAACGTCGAGCGCGTCCGAGGGCTCTAGTGGGGCCGACGACGAGACCCTCGCCGATGTCGGGATCGAGCCGCCCGACACGCTCTACGGGCTCTACCGAGGCATCGACCTCACGCGCCGCGATTCGGGATACGGCAACGTCCTGCCCGACACGATCACGATCTATCAGGGACCGATCGAGGAAGACTGCGCCGACGAGGCCGAGATGGCGGAGCTGGTGCGCGACACGGTCGTGCACGAGCTCGGTCACTACTTCGGCCTCGACGACGAGACCATGGAGCACATTGAGGGTTCCGAACCCTAGCGGCTCCCAACGCCGGGGGGCTCGGGGGGCGCTCGGAGCCCCCCATGTAGCTGAATCTCGCGGCCGCCGCCTCGTCGAGGCTCTCGCAGCGGCCGCCTCCCGTTACGCTCCCGAGGATCAGGAGCGAAAGCGTGCGCTCCTCACCGAGCTCGAGGGCTGCGCGATCCGTCACGCCGGGACCCTCCTCCGCCTGCACGAGACGCTCTGCTTTCTCCAGGCGTATCCCGATGACGCGAAGACTCTCGAGCTCGTCGATCGCGCGCTGGAGGCATTCGCGACCCGCGTGGACAGGCTCGGGCCCGCGGCGCGACGGCGGCTGCACGATTCCGGCGTCACGAACACCACGCTCGACTATCCCTTCGGGTTCCCGATGGCCCGCTGGCTCGCCGCGCGGTTTCCGCGCCAGAGTGACGTCGCCTGGTCGGCGTTCACGGACGAGGATCGGCTCGACGAGACGCTCTCGCTGCTCGCCACCACCGCGGAGGGTGACGCCTTCAGCGAAGGCGGGATGGGCTGGCGGCAGTGGCTTCAGGTCGCCAAGGGCGGCCGGCGCCTCACGGATCTGCAGCTTCTCCTCGAGGTGTTCGAGCGCGCGCGCCTTCCCGAGGAGACGCGCGACTGGCTCTTCGAGAGCGTGAGCCTTCCGATCCTCTGGCGGCCGCGGGGGGCCGGCGGTTCGCGGACGCTCGCGCGGATCTCGCCGGATCGCACGTTCTTCCACGAAGAAGGGCTCGAGCGTGGCGTCGCCGACCTCGTCGAAGCGCTCCAGCAGCCCCTGCGGCTCACGCGAGCTTCGAGGCCGCTCGCCGAGACGATGATCGGCACCGCCCGGGTGGCGATGGCGACGCGGCAGCGGGAGCTCCACGCGTTCGCGTATCCGAACGCCGACGATGTTCTGGTCGGCGACGCCGGCCGCGGGCTCCGGCTCGTCTTCATCGGAATCCAGCCCGACTTCCGGCTGCCGCTGGAGGGATACTACGGCTTCCTGGCACTGAAGAACGGCGTGCCGGTGAGCTACGGCGGCGGCTGGGAGCTGTTCGGCGTGCTCGATTTCGCCGTCAACATCTTCGCGTCGTTTCGCCAGGGCGAGTCGGCGTATCTCGCGACGCAGCTCCTCCGCGCCTACCGGTGGATCTTCGGGATGCGGACGATCGTGATCGACCGCTATCAGCTCGGCCACGAGAGCACCGAGGCGCTCCGCTCGGGCTCGTTCTACTTCTACCACCGCCTCGGATTTCGTCCGCGCGACCCGGACGTCGTCCGTACGCTCGGGCAAGAGCGGGCGAGGATCGCCGCCGATTCCAGCTACCGCTCGCCGATCCCGACCCTCAAACGCTTGGCCGCGGCCGAGGTGTTCCTGACGTTGCCGGGCGGTCACGCCGCGCCCGAACGACGCCTGCGCGCGACCGACGTTTCGGCGCTGGTCGCGCGGTACGTTGCGCGAGCGTTCGGCGGCGATCGGGCCGGGGCCACGCGCGACTCCGCCGAGCGCGTTGCCCGAGCGCTCGGCGCATCGCGACGCGCCGCGTGGCCGGCCGCCGAGCGGCGCGCCTTCGAGCGCATGTCGCTGGTCGCCGTCCTGATTCCGAACCTTGCGGCATGGTCATCCGCCGACCGGCGAGGGCTGCTCGCTGTCATGCGCGCCAAGGGGAGTGGAAGCGAAATGGACTACGCGCGACGGCTCGACGCCCACCGTAGTTTGCGTCGGATCCTCGAGACTCTGGCGCATCCGTAGACTTCGCTGTATCACCGCGACGCTGTTCTAGCTCTGAGATGTAAGTTTTCACTTGACAGGCACTTTCAATAGTCCGTATGGTTTCAGCAGATGCTGAAATGGTCGGAGCTAGAGAAACATGCTGAAATCCGAGGAGGTTCGGCGACAGGTAGCCCAGCGACTGCGGGAGCTCCTCCCGAGGGCGAAAGGCTGGGAGGAGAGCGCCGACACCAAAGTTGGCGGGCAAGTCGCGGATTTGTTAGCGCGATTCCAGCTGGCCGGCCAGGAGCACACGTTGGTCGTTGAAGTGACCCCGCTCGGACAGCCCCGTCAGATCCGGGCAGCCGTTACGCGATTGAACGAGATCCGGAAGGAGCTCCCCGGCGCCCATCCCGTAGCGGGCGCCGTCTATATCGGCCCCCAGAGCGCCCGCATCCTCAAGAGCAACAACCTCGGATTCGTCGATCTGTCGGGCAACTGCTACCTCGCGTTCGAGAACGTCCTGATCGAGAAGGAGGGCAAGCGGAACGTCCGGCCCTCGACGCGGCCCCTCCGCTCGCTCTTCGCGCCCCGCGCAACGCGCGTCGTGCGCGTGCTGCTGGTCGAGCCCGGCCGGGCGTGGCGCCTGGAAGAGCTCGGGCGGGCGGCCGAGGTGAGCCTCGGTCACTCCCACAACGTCATCAAGCGGCTCGAGGAGCTCGCGTGGGTGGAGCGCGACGACAGCCAGCGCTTTCGCCTGTCGAAGCCGGCCGACCTGCTCGAAGCGTGGTGTGAGTCGTATTCATATCGCGCGAACGAGAGCGCCTCGTATCTCGCTCCCGAACGCGTCACCCGGAAGTTCATGGGCGAGATCGCGCGTGTCGCGGGCGCCGAGGGGCGCCGGTACGCGTTCACCTTGAACGCCGGCGCCGCGCTGCTGGCCCCAAGTCTGAGATTACCGGCCGTGCACTGCTACCTCGAAGGAGATCCCGCGCCGGCCGCGAAAGCGCTCGGCCTGCGGCCCGCGGCCGAAGCGGACGGCGCGCTGCACTTCTTCGCGCCATACGACCTCGGTGTGTTTTACGGCGCCTTCGAGAAGGCCGGGCTCAAGGTCGTGTCGCTCCCACAGCTCTACGCCGATCTCATTCACTACGAGCGCCGCGGGCCCGAGCAGGCCGAACACCTGCGGCGTGAAGCGATGGGCTACTGAATGATCGCGGAAGGAGGTGATCTGGTGGCGAAGAAGAAGGCGACGAAGAAAAAGAAGGGCAAGTAGGTCGTCGACGGCAGCACCGAGCTTCTACATGGAAGGAGGTGAGACGCTCGATGAAGAAGAAGGCCAAGAAGAAGAAGAAGTAGTAACGCGGCTGCGCCGGTGGGGGGTGGCGGCCTCCCACCATTGATTATTCGGGAGGGGGCGTTCGCCCCCTCCCGTCTGTGCTTAAATGACCTTCGTGACCTTCCCCGCCTTGAGGCAGCGGGTGCACACGCGCACGCGCCGAGGCTTTCCGGCCATCATGGCGCGCATCGAGACCAGATTCGGAAGCCACCGCCGCGTGGTCAGATTGTGAGCGTGGCTGATCGTATTGCCGACGGAGGGGCCTTTTCCGCAGACGTCACACCGCTGAGCCATTTGTGCTCCCTGGAGTTGAGTTTCCGAGGAACGAGCCGAAGGCACTGTATAGCACAGGGACGGTCATGAAGCAAACCGGCGCGGCCGCGGATCTGCGGACGCCGCTTCAGTTCATCAAGGGCGTCGGCCCGCAGCGCGCGAGCCAGCTCGAGCGCAAGGGGCTTCGAACCGTCGAGGACGCGCTCTTCTTCGTTCCGCTCCGCCACGAGGACCGTACGCGGCTGACCCCGTTCCGCTCGCTGGTGCCCGGCCAGGCCGCGACGTGCTCGGGCGTGATCGTCGGGGTGAGCCCGCCGCCGCCCGGCCGCTCGCGGGTGCCCTTCACGGTAATGCTGCGCGACTCGAGCGGCTACGCCACCGCGAGCTGGTTCGGCTGGCGGTACCTCTCCCGCGTGCTCAAGCGCGGCCAGCAGCTCGTCCTGCACGGTCGAGTCGGACGCTACAAGGGCGCGATCGTCATCCAGCAGCCGGATTACGAGATCGTCGAGAACGGTGAGGACGAGCGCTTGCACACCGGCCGGCTCGTGCCGGTGTACTCGCTCACGGAAGGGCTGCCCCAACGCGCGCTCCGCGCCCTCATGTGGCGGCTCGTCGAATCTTACGCCGCCGAGGTGGACGAGGTGCTGCCGGAGGGTGTGCGCACGCGCCGGGGCCTCGTCGGCCTGGCGCAGGCGGTCAAGGACGCGCACTTTCCCCAGACCGACTCGGCGCTGGCGGCGGCCCGCCATCGGCTCTCGTTCGACGAAGGATTGCTCCTGCAGCTGGGGCTTGCAATATTGAGAACGCGTGTCGCTCGCGCGCGCGGGCTCGCGCTCAACCCGCGCGGCGATCTGGTCGCCCGGTTGCGCGCCCGGCTGCCCTGGAAGCTGACCGGCGCTCAGGAGCGCGTGTGGGAAGAGATCCGCCGCGACATGGCCGAGCCGCACCCGATGCATCGGCTCCTTCAGGGAGACGTCGGCTCGGGCAAGACGATCGTGGCGGCCCTGGGTGTGCTGACCGCGATCGAGGCCGGGTATCAGGCGGCGGTCATGGCACCGACTGAGATCCTGGCCGAGCAGCACTTCATGACGTTCCGCCAGTTGCTCGAGCCGCTCGGCGTGCGCCTGACGCTCCTGACTTCGTCGCTCAAGCCCCGCGAGCGGGCGGCGCGCCGGGCCGTCCTGGCGGCCGGCGAGATCGAGTGCGTCGTGGGCACCCACGCGCTCGTCCAGGAAGGTGTCGACTTCCGTCGTCTCGGGCTCGTGGTGGTGGACGAGCAACACCGGTTCGGGGTGGAGCAGCGCGCGCGGCTGCGCGAAAAGGGCGAGCACTCCGATCTGCTGGTGATGACGGCGACGCCGATTCCCCGCACGCTGGCCCTCACGATTTACGGCGATCTGGAGGTGTCGGTCCTCGACGAGCTGCCGCCGGGTCGGCGCCCGATCGTCACCGTGGCGCGCCCCGAGGGCAAGCGCCGCGCGATCTACAAGTTCTTGCGCGAGCAGGTCGCGGGCGGTCGCCAGATCTACGTGGTCTACCCACTGGTCGAGGAGTCCGAGGCGCTCGACCTCAAGGCGGCGACGGACATGGCACGTCACCTCGCGGACGAGGTCTTTCCCGATCTCGTGGTCGGCCTGCTCCACGGGCGTCTGGGCTTCGACGAGAAGGACGCGATCATGCAGCGTTTCAAGGCGGGGGAGATCCACGTGCTCGTCTCCACGACGGTGATCGAGGTAGGCATCGACGTGCCGAACGCCTCGGTCATGCTGATCGAGCACGCCGAGCGCTTCGGTCTCTCACAGCTGCACCAGCTTCGCGGGCGCGTCGGCCGCGGGGAGTGGAAGTCGTACTGCATCCTGCTGACGTCCGGCCGTCTCACCGAGGAGGCTCAGCGCCGGGTCGCCGCGATGACGACGACGAACGACGGCTTTCGCATCGCCGAAGTCGACCTCGAGCTGCGCGGCCCGGGCGAATTCTTCGGCACTCGCCAGTCGGGGCTCCCCGAGTTCCAGGCGGCGGATCTGCTGCGCGACACCAGCCTGCTCGAGGTAGCGCGCCGCGAGGCGAGCGCCATCGTCGCGCGCGATCGCGAGCTGTCCGAGCCGGCGCATCGCGCGCTGCGCGCCGCGCTCCTGGCGCGCTGGCGAGGCAAGCTCGCGCTGGCGACCGCCGGCTAGGGACGTATCATAATATATAAAAAATATATGTTGACATCGCCGGCCGAAAGGGCCAGCGTGTCGATAGTCGAGCTGTTGACGCGCCCTCGGGGTGGGGAACCTTGAGGGCGCGCCCGCTGAACGCCGCGACCGCATGTCGCGAGGTGCAGTGAGGTGCACCCCCCGCTCCCCTGACGGTCTTCTCAGGCCGCCCGCTCGGTAGCTCCCCGAACGTTCTGAATCGCCCCGGCAGGTTCTCGCTGCCACGGCTCGGCCCTGGGGTCTACCTCTCCAGGCTGGGAAAGGCGAGAGCACATGCCCGGTCTGACGACGGGTACAGCGGTCGCGATCTTCAACTCCCATGCGGAGTTCATCGACTCCCTCCGGGAGGCCCTCGAGCGCGAGGGGCTGACGAGCGTTACCGCGCTCCTGGCCGAGATCCAGGACGGCACGCTCGATCTCGTCGCCTTCCTGGAGGCGCACGACCCGTGGGTGATCGTGTACGACCTCCCCCGTCCCTTCGAGAGGCACTGGAACTTCCTGCGCCTCCTGAAGCAAACCCACGGTCTGCGCAAGAGGGCCTGGATCCTCACCACCACCGACAAGAAGGCTCTGGACGCGGCCGTGGGAGCGTCGGGCGTGATCGAGGTCATTTTCGGTGAGCCCTACGGAGTCCACGAGGTCGTGGACGCGGTGCGCTTCGCGCTGTCAAACGGCCGGCCGCTCAAGGCTGAGGAGTGACGCGCATGAGTGCGAACCTTTCTTCGCCTGATCGCGTGTACCTGGGGGGCGTGCGAGTGCTTCTGGTCGACAACTCCCCATATATCCGTGCGGTGGTCACGGCGATGCTCGAGGACTACGGTGCCACTGTGACCGCGGTCGGGACGGCGGACGAGGCGCTGGAGGTGCTCGAGCGCGAGCGCCCCGAGGTCCTCCTGAGCGCGCTGGCGATGCCCGACAAGGGGGGCTATTGGCTCATCGGCAAGGTTCGCGGCCTGCCACCCAAGCGCGGGGGGGCGACGCCGGCCGCCGCTCTCACTGGGTTCACCGGTCCCGAGCACCGGGCCAGCATCTTGCGCGCCGGGTTCCAGTACCACGTCGAGAAGCCGGTCACTTCGCGTAACCTCTCCGGGGTCGTCGCGCTGCTGGCGCTGAAAACTTCGCCCCCTCCCCAAAGCTGACCCAGGCACCGCAGTCGCGCCGCAGGTCCCACCGAGGCCGCGAGCGCTGTCTACAGGCCGGCCATCGGCCGTGGTACCTTCCCCGCGTCATGACGCAAAGGCGAAGCCCCTCGGTCGATCGCGCCGTCCGGTCCGCGTGCGTGTGATCGCCGGAGCGCTGAAGGGGCGGCGGCTGGTGACGCCACGGGGCGCCACGACGCGGCCGACGGCCGATCAGGTCCGGATCGCGTTGATGGATACGCTCGGGCCCTGGTTGGCCGATGCGCGCGTGCTCGATCTGTTCGCCGGCGCGGGCGGCATCGGGCTCGAGGCGCTCTCGCGCGGGGCGGCGCACGTCACGTTCGTGGAGCGCGATCCGCGGGCCCTGGAGGCCCTCGTCGAGAATATCCGGACGCTCGACCTCGAGCCCCGGACGCACGTCGCCCGCGGTGACGTCGTACGGCAGCTCCCGCGGCTCGCCGGTGACGGGCGGCGGTTCGAGATCGTCTTCCTCGATCCGCCGTACGCCACGGACGACGGCGAGCGCGCGCTCGCGGCGCTGGGCGGTGGCGCGCTGATCGCGTCGGACGGGCTTGTCATCGCGCAGCACCTGACCAAGCGGCGTCCTCAGGAATACGGCGTGTTACGCGCCTTTCGCGACCGTCGTTTCGGGGAGACGACCTTGACTTTCTTTCGAGCCGGAGGGTAGCCTACCGCCGTGGCCAAGCGCGCCGTGTATCCGGGCATGTTCGACCCCGTGCACAACGGCCACGTCGACGTCATCCAGCGCAGCCTTCAGATCTTCGACGAGCTCATCGTTGCGGTCGTCGCCAATCCGTCGAAGCAGCCGCTCTTCTCCGTGAAGGAACGGCTGGAGATGATCGACGAGGCCACTTCGGAGCTCAGCAACTTCCGCATCGTCGCCTTCGACGGCCTCCTGATCGATCTGGTCGCGCGCGAGCGCGCCGACTGCATCGTGCGGGGGATCCGCGCCGTCTCCGATTTCGAGTACGAGTTCCAGATGGCGCTGATGAACCGGAAGCTCCGCAGCACCGTCGAGACCGTCTTCTTGATGCCGCACGAGAAGTACACGTACATCTCGTCGCGCCTGATCAAGGAAGTCGCTAGCTTCGGCACGTCGGTAGCCGGCATGGTGCCGCCGATCGCCGAGAAGCGACTGACCGAGAAGTACCCTCCCAAGTAACCCGGCGGTCTGCCGCCGAAGGAGCCAACCCGTGCTGGCCGATCGCCTGAAGACGCTTGCCCCCTCGTCGACGCTCGCCGTGCAGGCGAAAGCGCGTGAGCTGCGCCGTCGCGGCGTCGACGTGATCACGTTCGGCGCGGGCGAACCCGACTTCGACACGCCCGAGCGGATCAAGGACGCGGCGATCCAGGCGATGCGGCAGGGCCACACCAAGTACACCGAGGTCGGCGGCGTCCCCGAGCTGCGGGCCGCGGTATGCGGCAAGTTCAAGCGCGACAACGGTCTCGACTACGAGCCGGCGGACGTGCTGATCTCGTGCGGCGCCAAGCACACGCTGTTCAACATGGTCGTCGCCATGCTGAATCCCGGCGACGAGGTGCTCGTGCCGAGCCCGTTCTGGGTGTCGTATCCCGAGCAGGCGCGGCTGGTCGGCGCGGTGCCGGTCGCCGTGCCGACGCGGGAGGCGACGGGCTTCGATCTCGATCCCGAGCGGTTGCGTGCGGCCGTCACGCCCCGAACGAAGGCGATCATCCTCAATAGCCCCAACAACCCGACGGGCGCGGTGTTTTCCCCCGCGGCGTTGGTCGCGGTCGCTGAGCTCGCCGTCGAGCGGAAGCTGTTCGTCGTCTCCGACGAGTGCTACGAGGCGCTCACCTTCGAGGGGCGGCACGTGTCCATCGCGTCCCTCGGCCCGGAGATCAAGGCGCGCACGCTTACCGTCAATACGTGCTCGAAGGCGTACGCGATGACCGGCTGGCGAATCGGTTTCGCCGCCGGCCCACGCGATCTCATTCGCGCGATGACCGACGTGCAGAGCCAGGTCACGTCGAACCCGTCGTCGGTCGCGCAGTGGGCCGCCGTCGAGGCGCTGGTCGGGCCCCAGGACGAAGTCGCCAAGATGGCCGGCGAGTTCGATCGACGTCGGCGTCTCATCGTGCAAGGCCTCAACGCGCTCCCCGGCGTGTCCTGTGTCATGCCGAAGGGGGCGTTCTACGCGTTCGCGAACGTCTCCGGGCTGTTCGGGCGCCAGTGGAAGACCGCCGACGGCACCCGCACTATCGAGGGCTCCCTCGAGGCCACCGCGTTCTTCCTCGAGGAGGCGAAGGTCGCCGTCGTGCCGGGCGTCGACTTCGGCTCCGACGATCACGTGCGGCTGTCGTACGCGACCAGCGAGGCGCTCATCACCGAGGGGCTGGCGCGCATGGCGACGGCGCTGACGCGCCTGGCGTGATCGCTCGGCCGCGCCTTGACTCCGTGCGGCATTCTCTAGTAAGGAGAGCTACCGATGAAGCTTGAAGGCTCGTACGAGGTGAAGGCGCCCCGCGAGAAGGTCTGGAATGCCTTCCTCGATCCCGCGACGCTCCAGAAGGCGATCCCCGGCTGCGAGAAGCTCGAGCTGATCGGCCCCGACGAGTACAAGGCGACGCTCAAGATCGGCGTGGCCGCGGTGAAGGGGACCTTCGAGGGCAAGGTGCGCCTGCTGGACAAGAAGCCACCCGAGTCCTATCGCCTGAGCGCGGAGGGAAGCGGCGGGCCGGGATTCGTCCGCTCCGACACGGTGATCACCCTCACCGAGATCGAGGGCGGCACGAACGTCGCGTACAGCGCGGACGTCCAGGTCGGCGGGCTCATCGCGGGCGTCGGCCAGCGAATGCTCGGCGGGGTCTCGAAGATGATGGCCGACCAGTTCTTCAACCGGATGGGCGAGCTGTTGACGACCGCCTGACCCGCCGCCGGATGGCCTCCCGCTACCTCGAGCCGCGTCTGGAGCGTGCGACCCGCGCCGAGATGACGCGGGTCCAGACGCGGCGCCTTCGCGAGCAGGTGGCCCATGCTGCGGGGGCGAGCCCGTTCTACCGCCGCAAGCTCAAGGCTGCCGGAATCAAGCCGGCAGCCATCCGAACCCTCGACGATCTCGCCAAGCTCCCCTTCACGACCAAGGACGAGCTGAAGGAGAACCAGGTCGAGAAACCACCGTGGGGCGACGTCCTCGCGGTGCCGCTGGACGAGGTCCTCCGCATCCACATGACCTCGGCCACGACCGGCCGCCCGCTCGCGTTCCTCGACACGCGCGACGACTGGTACGGCTTCTATCATTCCTACGCCCGGGCGCTTCACGCCTTCGGCGTGCGCAAATCCGACGTCGTGATGGCGGCGTTCTCGTATGGTCCGTGGATCGGCTACTGGTCCGGCTTCTACGCGGCGCAGGATCTCGGCTGCCTCGTGTTCCCGGTCGGCGGCCTCTCGACCGACCAGCGGATCGACGCGCTCCTGAGCTATCCGATCACGGTGTTGGGTTGCACGCCGTCGTACGCGCTCTTCCTCGCCGAGGCGGCGGCGAAGAAGGGGATCGACCTGGCGAAGGACACGAAGATCCGCATCACCTGGCACACCGGGGAGCCCGGCGCGTCCATCCCGGCAACCCGGGCGAAGATCGAGACGGCCTTCGGCGCCAGGGCGTACGATCTGCCGGGGCTGACCGAGATCGCCGCGTGGGGCTTCGAGTGCGAGTCGCGCGCGGGGCTCACGCACGTGAACGAGGACTACTGCTATCCCGAGGTACTCGACGAGCGGGGCAAACCGGTGCGCCCCGGCGAGCGCGGCGAGTTGGTCTTCACGAGTCTCTATCGCAAGGCGATGCCGCTCTTGCGGTATCGGACGCGTGACGTCGTCCAGCTGGCCGACCGCCGCTGCCCGTGCGGGCGCACGTTGATCGCGTTCGAGGGGGGCGTGCACGCGCGGCTCGACGACATGAAGAAGGTCCGTGGCGTGATCGTCTATCCGCGGCGCGTCGAGGAGTTGGTGCGGCCGCACGCGAACGTCGACGAATTCCAGATCGTCTTCCGCCGTCACGAAGGGCTCGACGACATCCTGATCCGCATCGATCCCTCACCGTCGCTCTCGCTCGGCGAGCGCGACGGGTTGCAGACGAGGCTCGCCGAGGAGCTCAGGATCGGGCTCGGCATCCGTGTCACCGTGGACATCGGTGAGCCGGGATCGTTGCCGCGCTGGGATCACAAGGCCCGCCGCGTGCGGGACGAGCGGACGGAGGTGCCGTTTTGAAGGCAGCCCTCTTCAGGGAGCACGGCGGCGCCGAGAAGATCCTGTACGAGGACTATCGCGATCCCGCGATCGGACCCGGCGAGGCGCTGGTGCGCGTGCGGGCGTGCGCGCTCAATCAGGTGGACATGCTCTTGCTGGACGGTCGCTTCCCGCCGCCGGAAGGGCTGCCCCACGTGAACGGCTGCGAGGTGACGGGCACGGTCGAGGCCACGGGCCCCGGCGTGAGCGGGCTCGCACGCGGCCAGCGCGTGATCATCTTTCCCGGCTTCGCCTGCGGCACCTGCGAGTACTGCGTGCGCGGCGAGCGGACGGTGTGTGTCCGCTACGGCTACCTCGGAGCCCACAAGGACGGCGGCTACGCCGAGCTGGTGAAGGCACCGGCCGCGAACGTCCTTCCGCTGCCTGAGTCGATCCCGTTCGAGGCGGGCGCAGCGGTGCCACTCGCCATGCTCACCTCGTGGCACGCGCTGGTCGCGCAAGCCGAGGTGAGGCCCGGACAGACCGTGCTGGTCCAGGCCGCGGGCAGCGGCGTCGGCAGCGCGGCGATCCAGATCGCGCGACTCTGCGGCGCCCGCGTCATCACGACGGTGGGCTCCGACGACAAGATCGAGTTCGCCCGGGCGCTCGGCGCCGAGCACGTCGTGAACTACCGGACCCAGGACTTCGTCGAGGAGACGAAGCAGTGGACCGGCAAGCGCGGGGTCGACGTGGTCGTGGAGCACATCGGCGGCGACACGTTCGAGCGCTCGGTCTACGCGCTGACCCGGCTCGGCACGCTCGTGACGATCGGCTCGCACGACACTCATTGGGGACGGCTCGACCTCCGCCACGTCTACTCGAAGAACCTCCGGATCCTCGGGACGAACCTGGGCTCGATCGTCGAGCTCAAGACGGTGCTCGACCACGTGGTCCAGGGACGGCTCCGGCCGGTCGTCGACCGCGCGTTTCCGCTCAAGGACGCGCGCGCCGCCGTGCAGCGCGTGCTGGATCGCAAGAACAAGGGCAAGGTGCTCCTGGTCTCGTGACGCTCGAGGCCCTGCTCGCGAGCGCCGCGCTCCGCCGACCGGGCCAGCGAACTTCAAGCGGCCGCGCCGCTTCGTATTCGTCGCCGAGATCCCCAAGACGGCGTCGGGCAAGATACTGCGGCGGCTGCTGCGCGACGGCCACTTCACGGAGGTGCGGTCATGAGCGAGTTTCTTCGAGTCGAGCGCGCCGGGGCCGTGGCGACCATCTGGATCGATCGCCAGCCCCGGATGAACACGATGACGGTCGCGATGCGCAACGAGTTCCCCGGCATCTTCGCGGGGCTCGAGGCCGACGAGAGCGTCCGCGTGGTCGTGATCCGCGGCGCCGGCGGCAAGGCGTTCAGCGCCGGCGGCGACGTGTCCGAGTTCCTCCAGCAAGAGCCCGCGGATCTCGAGCTCTGGGGCGACACGCTCACGGCCGCCGAGCGGTGCCGCAAGCCGGTCATCGCCGCGATCGACGGGTATACGATGGGGGCCGGTCTCGAGCTGGCCGTCGCCTGCGACTTTCGGCTGGCCACCGTGCGGTCCGAGTTCGCGTTCCCGGAGGTCCGGCTGGGAATGATTCCCGGCAGCGGCGGCACCCAGCGCGCGCTTCGCCTCATCGGGATGACGCGCGGCAAGCTCTTCATGATGACGGGCCAGCGGATCTCGGCCGAGCGCGCGGAGGCGTGGGGGCTGATCACGATGGCCGTGCCCAACGACAAGCTCGACGAGGCGGTGGCCGCGCTGGCCGGCGAGCTGGCCGATCGCGCGCCGCTGGCGCTCCGCACCTTGAAGATGGTGCTCAATCGTGGTGCCGAGGCGCCGCTCGAGACCGCGCTCGAGCTCGAGCGCAAGGCGTACGCCTGGCTCCGCTCGACTCACGACTACGCGGAGGGGGTGACCGCCTTCCTCGAGAAGCGGCCGCCCAGGTACACGGGGAGGTAGCCGATGGCCCGCTCCTTTGGACTGATCCTCGCGAATCGCGCCGTCGTGCTCGGCGCCGTCAAGGTGGCGGACCTCGTCGACCTCACGGCGCAGGCCGAGCGCTCCGGCTTCTTCGACGCCGTCTGGGCCGGCGACAGCCTCCTGGCCAAGCCGCGTCTCGAGTCGGTGACCTTGCTTTCCGCGCTGGCGGGCGTGACCACGAAGCTCCGCCTGGGCGTCGGCTGCATGGCCACGTTCGTCCACCGCCATCCGGTCATGCTCGCGCATCAGTGGGCGAGCCTCGACGTCCTCTCCGGTGGCCGCAGCCTGCTCGCGGTGTGCCTGGGCGGGCCGAGCGACGCGAACGCGGCGCAGGCCGCCGAGCACTCGGTCATGTCGATTCCCTCCACCGAGCGCGTGGGGCGTCTGGAAGAAGGCATCGCCGTCCTGCGCAAGCTCTTCGGTGGCAAGAACGTCTCCCATCACGGCCGGTTCTATTCGTTCGACAACGTCACACTGGAGCCGCGACCGGTGCAGCAGCCGTGCCCGATCTGGATCGCGTCGAACCCGACCGGCCTCACGTGGAAGGGCGGCGCGTCGGCCTCGGAGGCGGTCATCGAGCGCTCGTTCCGGCGCATCGCGCGTCACGCCGACGGCTGGATGACGAACAAGCTCTCGCCCAACGAGTTCCGGCGGCAGTGGAGCCGCATCGGCGCGATGGCGCGCGAGGAAGGCCGCGATGCCACGAAGCTCGGCAGCGCGCTCTATCACAACATCAACATCACCGAGGATCGGCAGAAGGGGCTCGAGGAGACCAGGGCCTTCCTGGACACGTACTACACGGCGAAGTTCTCGCGCGAGTTCGTCGAGCAATGGACCATCGCGGGCGGCCCCAGGCAGTGCGCCGACGAGCTCTCCGCGTACTTCGATGCCGGCGTGGGCCACATGGCGCTGCGCTTCGGCTCCTGGGACCAGGTGGGCCAGTTCAAGCGCTTCCTCGGCGAGGTGGCGCCGGCGCTCGGCGCATGAGCGCCGCCGGATACCCGAGGAAAGGAAGACCAGACCGATGAGCTTCGTCGACATGCGCGAGTGGATCACGCGGCTCGACACGGAAGGGGAGCTGCGGCGGATCAAGGCCGAGGTGGACTGGAACCGGGAGCTCGGCGCGATCGCGCGCCGCGTGCTCGAGAAGAAGGGCCCCGCGTTGCTCTTCGAGCGTATCAAAGGCTACGAGGCCGGACGCTGCACGAAGCTCTTCATCAGCGGTCTCGGGAGTGTCGGTCGCCTCGCGCTTGCGCTCGGCTATCCCAAGGATGTTTCCAACCGCGACCTGGTCCAGCACGTCATGAAGCTCAATCGACAGGCGATCCCACCGAGGATCGTCGCGACCGGGCCCGTCAAGGAAGTGGTCGTTCGCGGTAACGACATCGACCAGACGGAGTTTCCGGTCCCGAAGTGGCACTACCTCGAGGGCGGACGCTACATCCACACGTTCTCCGGAATCGTCACGCGCGATCCGGAGACGCGCGCGATGAACGTCGGCATCTATCGCGGCATGATCGGCAAGAAGAACACCGCGCCGTTCCTGCTCATCAAGGGCGGCCAGCACTGGGGCCAGCACTTCCTGAAATACGCGGCGCGAGGAGAGCCGATGCCGGTGGCCTGCGTGGTCGGCTGGGATCCGATCATGCCGTTCCTGGCTGGCTCGCCGATCCCGACCGGCATCTGCGAGTGGGACGTGATGGGTGCGTATCGCGGCGAGCCGGCCGAGCTCGTCCGCTGCGAGACGGTCGACCTGGAGGTGCCGGCGAGCGCCGAGATCGTCATCGAGGGCTTCATCAGCGACGACCCGGCGACATACGAGACAGAGGGACCGTTTGGCGAGTTCACGGGTTACGTCTCGGACGTGCCGACGCCGCGCCCCACGATGCAAGTGACGTGCATCACGCACCGCCGCGATCCGATCTTCCGCGGCTGCCTCGAGGGCACCCTGCCGGGCTCGTACAGCGAGAACAGCGTGATGTCGTCCGTGCAGCGCGCGGCGATCGCGTGGAACATCCTGACGGCGGCGGGGATTCCCGGCGTGCGCGACGTCTTCGTGCCGCCGATCACCAATGGCGTGAATATCGTCGTCCAGATCAAGAAGGCGTATCAGGGCCAACCCAAGCAGATCGCCGCGGCGCTCTGGGGCTCGAGCGCGGCGCAGTACCGGTACAAGCACGTCACCGTCGTCGAGGAGGACATCGATCCCGCCTCCTACGAGCAGGTCGACTGGGCCTTCGCGCATCGGGTCAACGCGGGGCAAGACGGCATCGTCGTCTTCCCAGGGATCTTCGGCTCGCCGATCGATCCGAGCACGCCGATGGAAGACCGGGACGTCGCGCAGCTCGGCACCGGACTCTGGAATCGCATGCTGATCGACGCGACCCGCTCGTGGAAGCTCGAGCGCCGGCCCGAATGGGGCGGCGAGCGGTTCCCACCCACCGTGCGTCCGTCGCCCGACGACGAGGCGCGGGTGCGCGAGCGATGGGAGGAGCTCGGGCTCGGCGACCTCTGAGATGAAGATCACCGAGATCCGCGCCATCCCGCTCGCGGTGCCGCTCCAGGTCGCCGGGCCGCCGTCGCCGTGGGCCCCAGGAGCCGGCAAGCAGATCCTGGTCCGCGCCACAACCGACGAGGGACTGATCGGCTGGGGCGAGTGCTTCGCCTATGGCGCGACCGACGCCGTGTGCCACGTCGTCGACGCCGCGCTGGCGCCGATCGTGCTCGGTCAGGATCCGACTCAGATCGAGAGCCTGGTCGATCGCATGCACCGCGCGTTGATGATCTGGGGCCGGCGCGGCCTGGCGATGATGGCGGTGAGCGGGGTCGAGCTGGCGCTCTGGGATCTGGTCGGCAAGGCGCGGAACGCTCCGGTCTACGAGCTACTCGGCGGCCTGTGCCAGTCGCGCCTGCGCGTGTACGCGAGCCTGCTCCGCTATGACACGCCGAGCCAGGTCGGCCAGGCGGTCGCGGCCACGGTCGCCCTCGGCCACGCCGCGGTGAAGCTCCACCAGATCGATGTCGAGTCGGTCGCCGTCGCGCGCGAGGTGGCCGGAGACGGCGTCGAGCTGATGCTCGACACGAACTGCCCCTGGTCCGTCGAGGAGGCGATCCGCGTCGGCCGTCGGCTCGAGCGCTTCGATCTGCGCTGGCTCGAGGAGCCCGTCTGGCCCCCCGAAGACTACGCCGGGCTAGCGCGTGTGCGGGCGGCTCTGCAGATTCCGATCGCCGCCGGCGAGAACGACGCCACCGTGTTCGGGTTTCGCGAGCTGATCGCGCAGGGCGCGGCGGACATCGTGCAGCCGAGCGTGACAAAGGTGGGTGGGCTTCTCGAGATGAAAAAGATCGCCGTGCTCGCCGCCGCGGCCAACGTGACGCTCGTGCCGCACTCGTTCTACTACGGGCCCGGGCTCGCGGCGAGCCTGCACCTCGCCGCCGCGACCCCCGGCGTGCCGTACGTCGAGTTCCCGGGCACGCCGCTGGTCGCCTCGCTCACCGCCGAGCCGATCCGCTTCGCCGGCGGCGCCGTCAGCGTGCCCGATCGGCCCGGCCTCGGCGCCGACCCCGACCCGAGCGTGCTCGCGCGCTACCCGTATCAGGCCGCGGCCGCGCGGCCGTTCTACCTGACGTGAGCTGCTGACGTGAGCATCGACATCGTCCAAGCGACGTCGGTCGATCAGATCGCCATCGCGCGGCGGCTCTTCAAGGAATACGAATCTTCGCTGGGGATCGAGCTCACGTTCCAGGGGTTCGCGCAGGAAGTCGCGGGGCTGCCGGGCGCCTATACACCGCCGGCGGGCCGCCTGTTCCTGGCGACCGACGGCGTCGAGCCCGCGGGTTGCGTGGCGCTACGGCCGCTCGGCGACGGCCTCTGCGAGATGAAGCGCCTCTACGTCCGGCCGACCGCACGGGGCGCGCGTCTCGGGCGGCGGCTGGCCGAAACCGTGATTCGAGAGGCGCGCGCGATCGGCTACGCGCGCATGCGGCTCGACACCCTGCCGTCGATGAAGGAAGCGTTCGCGCTCTATCGGTCGCTCGGCTTCCGCGAGATCGCGCCGTACTGCGAGAATCCGATCGCCGGGACGCACTTCATGGAGCTTGACCTCTAAGGCGGTCAGGCGCGAGCGGGCTCGGCGACCGAGGCACGCAGCACGAGACAGAGCGGGATCGTCGTCAGCACGAGTGCGGAGACCACGACGAGCGTCGCCGGGACGCCGGCGACGTCGCCGATCAGGCCATAGACGGATGGCGCCAGCGCCGACGACATGATCGTCACGGTGTAATAGAGCCCGTACGCGCGGGAGCGACGGTCGGCGGTGACGAGGTCGGCGACGGTCCCGTAGAGCACCGAGGACGTTCCGTTCAGCGCCACGCCCATCAGCGGCAGGACAGCCAGGGCGACCGGCAGCGGCGATGGGATCAGGGCCAGGATCCCGAGGGCGGTCGCGGCCTCGGTGAGTACGACCGTGCGGATCACGCCGAGGCGCTCGGCGACTAGCCCACAGACGAACTTGCCGACCGCACCGCCCGCGAAGAGCAGCGCCAGCGCCGTGCCGATGCCCGCGACCGAGGAGCCCTTCGCGATCAAGGCGAACGGCAGGAACGTGAGAAACCCGGTGCGCGTTGCGTTGTCGATCATCCCGATCGCGGTCAAGGCCTGAAAGCCGCGCAGGTCGCGAATCCCCCAGCCGTCGCGAATCCCCCAGCCGGAAGGGGCCGCGACCGGCTCTTTCGACCGATCGTGATCGACCACCTCGGACATTCCGCTGGTCAGCTGCGACAGCACCCCCAGAATCGCGGCCGCCGCCAGCAGCCCGATCACTCCGTACGCCGCCGAGGCCGTGCGCCAGCCGACGGCGACCGCCGCCAGCGCGACCGCGGCCGGTACCGCCACCTTGCCGAGGTCGCCGGAAAAGTTGTACGTCCCGAGCGCCGCGCGCCGCGGGCCCGTTTCGTACGCCTTCGAGACGAGCGAGGACGACAGGGGGTGCTGGACGCCGGAGCCGAGACCGGCAGTCAACAGTACCAGCAGCAGCGACAGGAATCCGCCAACGGCCCCCGCCGCGATGAATCCACACGCGGTGATCGCGGTCCCCGCCGCCAGCAGGCGCCGCTCGCCCCAGCGCTCGGCGAGGAACCCCGCGGGGATCTGGAACGCCGCCATCCCGCCGCTGTAGGCGGTGCGGATCAACCCGACCTGCGCGAAGGTCAGCCGGAACTCGTTGGCCCAGATCGGCAGGAGCACGTAGAGGATGTCGGAGAATCCGTCGTGGACGAAATGGATGCTGCAGGCGGCGGCGAGCACCGCGCGCGCGCGAGATTTCACCCGTCGATCATCCCCGAGCGGCCTTCCGCGTTCAAGTAGAATACCGTTGACCAGACAAGGGGAGGGAAGCTCCATGCCGATCAGCATCACGCGCGTCTACACTCGCACCGGCGACAAGGGCGAGACCTCCCTGGTCGGCGGCAAGCGGATCCCCAAGGACTCGCCGCGCATCGTCGCCTACGGCACCGTCGACGAGCTGAACGCCGTCGTCGGCCTGGTGCGGGTCTTCAACGCCGAGCGGCTCGACGAAGGGGAGCGGCATCGCTGGCTCGACGAGGTGTTGCGGAAGATCCAGAACCAGCTCTTCGATCTCGGCAGCGAGCTGGCCACGCCACCCGACGCCGCCTACGAAGGGATGTTTCGCGTCGGAGAGGGCGAGGTGAAGGAGCTCGAGGAGCTCATGGACCGGTGCCAGAAAGATCTGCCGCCGCTGAAGTCCTTCGTCCTGCCGGGCGGCGGGCGTATCAACGGGTTTCTCCATCAGGCGCGCACGGTGTGCCGCCGTGCCGAGCGCGAGCTGCTGGCGCTCTCACGCCAGGAGCCTATCGGCGAGTGGCCGCTCCGCTTCCTGAACCGCCTGAGCGACGTGTTCTTCGTGCTCGGTCGCTGGGTCGGCAAGCATCTGGGTGAGCAGGAGTACCTCTGGGAGCGCGGGCTCTCCAGCCATACGCGTCCGAGAAAGGCACGCTCATGAGATTCGGACTCTTCTACGAGCTCTCCGTGCCGCGTCCGTGGACCCGTGAGTCGGAGCGGACCGTCTACGACAACGCGCTCGAGCAGGTGAAGCTCGCCGACGAGCTCGGATTCGATCAGGTGTGGGCGGTCGAGCACCACTTCCTGGAGGAATACTCCCACTGTCCCGCGCCGGAGCTGTTCCTGACGGCGTGCGCGATGGTGACCAGGCAGATCCGGGTCGGGTTCGGCATCGTCGTGTGCGTGCCTGAGTTCAACCATCCGATCAAAATCGCAGAGCGGACGGCGGTGCTCGACATCCTCTCGGGCGGCCGCGTCGAGGTCGGCACCGGTCGGTCGGCGACGTGGACGGAGCTGGCCGGGTTCAACGCGAGCCCGGACGTCACCAAGAAGAGCTGGGACGAGTTCGTGCGGTGCCTGCCGCGGATGTGGACGTCGGAGAAGTTCGAGTTCGAGGGCGAGTTCTGGTCGATGCCGCGTCGCACGATCCTGCCGAAGGTGTACCAGCGACCGCACCCACCGATGTGGGTGGCGGTGACGAGTCCGGGCACCGAGCTCGACGCCGCCGACCGCGGACTCGGCAGCCTCGGCCTCACGTTCGGGCAGTTCGCCGAGCAGGAGAAGCGCATCGCCGAGTATCGCCGCCGGATCCAGCTCTGCGAGCCGGTCGGGGAGTTCGTCAACGACCAGGTCTCGACCGTCAACTTCCTCTACTGCCACGAGGACGACGCGGTCGCGCTCAAGACCGGGCGCCAGATGGCGAACCACTTCAACTATCTCGCCGCGCAGCTCATCTCGGTGCGCGAGACCTATCCGTCCAAGTCGTACCCGTCGCTCGGGCTCCTGCCGCAGTTGCGGCGCCAGGCGACGGGCCCCGACGCCTCGGAGCAGGCGGGCGAGGGGCTCTGCCTCGGCGGCCCCGAGCGCATCACGCGCGCGCTCAAGCGCTGGGAAGCGTGCGGCGTGGACCGCGTCAACTTCCTGGTCAACACCGCGGAGACGATCCCGCAGGCCGAGGTGCTGGCGAGCCTCCGGCTCTTCGGCCGGGAAGTCATGCCCGCGTTCAACGGCGGCAAGTCCTGATGCCCGTCTTCGGCGAGCTCGAGCTCGAGACGATCGCGGGCGGGTTGCCGGCGATGAAGGATCTCGACACCGAGGCGTGGGAGCTGCCGAAGGCCGAGATCCTCCAGCTCGCGTGCGAGGTCGCCGACGGCACCCGCGTGCTCTTGCCGCGGGCGCTCCACCCGGCGATACCCGAATACGTCACGTTCGTGGTGACGCGCTATCCGGAGAGCCCGGTCGGGCCCTTCAGCCTGGCCCAGGTGCGATTGATGGCGCGTGCGGGCGTTCATCCGCGCGGTTATGTGCTGGGCGCCGTCGCCTCGAGCCCAGGCGCCGTGGCCGCGCTCCGCGAGCGCTGGGGCTATCCGGCTGTGGCCGGAGACATCACGCTCAGGCGTTATCACGACCGCGTCGCGGCGATGGTTCGACGCGAGGGCCAGGCGATCCTCGAGCTGGCGCTGGTCGATCCGGAGATCGTCTCGGGCGGAGATCTACAATACATCCACGCGATCACGCTCGCGCGGGTGGACGGAGCCGCCCAGCTGATCCAGGTGGATCCACACTACACGTTGCATCAGGCCAGCCGCGGCCGCGCCGACGTGACCCGCTTCGAGCCCGAGGCCTGGAGCGCGGCGCTCGTGAAGCTGACGACGCCGATCTCGGCGAGCGCCTCGACCTGCGACACGGACTTGCCGAGGATCCGCTTCGTGATGGACCCGGAGACTCCGGTCGTCCGCGGGACTCGGAAGGTCCGCTGAGCTAGCCGCGCTGGGGGGACGCGTCCAGCGCGAGCCGCAGGTGCTGCATCAGCGACTCGGGCGTGAACGGCTTGGGCAGGAGCACGATCTCCGGATCGAGCACGCCGTGGTGGCCGAGGGCGTCGTCGGTATATCCGGACATGTAGACGACCTTCGTGCTCGGCCGAAGCTCGACGACGTGCCGCGCGAGCTCGGGGCCGCTCATCTGCGGCATGACCACGTCAGTGAGCAGGAGGTCGATCGGCTTGGCCGAGTCGCGGCACAGGCGGAGCGCCTCGTCGCCGCGCGCGGCCTCCAGCACGGTGTACCCCGCCATCTCGAGGATCTCGCGCGTCAGCTCGCGGACGTCGCCCTGGTCCTCGACGAGCAGGATCGTCTCCGAGCCGCGCGATTCGCCGCCTCCCTCGGGCGCTAGCTCCGCGCGAGTGTCCTCCATCTCGGTGGCGCAGGGGAGATAGATCTCGAAGATCGTCCCGTGGCCTTCCTCGCTCCGGACGCCGATGTAGCCGCCGTGCTGCTTCACGATGCCGTAGACCATCGAGAGCCCGAGCCCGGTCCCGCGACCCTTGTCCTTCGTGGTGAAGAACGGCTCGAAGATGCGTCCCTGGATCGCAGCGCTCATTCCGACGCCGTCGTCGCTCACCGCGAGCCGGACGTGCGGCCCCGTGCCGGCGCCCGGATGCTCACGCGCGAAGGTCTCGTCGAGATCGACGTCGCCCGTCTCGATCGTGAGCCGCCCGCCTCGCGGCATCGCGTCGCGCGCGTTGATCGCGAGGTTCATGAGTATCTGCTCGAGCTGGGTCGGGTCGGCCTTGACCCGGTCGCGCTGAGCGTTCGGGGCGGTCGTCAGGGTGATGTGCTCTCCGATCAAGCGCTGGAGCATCGAGACCGACTCGCCGACCGCGGCGTTGAGATGCAGGACGCGCGGCTGGAGCACCTGCTGTCGGCTGAACGCCAGGAGCTGCTTGGTGAGCGCGGCGGCTCGATGCGCCGTCCGCTGGATCAGATCGAGGTCCTGGCGCGGCTTGGTGCCCCGCTCGAAGCGCTTCAGGAGGATTTCGCAGCGACCATGGATGATCGTCAGGAGGTTGTTGAAGTCGTGGGCCACGCCGCCGGCGAGACGGCCGATCGCGTCCATCTTCTGGGCCTGCAGGAGCGCCTCCTGAGCCCGCGACACCTCTTCGGCGGCCACCTGGACCTCGCGGAAGAGCCGCGCGTTTTCCAGGGCGGTTGCGGCCTGCGACGCGAACGCGGTCGCGATCCTCTCGTCGTCCTTCGAGAAGCCGGCGGGCCGCCGGGTCCGGATCGACAGCACGCCGGTCACGCGCTCACCGACCTTGATGGGCACGCCGAGGAACGCGCGATAGCCCAGGCGCTTGACCGCGCTCCGGTGGGCCGGGATGAGCCGTGTGTCCTCGGTTACGTCGTCGAGCCGGAGGGGCGCGCACGTGGCCGCGACGATGCCGCTCAGGCTCTCGCCGAACTTGATTCGCCGCGTGGACATCGTCTCCTTGGCGTCGCCCCAGAGCCCGGCGACCACGAGCTCGTCGCCCTCGACCAGGCGAAAGCCGACGGACTCCGACTCGAGCACGCGGCCACACGCCGCCGCGATCGCCCCCAGCAGCTCCTCGACCGGCTGGATCCGCGACAGCTCGTGGCTCACGTCGAGCAGGCCCTCGAGTCGCGCCTGATAGGCGCGCCGCGCCTCGAGCAGCTGAGCGTTACGGATCGCGATCGACGTCTGCGCGGCCAGCCGAGTGAGCCGCGCCTCGTCGCGGTCGGTGAACGGCCGCGGCGAGCGGTTGAAGACGGCGAGCATCCCTTCGACGCGCGCCTCGCTCTGGATCGGCACCGCCAGCGCGGCCTCGACACCTTCCGCCTGGGTCAGCGGCTGGGTGTCGTTCCGGAGGCGCGGATCGTGCTGATAGTCGTCCGTCCTGAACGGCCGCCCGGTCAGCAGGACCTGGCCGCCGATGCCCTCGCCCGGCAAGATCCGGTCCACGGGGGGCTCGGGGGCGCCCGGCCAGTGGCGCACCAGCATCGTCTGAGTCATCGTATCGCGCGTGGCGATGACGCCGAGATCCGCCCGGCACAGCTCGCGCGCCGCCTCCCGGACCCACTTCAAGATCATGTCGAGGTCGAGCGAGGCGGTGATCTGGCTCGCGAGCTCGGCGAAGATCTCGGCTTCACGGCGACGGCGCTCCGAGTCCTCGAAGAGCCGCGCCTTTTCGAGCGCCATGGCCGCCTGGTCGACGAATGCCTGCGCCAGGCGCACCTCATCGCTGTCGTAAGAGCGTCCTTCGTGATCGCCGACGGCGATCGCGCCGACGACCCGGTCGTCGACGATCATCGGCAGGGCGAGCACCGACCGGTGCGGCCGCGACTGGAGCGCCTCGCGCAGCTCAGGCGTCAGCGCGATCCGCGGATCGGTGAGGAGGTTCGTCGTGGCGACGGGGCGCCGGGTTCTGACGGCGCGGCCCATCGCCCCGATCCCCGCGGGGAACACGATGTCGACGCCCGAGCCGTCGGCCGACATGTGCCGGCCGATGAGCGCACCACTGATCGGCTCGACCCGGACGAGAACCGAGGAGAGGCCACCGAGGAGTGCTCGAAGGCTGTCGGCGATGCGCCCGGCCACCTCGTCCGCGTCGAGTGATTCGGTGACCAGCCGGCCCACGCCGGCGAGGACCTCGGCTTCCCACTTCCGCCGCGTCGTCTCGGAATGCAGGCGCGCGTTGTCGAGCGCGATGGCCGCCTGGTCCACGAACGTCTGCGCGAGCTGAATCTCATGGGGCGTGAAGACGCGGCCGGTGCGACCGAGCGACGCGAGGGCGCCGAAGACCCGCTCGCCGGCGACCAGCGGCAGCGCCAGGATCGCGCGGTGCTCGAAGTTCTCGAGCGCGGCGCGTGTCTCGGGGGCCAAGGTGATGCGCGGGTCCAAGAGCGCGTCCGGAGTGGACACCGGCCGGCCCTCGCGCACGGCGAGACCGACCGCCGCGGTGCCGCGCGGGAGCGTGCGGTTCCTGATTTCGGCGCCCGCGCTCGCCAGCATCACGAAGTCTCCGGTGTCGAGGCTGATCCCGTAGAGCGTGGCCATGGCGGAGCCGAGGAGCCGGCACACGCATTCGACGATGCGCTGTCCGACTTCGTCGGGCTCGAGGGACTGCGAGACGAGCCGGCCCACTTCGGCGAGGACTTCGGCCTCGCGCCGGCGGCCCTCCGTCTCGGCGAGCAGATGCGCGTTGCCGATCGCGACCGCGGCGTGGTTGGCCAGGCGGCCGAGCGCAGCCTCGTCACGGTCGGTGAACGCACGTGCCGTCCGATTGAAGACGTACAACAGGCCCTTGAGCTCCCCGTCCTGGATGGGAATGACGATTTGCGCGACGACGCCCACGGCCTCGACCCGGTCGGCGTAGTCCCGGGTGATCCGCGGATCCTCGGCGTAGTTCGTCGTCCTGAACGGCTGTCCGGTGGTCAGGACGAGCCCGCCGGAGCCCTTTCCAGGTTGGATCAGGAGACCGATGAGCGCGTCATCCGCCGCGTTGCGCGCGCCGCGCCGGTGGATCACCCGAACGCCGTCGGTGCCGGGCTCTCGCAAGGCGATCTGGGCACCGTCGGCGCCGGTGAGCTCGCAGGCGCCGGCGACGATCCGCGAGAGGATGGCCGCGAGATCGAGCGAGCTGTTGATCTGGCCGACGACTTCGGCGAGCACGTCCACCTCGTGGCGGCGCCTGGCCGCATCGTCGAAAAGCTGAACGCTCTCGAGCACGAGTGCCGCTTGATCGGCGAAGGCCTGGGCCAGCCGGATCTCGCTCTCCATGAAGATCCGGCCCTCGTGGTCACACACCGCGAGCGCGCCGATCACCCGGTCCTTGACCAGGAGCGGCAGCGCGAGGATCGCCCGGTTCGCGGCGCCTTCCAGGCGCTCGAGGATCGACGGGTCGTGCTGGATACGCGCGTCGTTGGCGAAGTTCGGGGTCGCGATCGGCCGGCGATCGCGCGTGGCGAGACCCACCACCCCGGTGCCGCGCGGAAAGACCGCTCCGGGGCCGAGTGCCTGTTCCCGCTCGCCCATGAGCGCGAGCGCGGCCAGATCTCCGGTTTCGGGAACGAGCCGGTAGAGGGCCGACTCCTGGGCGCCGAGCAAGGTCCGGACGCTCTCCACCACGCGCCTCGCGACCGTGCCCAAATCGAGCGTCTCGCTGCTCAGGCGGCTCAGCTCCGCCAGGGCCTCGGCCGTGCGGCGGCGCCGCTCACTCTCGGCAAGGAGCCGACTGTTGCGGATCGCGGCGCCGGCCTCCGCGATCAGCGCCTCGAGGATTTCGTATTCGTCGCGCTCGAGGTCGAAGGGCTGCTCGGCCATCAGCACGAGGACACCGACGACCGACTCCTGATACAGGATCGGCAGCGCGTACAGGCTCAGGAGGCCTTGGGCGGCATACCAGTCGCGCGCGAGCATCGGCGTTTGGCGAAGGTCGTCGGCCTTGATGGGCTCGTGATGGAGCGTCACCCAGCCGGCGACCCCCTGACCGTACGTGAGGCGCGGCCGGGGATGCCCCGCGCCGATCGCCGCATCGGAGCACGCGCGGAGCTCGACCGTGCGGGTCGCCTCGTCGGCGACCCAGAGGGACACGCAGCGAGCGTCGGTCAGCCGGACCGCCGCCGCGGCGATCTGGCGGAGGATCTCGTCGGTGTCGAGGGAGGAGGAGATGAGCTCGATGAGCTGGATCAGGGTGCGCAGCTTGCTCGCGAGCGCTTCGGACGCATCGACTCGAGGTTCCACGCGCGGTCCCTGCTCGGGCCCCGTGCGATCCATTACCCGAAGCTCCGCCGGCCTCTCGTGGTCCGTGCTGCAGGCCGTCGCGGAGCGGGGGCCCCGCCGGCCGAGGCGCGGCTATAGATCAAGGTCGTGAGCGCACGCCTCATCGGGTGATGCCCGAGCCGGCCCGATAGGAGCGCCCGGCATGCGGTCCAGATGACCGTCACGAGAAGGACGGCCACGCCTTCGGGCACCATGGAAGCAGGCACGCGTGGCCGTGGGCTCGAGGTCTTCGCCTCCCAGATCGGGACGTCCCACGTCGGGAACGGGATGTCGTCGCCGCCCGCCGGCTGGGTCTTTCGGACCGGATGTGGCGACCCGACGAAGCCGATGGCGAGCGCCAGACAGATCAAGAGCCCGGCGAGGACGCACGCGTGCTGGCCGCGGCGCGTCATGCCGGCGCGCTCCCGCTGCTCGGGACGGTGATCCGCGATGCCGGCTCGCCGTCAGGAGCGAAGATCCGCGAGACGACCCGATCGAGCCGATGAAGATCGATCGGCTTGTGCAGGTACTGGACGATTCCGAGCTGGCGTGCTTGCACCTCGGTCGACGGAGTGTAGTCGCCGGTCGTCATGACGATGGGCAGAGCCGGCTGCATCGCGCGGAGCTTCCTGACGAGATCGCAACCGGGCATGTCGAGCAGATCCACGTCGACCACCGCGAGGCCCAGGCGAAATCGACCGATCAGGCGCATGGCCTCTAGTCCGCGCGCCGTCGGATACGCGCGGAGCCTGGCCTGGAGTAAGAAGCTGGCCACGAGCCGTGCCGAGGCCTCGTCGCCGTCCGCGACCAGGATCCAGCGTTGGCTCGCTGACTCCCGGAAATTCATGCTCTACGTAGAGAGCAGGTTCAGTGCCAGAGGTCCCGGTGGCTTTGAAATCGAGAAGTTGCACGAGGGTGTCGCGGGCACTCCGCCGCACGTTGACAGAATTGACGGTCCCTGGCGGACGTCGCGGTGGCTTTAGACCAGACCGAACTTCTTGATCCGACGGTACAGCGTGCGGACGGTGAGGCCGAGCGCGCGAGCGGCTTGCTCCTTGTCGTTGCGGAATCGTTCGAGGGCGCGAGCGATCAGATCGCGCTCGGCTTGATCGAGCGTCGGTAGCGCATCGTCGACCTCGGCCGCGGGCGCGTCCGACCTGGTCGTGAGATCGGGCAGGCTCGTCCGCTCGATCTCGTCGCGCGCGCCCAGAGCAAAGGCCCGCTCGAGGAGATTCTCAAGCTCGCGAACGTTGCCGGGGAAATCGTACGCGGTCAACGCCGCCATCGCGTCGGGAGCGATGCCTTTGACGTCGCGCCGGAAGCGCTCGTTGAAACGCCGCAGGAAATAGGTGAGGAGTGCTGGGATATCGCTCTTGCGCTCCCTGAGCGGCGGCACGACGATCCTGACGACGTTGAGCCGATAGAACAGATCCTGTCGGAAGCCCCCACTCTGCACCACGGCCTCGAGGTTCTTGTTGGTCGCGGCGATCACCCGCACGCTGACCGTGTGGGTCTTGGTCGAGCCGACGGGACGGATCTCCTTCTCCTGCAGAACCCGGAGCAGCTTGGCCTGGAGCGCCGGCGAGAGCTCGGCGATCTCGTCGAGGAAGAGGGTGCCCCCGTGGGCGGAGCGGAAGAGTCCGAGCGAGTCGGCGACCGCGCCCGAGAAGGCGCCGCGCACGTGACCGAAGAACTCCGATTCCATGAGCTCGGCGGGGATCGCGCTGCAGTTGACCGGGACGAACGGGCCCTTGGCCCGGCCGGACTGCCGGTGGGTCGCCGCCGCTACCAGTTCCTTGCCGGTGCCGCTCTCTCCCTCGATCAGCACGGGCGAGTCCGAGTCGGCCACTTTGGCGATGATCTCCCGGACGCGGGTCATCCCCGGTGAGCTGCCCACCAGGTCCTTGACCGCCAGGTGCTCGGCGAGCCGATTCCGGAGCGAGTGCACCTCGCGACTCAAGAAACGCTTCTCGAGCACCTGGTGCATCAGGTGCTGCAGCTCGTCCAGGTTGAGCGGCTTGATGAGGTAGTCGTAGGCGCCCGACTTGAGCGCCTGCACCGCGGTCTCGACCATCGGGTTGCCGGTCATCATGACGACTTCGAGCGCCGGGTCGTGCCGCTTCATCTCGTCGAGCACCTGGAGGCCGTCCATTTCGGGCATCCAGATGTCGACCAGGGCGGCGTCGAAGATCTGGCGGCTGATCAGGTCGACCGCTTCGCGGCCGCTCACCACCCGGGTGACGTCGTAGCTCCACGCGCTCAACGCATCGCGCAGGAACTCTCCGACGTCTTTATCATCGTCGACGACGAGAACTCGTGGGCGCATCGCCGGCTACCCCCTTGCCCGCTGGTCGCACCGGGCCAGGAACTCGAGCACGGTCCGGTTCCAGGCCTCGGGCTGATCGCGGTTGCCGAAGTGGCTCGCCGGCGAGAGCACCACCAGCTTCGAGCCACGAACCTTTCGGTGCATCACCTTCATCGGCGCGAGGGAGGGGTCGCGGTCGCCGCCGATGAGCAGCACGGGCACCCGCAGGCGCGGCAGCTGGTCGGTGATGTGGTCCATCGCCAGCAGGGCCCGAAGTGAATTCGCGTAGCCGATGGGTGAGAGCCGACGGTACTCCTCGTAGAACTCTTCCTTGGCGGCCGGCTCGATCGCGAGCCGCTCGGAGAGGTTGGGATTGGCCGCCATCGCGAACTCGGCCATGGCGTCCATTCCCTTCGTCAGCGTGATCTCGATCGAGCGCGCGCGCATGACGAGGTTTTCGACCGAGAGCGGCAGCCCGGCGGCCGAGGACGAGTTCGTCACCACCAGCGACCGGACGCGAGCCGGGAACCTGAGCGCGAATCGGGTCGCGATCCCCGCGCCCAGCGAGAGGCCGCCCACGTGCGCCTTCCGGATCCTCAGAACGTCGAGAACGGTCTTGAGGTCGAGCACCCAGCGCTGGAACGAATACCTGGCCGGATCCTCGGGGCTGTCGGACCGTGCGTGGCCGCGCGGTTCCCAGAGAACGAGCCGATGCTGGGCGGCGAGCGCGTCGCGGTTCACGTCCCACATGTCGGCGTTGCCGCCGATGCCGTAGGCGAGCACCAGGGCGGTACCGCCGCGGCCGTGCTCCTCGTAATAGATCCGCGCCCGGTCGTCGGTCCTGACGAATGGCACGGGGGTATCTTAGCCGCCCGCGGTTTCGTGGCCCAAGGTTTCGCGCTTGACAGGGATCGGGGCGATTCAGTATTTTTAAATTGTCCTTAAGTCCTGGTAAATCTACGTCAGGCCGGTGGAGCCCCAATGAAGGTGCGCGTCGCCCTGAACGTCAACGGCGAGTCCCGCGAGGCGCTCGTGCCGGTGCACAAGACCCTGCTCGAGGTGCTCCGCGAGGATCTCGGGCTCACCGGGACCAAGCACGGTTGTGAGCTCGGCGAGTGCGGCACCTGCACCGTGCTGGTCGATGGCGAGCCCGTGCTCTCGTGCCTGGCGCTTCCCGTCGAGACCGAAGGGTGTCGGATCACGACGGTCGAGGGGATGGCGGAAGGCGGAGAGCTGCATCCGCTCCAGCAGGCCTTCGCCGAGCTCGGCGCCGCGCAGTGCGGCTACTGCACGCCCGGCATTCTCCTGACGGCGACCGCGCTCCTTGCCGAGCGGCCGAGCCCGACGCGACAGGAGGTCAAAGAGGCGCTCGCCGGGAACCTCTGCCGCTGCACCGGCTACACGAAGATCCTCGACGCCGTCGAGCTCGCGGCGTTGCGGATGGGACGTCAGGAGGCCCGTACATGACCAAGAGCGAGTTCGCGGTCATCGGCCGGCCGCTCCCGAAAGTCGACGCGTGGGCGAAGGTCGTCGGGGAGACGAAGTATGCCGACGATCTGTTCATGCCGCGCATGGCGTACGCCAAGCTGCTTCGCAGTGCCCACGCGCACGCGCGTATTCGCTCGATCGATACGTCGCGGGCTCGCGCGCTGCCCGGCGTCCTCGCGGTCGTCACGGCGGCGGACCTGCCGCGTGTGAAGTTCGGGATCCTGCCCGTGTCGCAAGACGAGGAAGCCCTCTGCGCCGAGAAGGTCCGGATGGTCGGCGACGCGGTCGCCGCCGTCGCCGCCATCGACGAGGAGACGGCGGAGCGTGCGTGCCGACTGGTCGACGTCGACTACGAGCCGCTCCCGGCCCTCATGTCGATCTTCGACTCGCTGGCGCATCCCGAGGTCAGGATCCACGAGTACGGCGACGGTCCGAACGTGCACAAGAACGTCGCGCTCCAGTTCGGCGACGTCGACTCGGCCTTCGACGGCGCCGATCTGGTTCGTGAGGACGTGTTCTTTTTCGAGGGCAACAACCATCTGCCGATGGAGCAGCACGCCGCCGTCGCGCACTGGGCGCCCGACGGCAAGCTCACGCTCTGGTCCTCGACCCAGACGCCGCACTACGTCCACCGGGTGCTCGCCAAGGTCCTCGACACGCCGGCCGCCCACATCCGCGTGATCGCGACGCCGGTCGGCGGCGGCTTCGGCGGCAAGACCGATCCCTTCTCGCACGAGATCGTGGCCTGCCAGCTCTCGAAGCTGACGGGACGGCCGGTGAAGATCGCGTTGACCCGCGAAGAGGTCTTCTATACGCACCGCGGCCGGCATCCCGTTCTCATGTGGATCAAGACCGGCTTCACGAGAGAGGGTGACATCACCGGCTGTCATCTCCGGACGTGGCTCGACGGCGGCGCGTACGGCTCCTACGGCGTCGCGTCCACCTTCTACACGGGCGTGATCAATCCGGTCACCTACAAGATCCCCGTGTACAAGTTCGAGGCCGCGCGCATCTTCACCAACAAGCCGCCGTGCGGACCCAAGCGCGGACACGGCACGCCGCAGCCCCGCTTCGCGCTCGAATGTCAGCTCGACAAGGCGGCCGAGCAGCTCGGGCTCGACCCCGCTGAGATGAGGCGGCGGATCGTCGCGGATCCGTTCACCAAGACGGCGAACCATCTGACGGTCACGACCATCGGGCTCGGCGAGTGCATCGACAAGGTCGTCGAAGCCTCGGGCTGGCGCGACAAGCGCGCGCGCTACGGTATGTCCGCGAGGTCCGACCGGGCGGCGCGGCGCTCTCCGAAGAGACGCGGCCTGGGAATCGCGTGCTCCGCCTATCTCACCGGCGCCGGGACCGCGATCTACTGGAACGACATGCCGCATTCGGGCGTCATCGCTCGGGCCGATCGCAGCGGCGGCGTGACCGTCCTCTGCGGCGCCACCGACATCGGTCAGGGCTCCGACTCCATCCTCGCCTACCTGACCGCGGAGGTGCTCGGCATCGAGCCGAAGGACGTCCACGTGCATCCGGCCGACACGAGCCTCACCCCCGTCGATCTCGGCTCGTACTCGTCGCGCGTGACGCTCATGTGCGGGATGGCGGCGATCCAGGCGGCCGAGCGGCTGCGCGACGCGATCTTCAAGGCGGTCGCGCGGAAGCTCCAGGTGAGCCCGGCGGCGCTGGTCGCGCGCGAGCGCAGGATCGGCGTGCCCGACGACTGGGACAAGGCCGTGCCGTTCGCGACGGCCGTCGAGCTCGGCGAAGCCCTCCACGGCGTCCTCGCCTTTCCGGGCTCGTACGCGCCGCCCAAGCGCGCGGGCAAGTACAAGGGCGGTGGCGTCGGCCCATCGCCGTGCTATTCGTATTCGGCGTGCGTGGTCGAGCTGACCGTCGACGAGGAGACGGGCATCGTCGATCTCGAGAACGTGTGGATCGGTCACGACGTCGGACGCGCGCTGAACCCGCTGCTGGTCGAGGGTCAGGTCGAGGGCTCGGTCTACATGGGAATCGGCGAAGCCTTGATGGAGGAGCAGGTCTTCAGGAAGAATCTGCACAAGCACCCGTCGATGCTCGACTACAAGAGTCCGACCACGCTCGAGACGCCCGAGATCCACACGATCCTCGTCGAGACCGACGACCCCGAGGGCCCGTTCGGCGCCAAGGAGGCGGGCCAGGGGCCGCTCCTGCCGGTGATCCCGGCGATCGCAAACGCCATCCATCACGCGCTGGGGGTCCGCATCGACGAGGTGCCGATCACCCCGGACAAGATTCTCAAGGCGCTCGACCTGAAACGAGCGGGCAAGCCGGCGCGGGTGGGACCAGAGCGGCTGCCGCTGCTCACGTTCAAGGAGCCGCTCGTGGTCGAATCCGCGTTCGGGCAACCGGCCGACGCAGTCGTCTCCAGACCCTTTGCCTCATGATCAGGCTGCCGGCGTTCACCTACCTCGCGCCGAGCACGCTCGACGGCGCCGCGCGGCTGATGGCCGAGCACGGACGCGATGCGATGCTGGTCGCCGGCGGCACCGATCTCTACCCGAACATGAAGCGGCGGCAGTTCGAACCCAAAGTGCTCGTCGGGCTGCGCGGGATCAGTGAGCTGCGCGGCATCAGAGGCTCGATGGCCGGCGGCTTCACGGTCGGCGCCGGAACGACGCTCTCGGCCGTCGCCGCGCACCGCGACATCGTGCGCGATTTCCCGGCGCTCGCCACGGCCGCCGGGCTGGTCTCCTCGCCTCAGCTCCGGAACATGGGTACCATCGGGGGCAACGTCTGTGTGGATACCCGGTGCAACTATTACAATCAGTCCTACGAATGGCGTCGGGCCATCGGGTTCTGCATGAAGAAAGACGGCGACATCTGTCTGGTGGCGCCCGGGAGCTCACGGTGCTGGGCCGTGTCCTCGTCGGACACCGCGCCGGTGCTCTGGGCGCTCGGCGCGAAGCTGCGGATCGTCGGCGCGGAGGGCGAGCGCACGGTGCCGATGGCCGCGCTCTATCAGGACGACGGGATCGAATACCTCGCCAAGCGTCCCGACGAGATCGTCGCCGACATCCAGCTGCCTCCGGCCGAGGGCTGGCGCTCGGTGTACTTGAAGCTTCGGCGGCGCGGCTCGTTCGATTTCCCGGTGCTCGGGGTGGCCGTGGCGGCCAGGATGGAGGGCGACGTGGTCCGTGAGGCTCGCATCGTGCTCGGCGCTGTCGCCTCCCAGCCGCGGCCGTCGGAGAAGGCCGCGGCGGCACTCGTCGGCCAGCGCGTGACGCGGGAGCTGATCGCGCACGTCGCCGATCTGGCGGCCGGTCCCGCGAAGCCGCTCGACAACACGGACTTCACCCATCCCTATCGCAAGAAGGTCACGCGAGTCTTCGTCGCTCGGGCGGTGGCCGCGGTCGCCGGGTTTGGAGACGCTGGCGCCGCGTCGGAGGAAGTCGCGTGACGGCGCTCGGCGAGCGCATCAAGCGGCTGCGCGGCGAGCGCGAGCTGCAGCAGCGCCAGCTCGCGGAGAAGGCGGGCCTGACGCCCAGCATGGTCTCGCAGATCGAATCGGGCCGGCTCTCGCCCTCGCTCCACACCCTCGGCAAGATCGCCTCGGCCTTCGGCGTGCCGATCGCCGCGCTCTTCGACGGCAAGCCGGCCGGCAGCATCGTCATCTCGCACAAGCGCGACTACCCGGTGGTGTCGTTCGATGGGTCGTCGGAGCGGTGGGCCGTACTCGGCGCCGGCCTCTTTCAGGGCAAGATCCGCGCGGTGGTCTCGACGCTCGGTCCGAAGTCTCGCGGCTTCACGACCGAGAAGGTCATCATCAAGCCGGGCCAGCTGAAGCTCTTCTACGTCCTGGAGGGCAAGGTTGCGCTCCACTACGACGGCGACCGCCACCTGCTCGAGGGGGGCGACAGCGCGCTCCTCGACGGCGGCGTGGCCCACGGGTGGGAGAATCTCGGTGGCAAACAGGCCCAGGCGCTCTGGGTCATCCTGGGCTAGGGGAGTCATGGCCGACACCGGCGAGCGCGTGCAGGTGGACTTCAGGACGGAGCCCTCGAAGTACCGGCACTGGAAGCTCGCTTTCAACGGTCCGGTGGCCACGCTCGCCATGGACGTCAAGGAAGACGGCGGGTTGCGGCCGGGCTACGAGCTGAAGCTCAACTCCTACGACCTCGGCGTGGACGTGGAGCTCTACGACGCGATCCAGCGCCTGCGCATCGAGCACCCGGAAGTGGGCGCGGTGATCGTGACGTCCGCCAAGGAGCGCGTGTTCTGCGCCGGCGCCAACATCCGGATGCTCTCGCAGTCGGCTCACGGCTGGAAGGTGAACTTCTGCAAGTTCACCAACGAGACCCGCAACGCGATCGAGGAGGCCACGGGCGAGTCGCGTCAGTTCTACCTCTGCTCGGTGAACGGACCCTGCGCGGGCGGCGGCTACGAGCTCGCGCTGGCGACGGACTGGATCGTGATGGCCGACGACGGCAACACGGCCGTGTCGCTGCCCGAGGTGCCGTTGCTCGCGGTGCTCCCGGGCACCGGCGGGCTCACGCGACTGGTGGACAAGCGTCGGGTTCGCCGCGACCGCGCCGACTTCTTCTGTACCGTGGAGGAAGGAATCAAGGGCGCCCGCGCCGTTGAATGGGGCCTGGTCGACGAGGTCGCGCCGCGCTCGAAGCTCGACGCGCTCGTGCAGCGTCGCGCCGCCGAGTTCGCGGCTCGCACCGACCGGCCCGCCGGAGCTCGCGGTATCGCGCTCTCCCCGCTCGAGCGCTCGATCGACGGAGATCGGATCCGCTACGGCCACGTCGCGTGCGCCATCGATCGGGCGCGCGGCCTCGCCGAGATCACGGTGAGCGGGCCGAGCGGGCCGCCGCCGGCGGACGCCGCCGCCATCCGCGAGGCCGGCGTCGCGTTCTGGCCGCTGGCGCTCGCCCGCGAGCTCGACGATCTGATCCTGCACCTGCGCACGAACGAGGACGAGATCGGCCTGTGGGTCTTCAAGACATCGGGCCGCGGCGACCTCGTCGAGGCCTACGACCGTGTGCTCGCGGCGCACCGCGACGACTGGCTGGTGCGCGAGATCCGTCTCTACCTCAAGCGCACGTTCAAGCGCGTCGAGGTCTCGTCGCGGTCGGTCTTCGCCCTCGTCGAGCCGGGCTCGTGCTTCGTCGGCACCCTGCTGGAGCTCGTACTCGCGGCCGACCGCTCCTACATGCTCGACGGAGGGCGGCCGGGTGATCCGAAGCCGCCGGCGACGATCCGGCTGACCCAGATGAACTTCGCCGCCTATCCGATGGTCAATGGCCTCACGCGTCTGGCGAGCCGCTTCCTCGGGGAGCCCGGACGAACCGACAAGCTCCGCGCGCGGATCGGCGAGGACCTGGACGCGTCGGCCGCGGCCGAAGCCGGTCTCGTCACGTTCACGCCCGACGACATCGACTGGGACGACGAAGTCCGCATCGCGATCGAGGAGCGCGCGGCGTTCTCACCCGACGCGCTCACCGGCATGGAGGCGTCGATCCGGTTCGGCGGGCCCGAGACGCTCGAGAGCAAGATCTTCGGCCGGCTCTCGGCCTGGCAGAACTGGATCTTCCAGCGCGGCAACGCCGTCGGGCCCAAGGGCGCGCTGGAGGTGTACGGCACGGGGCGGCGCAGCGAGTTCGACCGCAGGAGAGTGTGATGGCGTCCATCGATTACAGCGAGCGCATCCCCAACAACGTCGGCCTGAGTGACAATCGTCGCCTCCAGCGCGCGCTCGAGGACTGGCAGCCGAAGTTCCTCGACTGGTGGATGCAGATGGGCCCGGACGGCTTCCAGGCGAAGCAAACGTATCTCCGCACCGCCGTGAGCGTTGACGCCCAGGGGTGGGCGCAGTTCGACTACGTGAAGATGCCCGACTATCGCTGGGGGCTGTTCCTGGCCGAGCCCGAGCCGGGCCGTACGATCGGCTTTGGCGACCACATGGGCGCGCCCGCGTGGCAGGACGTGCCCGGGGAGTATCGCGGCGTGCTGCGCCGCCTCATCGTCACCCAGGGCGACACCGAGCCGGCCTCGGTCGAGCAGCAGCGCCATCTCGGTCGCACCTGCCCGTCGCTCTACGACCTGCGCAACCTGTTCCAGATCAACGTCGAGGAAGGCCGTCATCTCTGGGCGATGGTCTATCTGCTCGATGCCTACTTCGGTCGCGACGGCCGCGAGGAGTCGGAGGCGCTCTTGCAGCGTCGATCGGGGGATCGCGACAAGCCGCGGATCCTCGGGGCCTTCAACGAGAAGACGCCGGACTGGCTCTCGTATTTGATGTTCACGTACTTCACCGACCGCGACGGCAAGTACCAGCTCGCGAGCCTCGCCGAGAGCGGGTTCGATCCTCTGTCCCGCACGTGCCGCTTCATGCTCACCGAGGAAGCGCACCACCTCTTCGTCGGCGAGACGGGCATCGGACGCGTGGTGCAGCGCACCTGTGAGCTGATGCGCGAGAGCAAGACGGACGACGTCCGTCGGCTCGGCGGCATCGACCTCGCGACTCTGCAGCGGTACATCAACTTCCACTACTCGGTCTCGCTCGACCTCTTCGGATCCGAGATCTCGACCAACGCCGCGAACTTCTACACGATGGGGCTCAAGGGACGCTTCGAAGAGAGCAAGAAGCGCGACGACCACCGGCTCAAGGACGCTACCTACCCGGTGAACGAGCTCGACCGCGATCGGATCACGACGCGTGAAGCGCCGGCGCTGCCCTCGCTCAACGAGCGTCTGCGCGACGACTACATCGCCGACTGCCAGCGCGGCCTGGACCGCTGGAATCAGATCATCAAGAAGCACGAGATCGACCAGGAGCTGCGACTGCCCCACCGGGGCTTCCACCGGGCGATCGGCCTCTGCGCCGAGCTGAAGGTGTCGCCCGACGGCCGCGTTCTCAGCGAGGCCGAGTGGGATGCCCGGAAGCACGAGTGGCTGCCGACCGAGGCCGACGAGCAGTACATCCTGAGCCTGATGCAGCCGGTCACCCAGATCGGCCGTTTCGCCAACTGGATCGCGCCGCCGGCCCGCGGCGTCAATGGCCGGCCGATCGACTTCGAGTACGTGCGCCTGGCCTAGGCCATGAACGCCTCCGAGCTGCTGCCTGCGCAGTTCAACGTCGCGACGTGGTTCGTCGACCGCAACGTCGCCGAGGGCCACGGCGCGGCGCCGGCGTTCCGCTACGAAAACCGGACGCTCACGTACGCCGACGTCCAGGACCTGGTCAACCGGACGGGCAACGCGCTGCTCGACCTCGGGCTGGAGGCCGAGCAGCGCGTGCTCATGGCCTGTCTGGACGCGCCGGAGTTCATCGGGACCTTCTGGGGAGCCATCAAGATCGGCGCGGTCCCGATCCCGACGAACACGTTGATGCGCACGGCCGACTACCTGTACTTCCTCAACGACAGCCGCGCCAAGGCCGCCGTCGTCTCGGCCCCGCTCCTCGCCGAGATCGGGCCGGCGCTCGCCGAGGCGAAGTACCTCAAGCACGTGCTCGTCGCGGGTGGATCGCCCGGACCCTACGCGCCCTACGAGGAGCGGATCGCGAAGGCGTCCGCGACGCTCACCCCCGCCGTGACCTCGCGCGACGACCCGGCGTACTGGCAGTACTCGTCGGGGTCGACGGGCTTTCCCAAGGGCGCGGTGCACCTGCAGCACGACATGGTGATGTGCTGCGAGACCTACGGCAAGCAAGTGCTCGGGATCAAGCCGACCGATCGCGTCTTCTCGGCGGCGAAGCTCTTCTTCGCTTACGGGCTCGGCGCCACTGGCTTCCTCCCGATGAGCGTCGGGGCGCAGGCGATGCTCTATCCGCAGCGGCCGACGCCCGAAGGGGTCTTCGAGGCCATCACGCGCTATCGCCCGACGCTCTTCTTCGGCATTCCGACTCTCTTCGCCGCGATGCTCGCGGTGAAGGACGCGGAGAAGCGGTTCGACGCCTCCTCGCTTCGCCTGTGCGTCTCGGCGGGCGAGGCGCTGCCGGAGGCGCTCTACAACCGCTGGCGCGAGCGCTTCGGCGTCGAGATCGTCGACGGCATCGGAACCACGGAGATCGGCTATATCTTCATCTCGAACCGGCCGGGCCACACGCGCCCGGGCTCGACCGGCGTGGCGGTGCCCGGCTACGAGCTGGCCATCGTGGACGACGACGGCCATCCGGTGCCGCGGGGCGAGATCGGCAACATCCGCGTCAAGGGCGACTCCACGATGGCGTACTACTGGAACAAGCACGAGAAGACCAAGGAGACGCTCTTCGGTCCGTGGATCCAGACCGGCGACAAGTATTACCAGGACGAGGACGGCTACTACTGGTACTGCGGTCGCTCCGACGACATGCTGAAGGTCGGCGGGATCTGGGTCTCGCCGGTCGAGGTCGAGGGGACCCTGGTGCGGCACGCCGCGGTGCTCGAGGCGGCCGTGGTCGGCCGGGAGGACACCGATCGGCTCGTCAAGCCTCACGCGTACGTCGTGCTGAAGGATCCCGCGACCGCCGGCGACGAGCTCGCCGACGAGCTCAAGGCCTTCGTGAAGGACAAGATCGCGCCCTACAAGTATCCGCGCTGGATCGAGTTCGTGACCGACCTCCCGAAGACGGCGACCGGCAAGATCCAGCGGTTCAAGCTCCGGGCCTGAGGCCCGCTCCCCGACGGTGTTCGACCGCACGCTCGAGACGCTCGGGTCCGATCGACTCCGCGAGCACCAGTGGCGCCGCTTTCGCGCGATGGCCGGTGAGCTCTTCGCGACCAATCAGTTCGTCGCCAAGAAGTGGCGCGCGGTCGGCCTCGAGTCGGCCGACGATCTCCGCGGCTGGGACGACTACTGGCGGCTTCCCCTCACGAGCAAATCGGAGCTCGTCGCCGATCAAGCCGCGCATCCGCCGTTCGGCACCAATCTCACGTATGCGCTCGAGCGCTACGTGCGCGTTCATCAGACGTCCGGGACGAGCGGCATGCCCCTGCGCTGGCTCGACACGCAGGAGTCGTGGGAGTGGTGGGCGCGATGCTGGGGATTCGTGTTGCGCGGCGCGGGCGTCGGCCCGGACGATCGCATCTTCTTCCCGTTCTCGTTCGGCCTGTTCATCGGCTTCTGGGCGGGCTTCGAGGGGGCCCGGGCGCTCGGCGCGCTCGCGATCCCCGGCGGCGGCCAGGACTCACCGACGCGCCTGGCGTGGATGGAGGCCCTCGGCGCGACGGTGCTCGTGTGCACGCCCTCCTACGCCCTTCATCTCGTCGAGGTCGCGCGTGAGCGCGGCATCGACCTGGCGAAGCTTTCCATCAGGACCACCGTCCACGCCGGGGAGCCCGGAGCCGGGATCCCGGCAGTCCGGAGTCGCATCGAGGCCGGCTGGAACGCCCGCACGTTCGACCACGGCGGCATGACCGAGATGGGCGCCTATGGCTACGAGTGTTCCGAGCAGGCCGGTCTTCACGTCAACGAGTCGGAGTTCATCCTGGAGGTGGTCGATCCGCTGACGGCCGAGCCGGCGACCGACGGCGAGCTGGTCCTGACAAACCTCGGCCGGGTGGGCTCACCGGTCATCCGCTACCGGACGGGGGATCGGGTGCGGCTGACCGACGGTAACTGCCCGTGCGGTCGGACCTTCGGGCGCCTTCCGGGCGGCATTCTCGGCCGTCTGGACGACATGCTCATCGTCCGGGGCGTCAACATCTTCCCGGCGGCCATCGAGGGGGTCGTGAGGCGCTTCGCCACGATCGAGGAGTTCCAGATCGAGGTCTTCAGGGACAGCGAGCTCGACGAGGTTCGGGTCCTGGTCGAGCTCGACGACGCCTCCGGCGTGCCGCGCGTGCGTGAAGCGCTTCGGGCGAGCCTCGGGATCCGATTGGAGGTCGCCGCGGTGCCCGTCCGCAGCCTGCCCCGCTTCGATCTCAAGGCGCGCCGCGTTGTTCGAAGATAGTGTCGGTCAAACGTCAGTTTTGAAAGGCGCCTCGTTTTCTCGACGCATCGGCTACTATTTTTAGTGCCACCTGAAGCGCCGCCGGAATGAACGAAAACGCGCACGGCGAAAGTAGTGGTCCCCGGGCTACGCCTGAAGTGTCGGTGGCCGACACCATCACCATTTTCTTCAGTGATATCCGGGGATTCACGGACACCACCGAGGAGCTGGGCGACGAGGCTGCCAACGAGCTCGTGCGCGAACAGGACTTCATCGTCCGCAGCCACATCGAAGCGTACGGCGGCGACGTCGTCAAGACCCAGGGCGACAGCTTCATGGTCGCCTTCAAGGCCACCCGCGGCGCCATCTTGTGCGCGATCGGGATCCAGAAGTCCGTGGCCGAGAAGAACAGTAACCAGGCGGGCCCCAGGATCGCGATCGGCATCGGGATCAACACCGGCGAGCCGATCCGTCAGAAGGACGGCGACTACATCGGCGGCACCGTGAACCTGGCCGCGCGCATCTGTGCCGCTGCCGGGCCCGGCCAGATCCTCGTCGCGGAGTCCACCCGCTACGTCGCCGGTCGGATCGAGCTCCGGAGATCGGACGGCGGCGGTGTCGTGGAATACGTGGATCGGGGTCTCCACCCGCTGAAGGGTTTCCCCGAGCCCAAGCGCCTCTTCGAGGTCACCTGGCATCCGACCCCTGGCGAGCAGCTCGCAACCGACCCAGCGTTGCCCTCGGCCGACGAGACGCAGATCGCCGCCCTCAAGGCGGCGGTCCAGCGAGCGATCGGCGTGCTGACGCGCGTGCTCGCCATCACTCACATGGACGATCCCGGGTTTCCATCGCTCCTCGAGTGTCAGGAGAAGGCCAGCCAGCTTCGCGTGAGGTTCTCCCGCGCCGGCATCGAAGGGCGCGGCCTCGCAGCGCAGAACGTGCTGGAGGAGATCCAACCGTACGAGGATCTGCTGACCCTCATGCACGAGCGCGACACGTTGACCGACGAGCGCTGGGCGCAGCTCGACGCCGCGGTCGTCCGCGTGTTCGGACGGACTCTCATGAACTCCGCGGCGCGCGGCCGGCTGTCGATCACCATGGCCGAGAAGCCGGCAGCGGCGCCGTCCCCGTCGGAGTCCACCAAAGAGCGGCCGAAAGAGCCGGAGCCCGGCCCCGCCGTGACCGCGCGAAGCTCCGTCCCCAACGCGCTGGCTCCCCCGCCGCTCGACGAGCGCGCAATCAACGTTCGCTGGTGGGCCGCCGGGTATGCGGCGTGGAGCCAGTGGAAGCCGTCGGGGCTCGCCTGGGCTCACGCGCTGCGCGCGGAGATCGGGCGGTTCCCGTACCTCTTGAGCGTTCACATCCGGACCGCCGAGGACCACGACGAGGGACAGCTGGCGGGGGGCTACTTCCTGCTGCTCGAGCACGTCGAAAACGTTTGCCCCGGGTTCATGCGCACGGTCTTCGACCGCGCGGTCGCCGACGTCGGAGTTGACCCCGGGCCGCTCGGGCGCAAGCTCTATGAGCTGCTGGTGGACGACGGCCGGTTGCGCGAGACCTACGCGTCGTTCGTGCGCGACGTGATCCAGGTGGCCGTTCCGACGCCGGGGATGTGGGCCGACGCCGGCATCGTCGAGCACGACGATTCCACCACCCTGGTGACACACTCGACGCGGGCCGTCGGCGACGCGCAGGAGGACCTGGTTCAGCTGACCGAGCCTCAGGATCGCGGGGCGGAGCGGCGCTTCCTGGTGACCCTGGAGCCGATGACCACCCGCTTCTTCTATGCCAAGAGCGGCAAGCTGAAGACTCCGCGCGAAGTCGATATCAGGCTGACGTCGGCCGACGCGCCCTCGGACCGGGCCTGGTATCTGAGCGTGCGGGATAGCCTCAGCGGACGCTCTGATCCCAAGCTGATCCCGACCGCGGGGGTGACGATCCCGAACCTCGGCCGCGACAGCTTCGGCGTGTGGGTCGCGGTGTTCAACGCCGATCCCGTCGAGGTCGTGACCTACGAGCTGACCATGACCGTGAAGCAGCCGCGGCAGCAGACGGCCGGCCGGTCGATGTTCGCACGGCCGGGCGGGCCGCGTTGAAGCAGCGGACCGGCGATCCCTGGATGCCGGCCGCCCGCTATGGGCGGGCGCTGCCGACCTTCAGATGATGCTCCACGCCGATCACACGTACGACAAGCATCCCTGGTACGCGCCGCTCACGCGCGGCGAGCGCCGCGGGCTCGGCGCCGAGCTGCGTGTGCCCGGCATCGATCCCGACGCGGTCGAGCGGCGGGCGCGAGGCAACGGCGTCACCGTCGTTCAGCCGGCCACGACCAAGGCGCACGGCTGGCGCGAGGTGATGGTGGAAGACCCCGACGGCTATCTGTGGGCCGTGGGCGTGCCGACACCCGAGCCGTGAGCTACATCGACGAGACCCTGCTCGCCGACGAGCACGTCGTCTATCGGACCGCGTTGCACTGGATCATTTTCGCGCGGGCCATCTTCGTGCTGATCGTGGGAATCGCGGTCCTCATCGCGTTTCCCCAGGTGCCGGTCGCCGGCCTCGTCGTCGTGCTCCTCGGCGCGCTGATGCTGGTCCCGCCATTGATCGCGTACAAGACCACGGAGCTCGGCGTGACCAACAAGCGCATGATCGTCAAGGTCGGCTTCATCCGGCGCCGCACGCTCGAGCTCCTCCTGCGGCAAGTCGAGGCGCTCTCGGTCGACCAGAGCCTGAGCGGCCGGCTCCTGGACTACGGCTCGATCACGCTCACGGGCACCGGCGGCGTGCGGGAGATCTTCCACCGGGTGCGCGAGCCTCTCGAGCTGCGCCGCCGCATCCAGGGCCAGGTCGCGTAGCGGGCTGTTGAAAAGGGCGCCGAACACTGCTGCTGCTGTTGCTGCTGTTGCTGGATGCCGACGTCGGCGACGTTGGTGACGATACGATCGGGTGGGCGCGCCGGGATCTCGCGAAACACCGGGAGATCGATGTGGCTGATCTCTTCGCGGAGCGTCGAGACGATCTTCCCCGGCACGACTTCGGTGACGACCTCGGCCTTCAAGCTCTCCTTGGCGATCCCGCGGTAGATCCCCTTGTTCGGCGGCACGTCGTCGTAATGGCGGCCGTGACCCACGACGACGTAGCGCTCGTCCACCGGGCGGTTGTGGGTCGGATCGAAGGGCACCCAGCCGGCCGTCGGTGAGTGGAACTCGACCCATGCGTGGCTCTGCGAAGGCTCGCGCTTCTTGCGCTCGACGTGCAGGTAGCCGCTGACGTAGCGGCAGGGAATCTCGCGCAGCCGGAGCAGGCCGAGCATCAGGTGGGCGAAATCCTGGCACACGCCGCCGCCGATCTTGAGGAAATCCTCGGTCGTCGAGTCATAGGCGGTGACGTTCTTCCGGTACTCGAAGCGCTCGCGGATGTAGGTGCCGAGCGCGACCACCTGCTCGCCGATCGGCGCCGTCGAGGTCAGGCCGATCGCACGATGCGCGGCGCGTAACGTCGGGGTGAGCTTCACCGGACCGCCGAACGCGAGGAAGTCGCGCAAGGCATACGACGGCGCGTCGGCGGCGGGCCGCTCGGTGAGCGAGCCGATGGCCACGCTCGGCAGGCGGGTCTCGACGAGCGAGCGCGTCGACACCTCGATCCGGTCGTGGAATTTCGTGATCGTGAAGTGATGGGTGAGATTGTCGTTCCAGTCGCGATAGCGGTGCACACTGGTCGGCGGACCGACCGCCAGCTCGAACGACGCAACCGCCTGCTGCGGGGTCGTCTTCGGCTGCACGCGAAGCTCGAGGAACGACTCGCTGATGAACGTGTCGTACTCGAACGCGAAGCGGTGCTCCACCTGGAGATGCATCAGGTCACGAAGTACTGGGTCGCGATCGCGTCGTGGGTTTTGGCGAGCTCGCCGACCACGCGGTCGAGCAACCCGACGAAATCCCCCCGGCGCATCTGAGCCTCGTCGTCGTAGCGGAGGTCGGCGTGGAGCCGGCCGATGATGCGCGCCGGCGTGGTGAGCTCGGCGGGCCCGGAGATCGCCGCCAGGTAGTCGCGGACGGCCGCGGCGCCGTAGCGGAGCGAGCGCGGCGAATCCGCGTCGAACAGCAAGAAACCGATCACCAGATTGGGCTCGAGTCGGGCGCCGTAGACCCGCCGGTAGTTTTCCAGCGACGACAGACCGCGCAGGAGCATCCGCCACTGCGTGTAGTAGAGCGGTGCGTCGCCCC
>WNGJ01000117.1_pt1 | contig 60436 bp, 53 predicted proteins | sample 5400611 | NCBI WGS metagenome assembly WNGJ01 (sample SAMN13153375, study PRJNA577476) | soil metagenome | isolation source: 40 cm soil or saprolite under Garry oak tree replicate 1 | place: USA:California | collected 2016-06-15 | reverse complement strand
CACCCCCGCCTCCTCGAGCGCCGCCTGGGCCGCCGCGAGCCGCGCGATCGGCACCCGGAACGGAGAGCACGACACGTAGTTCAGCCCGCTCCCGTGGCAGAACTTCACCGAGCTCGGCTCCCCGCCGTGCTCGCCGCAGATCCCCACTTTCAGCTCGGGGCGCACCCCGCGGCCCAAGCGTACCGCCATGGTGATGAGTTTGCCGACCCCGTCCTGGTCCAGCACCTGGAACGGGTCGCTGGGGAGGATGCCGTGCTCGACGTAGAACGGCAGGAACCGCCCCGCGTCGTCCCGCGACAGGCCGAACGTCGTCTGCGTGAGGTCGTTCGTCCCGAACGAGAAGAACTCCGCCTCCTGGCCGAGCTCATCGGCCGTGAGGGCGGCCCGCGGCAGCTCGATCATCGTACCCACGAGGAAGGGGACGGCGCGCCCCTCCGCGTGGAACACCTCCTGCGCCACACGCCGCACGATGTGCGCCTGCCGCCGTAGCTCCTCCACGTGCGCCACGAGCGGGATCATCACCTCCACGACCACGCGCTTGCCCCGCGCCGCCACGCGGCACGCCGCCTCGAAGATCGCCCGAGCTTGCATCTCGGTGATCTCCGGGTACGTGACCCCGAGGCGACAGCCACGGTGCCCCAGCATCGGGTTTGCCTCGACGAGGGAGTCCACCAGCCGCTTGAGACGCCCCACAGGCAGCTTCATCGTCTTGGCGAGCGCCGCGATCTCCTGGGTCGTGTGCGGCAGAAACTCGTGCAGCGGAGGGTCGAGCAGGCGGATCGTGATAGGGTAGCCCGTCATCGCCGCGAAGATGCCCTCGAAGTCGGCGCGCTGCATCGGGAGCAGCTTCGCAAGCGCCTGACGGCGGCCCGCCTCGTCGGGGGCGACGATCATCTCGCGCATCGCCGTGATTCGGTCGCCTTCGAAGAACATGTGCTCGGTGCGGCACAGACCGATCCCCTCGGCGCCGAGCTCGCGCGCGCGCTTCGCGTCCTCAGGGGTGTCGGCGTTGGCGCGCACGCGCAGCCGGCGCCTTGCATCGGCCCAGGCCATGAGCTTCGCGTAGTGGACCCCGGCCCTCGGCTCGACCAGCTTGGCGGCGCCCAGGATCACGCGGCCCGTGGTCCCATCCACGGTGATGAGCTGGCCCCGCTTTACGACGCGCCCATTGGCGCGGAACCGGCCGGCCTGCGGATCCACCTCGATGTCCGCGGCGCCCACGACGCAGGTCTTGCCCATGCCCCGCGCCACGATCGCCGCGTGGCTCGTCATCCCGCCCCGCGCCGTGAGCACCGCCTGGGCGGCGACGATGCCGTGGAAGTCGTCGGGGCTGGTTTCGGGGCGCACCAGGATGGTGTGCCGTCCCTTTTTCTGGAGCGCCGCGGCTTCGTCGGCGTCGAACACCGCTTCGCCGATCGCCGCACCCGGCGACGCGGGCAGGCCGCGCGCCACGACGGTGACGGAGGAGCGGGGGTCCACCATGGGGTGAAACACCTGGTCCAAGTCCTGTGGCGGCACGCGTTGCACGGCCTCGTCCTCGCTGACGAGCCCTTCCTGCGCCATCTCGACCGCGATCCGCACCGCGGCGAGGCCGGTGCGCTGCGCGCGGCGCGTCTGCAACATGTAGAGGCGGCCTTGCTCGAAGGTGAACTCGATGTCCTGGACGTCCTGGAAGTGCCGCTCCAGCTTGGCCGCGACGCGCTGCAGCTCGGCGTACACTTTCGCGAGCCTGCCCCGCTTCATCTTCGCGAGGGGCACGGGCGTGCGAGTCCCCGAGACCACGTCCTCGCCCTGCGCGTTCGCGAGGAAATCGCCGTTGAGGACTTTTTCCCCCGTGCGGCAATCGCGGGTGAACGCCACGCCGGTGCCGGAGTCGTTCCCCATGTTGCCGTACACCATGGCGACCACGTTCACGGCCGTGCCCATGTCGTCGGGGATGTTGTGGACCCGCCGGTAGTCGATGGCCCGCCGGGTGCGCCAGCTCTTGAAGACCGCCTCGATGGCGCCCCACAGCTGATCGGTGGGATCGTCGGGAAAGGCCTTGCCCGTCCGGGCTTGAATGATGGCCTTGAACTCCCCGGCGAGGGCCGCGAGATCGTCGGCGGGGAGGTCGATGTCGCGCTTCACGCGCCGCCGGCGCTTCGCCTCCTCCAGCACCTCCGCGAACGGCTCCTTGCCGAGCTCGAACACGACGTCGCCGTACATCTGGACGAAGCGGCGATACGAGTCGTAGGCGAAGCGCGGGTTCCCCGACCGGGCGATCAGGCCCTGCACCGTCTCGTCGTTCAGGCCGAGGTTTAGGATGGTCTCCATCATCCCGGGCATCGAGACGGCGGCGCCGGATCGCACCGAGACGAGCAGCGGGTTCGCCGGGTCCCCGAACTTCTTTTTGCTGACTTGTTCGAGATACTTCAGGTGGCGATCGACTTCTTCGGGGAGCTCAGCGGGGAAGGTGCCCGACTCGAGATAGCGGATACACAGCTTGGCGGAAATCGTGAAGCCCGGCGGCACCGGAAGGCCCAGGTTCGCCATCTCCGCGAGCCCGGCCCCCTTGCCGCCCAGCACGTCGCGCATGGCGGCGGAGCCGTCCGCCCGGCGGTTCCCGAAGGCATAGACCCATCGCTCCAGCGACGGCACGGCGGATCACGTCGGCAGGGCCGCCAGGAGCGGCGCCGCGTGGCGAGCCCGCTCCAGGTCGTCGGGGATGTCGGTCGGGTAGTCCCCGGAGAAGCAGGCGTGACAGAACTCCGCCCCATCGCCTCCGGCGGCGCGCACCATCCCGTGGAGCGACAAGTAGCCGATCGAGTCCACACCCAGGTGGTGACGGATCTCTTCGACGCTGTTGCTCGACGCGATCAGCTCTTTCTTGCTGGGCGTGTCGATGCCGTAGTAGCACGGTCCGGTGATCGGTGGCGAGCCGACCCGGAAGTGGACTTCCTTGGCGCCGGCCTGGCGAATGAGCTGCACCAGCGCCCGGCTGGTCGTGCCGCGCACGATGGAATCGTCCACCACGACGACCTTCTTCCCCTCGAGCACCTCGCGCACCGGGTTGAACTTGATCTTCACCTTGGCGGTGCGACCGGCCGCCACCGGCTGGATGAAGGTCCGCCCCACGTAGTGGTTGCGGATCAGGGCGTGCTCGAGCTTGAGGCCGGAGACCTCAGAGAACCCCAGGGCCATGGCGTTCGACGAGTCGGGCACCGAGAAGACGCAATCGGCGCCGGGAGCCGGATGCTCGCGCGCCAGCTCGCGACCGAGCTCGCGCCGCACCCGGTCCACCGATCGATGGAACACGGTGCTGTCGGGGCGAGAGAAGTAGACCAGCTCGAAGATGCAGCGGCGGTGCGGACGCGGCGCCAGCGGGGGGAGCTCGTCGAGATCGGCGCCTTGAATGCGGAGCACGTTGCCCGGCTCGAGCTCCCGCACGAGAGTGGCGCCGAGGATGTCGAGTGCGCAGGTCTCCGAGGCGACCACCCAGCCGTTCCCCAGACGCCCCAGCACGAGCGGTCGGAAGCCGCGCGGGTCGACGATCGCGTACAGCGTGCGGCCGATCGTGAGCACGAGGGAGTAGGCCCCGTCCACCCGCTCCAGCGCGTCGAGCAGCTGGTCTTCCGGCTCGCGCGCTTCGGAGCGCGCGATCAGATGGACCAGCACCTCGCTGTCGGACGACGTCTGGAAGATCGAGCCCTTGGCCACGAGATCGGAGCGGAGCTGCACGGCGTTCGTGAGGTTGCCGTTGTGCGCCAGGCCGAGGGGACCCTCGCGGTAGCCCACCAGCATCGGCTGGGCGTTCGCCAGGACGGACGTGCCGGCGGTCGAGTAGCGGGTGTGCCCGATCGCCACGTCGCCCGGCAGGCCCGCCATCACTTGCTCGCTGAAGATGTCGGAGACGAGGCCCATGCCGCGGTGCGAGCGCGCCGCGCCCGCGCCGTCCACGGCGACGATGCCCGCCGACTCCTGGCCGCGGTGCTGCAGGCTGTACAGGCCGAGGTAGACCTGGCGGACCGCGTCGGGAACCCCTGAGACTCCGATGATGCCGCACATGCCGTTGTCAGTCTCCCATGCGACGGGGAATAGCAGTGAAATATACCTCGCGCAGCGCCGTCACGGAGTGCTGCACGAGCGCGTCGCGCAGCCGAATGCGCACCATGCCGTCACGCGCGCCCACCGTGCCCGCGCGGTACACGGGCACGTCCAGCTCCTGCGCCAGCGCCACGACCGCGGCCGCGCGCTCGGGAGCGCACGTGACGACGGCGCGTCCCTGAGACTCGCTGAACAGCAGCTCCGTGGCGGCGAGCGGGGCCCCGCCGTAGTTCGAGAGATCGAGGTCGAAGCCGAAGCCCGTTTCCTGATAGGGGCCGCCCATCGCGACCTCCGCGAGCGCGACGCCCAGGCCACCGTGCGAGCAGTCGTGTGCCGCGCGGAACAGCCCGCGTTCGGCGCCGGCCACCAGACACTCTACCAGGCGCCGCTCGCGCGCGAGGTCCACGCGTGGCGGCGTGCCGCCGACGAAGCCGTGGAGCGCCTCCCACAGCGCGGAGCCGCCCAGCTCCGCTCTCGTATCGCCGAGAATGAAGACGACGTCGCCCTCGGTCGCGGCGTAGCTCGGCACCACGCGGTCGCTGCGCGACAACAGTCCGACCATGCCGATGACGGGCGTCGGGTCCACGGCGCCGCTCGGGCTCTCGTTGTAGAACGACACGTTGCCCCCCGTCACGGGGACGCCGAGTGCGCGGCAGGCGTCCCCGATGCCGCGGCACGCCTCGCGAAACTGGTGGAACACGGCCGGCCGCTCCGGGCTGCCGAAGTTGAGGCAGTCGGTGATGCCGAGCGGGCGGGCGCCAGTGCAGGCGACGTTGCGTGCCGCCTCCACCACCGCTGCCTTGCCGCCCTCGTACGGGTCGAGCAGGACGTAGCGGCTGTTGCCGTCGACCGTGACCGCGATCCCGAAGTCCGCATCGCGCAGGCGGATCACCGCGGCGTCGCTGCCGGGCCCGAGCACGGTGTTCGCCTGGACGGTGGAGTCGTATTGCTCGTAGATCCAGCGTTTCGACGCGATCGGGGGATGGTCGAGGAGTGTGAGGAGCGCCTCAGCGGGAGGCGGGATGCGAGATGCGGGAGGCGGCGTCCTGCGGCGGAGCTCCGCGATTCGCGGGTCTTCTACCGCCGGCGGATCGTACACCGGGCAATCCTCGATCAGGCGGCGCCCGGGGATGTCCGCGACGATCTGGTCTCCCCATCTGGCGCGGTACCTGCCGTCGCCCGTGACGCGCCCGATCGCGGTCGCACCGAGCTCCCACTTCGCGGCGATCGCGGCCACGTCCGCGACGCGCTCCGCCTTCGCAACCACGAGCATGCGCTCCTGCGACTCGGACAGGAGGATCTCGTAGGGCGTCATGCCGGGCTCGCGCGTGGGCACGAGAGAGAGATCGATCTCGACCCCCACGCCTCCGCGCGCCGCCATTTCGGCCGACGACGACGTGAGTCCAGCCGCTCCCATGTCCTGGATCGCGACGATGTGGCCCGAGGCGATCAGCTCGAGGCTCGCCTCGAGCAGCAGCTTCTCGGTGAAGGGGTCGCCCACCTGGACCTGGGGACGGCGCCGCTCGCTGTCGTGCGTCAGCTCCTCCGAGGCGAACGACGCGCCATGGATGCCGTCGCGCCCCGTGCGCGCGCCGATCACCACGAGCACGTTCCCCACGCCGTGGGCGGCCGCCGTGATGAGGTCGCGCTCGCGCACCAGGCCCACGCACATCGCGTTGACGAGCGGGTTGCCGGCGTAGCTCGCGCCAAAGTCGACTTCGCCGCCCACCGTGGGCACGCCGACGCAGTTGCCGTAGTCGCCGATGCCGCGCACCGCGCCGGCGCACAGGTAGCGGCTGCGCGGGTCCGTGAGCTCACCGAAGCGCAGGCTGTTCAGCAGCGCCACGGGCCGGGCGCCCATCGTGAACACGTCGCGCAGAATCCCGCCGACGCCGGTCGCCGCCCCTTGATACGGCTCGACCGCGGACGGGTGGTTGTGCGATTCGATCTTGAAGGCGACGGCCCAACCCTGGGGGAGCCGCAGCACACCCGCGTTCTCCCCGGGCCCCTGGATCACCTGGGGTCCCGTGGTAGGGAGCTGCTGCAGCACCCCCTTGGAATGTTTGTAGGAGCAGTGCTCGCTCCACAGCGCGGAGAAGATGCCGAGCTCGGCGTAGCTGGGGGCCCGCCCCAGCATCGCTTCGATGCGCCGGTACTCGTCGTCCGTGAGGTTGTGCTCGCGGACCAGGGCGGGCGTGATCGGCGGATCGCTCACCGGTCGATCGCCTTGGCCCCCGACACGCCCCGCAGCACGGCTCCGAACACCCGCCGGAACATCCCCTGCTCACCGTGTCGCAACAGCTGCTCCGCTTCCCCGGCGTCGAGCCATAGGCCGTGGCAGTGGGTGCACTGGTCGATCTGGATGTCGTGCCAGTCCCCCGTGATGAGGTCGTAGCCGCACTTGGGACACTTCATCCGGTGGGAGGCCCGCTCGGCCTCGGCGGCGGACCGCCGCGCCGCCTCGCGCTGCTGGCGCAGCAGCTCCGCTTCGCGCCGCGCGAAGTATTCTTCCTCGTTCTTGCTCGGCTTCTCCGTCATGTGGTGTCGCGCCTGACTCTCAGGGTGTCGCCGCCGCGCGGCGGCCCATGGGGAACGATGCTGGCGGGAGAAGAGGATTCTCCGCTGTAGCCGTGGCCCGGCCAGCGCACGATCGCGTCCACCACCTGACCGTGCCGCAGCGTGACGACGTCGAGATGCCCGCAGCTGTATTCGCACCCGTTCTTGAAGTAGAGATAGGTGAAGTCTCCGCGCGTCCGCACCGCCGCGGGCCGGCCCCATAGGCCGTAGACGTCCTTCTCGCTCATTCCTGGCACGACAGTGCCGGTGTCCTGCGAGACGAAGGGCTCGTCGCGCAGGCCCCGGGGGCTGAGCGCGACCGCGGGTTGCTGCGGCGGCTCCGCCGCCGGTCTCGGCTTCGCGGCATGCGCCGCCGCGGGCCCTGCGGGGTGGCGCGCTGCCGCTGCCGGTGGGGCTGCGGGCGCGGCTGGCGCGGGGGCCGGGGCCGGTAAGGGGGGAGGCGCCTCAACGGGCGCGGGCGGCGGCGGCTTGTGCAGGAAGCGCTGCCGCGCGAGCTCGATCTTCGCCCTTATCGAGGCGACGATCGTCGCGCCGATCGTCGCGGCCTGCTTCCTAGCCCGGTCACACCCGGAGGTGGCGGTCACCGACAGCGCGCACATCAACAGCAGGCTGCGTCGCATTGCGAGCCTCCATCGATTGGAAGACGCGGGCTCCATCAGGGCCGCCCAGGACCGGGGCGGTGCGGCGCTCCGGGTGCGGCATGATGCCTACCACGTTGCGACCGGCGTTGCAGATGCCGGCGATGGCATTGGTCGAGCCATTGGGGTTGTCGCGCACGTAGCGCCATACTACGCGACCCGCCGTCTCAAGCTCGGCGGCGGTGCGCGGGTCGGCCACGTAGCGGCCGTCGCCATGGGCGATCGGGAGCTCCAGCACTTCGCCCCGCTCATAGAGACAGGTGAACGGGGTATCCGCCGCCTCGACGCGCAGCCACACGGGGCGCGACAGAAACCGCAGTGCGGCGTTCCGCATCAGGCCGCCCGGGAGCAGCCCCGCCTCGCACAGGATCTGGAAGCCGTTGCAGATGCCGAGCACCGCGCCGCCGGCGCGTGCGTGGGCCGCCACCGCGCCCATCACGGGCGAGAACCGCGCGATCGCCCCCGAGCGCAGGTAGTCGCCGTAGCTGAAGCCCCCCGGCAGGACTACGACGTCGGCGTGGCGCAGATCGGTGTCGCGATGCCAGACGTAGTAGGCGTCGGCGCCTGCCCCGCTCGCGGCGGCGAGGGTGTCGGCGTCGCAGTTCGAGCCGGGGAAAACCACCACGGCCACGCGGCGCATCAGCCGGGTCTCACGGCGACGTCGAAGTCTTCGGTCACGGGGTTGGCGAGCAGCCGGTCGCACATGGCGCGCGCACGCGCCGTGGCTGCGTCGCCGCTCGTCGCCTCCAGGTCGAGCACGAGGTGCTTGCCGACCCGGACCGCTGTCACCTCGCCGAAGCCGAGGGCGTGCAGCGCGCGCGCCACCGCCTGGCCCTGTGGGTCGAGCAGCGCCGGCCGCGGCATCACGCGCACTTCCACGCGGTACGCGGTCACGCCGGTCCTCCCGGGGAGGGGGAGATGCGCCGCTCCTCGCCGTCGAACGGCAGCGGCAGCGGCGGGCCGTCGGTGATCACGATCGGGCCGGCGATCTCGGCTTCCTCGTCCTCGTCGGGGTCGCTCATCAAGCCGAGGAGGGCGGCGCGCAGCACGCCGTAGCTCATGTAGGCGATTCCCAAGGGGAAGAGGAAGACATCGTGCTCCAGGATGGCGAAGACCAGCGTGATCAGGATCGTGGCGAGCCCCAACAGGCCGCGCGCCGACCGCACGCCGGCGCGTGGCAGGGTCGCATAGCGCACCTGGCTCACCATGAGGATCGTCAGCAGGATCATGAGCAGCTGGAGCAGGTGATGCCACGGCAGGCCGCGCAGCGCGCCCTGATACACGCCGGTCTGGGTGAAGGGGTAGTAGGTCGCGAGCGTCATCCCGGCGGCAGGCGAGGGCAGGCCGATGAAGGCGTCCTTCTTGGCCGCACCGGCCTGGGTGAGGTTGAAGCGGGCCAGGCGGATCGCAGCCGCCATGACGTAGAAGAAGCAGAAGATCCATTCGGCCTGGCCGGCATTCGAGAAGACCAGCATGTAGATGAGGAACGCCGGCGCCACGCCGAAGCTCACGACGTCGACCAGGCTGTCGAGCTCCGCCCCGAACCGACTGCCGGTGTTGGAGAGCCGGGCCACGCGGCCGTCCAAGGTGTCGAGGACCCCGGCGAACACGATGTACCAGCTCGCGCGATAGAACTCGCCGCGACTCGCCAGCGCCATGGACCAGATGCCGAAGAACAGGTTGAACAGCGTGAACAGGCTGGGCACCACGACGACGACGCGCCGCATGCCTACCGGCCGGGGGAACGGGCCTCTCATGCCGCGCACTCCGCCAGCACCGTCGTGCCGGCGCGCACGCGCTCGCCCACCGCGACGCGCAGCGCCGGCCGGCTGGCGCGGGGCAGGAACACGTCCACCCGCGACCCGAACCGAATCATCCCCATGCGCTCCCCCTGGACCGCGCGGACTCCGGGCCGCCCGTCGGTGACAATGCGGCGCGCGATGAGGCCCGCGATCTGGCGCACCAGAACGAGGCCGCACGCGGCGCGCAGGCCGACCGAGGCCTGCTCGTTGTCGAGGCTGGCCTTCTCGGATGCCGCATGCAGGAACTTGCCCGGGTTGCGGTGCACCAGCTCGACCTCGCCCGACACGGGATACCGGTTCACGTGCACGTCCAACACGTTCATGAAGATCGAAATGCGGGTCGCCTCCGATTTCAGGTACATGGGCTCCACCACCACCGCCACGTCCACGATCTTGCCGTCCGCCGGCGCCACGATCAGCCGGTCACCGCGCGGTCCCGGGCGCGCGGGATCGCGGAAGAACACTACCAGCCACACGGCGAGGGCGACGAGCACCGCCTCGGGACCCCACAGCCACGCCACGCCCCGCCCCACACCCCACGCGCCCAGTCCCACCAGCGTCCAACCGGCGAGCACGAACGGCCAGCCCTCGGGGGCGAGCCTCAAGCTCCCTCCAGCGACTGCCCGGTGATGAGCCGGTACGCCTCCACATACCGCGCCCTCGTCGCCTCGACCACGTCGTCGGGGAGCGAGGGCGGGGGCGCGTTGCCGTCCCACGTCCCCTGTCGCATCAGGCCCGCGAGGTAGTCCCGCAGCGGCTGCTTGTCGAAGCTCGGCTGGCTCTTGCCCGGCTGATAGCGGTCCGCCGGCCAGAAGCGCGACGAGTCAGGGGTCAGGATCTCGTCGATCACCAGGAGCGCACCCTCGGCTGTCGTGCCGAACTCGAACTTCGTGTCGGCGATGATGATGCCGCGCGGACCCGCGTAGCCGCGACCGGCTTCGTACAGCGCGAGGCTCGCCTCCCTGAGCCGCTGCGCCAGGGCCGTCCCCAGCGCCCGGGCGACGTGGGCGAATGCCACGTTCTCGTCGTGCCCCGCCTCCGCCTTGGTGGCAGGGGAAAAGATCGCCGGCTCGAGCCGCGCGCTCTCAACCAACCCCGCGGGCAAGGGCTCGCCCGCGAGCGTCCCCGACCGCGCGTATTCGGCCCAGGCCGACCCCGCGAGGTATCCGCGCACGACGCACTCGAAGGGCACCGGGGTCGTGCGTCGGCACAGCATGGCGCGTCCGGCGAGCAGGGAGCGCCACTCCGCAAGCGCGGGCACGCGCGCCACGATCTCGCCCGCGTCTGCCGTGAGGAAGTGGCTCGGCAGCACACCGGCCAAGCGGTCGAACCAGAAGGCGGAGAGCTGCGTGAGGACGGCCCCCTTGTGCGCCACCGGCTCCCGCATCACCACGTCGAACGCGCTCACCCGGTCGCTCGCCACCAGGAGCAACGTTTCTCGATCGACGTGATAGACCTCTCGTACCTTGCCGCGACGCATGAGCGGCAGCGGGAGGGCGCTGGCGACCAGGGGCGCGGTCAGACGCTCACCTCGGCGGCGGCCGCCGTCGGCGCCACGGCTTCGATGCGGCGCAGCACGGCGGGGAGAACCTGGTCGAGGAAGTCATCCACCTGGCGCGGCGCCCGCCCCACATAGGCCGCCGGGGTGAGCTCGTCCGTGCGCACCGCGACCTTGAGGCTTTTAAAGGCCGGGTCCCGCGCCAGGCGCTCGAGCAGGTCGTTCGCCGCGCCCTGTTCGGCGGCCGCCTGCGCCACCGCCAACGCGTGCGTGCGGATCACCTCGTGGAGCCGCTGGCGATCGCCGCCGGCCTGGACCCCTCGTATGAGCAGACGCTCCGTTGCGAGGAACGGCATCTGCAGGGCGACGTGCCGCGCGATGACCGCATCGCGCACCTCGAGTCCGGCGGCGACGTTCGTTGCGAGCACCAGCATTGCGTCGGTCGCGAGGAACGCCTCGGGAATCACGAGGCGCCGATTGGCGCTGTCGTCCAGTGTGCGCTCCAGCCACTGCTCGGCGGCCGTGTGCCAGGCGTTCCCCTCGAGCTCGATCACGAACCGCGCCAGGCCCGTCATCCGCTCCGCCCGCATCGGGTTGCGCTTGTACGCCATGGCGCTCGAGCCGACCTGCTCGGGCTCGAACGGCTCGAGCATCTCCCCCTCGTGCTGCAGCAGCCGCAAGTCGGTCGCGAGCTTGGCGGCCGAGGCCGCGATGCCGGACAGCGCAGCCAGGACCTGGGCGTCGAGCTTGCGGGTGTAGGTCTGCCCGGTCACCGGAAACACCTTCGCGAACCCGAGCTTCCGCGCCACGCGAGCATCGAGCTCGCGCACCTTGTCGTCGTCCCCGTGGAACAGGTCGAGGAAGCTCGCTTGCGTCCCCGTGGTTCCCTTTACGCCGCGGAACTGCAGCGTCTCGAGCCGGTGCAGCACCTCTTCCGCGTCGAGCAGGAAGTCCTGCATCCACAGGGTGACACGCTTGCCGACGGTGGTGAGCTGCGCCGGCTGGAAGTGGGTGTAGGCGAGGCAGGGCAGGGCGCGGTAGCGGCGCGCCGGCTTGCCCAGGGCGACCAGCACCGCGGCCAGACGGCCCAGCAGCAGCTGCAGCCCCTCGCGCATCAAGATCAGGTCGGCGTTGTCGGTGACGTCGGCGCTGGTCGCCCCGAGATGGAGGAACGGCGCCGCGGCGGGCGCTTGCTCGCCCAACTGGTGGATGTGCGCCATCACGTCGTGGCGCAACCGCTTCTCGTGCTCGGCCGCGCGCTCCAGGTCTACATCGTCCAGGTGCGCGCGCACTTGGGCGATCGCCTGTTCGGGAATGTCGAGGCCGAGCTCGGCTTGCGTCTCCATCAGCGCGAGCCACAGGCGCCGCCACAGACCGATGCGCCGTCGCTCGCCCCACAGCGCCTGCATCGCCGGCGAGGCGTACCGCTGGGCCAGGGGTGACTGGTACGTCACGCGGGGCTCACCTCGGCGTAGAGGTCGGGAGGATAGCGCACCGCGACCAGGTAGAGGCCCTGCGGCGGGGCCGGCGGACTGGCGGCCTGGTTGTCGGTCGCGGCGAGCAGGGCGGAGAAGTCGGATACGGGCCGTCGGTGGAGCGCGATATCGACCATCGCGCCCACCAGAAAGCGCACCATGCGATGTACGAACCGGTCCGCCTCGATCGTGAACGTCACCCCCGCTCCGTCCGTTCGCGGCGCCCACTCGGCGAGCGCCACGCGGCAGCGGGAGTCGGCCCGGGCCGCTCCGTGCGAAGCGAGCCCCCGGAAGTCATGCGCGCCTACCAGCGCTACGGCCGCATCCTCGAGCCGCGCGACGTCGAGCGCGCACCCCTCGCCCAGGGACCATTCGTACGGTCGCCGGAACGGCGATTGCGCGGCAGCGTCGGTGCCAAGGAGGTAGCGGTAGCGCCGTGCCACCGCGCTGCGCCGCGCGTCGAACCCAGGCTGCATGGCGTGCACGCGCTCCACCCAGATGTCCCGGGGCAAGAGCGCGTTGAGCGCCCGACGCAGCCCGGCCGGGTCAGTCCCCCACCGCTCCCCGGCGAGGAACCCCACCCCCTGCCCGAGCGCGTGCACGCCGGTGTCGGTGCGACCGGCGCCGATCGCAACGGTCCGCCGGCTCATGAGGCGCGCGAGCACCGCTTCGAACTCCGCCTGCACCGTGCGCCCCTGCGGCTGCCGCTGCCATCCGACGAACTGGGCCCCGTCGTAGTGCACCACGGCGAGGTAGGGCCGGCTCGTCACGGGCGAAAGATAGGGACAACGGAGGGCCCGATCAAGCGGCGCAACCCGTTGTCATTATTTGACAAGAGCGGTTTTGCCCGGGTACCTTTGGCGAGCCCGAAACCACAGATGCCAGACACTTCCTCGCCGCTCCAGGAAGCGATTTCCTCCCTCGCCAATCGCCAATCGCTGAGCGAGCGCCTTACCGCACAGGTGTTCGGCATCGTCATGCGCGGGGAGGCGACCCCGGCCCAGGTGGCCGCGCTGCTCATGGGCCTGCGCGTCAAGGGAGAGAGCGCCGAAGAGGTCGCGGGTGCCGCCCGCGCCCTGCGCGAGGCGATGGTGCGCGTTGAGGCGGCAGGGCCACACCTCGTGGATACGTGCGGCACCGGGGGCGGGACCGTCGGCACGTTCAACATCTCCACCGCCGCGGCTTTCGTCGCCGCCGGTGCCGGCGCGAGCGTGGCGAAGCATGGGAATCGCTCGTTCACCTCGAAGTGCGGCTCGGCGGACGTGCTGGAAGCGCTGGGGGTGACGATCGCCCTGGACGCACGCGCCGCGGCGCAAGTACTCCGGGAAGCGTGCTTGACCTTTCTGTTCGCGCCCAGCTTCCACCCCGCGATGAAGCACGTCGCCGCCGTGCGTCGCGAGTTGGGTGTGCCGTCGGTCATGAACTTGATCGGCCCGCTGGCCAACCCGGCCGGCGTGCGCCGCCAGGTCCTGGGCGTCGCCGACCGGGACCGGGCCCCCCTCATGGCTGAGGCCCTGGCGCGTCTCGGCGCCGAGCACGCCATGGTCGTCCATGGGCGCATCGGCATGGACGAGATCTCGCCGCTGGGGGTGACGGATGTGTGGGAGGTCCACGAGGGCCGCGTGACCACCTGGGTGCTCGACCCCGCGGAGCACGGTCATGCGATCGCGGACGCCGGCGTGCTTGCGGGAGGCACCCCCGCAGAGAACGCGACGCGCGTGGAGCGACTGCTCACCGCGAAAGGCGGGGGCCGACCGGGCGATGACGTGGGGGGGCGCGCGGCCGTGCTCCTCAACGCCGGAGCGGCCGTCTACGTGGCGGGCCTCGCGCGAACCTACGGGGACGGTGTCAAGCGCTCGGCCGACGCCCTCGACCAGGGGCGGGCACGCCAGGCGCTCGAGCGCCTGCGCGGCGTGAGCGCCGGTGCGGCGCGGACCTCGTGAACAGCCTTGGGGGACTAGTACTTCCGGATGACGCCGACCACGATCCCCTGCACCACGATGTCGCGCTCGTTCACCCGCAGCGGCGCGACCGCGGCGTTGGCCGGCTGAAGCCGAATCCAGCCTCCTGGCTCGCGATAGAACTTCTTCACCGTGGCGCTGCTGCCATGGACCAGGGCGACGACCATTTGGCCGTTGTCGGCCTGGTTGCGCTCGTGCACGATGACGTAATCACCGTCGCGGATCTGCTCGTCGATCATCGAGCTGCCACGAACTTTGAGGACGTAGCTGCGGCCGCGCCGGGGCACGAGCTCGTCCGGCACCGCCAGCGTGTCGTCGCCCGCGATCGCGTCGATGGGCTCGCCCGCAGCCACGAGGCCGAGCAGAGGCAGCTCCGTAGCCCCAGTCTGGCCCTTGGGGGGCACGATCTCGATCGCCCGGCTCTCGTTGTGGGTGCGGCGGATGAAGCCCTTGCGCTCGAGGTTGGTGAGATGCTCGTGCACCGTGGCGAGCGACTGGAAGCCGAACTGGCGCGCGATTTCCTCGAAGCTGGGAGCATAGCCCTTGGCGTCGATGTGCTGGGCGATGAAGTCGAAGATCTCGCGCTGACGGCGCGTGAGCGGCACTGTGGCTCCCGAAGATAAACCGAAGGAAATCTACCCGAAAATCACCCGAACGCAAGGATGCCCCAAGCCACCCTCGACGCCATCCTGGCCGACACCCGCCGGCGCGTGGCTGACCTCCGCCCCCGAGCCTCCGACCTCGAGCGGCTGGCGGCGGCGGCGAGCCGGCCGCGCCGCTTCGCCGACGCGCTGCGCGGTCCCGCCGTGGGTGTGATCGCGGAGGTGAAGCGGCGGTCCCCCTCCGCGGGAGCCATCGCCCCGGATCTCGATCCCGTGACGCATGCCGCCGCCTACGCCCGCGGCGGCGCCGTCGCCGTCTCAGTCCTCACCGACGGATCCCACTTCGGGGGCTCGCTCGAGGACTTGGAGCGGGTGGCGCGGGAGGTTCCCGTGCCCGCGCTCCGCAAGGACTTCATCCTCGACGAGCTGCAGCTGCTCGAAGCGCGCGCGGCGGGCGCCAGTGCCGTGCTGCTGATCGTGCGCGCGCTCGCCGCCGCCCGGCTGCGACAGCTCGCTCGTACGGCACGAGAGCTGGAGCTCGGGGTGTTGGTGGAGGTGCATGCCGAACGAGAGCTGGACGCGGCACTCGCGGTCGATCCTACCGCGCTGGGCGTGAACAGCCGCGACCTCGCCACCTTTGCCATCGATCTCGCGGTCGCCGAACGGCTCGTCGCCCGCGTGCCAGCGGGCGTGCCCGTGGTCGCGGAGAGCGGCATCGAAGCCCGCGCCGACGTGGAGCGCTTCGCGCGGGCCGGGGCGGATCTGGTCCTCGTGGGTACAGCGCTGGCGCGGACGGTCGATCCGGCGCGTGCAGTGGAAGCGCTGTGTGGCGTGCCGCGCCACAGGCGCCCCAGCGAGGCGACCCGATGACGCGCCCTGCCACACCCATCGAGCGCGCCGTCGAGGGACGGTTCGGTCGTTACGGCGGCCGCTATGTCCCAGAGACGCTGATGGCGGCGCTGGAGCAGCTCGAGAGCGTCTACACTGCGGCCCAGGCGGACCCGACCTTCTGGAAGGAGCTCGACGCGCTGCTACGGGACTACGTGGGCAGGCCGACGCCCCTTACGGAGGTGCCCCGCCTCTCAGGACTGGTGGCGCCCGGCGTCCGCGTCGTCCTCAAGCGCGAGGACCTGAACCACACCGGCGCACACAAGATCAACAACACCCTCGGCCAGGCGCTCCTCGCCCGGCGCATGGGCAAGCGCCGCATCATCGCGGAGACCGGGGCCGGGCAGCATGGCGTGGCGACCGCCACGGTGTGCGCCCGCTTCGGGCTGGACTGCGTCGTCTACATGGGCGAGGAAGACATGCGGCGCCAGCGGCTCAATGTGTATCGGATGGAGCTGATGGGTGCCCGCGTAGTGCCCGTGACGGCCGGGACCAGGACGCTCAAGGACGCCACGAACGAGGCACTGCGCGATTGGGTCACGAACGTGACCGACACCCACTACATCATCGGGTCGGTCGTAGGGCCCGATCCCTTCCCGCGGATCGTGCGAGATTTCCAGGCCGTGATCGGGCGGGAAGCGCGCGCCCAGATGCTGGAGCGGTTCGGGCGCTTGCCCCGGAGCGTGGTCGCCTGCGTGGGCGGCGGCTCCAACGCGATGGGAATCTTCACGGCGTTCCTGAACGACCCCGAGGTGGAGCTCGTCGGCGTGGAAGCGGCGGGGGAAGGCATCGAGACGGAGCGGCACGCGGCGTCGTTGGCGCGGGGCCGGCCGGGCGTGTTCCACGGCAGCCTGAGCTACCTGCTGCAGAGCGCCGATGGTCAGGTGCAGCCGGCGCACAGCGTGTCGGCGGGGTTGGACTACCCGGGCGTGGGACCGGAGCACGCTTTTCTCAAGGACACCGGGCGCGTATTGTATCAGACGGTGACGGACCGACAGGCGCTCGAGGCGTTCGGGGAGCTGTCGCGGCTGGAAGGGATCCTCCCGGCTCTCGAAAGCGCACATGCCGTGGCATGGGTGCGGACCCAGCGCGCGCGGTGGAGCGAGGGTGACATGGTGTTGATCAACCTGAGCGGACGTGGCGACAAGGACGTCGCCATGGTGGCGGACCTCGGCGGAGCGACTCCGTGAGAGTGAGCAGCCGGTTTGCTCCCACTTCCATTCCGGAGCAGGCGCTGCCGCCATCCCAGGTCGAGGAGTTGCTGCAGGTCCTCGTGAAGGGGCTGCGCGCCACGCAGCTGTACCTCCCCAACAATCCCGTCTACCAACGAGCCGTCGAGAACATCCGGACGAGCTTCCGGCAGATCTGGCAGGCGACCGACGATCTCAACCTCGATGTCGGCGAGTCCGACTTCAAATGGGAGGATGCAGTCGTCTACAGTCAGGAGCAGCGCAACGAGAGCATCGCGTGGACGCTCTACAAGGACGGCGTCCGCTCGGTCACCATGCGGCCCGGGGTGGAGGACGCCGAGATCGTGCGCTTCCTCGCCGTGTTGCACAGGGCGAAGAACCTGGCGGCCGACGCGCCCGACGATCTCTTGACCCTGCTCTGGGGGGAGGATTTCCAGTTCATCAGCTACACGTTCCGCGAGCTGGCGACGGAGAACGCGGTGCCGATCGACGCGGGGGAACCGCCGCCGTCGGCCCCGCCCACCGAGGTCCGTCACGCCGTGGAGCAGGAGGCGCCGCCACGGCGCGAGGGGCTCGTGTCGATCGACGAGTTCGACACGACCCTCTACTTCCTCGAGGAACGGGAGATCGAGTACCTGCACAAGGAAGGCGAGCGCGAGTACGCGCAGGACCTGCGGCGTAACGTGCTCGCCATGCTGTTCGACCTGCTCGAGCTGCAGACCTACGGCACCGTGCGCGCCGAGCTGATCGGCATCGTCGAAAACTTCATCCCCTATCTCCTGGGCGCAGGCGACTTCCGCTCGGTCGCCTACATCCTCCGCGAGGTGCGCGTCCTGCTGGAGCGGGCGCGCGAGCTGATCCCGGAGCACCGCCAGACGCTCGCCGGGCTGCCGGGCCGGCTGTCGCAGGCCGAGGCCCTCGCCCAGCTGCTGCAGTCGCTCGACGAGGCGTCGGTGCACCCGAGCGAGGAGGAGCTGAGCGAGACCTTCCGGGAGCTGCGTGCCGAGGCGCTGCCGACCCTGCTGGGGTGGATTCCGCGCCTCACCAACGAGCGGGTGCGCGACCTCGTCGGCACGGCCGCATCGCGCCTGGCGCAGGATCATGCCGCCGAGGTGCTGATGGCCCTCGCGAGCCCCGACTCGGGGGCGCAGCTCGAGATGGTGCGACTGGCCGGCCGGCTCAAGCTCCCCGGTGCCCCGGACGGCATGGGACCGCTGCTCGCGTCCGACGATCGCGAGCTCAAGCTCGCGGTGGTCGACGCCCTCACCCAGATCGCGAGCCCGTCCGCCTTGCGGCTGCTCGAGGGAGCCGTGGATGACGGCGACCGGGACGTGCGCATCGCGGCGGTGAAGTTCCTCGCGTCGCGCGGCCACCGCAACGCGCTCGCCCGCGTGGAGTCAGCGGTCATGGGGGCCAAGCTGCGGGATACCGACCTGACCGAGAAGATGGCCTTCTACGAAGCCTACGGCACGCTCGCCGGGCCGAAGGGCATCGCGGTGCTCGAGAAGATCCTCGCGCCCCGGGGCCTGCTCGCGAAACGGGAGGCCCCGGAGACCCGGGCGTGCGCCGCCATGGCGCTGGGCAAGATCCGCAGCCCCGAGGCGCGGGCCGTGCTCGAGAAGACGGCACAGGACAAGGAGGCCCTGGTCCGCAATGCGGTGAGCCGGGCGCTGCGCGAGGTGGGCTCGTGAGCGCGCCCGAGACGCGCCGCTCCATCGTCGAGACCGTCCAGACCACGGACGGCTTCGTGCGCCACGCGGGGCGCGACTTCCTGGTCGTGCTGTACACGGCGGTCCGCTCCCTCAAGCTCTATCCCCTCGAGAACGCCCAGGTGCAGAAGGGGCTGGACGATCTCGTCGCCACCACCAAGCACCTGCTGGACGTGGAGCGCGAGATCGAGCTGCGCATGCAAGGTGAATTCATTTTCGTCAACTCGACGCGGCTGCGTCTCGACCTCGACAACTACGCGTCCTTCTCGCACATCCTCGGAGTGTTCCGGCAGTGCGGCATCGGCGCCGTGCGCATCGACGAAGGCGTGGATAAGAAGCAGCTCCAGATCTTCGTCTCGCTGCTCCTCTCCTACGCGGCCAAGGAGGCCAACCCCAACAAGGTGCTCGAGCTGGGCCAGAAGCTGACCGACGCCGGGGTCAGCTTCATCGGCGTCGAGCCGCCGCTCGAGACCGACGAGGACATGGAAGATGTCGAGCGGCAGAAGGAGGCGGCCAAGCGCACCTATGCCCGCTCCGTGGCGGTCACCAAGGAAGTCATCAACAGCATCCGCATGGGCCGCACCGCCAACGTCAAGAAGGTGAAGCGGGCAGTGCAGGCGATCGTGGACCAGGTACTCAACAACGAGGCGTCGCTCGTCGGCCTGACGACCCTGCGCGACTACGACGAGTACACGTTCACGCACTCCGTGAACGTGTCCATCTTCTCGGTCGCCCTGGGGCGTAAGCTCGGCTTCTCGAAGCTGCAGCTGTACGACCTCGGCATGGCGGCGCTGTTCCACGACGTAGGGAAGTCGCGCGTGCCCCTGGAGGTGCTGAACAAGCAGGGCGGCCTGAGCGACGAAGAGTGGCGCATCATGACGGCGCACCCCTGGCTGGGCGTGCTGACGCTGTTCGGGCTGCGCGGCTACGGCGAGATCCCCTACCGCGGCATGATCGTCGCCTACGAGCACCACATGAAGACCGACCTCACGGGCTACCCCAAGTCGATCCGGCCGCGCGAGCTCTCGATCTTCTCCAAGATCGTCGCGGTGGCCGACGGCTTCGACGCCGCGACCACCCGCCGCGCCTACCAGACGGTCCCGATCCAGCCCGATCAGGTGCTCAAGGAGATGTGGGAGAACCCGCGCCGCGGCTACGACGCCGTGGTCGTCAAGGCGTTCATCAATCTGATCGGGATTTATCCGGTGGGGACGTGCGTAATCCTCGACACCTACGAGGTCGCCGTGGTGCACGCCGCCAACGCCGACGTGGCCCAGGTGCACCGTCCCGTCGTGCGCATCGTCACCACCCCTGAAGGCGCCGTGCAGCACCCCGGCGTCCTCGTCGATCTGGCGCAGCGCGACGCCGACGGCAACTTCCCGCGGACCATCGTCAAGGTCACCGACCCCGAAAAGTACGGCATCAACGTCAGCGACTATTTTGTCTGACCACCCGATCGCCGCCCGCTGGCGGGTGGTCCACGGAGAACGGCGCGCGGCACTCATCCCCTATCTCACAGCGGGCTACCCCACGGCCGCTCGAGCCGTCGAGGCGCTGCGCATGGCCGAAACGGCGGGCGCCGACCTGATCGAGGTCGGCGTTCCGTTCTCCGACCCCCTCGCCGACGGCGTCACCATCCAGCGCTCCACTCAGGCCGCGCTGGACCAAGGCGTCACCGTGGCGGGCGTGCTCCGCCAGATCGAGCAGGCCGCCCTCGGCATCCCGGTCGTGATCATGACGTACGTGAACCCGGTGCTCGCCTACGGCGTGGAGCGATTCGTCGCGGACGCGGGGGCCGCCGGGGCATCGGGACTGCTGTTGACGGACTTCCCGGCCGGCGCCGACGCCGAGCTCGAGCACCAGGTGACGGCGAGCGACCTGGCCCTGATCCGGCTCATCGCACCCACGACCGGCCCCGAGCGCTTGGCGCGCGCCGTGCAGGGGGCGAGCGGGTTCATCTATCTGATCTCGCGGCTCGGCGTCACGGGGGCGCGGGACGGCGTGCCGGCCGATCTCGCGACCCACGTGCGCCGCATCCGCGCCGTCACGCCGCTCCCCGTCGCCGTCGGCTTCGGCATCGGGACGCCCGCGCAGGCGCGGGCCACGGCGCGCGTGGCGGACGGCGTCGTCGTGGGGAGCGCGCTGGTGGAGGCGCTCGGTGCCGGCGGCCTCTCCGAAGCCGAGCGGCTCGTCAGCGCGCTCGTCGCGGCGGTGCGGGAGGAGCGCAAGTGACTTCGCAGCGGCTCGTGGCCTGGTATAGCCAGGCGCTGCTCTACATCGGCCCGGTGCTGCTCGTCGCCGTGCTCATCGCCGATCCGCGCTGGACGGGGCAGCTGCCCGAGCTCGTGGCGATGACCGCGGCGGGAATCCTGCTGCGAGGGGGGCAGATCCCGCTGTCCAAGTACTCCTATCTCACGCAGACCGGCCTCGTGGCGCTCGCCGGCAGTCTCGTGGTCGGCCTGCCGGCCACTGCGCTCGCCGTCGCGCTCAGCACGATGGTGGTGGACTGGGTGTGGCTGCGCAAGGCGCCATGGATCGCCGGCGTGAACGCGGGGCGGGAGGTGGTGGCGGTGGTCGCGGCCTACGGGGTGTACGCCGGGGTCGTCCGGCTGTCGAACCCGCCGCCCGGGCTGCGCGTCGAAACGCTCCCCGCGCTCTTCGCCTTCGGCCTTTGCTACTTCGCGTTCACCCGCCTGCTGTTCTATTTCGCGCTCATCATCAGAGGCAAGCTCGAGCAGAGCGAGCGTCTGCTGATCCTGCGCTACGAGTGCATCGGCTTCGGCGCCACGATCATCGCCTCGGCGTGCATCGTGGGGACGGTGGTGTATTGGCCGCCGGTGGCGTGGCTGTTCGTGACCGCCGCGCTCGGGGCGTTGGGGCTGCTCTTCAAGAAGACCATCGAGGAGGCGATCGCCGCCGAAGAGCTGAACAAGGTGCACGCCATGGAGGCGGTGATCACAAGCAACGTCAGCTTGCACGACTCCTTCGCGCGGATCGAGCGCCTGGCCCACCGCCTGGTGGATTGGGGCGATTTTCGTATTTACCGTCACCACGAGGGCGCGCTCGTGCTCGCCTACCGCGGCGACATCGGGCGCCGTGACCGCGAGGAGCCGTCACCCGACGTGGTGGTGCTGCGACAGCAGGTGGTGGCGACCGGCGAGCCCGTGCTCGTCGACGACGCGTCGCGCGACCGGCGCGTGACCGACGCGGGCGTCAACGTCCAGACCCTGGTAATCGTCCCGCTCCGCTTCGGCGATCAGGTGATCGGGACGCTCGAGCTCGACCACCACAAGCGCAAGTTGTACCGGCCCAAAGACGTCCTCACGATCAACACGTTCGCGGCGCAGCTCGCCACGGCGATTCACATCACCGAGCTGCGGCGTCCGCTGCTCGAGACGGTGGACCGCCTGACGGCCCAGCTCGGCACGCTGGTGCACGCGGCCGAGGCGATGCGCGTGGCGGGGGCCGCGGTGGCGGGCTCCACCAACGCCATCCGCGAGGCCGTGGCGGCCGAGGAGGGCGAGGTGTCGAGCGGCCTCGCGGCCACCGAGAGCCTAGCGCAAGTGTCGCGCCGCATGTCGGTGGACGGCGTCGAGGCGGCCCAGGCGTCGAGCACCGCGAGCGACGTGGCGAGCCGCAACCGCCAGCAGATCCGCGAGGCGATCGAGCGCCTCGTCGCCCTCAAGACGTTCGTGGGCGAGAGCTCGGCCAAGGTGCAAGAGCTGGGGCAGGTGTCCCGGCGCATCACCGGTTTCATCGCCTCGATCCGCGACCTCGCGGACCTGACGAACCTGCTGTCGCTCAACGCGGCGATCGAGGCGGCGCGCGCCGGCAAGCACGGCCGCGGCTTCGCGGTGGTGGCGGAGGAGGTGCGCCGCCTGGCCGAGCAGAGCGCCACGGCTGCCGCGGAGGCGGGCGAGCTGGTCCAGGACATCCACCGGGAAGTCGGGGAAGTCGTGGAGCAAATGCGCCGGGGGCAGGTCAACGTCGGGGGGGTCGAGGAGCTGTCGGCGGCGGCGCTCAAGGCGCTGGACGCGATCGTCGTCGCCACGGCGGACGCCACGGAGCACGCGCGCCGCATCGCGGCCGCCGCCGGCGAGCAAGACACCGCCTTCGCGCGGCTGCGCGACCGTATCCACGCCGTGGCCACCATCGCCGGGAAGAACCGGACCGAAGCCGACGACGTCGCCACGCGCGCGCACGAAGCGGCGCGCGGCCTCTCCGACCTGGAACGCGCCACGCGCGAGCTGGAGGCCGTGGCCGCGATGCTGCGCGACCTGACCCGCGGCTTTGCCACCGTGGCGTAGCCCGTTACCATTCCCCGGTGTCGACGGGCGAACGGGTGTACGTGGCGCTGGGATCGAACCTCGGGGACCGCGAGGCCCATCTGGCGCGCGCGCGGGCGCGGCTCGGGACACTGCCGAGCACGCTCGTCGTCGCAGCCTCCCGCGTGGAAGAAACGGCGCCCCTCGGCCCCGTCCCCCAGGGACCCTACCTCAATCAGATGGTGCTGCTCGAGACCCGCCTCACTCCTGGAGAGCTGCTGCTCGAGCTGCAGGCCATCGAGGCCGAGCAGGGGCGCGACCGCGCGGTGCGATGGGGCCCGCGCACGGTCGATCTCGACATCGTGCGCTTCGGCGACCGCCGGGTAGCCGAGCCCGACCTCGTCCTTCCGCACCCCGAGCTCGCGGCCCGCGACTTCTGGCGTCGCGAGATCGCCGAGCTCGATGGCGCCGCCATCTCGCCGTGAGCGACGAGCACCCACGCGTCACGATCCGCGAGCTCCGCGAAATGAAGGGACGGGGCCAGCGGATCGTCACCCTCACCTGCTACGACGCCCTGTTCGCGCGCCTGCTGGACGCAGCCGGCGTGGACGTGCTGCTCGTCGGGGATTCGGTGAATCAGGTGCTCGCCGCGGCGGACACGACCCTCTCGGCCACGCTCGAGCAGATGATCTATCACACGAAGCTCGTGGCGCGCGGTGCCGCACGCGCGCTCGTGATCTGCGACATGCCCTTCATGACCTACCAGATCTCGCGGGAAGACGCGCTGCGGAACTGCGGGCGCGTGCTGGCGGAGACGGGCTGCCACGCCGTGAAGCTCGAAGGCGGGCACGCCATCGCCGCCACGGTGCGGGCCCTGGTCGACGTCGGCATCCCGGTGATGGGACACCTCGGCCTCACGCCGCAATCGGTGCACGCCCTGGGCGGCTACCGGGTGCAGGGCCGGGACGCTGCGGCCGCGGCGCGGCTCCTGGACGACGCCCAGGCGCTGGCGGACGCCGGGGCGTTCGCCGTCGTCTTGGAGCTCATCCCGGCGCCCCTCGCGTCGCGCATCACCAAGGCGCTCACGATCCCGACCATCGGCATCGGGGCGGGGCCGGCGTGCGACGGGCAGGTGCTGGTGCTGCACGACATGCTCGGGCTCAACGAGGGGTTCAACCCCAAGTTCCTGAAGCGTTACGCAGCGCTCGCCGAGGACGTGCGCGAGGCCGTGCGCCGCTTCGCGGCCGAGGTGCGCGAAGGACGCTACCCCGGCGCCGAGCACTCGGTCGAGCAGTAGTGCACGACATTGCCGTTCCCGCCGAGATGCGGGACTGGTCGCGCGTCGAGCGGCAGCGCGGCCGCCGCATCGCCTATGTGCCCACGATGGGCTTCCTCCACGAGGGACACCTGCGACTGGTCGATCGCGCCCGCGAGCGGGCCGACCGCGTCGTGGTGAGCAGCTTCGTGAACCCGCTGCAATTCGGGGCGGAGGAGGATTTCGACAGCTACCCACGCGACCCCGCGCGTGATCGCCGGCTCGCCGCGGAGCGCGGCGTGGACTGCCTGTTCGCCCCGGCGACCCAGAGCCTCTACCCGGAGACCCCGGTGATCCGGATAGCCCCCGGTCCGATGGCGGACGTGCTGGAAGGGGCGGCGCGGCCGGGGCACTTCGAGGGCGTGCTCGCGGTCCTGGCGAAGCTGTTCCACCTGGTCGCGCCCGACCTCGCCGTCTTCGGACGCAAGGATTTCCAGCAGGCGATCCTGGTGCGCCGTATGGTCCGGGACCTGGAGTTCGGCTTCGAGATCGACATCGCCCCTACCGTACGTGAGCTCGACGGGCTGGCGCTCTCCTCGCGCAACGCCTACTTGAGCCCGGACGAGCGCCGCGCGGCGCTGGCGCTGTCGCGCGCGTTGCGCGCCGTGGAGCAGGCGTGGCGCGGCGGCCAGGCTGACCCCGGGGCTCTCGAGCACCGCGGCCTGGAGGTGCTGCGCGCTCCGGGAGTCGCTCCCGAATACCTGGCGCTGGTGGACGAGGATCTGCGACCGGTGGCGCGCGCCGATGCGCGCACGGCCGTCGTCGTCGCGGGGCGCGTCGGCAAGACCCGGCTGATCGACAACGTGGTGCTGGGGGAGGGACTCGCCAATGACGTCGCGGTGCGAGTGTCGTAGTGACCCTTCCCGCTTGGGCGATCGTGACCCCCGAGCGCCGCGCCCACATCGAGCGCGTCGCGGGCTTGCTCGCGCAGTGGGCTGACACGCTCTGTGTGGGTGACCAGGAGCGGGCGCGCTGGCTCAAGGCCGCTTACCTGCACGATGCGCTGCGCGACGCCCCCCCCCTCCTCGCGAGCACGCTCGCGCACGGGCCCGCCGCCGCCGACCGCGCCGCCCAGGACGGCGAGACGAACCGCGGCGTGCTGGACGCCGTGCGCTACCATACGGTCGGCTACGCCCGCTGGGACGACGTGGGCCGCATGCTCTACCTCGCCGACTTCCTCGAGCCGGGCCGGGCCTTCGCCGTCGATGAGCGGCGCAGGCTCGCGCTGCGGGTGCCCCAGGAGCGGGACGCCGTTCTCCGCGAGGTGGCGCGGCGCCGCATCGAATGGGTGGTGCGCTCCGGCTGGCCCCTCGCGCAGGAGACGGTGGACTTCTGGAACGCGCTCGTCTCACGCTGAGCCTCGTCCTCGCCGCGCTCGTGGCCTGCCGTGCCGACCGCAGTGGGTCCGGGGGGCGGGCGCTCCCGGTGCCCGGCGAGGACGCGCCACGCATCACCGTCGAGGTGCTCAATGCCGGCGCCCGGCCCGGCCTCGCCCGCGTGGCCACACGCCTGCTTCGTCAGGCCGGAATCGACGTCGTGGGTTTCGGGAACGCGCCGGGCGAGTCGGGGCCGCTCGACTCTACGCGCATCGTCGTGCGGCGGGGGAGCGCGGAGCTGGGCCGGCGGGTGCGGAAGGCGTTGGGAGTGGGTCGAGTGGCGCTGCAGCTCGACTCGACCCGCTTACTCGACGTGAGCGTGCTCCTGGGAGCGGACTTTGCTCCGCGGCTCGAGTTCCACCCGTAGCTGGCCGCACGCGGCCGAGATGTCGAGCCCCCGACTGCGGCGCAGCACGGCCGCCACGCCCCGCCGCTTGAGGCGTCGCTCGAACGCGAGGCTCGCGGCGCGGGAGCTGGGCGTGAGATCGGGGGCCCCACCCGGGTGGAGCGGCAGCAGGTTGACGAGCGCCCCGAGCGGCGCCGCCAGATCTGCCAGGCGCTCTGCGAGCTCGGGTGAGTCATTGCGGCCGCCGATCAACACATACTCGAACGTCACGCGCCGGCGGAACTGCGCCAAAGCCGCGAGCACGCCGCCGAGCGGGTATTTCTTCTCGATCGGCATCAACGCCAAGCGGAGCTCGGGACTAGGCGCGTGCAGCGACACCGCCAGCCGGAACTGCTCCTGCCGCTGCGCCAAGAGCGCGAGATTGGGAACGATGCCGACGGTCGATACCGTGATGTGCCGCGCCCCGATCGCGAACCCCGCGGAGTCGTTCAAGATCGTGAGCGCCGCGTCCACGGCGGGCCAGTTGAGGAGCGGCTCGCCCATCCCCATGAAGACGACGTTGGTCGGCACGGCACCCCCCCCCTCGTCCCGCATCACGAGCTCGCGTACCTGGTTCACGATCTCCCCCGCCGCCAGGTTGCGCCGGAACCCCATGCGGCCGGTGGCGCAGAACAGGCACCCCAGCGCGCAGCCCACCTGCGACGAAATGCACAGGGTACGCCGCTTCCCCTCAGGGATCAGCACCGACTCGATCGCTTCACCATCGGCGAGGGTCCACAGGAACTTCTCCGTGCCGTCCCGTGACACCTGATGCGCCGAGAGCGCGAAGCGGCCCAGCGGAAACGCCGCGGCGAGCTCGCGCCGCAGCGCCGCGGGGAGATCGCTCGCCTCCTCCCAGGAGCCCACCGGCCGGCGCCACAGACGCGGCAGCACCTGTCGGAGCCGGTACGCGGGCTCGCCCCGGGCGGCGAGCCACTCGTTCACCTGGGCTCGGGCGTCTGCCGGCGTGAGAGACAGCAGGTCGATGGCAGGTGCGGCAATGCGTTGCATGTCGAACGTTTACGGGGCCACGTGGCGCTGTCAACTTAACTTAACTATCTTCAAGCGGTTACGACACTTGGCCCGACATGCGCTTGTCTGAGCTGTTGACGCCGAACCGCATCCGCATCCCGCTGCACGCGCGCGACAAAGAAGGGGTGTTGCGTGAGCTGGTGGAATTGGTAGTTCCCCAGGATGGCGTCGCGGCCGATCGGGGGCCGGCAGCGGGGGGGGGCAGCACTCGGGCGGAGGAAGTGCTAGGGGCCATTCTCGAGCGAGAGCGCCAGTTTCCAACTGGGATCGGCTACGGGGTCGCGGTGCCCCACGGCAAGACGCCTGCCTTGCAGGCGCTCGGCGTCGTGGCCGGGACGACCGTGGATCCCGTAGCGTACGAGACCATCGATGGAGAGCCGGTACGGATCTTCTTCCTGCTCGCGGGTCCCGAATCGCAGGCCGGGGCACACGTGAAGGCGATCAGCCGGATCTCGCGCCTCGTGCGCCGCGAGCCCGTGCGGGCGCGGTTGCTCAGCGCGCGCACTCCCGAAGAATTCTATCGCGTGCTGTGCGATGCGGAGGGGGGGGGATCGTAGGGCAGGTGAGCGCGACGAGTCTGCGGACCCACCTCTGCGGGTCGCTGCGGGCGGAGCACGCGGGTCAGCGCGTGCGACTCGGGGGCTGGGTGCACCGGCGGCGCGACCTGGGCGGGATCGTCTTCATCGACCTGCGCGACCGCGCCGGCCTCGTCCAGGTGGCCTTCGGCCCGGCCTGGACATCCTCGGATGTGCTCGAGCGAGCAGGGGCCCTCGGGAGCGAGACGGTGGTGTTGGCGGAGGGTGAGGTAGTGGCGCGGCCGCAAACGGCGAGGAATCCCGAGATGGCGACGGGCGATGTGGAAGTGCACGCCACCGCGCTCACGGTGCTCGGCGCGGCGGCGACGCCCGCGATCCCCGTGGCGCGGGCCAAGGGCGACGAGCTCCCCGCCGAAGAGCTGCGCCTGCGATACCGCCACCTGGACCTGCGCCGCGCCGAGCTACAGGCCAACCTGGTGCTGCGCCACCGCCTGCTGCAGCGCGCGCGTCGCCACCTTTCGGAGCAAGGCTTCCTCGAGGTCGAGACCCCGATCCTCACCAAGCCCACGCCCGAAGGCGCGCGTGACTACCTGGTGCCGTCGCGCGTCCACCCGGGCGAGTTCTACGCGCTGCCGCAGTCGCCCCAGCTCTACAAGCAGCTGCTGATGGTGTCGGGGTTCGACCGCTATTTCCAGATCGCTCGCTGCTTCCGGGACGAGGATCTGCGCAACGACCGGCAACCGGAGTTCACGCAGATCGATCTGGAAGCGTCGTTCGTGACGCAGGAGGACGTGCTGGGCGTCGTCGAAGCGGTGCTGGTCGCCCTGTGGGAGGAGGGGGGACATCGCATCACGCGGCCCTTCCCGCGTCTCGCGCACGGCGACGTCATGGAGCGCTTCGGCAGCGACAAGCCGGACCTGCGGTACGATTTCCCGATCGCCGACTGGACCGCCCAGGTACGTCCGCTGGGCGTGCCGTTCTTCGAGGCGGCGCTCGCGGACGGGGCGCGCGTGCGGGGGCTCGCCGTGAAGGGAGGGAGCGCGCTTTCCCGCAAGGACGTGGATCAGCTCGCGGCGGCGGCGAAACAGCTGGGCGGGGCGGGGCTCGCCTGGGCCAAGCGGCAGGGCGACCAGATCTCGGGCTCGGTGGGCAAGCACTTCACGGCGGAGGTGTTGGGCCGGTTGGGCGCGGGGGATGGAGACGCGGTGCTCCTGACGGTGGGTCCCGACCGCGTGACGTCGCCCGTGCTCGATCGGGTGCGGCAGGAAGTCATCCGCCGGCTCGCGCCCAGGCCCAAGACCGAGCACGCCTTCGCCTGGGTCGTGGACTTTCCGCTGTTCGAGCCCGATCCCGAAACGGGACGGCCCGTGTTCGCGCACCATCCGTTCACCGCGCCGCACCCCGACGATGTGGAGCGGCTCGACCGTGAGCCATTCGCGTGCCGCGCCCTCCACTACGACGCCGTGTACAACGGCAACGAGCTCGGGTCGGGATCGATCCGCATCGTGGATCCGGCCGTGCAGCGCGCCGTGCTGCGCCATCTCGGGCTCTCGGCCGCAGAGGCCGAGGAGCGTTTCGGCTTCCTGCTCGCCGGGCTCGCGGCCGGCGCGCCGCCGCACGGCGGGTTCGCCATCGGGTTCGACCGCGTGGTCATGCTGCTGGCCGGAGCGGCCAGCCTGCGCGACGTGATCGCGTTTCCCAAGACGACGGCCGCCCGCGCCCTGTTCGAGGGTGCCCCCGCGCCCGCCAACCCGGCGGACCTGGCGGCCCTCCACCTCCAGGTGAGGCGGCCATGAGCGACGACGTGACCCATCGTCTCTCGGCCGAGGGCGTGGACCCGCTGGCGCTGGCCGGCGTGAACGACGGCAATCTGGTGGAGCTCGCCAAGCGCATGGGTGTCCGAGTGTCGTTGCGCGGCGACACGCTCTCGCTGGCCGGGCCTGGCGACGCCGTCGAGCGCGCGACGCCCGTCGCGCAAGCCCTGGTGGACCTGGCGCGCATGGGCGAGATGCTGGGCATCGAGGACGTGGACCGGATCGCCCTGGATGAGCAGCAGACGCCCTCCGGTGCCCCCGCCGCCCCCCCGGGCGCGCCCGCCCCGGGGGAGTACAGGATCATCCTCCCCGGTCTGCGGCGCGTGATCCAGGCGAAGACGCCGGGGCAGCGCGAATACCTCCGGACGATCATGCAGCACGAGATCGTGGTCGGCATCGGGCCGGCGGGGACCGGGAAGACGTATCTCGCCGTCGCGATGGCCGTGGACGCGCTGGCACGCAAGCGCGTGCGCCGCATCGTGCTGGCGCGGCCCGCCGTGGAAGCGGGAGAGAGCCTGGGCTTCCTCCCCGGCGATCTCCGGGAGAAAGTGGACCCCTACCTGCGGCCTCTGTACGACGCGCTCGAAGACATGATGCCGCGCGATCGCGTGCAGAAGGCGATCGACGCGCGCACCATCGAGATCGCTCCGCTCGCGTACATGCGCGGCCGCACGCTGGGCGACGCGTTCGTGATCCTCGACGAGGCGCAGAACGCGACCGGCATGCAGATGAAGATGTTCCTCACGCGACTCGGCGTGAACTCGCGGGCCGTCATCACCGGCGACAAGACGCAGATCGACCTCGGCAACCGCGAAGACTCCGGGCTGCTGCACGTCGAGCGGATCCTTCCGGGCATCGAAGGGATCGGGTTCTGTTACCTGGACGACGGCGACGTCGTGCGCCATCGCCTGGTGCGCGACATCATCCGCGCGTACGCCGAAGACGCGCAAGGGTGAACGTGAGACTCCCCACGCAGGAGCAGGTCCGCTATCACGGCGAGCGTTGGATCTGGGTGCCGGCGCTCGCGCTGCTCGCGTTTCTGCTGTTCCCGTCGAGCTCGATCGACGTGGCACCGCTGCTCGAGGCCGGGAGGGTGGCCGACCGCGACGTCATCGCGCCGTTCACCTTCTCGGTGAACAAGACGGACCAGGAGCTGGCCCGCGAGGCGGAGGAGCTCGCGGCGACCGTCAAGCCGATCTACGAGTTCGAGCAGCGCGCGCTCGACAGCGCCGCGGCGGCGATGCACGTCTTCTTCGCCCGCATCGATGCGGCGGCGGGGCAGGGACCGGCGGCCGTCACCCGGGCGGCCCGGGATCTGGGCGTCGCCCTCACGCCGCAAGAGGCGAGCTATCTCGGCAACGGCAAGAAGCGGCGCAACGTCGAGGCGGCGCTCGCCGACCTCTTCGAGCACACCCTGGCGCTCGGCGTCACCGGGCCCGGCGTCCTCCAGGTCGAGCAGTCGCCCGACCTCATCATCCGGCGCCGCACATCGGAGACGGCGGTGGCGCGCGACCAGGTGTTGTCCTACGCGCAGTATCTGGCGCGCGCGCGCGCGGCCCATCCCGACAAGGGCTCCGCGGCGGGAGACGCGGTCTACGTGCGACTCGCGGGTCACTTCTTCCGACCCACGCTCGTGCCCAACACCGTCGAGACCGAGCGCCGCCGCGACGAGCTGCGGCGCAGCGTGGACCCCACGAAGTACGTGGTGCGCGCGGGCGAGCGCATCATCGGCGCCCACGAGGTGGTGACGAGCGAGGCGCATGAACGGCTGGGAGCGCTCCAGCAGGAGCTGCTGCGCCGCGGCGCGGCGACCAGCCGGTCGGGACTCGGCGTGCTCGGGCCGATCCTCCGCGACAGCCTCGTGCTCGGCATCTTCTGGGTGCTGCTGCTCTTCTACCGGCGCGAGACCTACCGCGAGCCCCGCCAGGTGGCGCTCGTGGGGAGCCTGTTCGCCGCCGCGATCGTCGGCGCCGCCGTGATCGCCCGCTGGGTGCCGCAGCACCCGGTGCTCGTTCCCCTGCCGTTTACCGCGATGATGCTGACCGTCCTCTTCAACGGCCGCGTCTCGATGATCGCCGCGATGATCCTGTCGGTGGTCATCGGTCTGCAGCCGGTGTTCCACGACTCGCCGACCCTGTTCTTCTGCGTCGTCGGCGGCGTGGCGGCCGCGCTCTCGATCCGCGTGCTGCGGCGGCGCAGCCACCTGATCGTCGTGGTGCTCATGGTGGGCGCCGGGTACCTGGCCGGCGCCATCGCGATCGGCCTCACCGGCGCCTGGAGCCCCGGCGAAACGCTGGTCCGGGCGCTGCTCGGCATGGCGAACGGGCTCGTCTCCGCCGGGCTCGCGCTGCTGCTCCTGCCCGTCGCGGAGTCGCTCACCCACATCACGACCGATCTGACGCTGCTGGAGCTGTCGGACCCGAGCCGGCCGCTGCTGCGGCGCCTGTCGCTCGAGGCCCCCGGCACCTACGCGCACAGCATCGCGATGGCGAACCTGGTGGAGGCCGCCTGTGAGCGCGTGGGTGGGAACGGGCTGCTGGGCCGCGTGGGCTGCTACTACCACGACGTCGGCAAGGTGAAGAATCCGCAGTTCTTCGTCGAGAACCAGACGCGAGGCGTCAATCCGCACGACCGGCTCGACGCCCGCCAATCGGCGCAGATCATCAAGGCGCACGTCCCCGACGGGCTGGCACTCGCGGCCGAGGCGCGCCTGCCCGACGCCGTGGCCGCCTTCATCCCCGAGCACCACGGCACCACGGAGATCACGTACTTCCTCGACCGCGCCAAGAAGAACGCCACCGGCAACCCGCCGCAACCCGCCGACTTTACCTACCCCGGGCCCAAGCCGCGCTCGGTCGAGACGGCCGTCACGATGCTCGCCGATTCGGTCGAGGCCTCGCTGCGGGTGCTCGAGGACCTCACGCCGCAGAAGATCGAGGAGGCGATCAACCACATCGTGCGCAACAAGCTGAGCCAGGGCCAGCTGGACGAGGCCCCCATGACGCTGGCTCAGATCCACTTGGTGAAAGAAGAGTTCGTGCGCAGCATCAGCGGCATGTACCACAACCGCATCGATTACCCGGAGTCTAGTGGCGGCATCTCGGCGACCTGGCAGCCCGCGGCCCGGAGTTGAGGCATTGGCACGGGCCGCGCGGCGCGTGCTGGCGTGGGAAGGCGCGCACCGGGTACGCGTGGAGCTCACCCTGCTCGACGCACCGGAGATGCGGCGCCTCAATCGGCGCGCCACGGGACGGCGCCGCCTCACCGACGTGATCGCCTTCGCCCTGCCGCAACCCGACGGCACGCTGGTCGGCGACGTCTACCTCTGTCCCGCCGTGGCCGCCCGATGGGGCGGGCTGCGGAACGGCGCGCGCGGCGCCGGGCCCGGGAAGCGGGCGCAGGAGGAGCTGGTGCGGCTCGCGGTGCACGGCACCTTGCACGTGCTCGGCTACGACCACCCGGATGGTGCCGGCCGCACCCGCTCGCCGATGTGGCGCCGCCAGGAGCGGTATGTCCGGCGCCTGTTCGCCCGAACCCGCTGATGCTCACCGCCACCGCCATGCTCCTGGGCGCCGTCGCCGCGGCTTTGGTAGCCGCCGTGTGGGCGGGCCTGCTGGCCCTGGCTGAGGAAGCGGCGGTGGGCGAGGCGCTGCACACTCTGGGCGATGCCCCCCCCCCCGCCGCGGCCAGGGGCGCGCAGGTGCCGCTGCATCGTGCGTTGCACATCGCCCGCCTGGCGCTGCTGGTGCTCGGCGCGGTGGCGGCGGCAGACGTGCTCTGGTGGTGGCAGCGACCCTGGCCGCAGGCGATCGCGGACTTGGCGCTCGCGGCCGGGCTGCTGTTCGTCGTGGGGGACGCCCTGCCGCGCAGCCTCGCCCGGCTGGCCCCGGAGGTCGCCGCGGCGGCGCTGCCCCTGGCGCGACGCACCCTCGCCCCCTTCCACCCCCTGCTCTGGCTCCTCGCCTGGGTGGACCGCGGCTTGCATGCGCTCGTCAGCACGCCGCCCCCGCTTCCGCCCCAGCTCGGCGTGGCGCAGCGTGACATGCTGCTCGGCATCTTCACGCTGGCCGACACCACCGTCAGCGAGGTGATGACGCCCCGTCTCGACATGGTGGCGATCGACCAGGGGGCGTCGCTGCACGAGGTGCTCGAGCGGTTCCGCACGAGCAAGCACTCCCGCCTGCCGGTGTATGACGGGACCCCGGACACCGTAGTCGGCATCGTCTATGCCAAGGACCTGCTGCCGGCCGCCACGGGGATGAGCGACGCGGGCGGCCGCTGGCAGGACCTGGTGCGCCCAGCCGCCTACGTCCCGGAGAGCAAGACCCTCGACGCCCAACTCCACGACTTCCAGCGCGGCCCCGCACATCTCGCGATCGTGGTGGACGAGTTCGGCGGTACGTCGGGACTCATCACCCTGGAAGACGTGCTCGAGGAAGTGGTCGGCGAGATCCGCGACGAGCACGACGCGGAGACGGCGCCCCCCATTCGCCAGGAGGGCGACCGGTATTGGGTGGACGGCCGCGTGACCCTCGACGATCTCTCCGCGGCCCTCGGGCGCACCTTCGAGCACCCCGCGGTGTCCACCGTCGGCGGCCTCATCTACTCCGCGCTCGGCCGCGTCCCGCGGCCCGGGGAGGAGCTGACGCTCGACGGCTTCCGGGTCGTCGTCGAGCGCGTGGAGCGGCGTCGCGTGACCCGCGTGTATTTCGAGCGACAATGATCGCCTCTCTGGTGACGCTGCTGCTCGGCCTCGGGCTGGCGGGCGCCTCGGCGACGGTCGCCGTCGCCGCTGCTGCGGTGAGCCAGGTGGAACTGACCCGCTGGGTCTCCCACCGCCTGCGCGGCATGGGCGCCGCCGCCGGCGTGCTCGACAACCCGGGCCGGGTCCTCGCCACCGCAAACGCGCTCACCACCGTCGGCATCGTGTGCGCGGCGGCGGCCGTGCCGGCGCTCCTCGCCCAGGCCACGCCCACCTTCCTCGGCGTCTTCACCGTGACGGTCGGCGTGCCCCTCTTCGTCAGCGCCACCTACCTCGTGCCCCGGGTGGTCGGCCGGCGCTGGGCGGGCCCGATCGTGGCGCGGGCAGTCCCGTGGGTCGAGCGCGCCGGGCGGCCGCTCGCTCCCTTCATCCCGCGGCGCGATCCTTCCGCTCGCACCACGCTCGCCGCCGTGCTCTCGGGCGCCGACACGCAGGCGTTCGCCGCCGCCGATGAGATCGCCGTCGTCTCCGCTGTGCTCGCGTTCGCCGACCGACCCGTGAAGGACGTGATGACCCCCCGGACCGCGATCGTCGCCATCCCCGAGGGCATGCCTGCCGCGGAGGCGGCGCATGTGTGCGCCCAGGCAGGCTACAGCCGCTATCCCGTGTACCGCGGGTCGCTCGACGAGGTGATCGGCGTGGCGCACGCGTTCGACCTCCTCATGCTCCAACCCGACGACCCGGTCCCCGTGCGGCCGGCGCTCACGGTGCCGGGAACCACGCGCGCGGCCGATCTGATGCTGGAAATGCAGCGTGGCCGGGGGCACCTGGCGGTGGTGCTGGACGAGTTCGGCGGCACGGCGGGGGTCGTGACGCTCGAGGACCTAACCAAGAATCTGGTGCAGGAGATCTTCGGGGATTCCACCACCGAGCCCGGCGCCCCGCAGGCGCGCGTGCTCGAGCTGGAGGGCAGCGCGCCGGCAACGCGCCTCGAGGAAGCGTTCGACCTCGCCTTCGGCGGGCCCGGCGTGCAGACGGTCGGCGGCCTCCTGGTGCAGGCTCTGGGGCGCATCCCGCGGGTGGGCGAGCGGTTTCTGCTGCGCGGCGTCGAGTTCGACGTCCTCGCGGCGACGTCCACCCGGGTGGAGCGCGTCCTGGTCCGCCGAGGGCCGGTGCGCACCGTGGCGCTGGGGAACGCCGAGGATCGGGGCTGAAGGTTATCTTCGTGGACGAGATCCTCGAAGGGTTCGAACGACGGGACCAGACGGCGCTGGCGCGCGCCATCAGTCTCGTGGAGAACCAGCGCGACGGCTTCGAGCGCGTGCTCGCCCACGCCTACGCCAAGTTGGGAAAGGACGGGGCGCGGCGCATCGGGATTACCGGCCCGCCCGGCGCCGGCAAGAGCACGCTCACCGAGCGGCTCATCCAGCAGTTCCGTGGGGGCGGCGTGCGGGTCGGAGTCATCGCGGTGGATCCCACGAGCCCGTTCACCGGCGGCGCGCTCCTCGGAGACCGGATCCGGATGGAGTCCACGGGGCCCGACCCCGACGTCTTCATTCGCTCCATGGCCACTCGCGGGTCACACGGCGGTCTCGCCACCACCACCGAGGAAGTGGCGGATTTGCTCGAGGCCTTCGGATTCGAGCGCATCCTGATCGAGACCGTCGGCGTGGGGCAAGCGGAGCTGGATATCGCGGCCAGCGCGGACACCACGGTGCTGGTCCTCGTCCCCGAGTCGGGCGACGCGATCCAGACGCTCAAGGCCGGTGTCATGGAGGCGGCCGACCTGTACGTGATCAACAAGAGCGACCGCCCGGGAGCGGACAAGCTGCGCCACGAGGTCGAAGGGATGCTTCGCATCCGGTCGGACAGTCGGACGAGCGCCTTACCGTCCGCCCGTCCGCCCGTCCGACCGTCCGACCAGTGGGAGCCTCCCGTTCTCCAGACGGTGGCGACCACGGGTGAGGGGATCGGGGAGCTTGGGGCGGCGCTGGAGCGCCATTATGCGTATCTCCAGGGGAGCGGCCGGCTCGCGGCGGGGCGCCGGAATCGGTTGCAGCGGCGCCTGCGGGCGGTGGTGGAGCGCGCCGTGCGGCAGTGGGTGTGGGACGCCACGCGGGCGGAGGAGCTGGTCGCCGAGCGGCTGGACGACGTGGCGGCCGGCCGGGAGAGCCCGTACGACGTGGCGGCGGAAATCTTGCAGCAGCTGAAGAGCGGAGCGCCCGGATGAGCGGCATCGAGAAGCGGTCGATCTACACCCGCGACGACCTCGCGGACTCCGACGTCGCGCGTCAGCTGGGACGCCCGGGCGAGTATCCCTTCACCCGGGGCATTCATCCCACGATGTACCGGGGCCGGCTGTGGACGATGCGCCAGTTCTCGGGCTTCGGCACCGCCGAAGACACGAACCGCCGCTACAAGTTCCTGCTCGCCCACGGACAGACCGGCCTGTCGGTGGCGTTCGACTTCCCGACCCTCATGGGCTACGACTCCGATCATCCCCGCGCCGAAGGCGAAGTCGGCAAGTGCGGCGTCGCGATCTCCTCGCTCGCGGACATGGAAGATCTGTTCCGCGGGATCCCGCTCGACCGGGTCTCCACCTCCATGACGATCAACGGCCCCGCGGCGATGCTGTTCTGCTTCTACGTGGCGGCGGCGGAGCGCCAGGGCGTGCCCATCGAGCAGCTTCAGGGGACCGTGCAGAACGACATGCTGAAGGAGTACATCGCGCAGCACGCGTGGGTGTTTCCGGTGGAGCCGGCGCTCAAGATCATCGTGGACATGTTCGAGTGGTGCGGGCAGCACACGCCGCTCTGGAACACGATCTCGATTTCGGGCTACCACATCCGCGAGGCGGGCGCGACTGCTGCGCAGGAGCTCGCGTTCACCCTGGCAAACGGGTTCACCTACGTGGAGCGCGGCATGGCGCGCGGGCTCGACGTGGACGCCTTCGCGGCGCGCCTGTCGTTCTTCTGGGACATCCACAACGATTTCTTCGAAGAAGTCGCCAAGCTGCGCGCGGCGCGCCGCATCTGGGCACGGCACATGCGCGAGCGCTACAGCGCCAAGCACCCGCGCTCCTGGATGATGCGGTTCCACAGCCAGACCGCGGGCGTGACCCTGATGGCGCAGCAGCCGCAGAACAACATCGTCCGGGTCGCCTACCAGGCGCTGGCGGCGGTGCTCGGCGGCACGCAGTCGTTGCACACCAATTCCTTGGACGAAACGCTCGCGCTCCCCACGGAACAGGCGGTGCAGCTGGCGCTGCGGACCCAGCAGATCATCGCCCACGAAACGGGCGTCCCCGAGGTCATCGACCCCCTCGGCGGCTCGTACTACGTCGAAGCGCTCACCGACCAGCTGGAGCGCGAAGCCGAGGCGCTGTTCGCCGAGATCCAGTCGATCGGCGGGGTCGTGCGCGGCATCGAGAGCGGCTGGTTCCAGCGGCAGATCGCGCGCTCAGCGGACCGGTTCCAACGGGCGGTCGATGCCGGCGAGCGGATCATCGTCGGCGTCAACGCCTTTACCGATGAGCAGGATCATCCGGTCGAGGTCATGAAGATCTCGAACGACGCCGAGGAGTCGCAGCGGCAGCGCCTGGCGCAGCTGCGCGCCGAGCGCGACAACAGCCTGGTGGCCGCGCGCCTGGACGCGCTGCGTCAGGCGGCGGAGGGCGACCACAACGTCGTCGCCCCCATGCTCGACTGCGCCCGGGCCTACTGTACCCTCTACGAGATCCGGCACGCCCTGGAGCGGGTGTACGGCGCGTACCGCGAGCCGGTGTTCTTCTGACCACGACCGCGCTGCCCCGTCTCCCGACCGAGGGCGCGGTGCGCCGGACAATCCAGCGCCTCGCGGCCCTGGGCCCCGGGCCCCACCAGGTCGTGTCCTGCTACCTGAAGCTCGAGCCGCGCGACAAGACGCGCGGCAAGTACCTCATCAAGATGAAGAACCGCGTACGCGACGCGCTCGCGAGTCTCGACGGCCGCGGCCTGGAGCGCGCCCAGCGCGAGACGGCGGCGGCGGACCTGGAGCGCGTGCAGCGGTTCTTCGAAGACCCCGGCCGCCTGCCGGCCGCGCGCGGCATCGCGATCTTCTCCTGCACGCCGCTCGGCCTGTTCGAGTCGATTCCGCTTCCCCATGTGCATCGTTCCCGTCTCGCCGCGCGCCCCATCCCCTTGATCTCGGAGCTGGTGGCGCTGGAAGAGGAGTTCGGCACCATCCTCGCCGTCGCGTGCGATCGCACCGGGGCGCGGCTCTTCGAGGTGACGGCGTACGATGTGGCGGAGCTCCCGGGGGTGGCGCTCCCGGCCAGCCGCACTTCGAAGTTTCATGGCGCGAAGGCGGTGAGGGGCAGCGCCGGCGAGCACAATTACCACCAGCGCATCCGGGAAGAAAAGCACCGCTTGTACGCCACCGTGGCGGACCGCGTGTTCCAGATTCACACCGAGCGCCCGCTGGCAGGCCTCGTCGTCGCCGGGATCGGTGTCGACGCCGCCGCGCTCCTGCCGCACCTCCACACCTACCTGCACGACCTCGTGCTGGGCGTCGTCAAGCTGAACCCCAAGAGCCTCACGGCGGCGCAGGTCCGGGAGGCCGCCCTCAGCCTGCGCGAGGAGCGCGAGCGCGCGTGGGAGCGGGCCCACGCCGAGGCTGTGCGCGAGGGGCTTGCGACCGGCTGGGCCACGAACGGCGTCGAGCCCGCGCTCCGGGCACTGGCACGCGGCCAGGTGCGCACGCTGCTCGCGGACGGGCGCAGCGACGACCCCGCGATCGACGATGCCATCGAAGACGCGCTGGCGCACCGCGTGCAGCTGGACGTGCTCTACGACGAGCGGGCACGCCGCGCCGTCGACGGGCTCGCGGCGCTGCTGCGGTTCCGTCGCTGATGCCGGCACCGGCTCCTGCCTCCGGAGTGCGCGGAACGAAGCGCCCGATCCGCGTGCTCGTGGCGAAGCCCGGGCTCGACGGCCACGACCGCGGCGCCAAGGTCGTCGCGGCGGCGCTGCGCGACGCCGGAATGGAAGTCATTTACACGGGCCTGCACCAGACTCCCGAGCAGATCGCGCGGGCGGCGATCCAGGAAGACGTGGACGTGGTGGGACTGTCGATTCTCTCGGGGGCGCACATGACGCTGTTCCCGCGCGTCAAGAGCCTGCTGGACCAGGCAGGGCGGGGCGACGTCCTGCTCACGGGGGGCGGGATCATCCCGCCCGACGACGTGGCGGCCCTCGAGCGCCAGGGCGTCGGCAGGCTGTTCGGCCCCGGCACGCCCACCTCCGATCTGGTGAAGTACATCGAGGCGTGGGCCGCCGACCATGTCTCGGCGTAACGCCGCGGCTCCTACCCCGAGCCCCGCGCCTGCCCGGCCGTTGACTCGCCTCCGGACGATGACGAATGAATATCGCGACCTCAAGGCCCGGCTGGAGCAGGGGGGCGGCGCCGAGAAGGTCCGCCGCCAGCACGACCAGGGCAAGCTGACGGCGCGGGAACGCGTGGCAGCGCTGCTCGACCGCGGTGGGCCGTGGCTCGAGGTCGGACTGCTCGTCGCCTACGACCAGTACGACGGCCAGGCGCCGGCGGCCGGCGTGGTCACGGGCGTTGGGACGATCGGGGGACGTCCTCTGGTCGTCGTGGCGAACGACGCCACAGTGAAGGCGGGGTCTTGGTGGCCCGAGACCATCAAGAAGATCCTCCGGGCGCAGGAAATCGCGATGCGCCAGCGCATTCCCATCGTCTACCTCGTCGATTCGGCCGGCGTGAACCTGCCGTACCAGGGCGGCGTGTTTCCCGGCCAGTACGGGGCCGCGCGCATCTTCTACTACAACTCGCTCATGCGGCGCTACCTCCGCGTGCCGCAGATCGCCGCCGTGATGGGGCCGTGCATCGCCGGCGGCGCCTACCTGCCGGCGCTGTCCGACGTGATCTTCATGGTCGAGGGGACCTCGTTCATGGGGTTGGCCGGGCCGAACCTGGTGAAGGGCGCCACCGGCCAGACGGTGGACGCCGAGACGCTGGGCGGCGCCGCGACGCACACGACCGTGAGCGGCGTGGCCCACTATCGGGCCAAGAACGACGCGGACTGCCTCGCGCAACTCCGCGAATACGTCGCACGGCTGCCCTACGTCCCGCGCGCCACACCCCCTGCTCCCGCGCCGCACCCCAAGCGCGACCCCGCACAGCTGTACGAGCTACTCCCCACCGACCACAGGATGAGCTACGACACGCGGGCCCTGCTCGAGTGCCTGCTCGACGACGGTCGGCTCGACGAATTCCAGCGCGAGCTCGCCCCCGAGATGATTTGCGGTCACGGCGCGATCGCAGGGCGTCCCCTGGCGCTCATTGCCAACCTGCGCGGCGTGATCAAGGGCCGGCGTGGCGAGCAGCCCAAGATCGGCGGCATCATCTACACCGAGAGCGCGGAAAAGACGGCGTACTTCATCGAGACCGCCGACCGCGAGCGCCTGCCGCTGTTGTTCCTGCAGGACGTGTCGGGCTTCATGGTCGGCACCGAGGCCGAGCACTCGGGGATCATCCGCGCCGGGGCGCGCTTCGTGGAGGCCATGGCGACCGCGACCGTGCCGAAGCTCGTGCTCACCGCGAACCACGCCTCCGGGGCGGGCTACTACGCGATGGCGGGGCAGGGCTTCGACCCCGATTTCATCCTGTCGTGGCCCACCGGGCGCATGGGCGTGATGGAGGGAGAGTCGGCCGTGCAGGCGGTGTACGGCGACGCGGCGGGCGACCCCGCCGTGGCCGCGGCGGCGGGCGCGATGCGAGAGGACTACGAGCACCAGCTGGATGCCAAGTTCGCCGGCGCCCGCGGGTGGGTAGACGCGCTCATCGTCCCCGAAGAGACGCGGGACGTCCTCGCCTTCCTGCTGGAGGTGACGGCGCAGTTCGCCGGCCCTCATCTGGGGCCGTTCGTGCTGGGCGGGGCATGACCCGCCTCACGCTGCCGATGGCGCTCGCGGCGGCGAGCGTCGCATGCGGGGGAGCGAGGGGGGGGGAAGGACGCACCGTGGGCGGGTCGGCGCCGGCCCCGGTCGCGGCACCGGCGCCGAGCCCACCGCGCTGGGTGCTGGGCGACGCCGCCCCGCGCGACAGCGCGCCACCCCTCGCACCCGATCCCGTGGTGCCGCCGCTGTACGCCTACGCCGCCGGTCTCATGCCGCTCGCCTCTGCCGGCCTGCCCGAGTTCCGCCTGCGCCACCCCACGTATGACGGCCGCGGCGTGGTGATCGGGATCCTCGATTCAGGGATAGACCCCGGGGTGGCGGGGCTCGCCCTCACCAGCGAGGGCGCGCCCAAGATCCTCGACCTGCGGGACTTCTCAGGCGAAGGTGTGGTGCCGCTCACCCCGGTGCAGCCGGCGCCCGATGGGACCGTGACCGTGGCTGGACACGTGCTCGCCGGCGCGGGTCGGATCGCGCGGATCACCGGCGCCGCTACGTGGTACGCGGGCGAGCTGCGCGAGCTGCCGCTGGGCCGGCGCGCCACCGCCGACCTGAACGGCAACGGCTCTAACACCGACGTCTTCCCGGTCGTCGTCGTCAAGGCGACCGATGGCTGGGTCGCGTTCCTCGACACCAACTTGAACGGCACGTTCGATGACGAGTCGCCGCTGCACGACTACCGCCAGGGGCGCGAGACGATCGCCCTGGGCTCCCAGCCCCTCACGCTCGCGGCGAACCTGACCGAGCACGACGGCATGCCCTCGCTCGACTTCGTGTTCGACGACTCGGGCCACGGCACCCACGTGGCCGGGATCGCAGCCGGGCACAACCTCTTCAACGTGGCCGGATTCGACGGCGTGGCGCCGGGCGCGCAGCTGCTCGGTCTCAAAGTCGCGAACAATGCCCGGGGCGGAGTGGCCGTGACCGGGAGCATCGAGCACGCGATGGCCTACGCGGCCCGCTATGCCGAGCAGCGGGGTCTGCGCCTGGCGCTCAATCTGAGTTTCGGCGTCGGCAACGAGCTCGATGGGCACGCGGCGATCGACTCGATCGTCGACGCCTTCCTCCTCGCCCACCCCGCGATCGTATTCGCCATCAGCGCGGGGAACGACGGTCCGGGCCTCTCCACCCTGGGGTTCCCAGGGTCGGCTCAGCTCGCCCTCTCCACCGGCGCGGCGCTTCCCGGCGCCTTCGCCGAGGCGCCCCCGCTGCCCGACGCGCCGCATCCCCCCTCCCCCCCTCCCCCCGCGGACATCGTGGGGTGGTGGAGCGCGCGCGGAGGCGAGCTCGCCAAGCCGGACCTCATCACCCCGGGTGTCGCGTTCTCGACGGTGCCCCCGTTCGACCGCGGCCGCGAGGTCAAGGGCGGCACCAGCATGGCGGCGCCGTACGCCGTGGGGCTCGCGGCCTGCCTCATCTCGGGGATCGCCCAAGAGGGTCGCGCCGTGAGCGCCGTGGAGATCGGCCAGGCGCTGCGCGTGTCCGCGTCGCCGCTCGCGGGGGGCACGCTGCTCGACCAAGGCGCGGGGGAGCCACATCTGGAGGCGGCGTACCGCTGGCTCGAAGCGGGCCACCAGGGCTCGCAGTACTCGGTGCGCACCAGCCGCGGCGCTGCCGCCGCCTTCCGGCGCGACGGCCTTGCGAGCCCGGGAGACACGGTGGAGGTGTTTCGCGTCCGCCACCTCACCGGCTTGAGAGCAGCGCAGTTCGCGCTGCGGAGCAACGTCTCGTGGCTGCAGGTGCCCGCGACGCTCGCTGCTGCGCCGCTCGAGACCGCCATCCCGGTGCGCTACGTGCCCGGAAGGTTCACCGTGCCCGGGGTCTACACGGGCGTCGTGCGCGCCTGGAATCCCAACGACAGTGTCGCCGGTCCACTCTTCGCCCTCCTGGCGACGGTCGTGGTCCCCTACGACCTCGGCATCCGGCCGCTCGTGGATGCCGGCCGCCTCATCGGCCCCGCTCAGGTCCAGCGCTACTTCCTGCGCGTCGCGCATCCCGGCGCAACCCTCGAGACCACCGTGACGCTGGGCGACTCCGGCGGCGCGCCGCCACCCACGGTCCGCCTGTACGAGCCGACCGGCCAACCGTTCCGCGACGCGGACGAGCAGCTGCTCGGCCCGCGCAGCCGCGGCGCGACGCGCCTCGTGGTGCGCGGTGAGGATCTCGTGCCGGGCGTGTACGAGCTCGACGTCATCGCCACACCCCGTGCCGCTGTCACGACCAGCGTCAGCGCCGCCATCGCCCCGCTCGTGCTCGAAGAGAACGAAGGCGCGCTCGAGGCCACGAACCTGGGCCCAGCGACGGTGGTCGCCCGGGTGACCGCCCTGCTGCTCGGCGCGGTGCGCGAGTTCGACGTGACGGGGCGCGAGGCGCCGGCCGAGTCGCTGTCCGTACGGGTGCCTGCGTGGGCCAGCCAGGCGCTGATCGACGTGGCGCTGCCACGGGGGCAGTGGAGCGAATTGACCGGCTTCGGCGTGACGGAGTTCGACTCGATGGGACAGCAGGTGGGGCAGGGCCCCCTCAACTACCCCACGGGACGGCAACCGCTCGATGTGACCGCGCTCCGGGGACGCCCGCTCCTCATCGAGCTGGCTCCCGCCTTCGCGCGGGCCGCCGGCGCGCACTCCTGGCGCGCCACGGTGCGCGTGCGGTTCCTGCTCGAGCACGCCCAGTCATGGGGCGGCGCCGGCCGCGTGTCGGTCGTGTCGGGCGGTCGTGTGCGAGTGCCGGCCCTCGTCCCTGCGGCTTCGCCGCTCCCCCTCCCCCAGGGCTTCAGGCTGCTGGTCGAGACCCGGCTGCACGCCGAAAACGTCCCAGAGTCACCGCCCGACGCGGTGCGCCGCTGATGGCGCCGGTCCGCGTGGCGGCGGGCCAGGGATTCTGGGGCGACTGGCTGGAAGCGCCCTATCGGCAGGTCACCGGGGGGCCCATCGACTACCTGATGATGGACTATCTCGCCGAAGTCACCATGTCCATTCTGCAAAAGCAGAAAGCGCGCGACCCCGCGCTCGGATACGCCAAGGACTTCATCCCCGCACTGGAGCGCATCCTGCCGCAGCTCGTCGAGCGAGGCATCAAGGTGACCGCGAACGCAGGCGGGGTGAACCCCCGTGCCTGCGCTCGGGCGGTGGCCGACGCGGCGCGGCGGCGCGGCTTGAGCGGCAAGGTGCGCCTCGGCATCGTCACCGGCGACGACCTGCTCGAGCGCCTGGACCAGCTGCTCGCGGACGGGCAGGAGCTCCGGAATCTCGACACGGGCCGCCCACTTGGCGATGTTCGATCCCGCGTCCTCGCCGCCAACGCCTATCTCGGCGCCGCGCCGGTGGCCGAGGCGCTGCGCCGCGGCGCGGATATCGTCGTCACGGGCCGCGTGACCGATACGGGGCTGACGCTCGCCCCTCTGATCCACGCCTTCGGGTGGCGCGCGGACGACTGGGACGCACTCGCCGCCGGCACCGTCGCGGGCCACGTCATCGAATGCGGCGCGCAAGCGAGCGGCGGGAACTGCGCCGTCGATTGGGACCGGATCCCCGACCTCGCGAACGTCGGCTACCCGATCGTCGAGGCGCATCCCGACGGCACCTTCGAGGTCACCAAGCATCCGGGGACGGGAGGCCGCATCAGCGTGCCCGGCGTGACCGAGCAGCTGGTCTACGAGATGGGAGATCCCACGCAGTACATCACCCCCGACTGCGTCGCGGATTTCACGACCATCCGCCTGGCGCAAGCGGGGCGCGACCGGGTGCGCGTGTCGGGCGTCAGGGGACGGGCGGCGACGGACAAGCTCAAGGTGTCGATCGCCTACTTCTACGGCTACAAGGCCGTGGGGACCCTGGTCTATGCGTGGCCCGAGGCCTACCGCAAGGCCCAGGCGGCCGACACTGTGCTGCGCGAGCGACTGCGCGGGCTGGGGCTCGAGTTCGATGCGATTCACACCGAATTCGTGGGGGTGGACGCGACGCACGGACCGCTGGCGCGCGGCGCGGCGGACGTTGACGGTATTCCCGAAGTGCAGCTCAGGATCGGGGTCCGGGCTGCCGACGTCGCGCCCGTCGAGCGCTTCACGCGCGAGATCGCGCCGTTGATCCTGAACGGTCCGCCCGGCGTCACTGGGTTCGCCGCCGGGCGGCCCAAGCCCGAGGAGATCGTCGCCTACTGGCCCGCGCTCATCGACAAGCGGGTGGTGCAGCCGTGCGTGGAGGTGCTGGAGGTATGAGAAAGAAGAAGGCGGTCAAAAGACGCGTGCGACTGCTGGAGCTCGCGCACGCCCGCTCGGGCGACAAGGGCGATACGGCGAACATCGGGCTGATCGCGCTCCAGCCGGACGACTATCCCCTCCTCGTGAAACAGGTGACCGCCGCGAGAGTCGCACGGCACTTCAAGGGAATGATCACGGGAAGTGTGGAGCGCTACGAGCTCCCCAACCTGCACGCGCTCAACTTCCTGCTGCACGGCGCGCTCGATGGCGGCGGCACGATCTCGCTCAAGACCGATGCGCAGGGCAAGGTGCTCTCGACGGCGTTGCTGCGGATGGAAATCGAGGTGGCTCGGTGACGGACGCCCCGCGGGTCCTGGTCCTAGTCGAGGACGGCGTTCTCAGCGCTACCCTGAACCGTCCCGACAAGAGGAATGCGATCGACACGCCGATGATCGACGCCCTGCTCGCGACGCTCGAGCGCGCCGACTTGGACGCGGGCGTGCGTGTCGTGGCGCTACGCGGGGCGGGCGCGGACTTCAGCGCGGGGATGGACTTGAACGAGTTGCTCAGCTCGGCGGACCGCCCGGTAGACGAGAACCGGGCCGCCGCACTGCGCTTCGCCCAGATCTTCCTCCGCATGCGTCGCCTGCCGAAGCCCGTCGTGGCGGTGGTGCGCGGGCGGGCGCTCGCCGGCGGGTGCGGCCTCGCCACGGCCTGCGATCTCGTGCTCGGGGCGGAGTCGGCCAAGTTCGGCTATCCCGAGGTGCAGCGGGGGTTCGTGCCCGCCCTGGTGATGACGCTGCTGCGGCGCGCCGTGGGTGAGAAAGTGGCGTTCGACCTGGCCGCGACCGGTCGCATTCTTACGGCGACGGAGGCTGCGGCTGTCGGGCTCGTCTCGCGCGTGTACGAGGATGCGGATTTCGAGGAGCAGGCCGGCGAGGTGCTGCGCGCGCTGGCCGCCACCAGTGCCACGGCCCTCGCCTTCACAAAGCAGCAGTTCTATCAGCTCGACGGGCTGCCGTTCGAGGAGGGGCTGCGACTCGGCGCGGACGTCAACGCCGTGAGCCGCACGACTCCCGACTTCCGGGCAGCCCTCGAGGCCTTCCTGCACACATGACTGCGACCGGCCCACTGGCTCTGCGTGAGCCGGGCGCGTTGCTGCTGCTCTCATGCTACGAGCTGGGCCATCAACCCCTCGGAATCACCTGGCCGCGCGCCTTCCTCGAGCGGGCGGGATACGCCCCTCACGTCCTCGATCTGGCGGTGGACCCGCTCGACGAGGCCAAGGTCCGTGGCGCGCGATTCGTAGGGATCGCCGTGCCGATGCACACGGCGCTTCGACTCGGGGTCCGCGCGGCGGAACGCATCCGGCAGTTGAATCCCGACTGCTTCATCTGCTTCTATGGCCTGTACGCCCTGCTCAACGCCGACTACCTGCTCGCGGGACCGGCGGACGCCGTGCTGGGCGGCGAATTCGAGGGTGCGCTCGTCGCCCTGGTCGAGCGGCTCGAGCGGGAAGGCGCAGGCCCGGTGGACGACGTCACGTCGCGGCGGCCCAGTCTCGCGCGTTTGGCGTACCCCGTCCCCGACCGCAGCACGCTCCCCGACCTGCATCGCTACGTGCATTTCGCGCGCGACGGCGCCACCACCCCCGCCGCCTACGTCGAGGCGAGTCGCGGCTGCCTGCATCACTGCCTGCATTGTCCCATTCCGCCCGTGTACGGCGGCCGCTTCTTCGTAGTGCCGCGAGAAGTCGTGCTCGAGGACATCCGGCAGGTCGTCACGCGGGGCGCGGGCCACATCACCTTCGGCGACCCGGACTTCCTGAACGGGCCCGGCCACTCGCTGAAGCTCGTGCGGGCGCTGCACGCGGAGTTTCCCGGCCTCACCTGGGACTGCACCACCAAGATCGAGCATATCCTCAAGCACCGAGCGCTCCTCCCCGAGTTCGGGCGCTCGGGGTGCGCCTTCGTGGTCTCGGCGGTGGAGTCGCTCTCCGACGTCGTGCTCGCGAACCTGGAGAAGGGCCACACGCGGGCAGACGTGGCGATCGCCCTCGGGATCGTGCGGGCAGCCGGGATCGTGCTGCGGCCATCGTTCGTCTGCTTCACGCCCTGGACCACCCTTGCCGACTACGTGGAGCTGCTCGACTTCGTGGAGAGGGAAGACTTGATCGACCGGGTCGATCCGATCCAGTACGCCATCCGCCTGCTCGTCCCCCCGGGCTCGGGCGTTCTCTCGCGGCAGGCCATTCGGCCGCACCTCGGCGCGCTCGACGCTGCGGCCTTCACGTACCGCTGGACCCATCCCGATCCGCGCATGGATCGCCTGCACGCGCAGGTCAGCGTCCTGGTCGAGCACGCAGCTCGCGCGGGCGAGGATGCGCGCGTCACGTTCGAGCGCGTCCGTGACGCCGCGACGACGGCCGTCGGCGGGGCGTCGCAGCCGCGCGTCGGACGCCTGCGAGAGCCGCTGCCGTCCCGCTCGCCGCGGCTCACCGAGCCGTGGTTCTGCTGAGCGGAGCCCACCGAGAGCCAGTTGGGCTCTGTGGAAGCGGACCCGGGACGGTGGGTGTAGCGCGTGCGCGTCCTGATCGTGGAAGACGACCGTGAGCTCGCGGGCCTGCTGCAGGACAGCCTGCGCGCCCACCGCATCGATCCCACCACGGCTGCGGCCTTCACCGAGGGGCTGGAGCAGGCCCTCGCTGCCGCGTTCGACGTGGTGATCCTGGATGTGCGCTTGCCCGGCGGCACGGGCTTCGAGCTGTGCGCCGAGCTGCGGCGCCGGGGGGTCACCACTCCGGTGCTGATGCTGACGGCGCTCGACGCGGTGGACGACCGGGTGCGCGGGCTGGACGCCGGGGCGGACGACTATCTCACGAAGCCGTTCGCCGTGCGCGAGCTGTTGGCGCGGCTCACGGCCCTGGCGCGGCGCCGGCCGGCGCTGGCACCGGCCCGCCACCGCATCGCGGACCTGGAGGTGGACCTCGCCCGTCGCGACGTGCGCCGCGGCGGTCGCGCCCTTGCGCTCACCGCGAAGGAGTTCGCTCTGCTCGAGCTGTTCGTCCGGCACCAGGGGCAGGTGCTCGACCGGGCGACGATCACGGCGCACGTGTGGGACGACAACCATGACCCGTTCGCGAACGTCCTCGAGGTTCTGGTGCGGCGGCTGCGGCGCAAGGTGGACGACGGCTTCGAGCCCAAGTTGATCACGACGCACCGCGGGGCGGGGTACCGTTTCGGCGCATGAGGCCCGGCTGATGGAATCGCTCGAGCGACTGCGACTCCGGCTGGCGCTGTGGCACGCGGGGATCTTCCTGTCGATCCTGGGGCTCCTCGGCGGCGGACTCTTTGTGGCCGCCCGCCGACAGATGTCACGCGAGCTCGATGCGTCGCTCCGGACCGCAACCAACGCCTTGATCCAGGCGGCACGCGTCCGCGAGGCGGAGCAGGCCCGGGCGCACGGCGTCGTCGCGGACGCGGTGGACGAGCTGCACATCCCCGACCGGTCGCTCTACCTGTTCGACGCCGCCGGCCGTCCGGTGAAGCCGGCGCAAGCCGCGGAGTGGATCCAGGACGCGGCGCGACAGGCGGCGCGCGCCGGCCGCGCCGACCGGGACATCGAGACGCCCGACGACCACATCGTGCGGCTTCACGCGGAGCGATTCGCCGGCGCCGGCGGCCGAGGGTGGGTCGCCGCCGTCGTCGCCGACCGCCTGGAGCTCGAAGACCAGTACGCGTCGTTGATCCAGGCCTTTGCGGCGGCCGCGCTCATGGCGCTGCTGCTCGTGGCGGCGGGCGGGTCGATCGTGGTGCGGCAGGCGATGCGGCCGGTGCGGCAGTCGGTCGAGCAGATGCGTCGTTTCATGGCCGACGCGGCCCACGAGCTCCGCACGCCGATCACCATTCTCCGCACGCGTGCCGAAGTGGCCGCCTCGCAAGCGCGCGACGCATCGCGGGACCAGGCCACGCTCCAAGGGATCGAGCGCGACGTCGCTCACCTGGGCGAGATCGTGGGGCAATTGCTGACGCTGGCGCGCGCCGACGCGGGCGAACGGCCCCCGGCACGCGAGGCGCTGTATCTGGACGACGCGGCCGCGGGCGCCGTCGAGGCGGCGCGCCCGCTGGCCGAGCAGCGACGAGTGCGCCTCGAGGTCGGCACGTTCGACGAAGCGCAAATCGTCGCAGATGCCACGCTCGTGCGGCAGCTGCTGGTCATCATCCTCGATAACGCCCTCAAGTTCACGCCGGCCGGGGGCCACGTGAGGCTCGACGTGTCCGCCCGGAACGGCGTGGCGGCGGTCACGGTCACCGATACCGGCATCGGCATCCCGCCGGAGCAGCTGCCCCACGTCTTCGAGCGGTTCTACCGGGGCGACGCCGCGCGTCGCGAGTCCGACGGTGCGGGCCTGGGGCTCGCCATCGCGCGCTGGATCGCGGACCTGCACGGCGCGCGCATCGACCTGTCCTCGCAGCCGGGGGAGGGGACACGGGTGGTGGTAACATTCCCCCGATGAGGACGATCGCCATGCTGGCTCGCCTGCTCTCGTGCGCCGGGCTCTTGCTCTGCGCCGCCGCGCCGTCCGGCGCGGCGCAATCCTATCACGTGGCCCACACTTTCACGCTCGGCGGGGACGGGGGGTGGGACTATCTCGCCCTCGATACCGTGGGCCACCGCCTCTTCGTCGCGCGACAGAATCGCATCATGGTGGTGGACCCCGAGACCGGGAAGCTGTTGGCGGAGATCCCCGGGCTCGAGCGCGCCCACGGGGTCGCGCTCGCCTACGACGTGGGCCGCGGCTTCGCCACCTCCGGCGCCGACAGCCAGGTCACGATCTTCGACCTGAAGACCCTCCAGGTAGTCGGACACGTCGGGGTCGCGCCGGACGACGACGCCGTGCTCTACGACGCCGGCACCAGACGGGTGTTCACCTTCAATGGAGACGCCCGCTCGTCCACCGTGATCGACGCCGCCTCGGGCCAGAAGGTCGGTGTCGTCGGCCTCGGCGGGGCCCCGGAATTCGCCGTCTCGGCGGGCGACGGCAAGCTGTACGTCAATCTCGAGGACCAAAGCACGGTGGCGGAAATCGACGCCGCGGCGATGCGGGTGACGCGCCAGTGGCCGCTCGCCCCCTGCGAGTCCCCGAGCGGCCTCGCCATCGATCCGGCCCACCATCGGCTGTTCAGTGGCTGCCGTAACAAAGTGATGGCGATCTCCGACGCCGGCACCGGCAAGCTGATCACCACCGTCCCCATCGGCGCGGGCGTGGACGCCTGTCGGTTCGATCCCGGCACCGGGTTGGTCTTCAGCTCGAACGGCGACGGCACTCTGACCGTGGTGCGCGCGGACACGCCGGACCGATACACCGTTCTCACCAACGTCGCCACCAAGCGCGGCGCCCGGACGATGGAGATCGATCTGAAGACGCACCGGCTGTTCACGGTCACCGCGGACTTCGGGCCGACGCCGCCGGCCACGCCGGAGCACCCCCGCCCGCGCCCCACCATTGTGCCGGGGACTTTCACGCTGCTCGTCCTCGACCCCTGAGGGGCCGTGTAAGCTTGCTGTCAGCTTCGCGCATTAGCTTCCGCGGTCCATGGTCGGCCCGCGAGTCTGTGTTGCCACCCTGCTGATCGTCGCAGCGAGCCCGCCGGCGTCCCTCCGCGCGCAGCAGCCGTTGTCCCTCGAGGACGCACTCCGCCAGGCACATGCGGCCAACGCCCAGCTGCCGATCGCCGCGTTTGACGCCCAGATCGCGCAGGCGCGGTCTCGCGAGGCGCGAGGCGCGCTCGGTCCGCTCTTCGCCCTCGACGGGGACGTCCACGGCGGCACCCCGACGGCGTACGCCGCGGGGCAGGGGGACGGGCGCTTCCAGGTCGTCGCGACCCAACCGCTCTACGACGGCGGTGCCCTGCGCGCGGGAGTCGCGCTCGCGCGCGCCGACGGCCGCGCCGGCAGCGCCCGCTACCGTGTCGCCGAGAAGGATCTCGATCTCCAAGTACGGACGGCCTACGCGCAGTACCTGAAGGTCGCGAGCGAGCGCGAGTTCAGGCGCGCCGGGGTGGCGCGTCTCCGCACCTACCTGACGTCGATCGAGGCGCGGCGCGCGGCGGGCCAGGGAGTCGCGGGCGACCTCCTCAAGACCCAGGTCCTCCTCGGCACGGCGCAGGCGGACCTCGCCGATGCGGAACGCCGGCTCGAGGAGGCCGGCCTTGCCCTCAACGACTTGCTGGGTCGAGACCCGGGCACACCGCTCCAGCTCGCCCCTCTGCCCGCGCCCACCCCGCCACCGGACACGATCCCCGACGCGTGGGCCACCACTCCCGACGTGCTGGCGGCCGTGGCCGGCGTGGCAGCGGCCCAGGCCGGCAGCGCGCTCGTCAGCGCGGAGCGGCGGCCCCATTTCGAGCTCGCGCTCGACGCCGGGGCCCAACCGGCCTTCGGTACGCTCGGCACCGGGCTCAATAACGGGCAAGGTTGGGGCGCGGAGCTCATGCTGGCCGTCCACTGGCCCGTTTTCGACCTCGGTGGCTACCGCTCCCGGCGCACGCAGGCGACGCTGCGCCTCCAGCAGGCGGGCCAGACGGAGGTCGCCGCGCGCCGGCAGGCGCGGCTTGCGTTGGCCACGGCGCGTGCCGAGCTCGCGGCCCGGTATCGAGAGGTGGACGAGCGGACGCGCACCGCCCGGGCGGCGGACGATTCGTATCTCACGACCGAAAGCATGTATCGCGGAGGCGGCGCCACGGCCCTCGAGGTGCTCGAGGCCTATACCACGTGGGTGGACGTGAGCGAGGCGGCGCTGGACGCCGTGCTGAGCTACCACGTCGCCGCCGCCCAGCTCATCCGCTGGGGAACGCCGTGAGACGACTGGCGCTGATCGCCGTCCTCACCGCCGCGTGCACCGGCCGCGAGGACGCGAGGGCGCCGGCCCGTGCCGGCGCGGACACGGCCGGCGTCGCCGCCGCGACCCCGGTGACGCTAGCGAGCGTGCGACGGGCCACGCTGGGCCTCACCGTGAGCGCGCCGGGGCGCACCGAGGCCCTCCGGCCGCTGCGCGTGCGGGCTCCGTTCACCGGTACGCTGACCGCATTGCGCGTCGCGGACGGCGACGTGGTGAGCGCCGGCGAAGAGCTCGGCACCATGGTCGCGCGGGCGAGCGCGGCCGCCCTGACTGGGGCTCGCGCCATGCTCGACGCCGCCCGGACCGACCAGGAGCGCGCCGACGCGCAGCGCGCCCTCGAGCTCGCGACGCACGGCCTGGTACAGCAGCCGCTGCGCGCCTCCGACCGCGGCGTCGTGGTCTCGCACGGCGCCAACGCCGGCGATCTCGTGAACGAGGGGGACGACATTCTCACCATCGCGCCCGCCGGATCCATCGCGTTCATCGCCCAGGTGGGTCAGAGCGACCTCGCCCCGGTGCGCCCGGGTCAGCGGGCTATGGTGAGACTCGCCGCCCGTCCGGCACCGCTTGCCGGCATCGTGCACGCAATCCTTCCGTCCGCCTCGGCGGAGAACCTGAGCGCCCCCGTGCGGATCGACTTCGCCGATCCCGGAATCGGTGTGGCGCTCGGACTGTTCGGGACGACGGCGATCACCGTCGGCGAGCGGCGTGACGTCCCCGTCGTGCCTGAGGCCTGCGTGCTGCGGGACGACGTTTACGGGACGGCGTCCATCGCGGTTGTCACGCCCGAGAATCGCGCGCATTGGGTTGTCGTGACCACGGGCCCGCGGGCCGGAGGCCTGGTCGAGATCGCGACCCCCGCGCTCGCTGCCGGGACTCAAGTCATCGTCTCCGGGCAAGTGGGGTTGCCCGAAGGCGCCCTCGTGCGCCCCCGGTCGTGAACCTGCTGGGCGCCGCCCGGCGGCGAGCCGCCGCCTGCTACGGGCTGCTCGCCCTCCTGTCCGCTGCCGGCATCTACGCCGCGCTGCGGCTGCCGGCCTCGATTTTTCCGTCCGTGACCTTCCCGATCGTGAAGGTGATCGCGGACGTGGGCGACGAGCCGGCGGCGCGCATGATGCCGACCGTCACGCGACCGCTCGAGGAGGCGATCCTACGCGTCCCCGGCGTGCAGCTTGTGCGCTCGACGACCTCCCGGGGCTCGACCGAGATCAGCGCCGAGTTCGACTGGGGGACCGACATGCAGGTCGCCCTGCAGCGGGTCCAGGCCGAAGGCGAGCGCGTCCGACCCGACCTCCCGCCCGACGCGCGGATCGAGGTCGAATGGATGAACACGGCGATCTTCCCGATCGAAGGCTACGCCCTCACCTCGCGCAACCGCTCGCAGGCGGAGCTGTGGGACCTGGCCGAGTTCACACTCAAACCGGCGCTGATGGGGATTGCCGGCGTGGCCCAGGTGCAAGTCCAGGGAGGCCGGCGGCGGGAGTTTCAAGTCTGGCTCGACCCCAACCGCCTCGCCGGGCGCCGGCTCGCCGTCTCGGACGTCGTGGAGGCGGTCCGGAAGAGCCACGCCGTCCTGTCGGCGGGCCTGACCGAGCAGAACCACGAGCTGTATCTCGCGCTCGTGGACGGTCGCGCGCATGACCTGGAGACGCTGTCCCGGATGGCGGTCCCCGTCGCCGGCGGTCCGCCGGCGACCCTCGCGGAGTTGGGCGAGCTGCGCACGGCCGACGAGGTGTCGTACATTCGCACCACGGCGAACGGCGCCGCGGCCGTGCTCCTCAACATCATCCGGCAGCCCTCGGCCAACACCGTCACGATCGCCGACGGGGTGCAGCGGCTGTTGCGCGACAACCCCGCGCTGCTTCCCCCCGACGTTCAGTGGACCACGTTTTACGACCAGGCGCGGTTCGTGACCGACTCGGTGCGCGGCACGCGGGATGCGATCGTCATCGGCGTGGTCCTCGCGGGGGTCGTGCTGCTGGCGTTCCTGCGCGACCGGCGGATCACCCTCGTGGCCGTGGCGACGATTCCCTTCACGGTCGCGCTCGTCGGCCTCGCCCTCGCAATCACGGGCCAGACGGTGAACTTGATGACGCTCGCCGGCATCGCGGCGGCGATCGGCCTCATCGCAGACGATGCGATCGTGGTCACGGAGCACGTCGAGCGCCATCGCGCGGAAGGGCGCTCCGACGACCCCGCCGAGAGCGCGGTGCGCGAGCTCCTGCCCGCGCTCATCGGCTCGAGCCTCTCGACCATCGTGATCCTGCTGCCGTTCGCGCTGCTGGCTGGCCTGGTCGGGGCGTTCTTCAAGCCCCTCGCGCTCACGATGGCGCTGGCGCTCGTGGCGTCGTTTGCCCTCTCGGTCTTGCTCGTACCGGTGGCGCTCGGGAGCGGCGGTAGGCGGCGCAGCGCCCCGGGGCGGTGGTCCCGCTTCGAAGAGGCGTTCGAGCGCTTCGCGGCCGCGTGCATTCGGCGTCAGGGGGCGGCGCTGACCGCCCTCGCGCTCTGCCTGCTGGGCACGGCGCTGCTCTATCGCGTCATCGGGACGGATTTCCTGCCCGCGATGGACGAGGGCGCCATCATCCTCGACTACTGGACGCCCCCCGGCACCTCCCTCACCGACACCGACGCGATGCTCGGGGAGGCGGAGAAGATCATCCTCGCCCTCCCGGACGTCGCGAGCTACTCGCGCCGCACCGGGACGCAGCTCGGGTTCTTCATCACCGAGCCGAACCGGGGCGACTACGTGATCACGCTCAAGCCGCGCGGCCAGCGCCGCGACGTCGACGAGGTGATCGACGACCTGCGGGGCCGCCTCCAGGCGGCGGAGCCGGCCATCCATACCGACTTCGGGCAGCTCATCGAAGACGACATCGGAGACTTGACCGGCGGGGTTCCGCAGCCGATCGACATCAAAGTGTTCGGGAGCGATCCCGTGCTGCTCGCAGGCCTTGGCCGCGAGATCGCCACGATTCTCACGACGGTGCGCGGGGTCGAGGACGCGTTCGACGGCGTGGTGATCGCAGGGCCGGCTTTGCAGGTCCGCGTCGACCCGGTCGCGGCGGCCCGCTATGGGCTCACCACCACCGATATCCAGGCCGCCGTCGAGCCGGCCGTGACGGGCACCGTCGTGGATCAGGTTCGCGTGGGCGACCGCATGTACGACCTCCGGATCTTCGCCCGCCCCGGGGGGGGGGGCCCGTTGGCGGATCTCAGGATCCGCGCCCAGTCCAACCCGGGGGCCCTGATTCCCTTGTCGACGCTCGCCGCCGTATCGACCGGCGCCCCCGAAGCGGAAATCAACCGCGAGAACCTGCAGACGTTCGTCGGCGTCACGGCGCGCCTGTCGGGGCGGGACCTGGGCGGCACCGTCGCCGAGATTCAGCGACGCATCGCGCGCGAGGTCCCGCTGCCGCCTGGGGCCGTGATCCGCTACGGGGGGCAGTACGAGCAGCAGGAAAGCTCGTTCCGCGGGCTGTTCGTCGTGTTGCTGGGCAGTCTGGTCCTGGTCGCCGTGGTGGTGCTGTTTCTCTTCGGAGACTGGCGCGCGCCGCTCGCGACCGCGATCTGCGCGATTGCCACGCTGCCCGGCGTCCTGCTCGCCCTCCTCGTGACCGGAATGACTCTGAACGTGTCGAGCTACGTGGGCGCGATCATGATGGTGGGGATCGTGGGCGAGAACGCGATCTTCGTGATCCACCAAGCGCGGCTCGATCTCGCCGGGGGCACGCCCGTGGCGGCGGCCTGGGCGCGCGCCGCGCGCCACCGCCTGCGACCCGTCACGATGACGATCCTCGCGAGCGCGTTCGCCCTGGCGCCGCTCGCCCTCGCGGTCGGTCGCGGCGCGCAGCTGATGCAGCCCCTCGGCGTCGCGGTCATCGGCGGGTTCGTCTTCTCAGGGCCCGTCGTCCTCCTGCTTCTCCCGGCGCTGTATCGCTGGCTCGATCCCACGGGTAGGCTCGCGGGCTGAGCGCGCGCCCGCGGTCTGACGCTCCTCGTTCAACGCATTTTTCTCTACGCCTCCCCTCTACGTCGTGTCTTCTACGTCGTTATACTTTGTCTATGGCCAATCTCAACGTTCCCATGTATGACCCCCGCCTCGTGCAGCCGATGCGCGAGGAGCTGACCCGCCTCGGCTTCCAGGAGCTGCGCACGCCGGACGAGGTGGACCGGGCGCTCGGGGGGGAGCTCAAAGAGACGACGCTCGTGGTGGTGAATTCGGTGTGCGGCTGCGCCGCCCGCAATGCTCGGCCCGCCGCGACGATCGCGCTGCGGCACTCCCAACGGCCGCAACGCCTGCTCACCGTGTTCGCCGGCCAGGACGCCGATGCCACGGCACGCGCGCGCGGCTATTTCACGGGATATCCGCCCTCGTCACCGCAGATGGCGCTGTTCCAGGACGGCAAGCTGGTGTTCATGCTGGAGCGAAAGAACATCGAGGGCCGGCCCGCACAGGACATCGCGGCGGACCTGGAGGCGGCCTTCGAGCGGTACTGTTAGCACGAGACCGACCGGGTCTCCCGAAGCGACTGCGTCTTTTTGTCGCGCAGGGAGACCCGGTCGGCCTCGTGGACTTGCCGCCGCTCTACAGCACCCGCTCCCGCCGCACCCGCACGTCCACCACGTTCTGCACCCAGGACCAGAGCGAGTCCTGCTTCTGCATCGGGACTCCCTCCACCTGGTGGCGCCGCCACCCTTTCATGACCTCCGCGTCCTGCGTCCAGAGGCGCACGCGCTTGCGTGGGACTTTGCGCTCCCACAGCTGCGCGACCGGGGGGTCGGCGTAGAGTAAGCGCACGGTCACGTTACGCGACAGGTACTCCAGCGGGCTCAGGTCCACCCGCTTGTAGCGCTCGTCGAGAGACAGCCGGCCCGCGCCCGGATAGTCGGGCTCACCATCGGAGAACAGCACCACGTTCAGCGGCGCCAGGACCAGGTTGTTGCGCCGCACGTGCAGGGCGGCGCGCTGGAAGAAGGCGTTGAAGTCGGTGATCGGGTCCTCTTGTGGGAACCACGCGCGCAGGTCGGCCGCGATCTGCGCGGGTGTCTTGCCGGTGAGATCCTGGATCGGGTGAAACACCTTGGCCTGTCCCGGGCGCTCGCCGCCGAGCTCGCCCACGAAGATCGCGGTGTTCGGTCGCAGCCCGCCCAGGCCATTCACGTGGGCGTAGATGTACAGCGCCGCGAAGTCGATCGCCCCGTTGAAATTGGGGTTGCGGCGGAACGAGCCGCTGATGTCCATGCCGATCACGAGCGTCGACCGGGGCGGACCCGCCTCTTGGGTTCGTGAGCAGGCCGCCAGGCCGAACGCGAGCGCCACTGCAGCGAGTCGCCGGCTCACGAGGCACCTCCCGCGGCTGCCTTGGCGCCGCTCACAAACGGCGTGCTGGCGAGCACCTGGTCCAGCGACCGGAACGGCAGGGTGAAGTGCGCCCGGCCCAGGATCACCACGACGCCGAAGTTGAACCCCGCGGCGAGCAGCTGCAGCACCGGCAGCGTCGCGAGCTCGACCAGATCCCAGGCTTCCTTCTTGAACCACTCGTGCTCAGCCTTGAGCGCCTTGATCGGCCCGAACCAGAACTCCTGGTTCGCCATCGGGCTCGGCTGGGGTGCGCCACCCTGTCCCGCCATCGCCTGCCGTCCCAGGATGGCCAAGAGCGCGGGCGCGCCGAACCGCCCGAACAGGAACCACGTCATGCCGCGGACGCCCACCCACCCGAGGAACGCGAGGGTGAGGGTCCCGAACACTCCCAGCTCGATGCCCTGCTGGGCCAGCCAGGGCGTGATGGCGTCGATCAGCTCGCGATATAGGAACAGCACCTCGAACAGGGCGACGGTGATCTCGACCAGCACCATGAAGATGATCTGTCCCACCTGCCGGGTCTTGATCGCGTCGTTCAACACCTGGATGCAGGCGAAGCTGCCCCCGATGATGATGAAGAGGAACAACCACAGCAGGACGACGAGAAACAGGGGGTTCACTTCGTAGCCGGTCAAGTCCGCGAGCAGCTCGCTCATCGTGGGCCGCAACGTGAACGTGAAGATCGTCGCCTCGATCATCGACCAGAAGATGAGCAGCACGAAGGCGATCCACGGCACGCCCGGCTGGCGCGAGCTCGAGTCCAACAGGACGAAGGGCGACGTGATCGCGCTCTTCAGGGTTCGCCACACCATCGAGACGGTGAGCCTGAGCAGCCCCCAGATCCAACCGACGAACACGATGAGGAAGCGCCCCAAACCCAACCAGTAGAACCACACCATGCGCACCACGTCCCACCACGACATGAGCAGCGATGCCAGGAAGCCGCCGCGCCCCGAGCGGAACGGGATCGTATAGAGCGAGACCATGGTGCCCCACACGCCAGCCACCAGCACCGTCGCGGGGAAGAAGAGCAGCACGAACTTCGCGACCATCCCCCAGAAGGACTCACCGCCGGCGACCACTTGGAACACGTACCGCTGCCAGTCCAGGATCCAGGACAGGCCGCCCCAGATCCAGCCCCACACGGTCTGGAGGATCCAGCTCCACTGCTCGGTCTGGACGCTGCCTACGGGGTTTTGCATGTCTCTTGTCTCCCTCCCTGCGTGTGGAACGGGGGGAACGGCGGCCGCTGGATGAGTCCGCGGCAGGCGCGCATTAATAGTACGGCGCCCGCCCCTGTCAAGCTGCGCGCGTGATCCACGTCACTTTCCCAGCTATACTTGTGGCAATGGCAGACGAATCCCCCAAGCGGCTGATCGTCGTCGGCGACCGTGTGCTGATCGCCCCGGAGCAGGGGGAGGAGCGCACCAACGTCGGTCTCTACCTCCCCGCCACGGCGCTCGAGGGCCGTCAGGTGCAGGGCGGGCGCATCGTCGCCACCGGCCCCGGCAACCCCGTCTCCGAGCCCGCCAGCATGGACGAGGAGCCTTGGAAGATCCATGCGTCGGAAGTGCGCTATCTGCCGATGCAGGCGCAGGTCGGCGACTATGCGCTGTTCTTCCGCAAGGCGGCCGTGGAAATCACCTTCGAAAAGAAGACCTATCTCGTCGTGCCGCAGGCGGCGATCCTCGTGCTGGTGCGTGAGAAGGCCCCAACGGAATAGCCCGGGTCTGGCGCAGGGCTCCGGCGCGATGCATCGTTAGCCCATGGCAGGAGCCGGTTGGGCCCGCAGCCGCGGGGAGCGCGCCGAGAAGGAAGGTCTGCGCCGGGGGGCATGGTATCCCGTCGTAGAGGACAACGGCCAGTCCTGGGTAGTGGTGGACGTACATCACGTCGAGGTGCGCGTGCCCAAGGACAACATTGAGATCCGCCGGGAGCGCCCCAAGGCGTGGAGCGTGGTGCACGAGCCGCACCTGGTCTGCCCGGTTTGCCATTCTCGGCGCCATGTGTCGGGGCAGCCCAAGGACGCCAAGTGCCCGGAGTGCGGCAACAGCTTCACCGTGGACTGGGCCGACCGGGCGTAGCGCTGCTGCGATAGAAGGCACCGTGCCGCGTAGAACGGGCACCGGAATCCCTCCGGCGCCCGTTTTCTTTTTCCGCCATGGCGGTCTCTTCAGGCGGCCTGGCGCGCGCCCGAGAGCTGGCGCAGCGCCACTTCGGGCACGCCCGGCTGCGGGTGCACCAGGTCAGAGTGCTCGGCCCCCTGCTCGCCGGCCGCCACGTGCTCGGCGTGCTCCCCACCGGGGCGGGGAAATCGCTGTGCTACCAGCTCCCCGCCTTGATGGCGGACGGCCTGACGCTCGTGATCTCCCCGCTCATCGCCCTGATGCAGGATCAGGTGGCGGCGCTGCGACGCCGTCACGTGGCCGCGGCCTACCTCAGCAGCTTGCTCTCCCCGGAGGACCGGCGCACCGTGCTCGCCGCCGTCGCGGCGCGCCGGGTCCGCCTGCTGTATTGTGCGCCGGAGCGGCTCGCGGGCCTAGTGCCCGCCCTCCGGGCCGCCGCCGTGCCGGTCTCGCTCCTCGCCGTGGACGAGGCGCATTGCGTGGTGGAGTGGGGCAACGAGTTTCGCCCGGTGTACCGCCAGCTGGGCAAGTACCGCTATCTCTTGGGCGACCCGGTGACGCTCGCCGTCACGGGGAGCGCCACCCCCGACGCCCGGGCCGAGATCCTGCGGGTGCTGCGCGTGCCGGGCGCGGATGTCGTCGTCACCTCGTTCAACCGGCCCAATCTCACCTTTGCCGCCCGCCGCGTCGCGGACGACCGCGAGCGCTTCGCCTGGATCCGCGCCCGTCTGCGGGGTGCCGCGGGACATGCGCTGCTGTACACGCCAACGCGGCGACTCACGGAGCTCGTCACGCGCGCCCTGCTGCGCGTGGGCATCCCGGCCGCGCCTTATCACGCGGGGCTGACCGCTGAGACCCGGCGCCAGGTGTTGCTCGACTTCCTGAGGGACCGTGTCCCGGTCGTCGTCGCCACCAGCGCCTTCGGGATGGGGATCGACAAGGCCGACGTGCGCCGCGTGCTGCATTGGGGCCCGGCGCGCACCCTCGAAGCCTATTATCAAGAAGCGGGTCGCGCGGGCCGGGACGGGCAGCGGGCCGAGTGCGT
>WNGJ01000709.1_pt1 | contig 60546 bp, 52 predicted proteins | sample 5400611 | NCBI WGS metagenome assembly WNGJ01 (sample SAMN13153375, study PRJNA577476) | soil metagenome | isolation source: 40 cm soil or saprolite under Garry oak tree replicate 1 | place: USA:California | collected 2016-06-15 | reverse complement strand
GCCGGCCCGCGGGCACGGCGGGCCACCAGCTCGGCGACAGCACCTCGCCATCACAATCCGTAACCAGGATGGATGGCCCGCAGGCGGGACAACCAGAAGATCGTCAGCACCGACCACGCTCTTCCAAATGGCATTGGGGCCGGGCCTGGGTGCCGCTCATCAGGTCGCTCACCCGCCGGAAACCTCCGCGCGGAACGCCGGATCATTCGCGTGGCGCAGATACGAGGCCAGGGCCCGCAGGTCACGCAGCCGCTGCAGCAACGCCAAGCCCGTCAGCGCCGCCGGATCAACCCCGTACACGGCGCAAAACTGATCCCACTCCCTCGCCGGGCGGCCGAAGCGGAACCACATGCCCGTCGGCACCAGATCCTGCTCGCGCGGCCCGGCGCTGACCGAATCCCAGTCACCCAGCACGACCCCGCCGCGCCCGTGCAGCAGGTTCCCGGCGTGCGCGTCCCCGGTGGATCAGGGCCGCTGCCGAGCGCCCACCGCGCGCCCGCGTACTGCCCGCTCCAGTTCGCCGGCCCTGGCCCGCAGATCACGCTGGACGTCGACGGCGAACTCTAACTCCACCGGCCCCACGTCGAACTTCAGCCGTTCACCTTCACCCGCGGCCATCGCCTCGGCCAACTCCGCGCGGCCCCCCCTCAGCCACGACCCTCTTGACCGCACATTATCCGCACCCGCCGCAGCCTGCCCCATGGGCGGCGTCACGGTCGGGGTGTTCGCGGCGGCGCGCAGCCGTTCGGCTGCTGTTCTTGCCGCTGCGGGCCGGGTGGCGCGCCGCTGCGCCTGGCGAAGATCGGCCGCTGCCTCGGCGACGGAACATGTCACCGCCAGAACGCGGCTTGTCGTGATCGCCTGGCCGCTGAATACTTGCAGATAGATGCGCCCTGCATCACCTCAAAGAGGAGGAGAGCGATGGCCCAGTTACAGGGGTGGGCAGTTCATATCAGCTGGTGCGCAGATCATACCTACGTGGAGTGTCCCGACCTCGGCAAATACTTCCAGTGCTGGGGACTGCAGCAGGTTCCTGGCCAGGTTCTAGTTACCACTGGCGACGGGAACTATCCGGTGGCGAACTGCTACCGCTGCCCCGTCGACCTCTTCGGCACGATATACCCGGACACCGCCTGCATCGGAGCGTACGGGGTCAACGGTGTGTGCCACCAGTCAGCAAACTGTTTCCTGATTACCGCGGGAACGACCCTCAACTTCCAAGTCCGCGGTTACTGGTTCAGCCTGCTGATGTACGGAACGTATGGAAACTTCTGGCTCTTCTGGGCCGTGCTCGGCGGATGCCTGCTCAGTGCCGGGGTGGAAGTTCCCACAGCGGAGGAGCTAGCAATGGCCAGTAACCCGTCCCTGCCCGACCAGATCCGCGACCTGTATGAGAAGTCGAAGAACGAGAAGCCGGCGCCGTCGCACAACGAGATGCTCATGCGCGAAGCTGCCCTGGTGACCAAGTTCTACGCGCCCGACGTCGACCCGGCCCACTTCAGGGACCTGCACGCGACGCTGCTGGCGCACAAGGACGAAGCGATCCGCAGCGGCGCGACCGGGGCCGAGTTGGCGGCCAAGCTGAATGCGGTCGCGGCCGAGCACCAGGGTCATCTCGCCGCGCGCCTGGGTGCAGAGGCCTACCAGAAGCTCATGGGAGCCGCGCCGGGCGAGACGCTCAACATCATCGAACCGGACGCGGAGCCCGCCACCGGGGTCGCGCCACCCAAAACCACCCCGGAAGGCGATGCGTAGGGCGCCCGGTGCGGCACATTCACATCCCTTGCCGGCGCGGCTAGCCCGGTTCCGGGCGGGTCGCGGGGCGCAGGGCTACTGCCGGGGCCGGGACGAGCAGTCCCGCGCCGGCGCAGCAGACCAGGAACAGGGCGGCCATCGCGAACGTCCTGGTGAACCCGGTCAGGGCCGGCAGGCCGCGTACCGTGCTCGCGGCGACGAACGTCGCCGCGATCTGGCCTCCGAGTGCTCCGCCGAGCGTGCGAAGCACCGAATTTATCCCGCTGGCGACGCCGGTCTGCTGGGCCGGCACGGCCTGCACGATCAGGTTGCCGAGCGCCGCGAACGCGAGCCCGATCCCGATCCCGAGCAGGGTCGAGCTGAGCAGCATGTCGTACGGGTGCCGGCTGGTTATCGCGAGCCAGCCGCAGGCGACGGCGCTCACGGCTGCGCCGGCCACCAGCGCGCGCCGTGAGCTGAACCGCCGCTCGACCCGCCCCGCCACCGAACCAAGCACGCCCATGCCGAGCGCGCACGGCAGCAGGTACAGGCCCGCGGCCACGACCGAGGCTCCGTAACCAAAGCCGGTGCTCCTCGGGAGCTGAGCGAACTGTGGAAGCAGCAAAAACCATGCGTACAGCCCCGCGCCGACGAGGAAGGCCGCCAGGTTGGCCGTCCACACCCGGCGGACCCGCATCATCGTCATGTCAACCAGGGGATTGCGGCTGCGTAGCTCCACCATGATCCACAGGCCGCATACGCCGAGGCCGAACGCCAGGAGCGCCAGCGTGGGCGTGCCCGTCCAGCCCCAGACCGTGACCTGGGCGATCGCGATCAGCACACAGCACACGCCGGCGGTCATCAGCGCCGCCGCGGTCCAGTTGACCCGGCCCGGTGAGCGGACCCGTGACTCCGGGATGTAGCGCCAGGTACAGACGGCAGCGACGACCATGGCCGGCAGCGGAATCCAGAACAGCCAGTGCCAGCTCAGGTGCTCGTCGATGAGCCCGCCGACGACCAGCCCGAGGCCTCCCCCGACCCCGAGGATGGCAGACATCAGCCCGATGCTCCCCGCGACCCGGTCGGCGGAAACTCGCTATGTCAGTCTGGATTGACACTCGATCTCTGTCAGTCTAGACTGACAACATGGCTGTGAATGAGCTTGCTGCGACCTTCGAGTGCGACGATCCGGCGGTCGGCCTGCGCGCGGTGGGCGCGCTGCACCGGCTCGCCGAGCAGGTCGAGGCGCGCAGCGTCCGGCTCGCCAGAGAGCGGGGCTGGTCGTGGGAGCAGATCGGGGACGCTCTCGGTGTCTCCCGCCAGTCGGTCCACGCGAAATACGGAAAGTGAGGCAGATGATGGTGACACGGCTGAGCACCGATGCCCGGAAGATGGTGCTGACATTCGCGGCGGAGGAGGCCAGCCGGCGCGGTGACCGCCGGCTCGGCACCGACCATCTGCTGCTCGGGCTCCTGCGCGACGCGGACTCGCCAGCGGCCCAGGCCCTCGGCGTGACCCTCGCGGCCGCCCGCGCGGCCACCGAAGCCCTCGACCTGGCCGCGCTCGCGGCGGTTGGCGTGGAGGTAGCCGCCGTGGGCGAGCCGCCACGGGTGGCGCCCGGCCGGCGCGTCCCGCCGCTTACCTCTGGTGCGCGCGCCGTTCTGAAGCGGGCACTTGAAGAGGCACGTGGAGTCAAGAGCGGGCGCATCGAAACCAGGCACTTCCTCCTCGCCCTCCTGTCGCTCGGCCGGCCTGATCCCGCGGCCGAGATCCTGCTCGCGCTCGGCGTCGATCCCGTCGCGGTGCGCAGCCGCCTCGCCGAATCGTCTCGGGGAGAGGTCGCATGAAGCGGCGAGGCGCATGCAATGACGCCGGGCGGGTATGACGGGGCGGGTGATGTGGGAGCAGGAGAGCGAAGCATTGACCAGCCGTCGATCGCCCGGTCCCAAACGGCGGCGGCATTGCGGTTCCGCATTTCCCCGGCCCAGTTCGCGCTCCACTCCCGCCCCACCCCCGCGCGCAGCCCATGGCGCGGGCCAATGTTAATATGTGACAGGACGCGCCAATACCGGTAATGGAGCCGGCCTGCTATGCCGGTTGCTGACCTGGCGTCTCGACCGATGACCGTCGGCGTTAATGGAGCAACCTCGGGGGGCTTGGTACTGGACCACGCGGCGCGTCTGCTGGAGGCTACTGATGGAATGGCGTCGGTGGACCTGGCGACTTGCCGCCGCCGCACCAGCCGTGCTCCTGGCAGGGCTCACGAGTGCCGGCCTCACCAGCGCCGGCACGGTGCAAGCGACGGGCCTTATCCCTTGTCCCACTCCGAGTCCCACGCCAACCAGCCTGCTGCCGTCTGTGACCAGCAAGGCCTGCCAGACGGTGCAGAAGGTGACCGGCCCGGTGTCGCGTGTCACGGGCACGGTGAGCAAGGCTGTGCACGGCGGGACCAGTGGGTCGAGCGGATCTACGAGTTCGGGCCAGACGGCCGCGGCAGGCGGATCAGCGGCTTCGGGAAGCCAGGGTCAGCAATCACATAGCGCTGCCCAGCGCCACGCGCAGCGAGCCGGGGCAACCTCCCCGGCTGCGGCCGCCATCCCGCCGCCCACGGTTGGCGCGTACAGCCCCATCGGCATCCCGGGTTGGCTGCTCGTGGGCAACATGGGAGGGCTCACCACACGCTCCGTGCCGTTGGCGCTGAACCTTCCCGAAGTCCACCCTGCTGCCCAGCGCGCCGCACAGGCAGCCAAGCACGCACGCAAGGCCCCGGACCGCATGTGGCTGGTGATCGTCCTCGGCGCGGTGGGCCTGGTCGGCGGAGCGGGCGAGCACTTCCTCGGCTGGCCGGGGTTGCGCCGCCGCGCGCGAACCGCCACCTAGACCCCGGGCTCGCGGGGGAACGGGACGCCGCAGGGCGAGGACGCCGCCGGCGCTGCGGGCTGGGGCCGGGGACGCCGCAGGTTCAGCGGGCCACCCGTGGCGTGAGTGAGGGGAGCACGAGCAGGACTGCCAGTGTGGCGAAGGCCAGGTCCAGGGCGCACCACAGGCCGAATCCGCGCAGCATCGGCACCGGGCTTAGCGTCAGTGCGGCGAAGCCGGCGATGAGGGCGAGCGCCGCCGCGACGATGGCCGGGCCGACGCGCCGGCTTGCGATCTCGGCAGCCTCACTCGGCTCCGTCCCCCGCGCGCGCTCGGCCCGGTACCGGGACAGCCACAGCACGCTGAACTCGGTGGCGAAGGCGACGACCACGCCCGACAGGAGGATGGTGATCGGTGTCCCCTGGATGCCGAGGAGATACTCGGCACCGGTCGCCCAGCCCGCGGCGACCACCGTGGGCAGGACCGCGAGGAGCGCGAGCAGCGGCCTGCGCATGGCGACCAGCAGAACGCCCAGCACCACGGCCAAGGCCAGCAGGTTGAGCAGCACCTGGTCGCGGACCAGCGCGTGCAGCGCCGAACTGGCGACCACCGCCAGGCCGGCCGGGTAGGCGCGGAATCCCGCGGGCGGGTGAGCCGTGACCTGGCCGATGCGGTCGATCAGTTGCGTGTCCTGGGCCAGCGACGCCACCGACCGCTGCCCGAAGGTGATCAGCGCCGTGTGCCCGTCCTGGCTGACCACCGACTGGGTGAAGTAGCCCGGGATCCGGGTCATGATGGTCCTGGTTATCTGCTGGCTGGGGGGTTTGCCGTAGTTGAAGGCCAGGAGGAAGTCGGGCAGCCCGTTCACCGCGTGCAGGCCCGGGCCATCGAGTTTCTGTTCGGTCACCCCCATCCAGGCCACCACGTCGGGGCGGGTCACATCCGGGCCGGTCACCACCAGATCCAGCTCCCCGGCGTAGCCGACCTGCCGGGCCACGGTGTGCGCATTCGTCACGGCCGCGGATCCGGCCGGGAGAAGCAGAGCCGGGTTGGTCTGGATGCGGCTCACCGGCAAGGTGGCCCAGCCCGCCAGGCCTACGAGGATGACGGGGAGCAGGATCAGGGCGGGCATCCGGACCGGCCGCGCGAGCCAGCCCCAGCTGGGCACCCGGGGCTTGGGCCGGCTGCGCCAGACCAGAGCCGACAGGAGCGGCATGCCGATGAGGACGGCCGAGAGCCAGCTCATGGCCACCCCAAGGGCGAGGAACAGGCCGAACTGACGGACCAGCGGAACGCTGGAGACCGAGAAGGCGAGGACGGCCGCGGCGGTGGCGGCGGCCGCCATGCCCGTCGCCGGCACGATGGCCCGCGCCATCTGCCGGAACCGGTCGGCCGGTCCGCCCTCCTCCTCCACCAGCCGGTTGACGCTCTGCAGGACGTAGTCGGTGGCCAGGCCGAGGACGACCGGCAGGACCACAAGGGTCGCCGGGGTCAGCGGCAGGTGCAGCAGCGCCGCCGCGCCAGCCGTCCAGACTCCCGCGACGGCTGCCATCAGCACGGCCAGCAGCCGGAAGGGAACACGCAGGACAAGGAGGGTCAGCACCAGCATGGCCAGCAGCGCGGCCGGGAGCAGGATCTTGAGCGAGCCGCGGGACGATGCGGCGAGCGAGGTCATGAGGACCGGGGTGCCGGACACCGTGAAGCGCAGGCCGGTGAGGTTGCCGGCCATCGTCGGGACCTTGGCTCGCTGCCCCGTCTGCGCGGTGATGTTCTGCTGTTTTGGCCCCAGCGGAGCCTGGTCCACGGTGCGCTCGACGGTCGTGACCTCGTTCAGCGAGGCGCTGCGCCGCATGCGGACGGTGATGAGGGCACGGGAGGGGCTGGGCAGCACCGTCCGCCAGAACGGCCGGACCGAGCCGTTGCCTTCCAGCAGCAACTGGTTGTAGAAGGCGGGATTGTTGAGCGCGGGCAGGCTCAGCGAGGGGTACTTGGCGGCCAGGCCCTGTGCGCATGCCCTGACCGTGGCGTTGAAGGCATTGGTGCCCGCCTGGGTCTGCGCGGCGGCCGGCTCCTTCTTCGCCCTGGCTGCCGCCACCGCCAGTTGCTGGCCCTTCTGTCCCTCGGCCGTGCAGAGCTGCAGCGCCCGCTGCGTGACCACGGTTGCGAACGTGTTGACCAGGGTGCCAGGCCCATACACGCGGCTGACTCCGGGCAGGCGCGACAGGTCTCCCTCCAGCTGGGCCAGGCCGACCATGTGGCTGGGGGTGAGCAACTGCTGGCCGCTGGCCGGCTCGGCCAGCACCGCCACCGGGTCGGCGCCGAAGAGCGCGGCGAACTGGGCCTGGTCGCGGTAGGCAGCCGATCTCGTGTCCATGAGCAGGCTCACCGAGGCATCGGTCTGAAGACGTGTCGCGGCGAAGCCGAAACCGATCGTGATCAGCACCGCGACCAGCAGAAGCGGCAGCGGCCGCCACAATGCCTCGCGCAGGCTCGTGCCAGCCGGAGGTGCCTGCCCTCCGGTGGCCTGGTCTTCCGCGGGCTGGTCTTCCGCGGGCTGCCGCGTCGCCCGCTGCTGCGTGCCCCGCTGCTCGGAGTCGTCGAGGCCGGCTGGGTCTTCGGGGCCGGCTGGGTCTTCGGGGCCGGCTGGGTCTTCGGGGCCGGCGGGCGTTCCGGGGCGGTCCAGGTCGCCGGACAGCCCGGCCGGTCCCGGGTCGCTGCGCACCTCGGGCGCTGCCGCGTCGCCGGGCATCTCAGCCGCTCCCGAAGAGCAGGTTCATGAGCCCGCGGTCGGAGATGTTCGTGGTGGGCTTCCCCGCCGCCGGGGGGCCTGCCGCGCCGGGCGGCGAACCCGATACCGGCGGCCCGCCCTGGCCGGGGCCGCCCGAGCAGCCGAGGTTGAGGCCTGCCGTGCAGGAGCCCGTGACGCTCATGACACGCACGAAATGACCATTGGCATCCCTTCCGCCGAACGCCGACTCGGCCTCCACCACCGAGATCAGCAGCGCGGGAAGTGCTGGGTTGATGCCCTTCAGCAAGGTATTTCCCTCCGCGAACAGCGTGCGCAGCTGAGCCGCCACCTGCGGTGCCCTGCCGAGGGTATAGCGCAGATTGCCGGTGTTGCCACGAAGAATGACGTCGAGGTCGGAAAGCACGGCGGCGGTGTTGTCTATCCCGTGCCCGATCGAGCCGTCGACCGCAGCCAGGCCCGTCAGGACCTGGTCGGTGTCCTTGAGCTGAGCACCGAGCGGGGCACGCTGAAGGCTCTGGTTGATCCGCTGCGAACTGTCGATGATCCCGGAAAGTCCCTGGTCGTGCTGCCGCAGGGTGGCGGTGACCTGGGCCAGCGAGGTGCTGGCGTCGCCGAGCGCCCGCAGGGCCTGGTTCAGGTCCTGGCCCCGGCCCGCGGAGGCCATGCCGAGCTGCACGATCAGGGTTTGCAGGTTCTGGCGCTCCGTCGCCTGGAAGACGTTCAGCACCTGGTCGAGAGTGACCGCGACCTGCACCCGGGAGGCGGGGATCAGGCCGCCGGCCGGGAGCCTGCCTGCCGAACCGCCGTCAAGCTCGATGTACTGGGGGCCGAGCAGGCCGTGCGGCTGGATGGTGGCGCTGGCATTGGCATGCAGCAGCCGGGCGTCGGCGCCGTCGATCCGGACGTCGAGCATGGGCAGGCCATGCTCGATGGTCAGGCTGTCGAGCTGGCCCACCTGCTTGCCCGCGAGGTCCACGGTGGTACCCGGCTGCAGCTGGCTGAACGCCGGGGTCGCGATCCGGAACGAGAACGCCGACTGCCACGGCAGCCGGGGCGGGTGGAAGACCAGGATCATCGCGAGCGCCGCGACGGCGATCGCGGCCAGGCCGACTATGCGGTTGCGCACCATCAGCTCCCGCCTCCGAGCAGGTTGAGAAGGGGGCCGAGCAGGCTTGTGGGGCTCGGCGTGGGGCTCGGTGCGGGCTTGCTGGCGGGGCGCGGCTTCGGGCACCCGGGAGGGACCGGTGTAGGGGGCACCGGCAGCGACGGGCTCACCGACGGCAGCGGCACCGGCAGCGACGGGCTGACGGACGGCACGGGCACCGGCAGGGTCGGGACCGGCGACGGGCAGCGGGCGGGCCGGTGCTGGGGGTGCCCGGGGCCCGCGGCGGGGGGTGCCCCGCCGCCGATGGGGATGGCCGGCCCCGCCACCTGAGCGACGCAGCCGCTCTTGGGGTTGGCGGGCTTCGAGCTGATGGTGTCGTAGCAGGTGTTGATGACGATGAACTGGCGGAGGTAGTGGCCGCCCGCATCCTGCTGGGAGATGGCGCTGAGGACCTCGGGGATGAGGTAGGTGGCCTCGGCCTGCAGCGTGGGGGCGGCTTGGCCGAGGTACCCCGCCGAGGTGCTGAGCTGCGGGGTCAGCTGCACCAGGAACGGATCCAGCCGCTGGACGGTGGTGCGCAGGTTGGCCTGGTTGCCCCGGAGCGTCTGGCTGGTGTCCTGGCTGACGCTGGCCATGTGCACCAGCAGGCTGTCGAGATGGGCGTCACTGCGGGCAAGGGTTTCGGTGACCAGCGAGGTGTTCTGGACGAAACCGCCAAGTTGCTGGTGGCTTTGGGCCAGGCGCGCGGAGACCGTGTCCAGGTCGGTGATGATGCTGGCCAGTTGGGGGTCGCGCAGCCGCAGCATGTCCAGCGTGGGCGGGGACTCTTCGCTCAGCCCGGCCAGGTGATCGACAAGCGTGGCGATGACCGCCTGCTCACCGGTGATGCCGCCACCGAGCTGCTGGACCAGGACCTGGAGCTGTTGCCTGGTCTTGGCGTCCAGGCTGGACAGAAACTGGTCGAAGTCGACGGGAGTCACCGTCTGCTCGCTGGGGATGACCGCGCCGCTGGCCAAGGGCGGTGTGCCGGAGGCGGGCGTGAGCTCGACGTACTTCTGTGCCAGCAGGGTCGAGTAACGGATCGCGGCGACGGTTCCCCGGTGCAGGGGGCCGTAGCGCTGGCCGATACGCATCGTGACCAGCGCCTGGTCATGCTGGATGCGGATCCCGGTGACCTGGCCCACCTGGGCGCCGGCGATCAGCACGTTGGCACCCGGCGATACCCCGTTGGCATCCTGGAACGCCGCGGACAGCACGTAGTCGTGGCTGGGGGGCCAGCCGAGGCTCAGGTTGAACGGCAGCCCGGCGCTCAGGTTGATGCCCACGGCGGCAGCGACCACCGTGAGCACCAGGCTGAGCAGTACCGTGGCGGCGATGTGCGGGTTTCCCTTTGTCAACGGCATCAGCCCCCGCCTCCCGAGCAAACGGCCGACGGTTTGAACGTGCCGGTCTCCGCGCCGACCAGCTGAGGGTTGACGCGAAGCATGTATCCGGCCCCATCGGTGGAGCCCGCCGCCTGCCGGTAGTTGCCGGCGCTGGCCAGGTAGTTCAGCGTCGTGAGCAGGTTCTGCATGCAGGGGTTGACGATGCGGGCCGAGGTGGTGGCGCTGGACTCCAGCGCCTGCAGCGCCTGCAGGAACTGCGGCATCTGCTGCAGCAACTGCCGCACATCGCGCTGGCGCCCCGACAGCGCGGCGTTGGCCAGGCCGAACGAGCTGTTGGCGGACTGGAGCTCGGCCTGCAGGCTGGCCTGGTGCTGGGCCAGCGTGCCGAGGATGGCGGCGCCGTTGCTGATTTCGCCCGCCAGCCCGCGATGCTCGGCGGCCATCATGGCGGCTACCCGGCTGAACTCCGCATCCAGGTCGTTCAGCTGCTGCGTCTGCTGGTCGAGGGAACCGGTCGTGGCGGCCAGGTCGGAGGAGATCTGCGGCAGCTTCGCCAGCACCCGGTTCAGGTCCGCGCCCCGGCCGTGCAGTGCCACCGCGCCTTGCAGGATCATCGTCTTCAGTTCCTGCCGCGTGGTGGCGTCCAGCACGTTGGTCACCTGGTCAAGCGTGACCGGGACCTGGGTGTCGGGCAGGGGGATGCTGCCGCCGGCCGGAATGGCCGGCCCCGACTGGACCGGGTCGAGCTCGAGGAAGATATCCCCCACGGCGCCGTTCGGCCTGATGATGGCCCGCGTTCCCTGCCTCAGCGGCGCGTAACGGCCGCTGATCTCGATGGTGACGATCGCCCCGGCCGGTTCGTTGTCGGGCGCGAGCTGGACCGAGGTCACCCGGCCGGCCGGCACGCCGTCCATGTCCACGCTGTTGCCCGGCACCAGCCGGTCCGCGGACAGCAGGTAGACGCGCACGGTGTAGGGCGAGCCGCCGCTGGCCAGCACGAGCAGCCCGCTGATCAGGGCGATGCACAGCAGGATCGCGGCGGGCAGGACCTTGAGCCTTTTCGTCGTCATCACGGCAGCCCCAGCAGCATCTGCGCGACCGGCGGGATGGGGGTGCCGGAGGCGTCCCTGGACGGGATCTGCGGGATCTGCGGGCCCGCGGGTAGCTGGCCCAGCCCTGCCAGCGGGTTCCCGTTTGAGACGGGCAGCTTCACCCCGTTGCCGAGGTCCGCGATCGGGGTGATGCGCAGGGCGTTGCTCCCGGCGTCCCGCTGCGAGAAGGCGGAGATCCATTCCCGGCCGACGGTCTCCGAGCCCTTGCTCGCCACGCTGTTCTGGTTGTTCGGGTAGTTGATCTGGGCCAGCAGGAGCTCTGGCAGCAGCCGGTCGATGACCGGGTTGAGCTGGGACAGGAGCGTCAGGCCCGCGCTGAGGGTGGGTGGTGACCTTTCCAGCGAGACCCGGTCGGCCGGGGTCAGGCCCCGCAGGATCTGCTGCATCGAGCCAAGCAGCTGATCCGCCTGGCTGACGGTTCCCGCGAGCGCCTGGTCGCGGCCGGCGATGGCGCCCATGGCCTTGTCGCCGCTGTCCACGAGCTGGCCGAGCGGCTGCTGCTCCTGGGCCAGCGTTCGCATGATCACCGCCAGGTTGACCAGGATCTGGTCCAGGTCATGCTGCCTCGCGTTGCTCACCTGCACGATCGGCTGCAGATTCCCCAGCACCTGGCCCAGCTGGGGGATCGTGGCATGGATGTCGGAACTGCGGCCGGCGACCGCCGCCCCGAGCTCCTGCAGGGACTGGCTCTGCGCCGCCCGGGTGGCGGGATCCATGGTGTTGAGGATCTGGTCGAGCTGGACCGACTGCCCGGTGCGGGCCAGCGGTATCACAAAACTGCTGGTAACCATGGGTGCGGTCGAGTTCGGTATGCGGACCAGGTTCACATACGTGTCCCCAATCGGTGTCTTGGGCTGGACGTAGGCCGTCACGTCCTGGTGCAGCCGCACCCCCGGGTCGATGCGCATGGTGACGAGGGCGCCCTGGCCGTCCGTCCCGATACCGAGGACCTTGCCCACGTGCACCCCGGACTCGTAGACGTCGGACTGGGGCACGAGCCCCTCGGCGTGCGCGAACCTGGCCTTCAGAATCCAGCCCTGCTGCAAGAACGGCACCGGCATGCCCATCCCCCTGGCCAGGTACCCCAGCCCGCCGATGCAGATCCCGGCGAAGGCGAGCAGAATGATCAGGTCGGTCACAGCCCGTTTCCGCACTCTCATGGTGTGCCCTTCCTGTTGCCGCGCGACGGGATGAGCAGCTGGCCCACCGCGCCGCTGCCGCTCACCGGGTAGACCCGCCAGTAGTGATTGCCCCGGCTGTCGGTGGCGCTGAAGACGGAGGACAGCTCGTAGAAGAGTTCGTCGATGGGCTTCACTTGCTGCGAGACCTGGCCGAAGATGACGTCGGCGTTGGCCGTGTACGTGCCGGCGCTGTTGACCAGCTGGGGCAGTTCGGCGATGGCGGCATTGAGGGACGGGGAGCTGCGCGCCAGAGCCTGGTCGAGCACGGCCATCACCTGGTTCTCGTTGACCACGAGGCCCTGCAGCTGCTGCTCGTGCTGGGCAAGGGCGCGCATCACGCCGTCCCAGTTCGCGACCAGCTCCCTGAGCTGCTCGTGCCAGGCGGCCAGCGTCGCCAGCACCTTGCTCAGCGTGGTGATGAGCGAGCCCAGGTTGACCTGCTGATGGGCAAGGGCGTGGGCGATGCCGTCCAGCGCCACCGAGGTCACTTTCAAGCTGCTGGCGGCGGAGTTCAACTGCTGTCCCCGCCCCGAGACCGACTCTCCGAGGTTGTCGATGACCGACGCCAGCTGGTCTCTGGTGCCGGGGTTGAGGACGTTCAGCACCTGCGCCAGTTCGACCGGCGTCAGGGTGCGGCTTTGCGGGATCGTGCCGCCCTGCGGCATCGGCCCGCTGGTAGAGGTGCCGCGGAAGAGCTCGACGTAGGACTCGTCGAGCACGTTCTTGATCTTGACCATGGCCCGGGAATCCCGGTAGATCGGGGCGTAGCGCTGCATCATCTGGAGCTGGACCCGGGCCCCGCCCTGGATGGGCTGGACCGAGGACACCCGGCCGACGGCCACACCGGAAACGGTCACGTCGTCGCCGGGCACCAGGTTGCTGGCGCTGCTGAAGTCGGCGGCCACCTGGTAGGACGACTGGAACGCGAAATTGCCGCCCATGTGCGTGAACAGGTATCCGAGCACGGCCAGGCTGGCGGCCGCGTACGCCAGCAGGATGGGCAGGTTCCAGCGGCTTCTCATGGGCTGCCCCCGAGCAGGAACCCGAGGATGCCCGGGCCGCCGCTGCCGCCGGTCCCCGGCGGCGGGGTCCCCGCGGGAACCGGCGGCTGCCCGCCGCCGCCCGCGGGCAAGCCGCTCAGCGGGCCGCTGAGCTGGGGGCACGGGCTGACGCTGCCGCAGCCCAGGAGCAGGGAGATGCGGGTCGCGTAACCGTTGGCGTCGCGGCCGCCGAAGACCGAGGGGCCGTACTGGATGCCCCCGATGAGCTGGTTCAGCCGGGGCAGCATGACGCCGGAGGTGGTGCCCAGCGGGCCGAGCAGCCCGGTGGTGGCCGCCACGGTGCCCGGGAGGGTGGCGGCGATCCCGTTCAGCGCCGGGGCCGTTCCCTGCAGGCCCTGGCTCAGGTTGCCGAGGGCGTAGTCGGCGGACACCACCGCCCGCTGAAGCTGCGCCCGCTGGCGCTGGAGGTTGCCCATCAGATCCCTGGTGCTCTGGATCAGCAGCCCGAGGCTGGCGCGGCGGTCGCTGCGGGCCAGCTCGGTGGTCACCGTGTTGAGGCTTGCGATCACGGCCTGAAGCTCGGAGTTCCTGGCGTTCAGGGTGGAGGAGATCTGGGCGAGGTCGGCGACGTCACGCTGTCCCGACGGGATGGACTGGTTGAGCTGGTCCCCCCGCCCGGCCAGCCCACCTCCGAGCTCGTCGATGAGGGTCTGGAGCTTCGCCCTTGTCGGCTGGTCGAGGGTGTTGAAGACCTGCTGGAGATCGGTGGACCGGTTGACCTGGAGCCGGGGCAGGGTGGCGCCCGAGGGCAGCGCGGGCCCCGAGCGGCCGGGGTCGATGGCGACGTACATCTCACCGAGCAGGCTCTTGGGCCGTAGCTGGGCGGTGGCGTCCGTATGCACGGGCGCGAAGGCCTGGTTGATGACAGCCGTGATCACCGCGTCCCCGTCGGGGGCCAGGGACACACTGCGCACGGTCCCCGCGTTGGCGCCGGCGATCGTGACGTCGCTGCCCGGGAAGATCCCGCTCGCGTCCGCGGCCGGGATGCGCATGAGGTAGCTGGCGGGGGCCGATATCCGCTGGATGACGATGACGGCGAGGACTATGGCCGCGAAGGCCGCCACCAGGCCCAGCCTGCGCAGCGCCGGCGGCACGAGCGGCCTGCCGGGCCTGGGGGGCCCGGTGGGCCTGCCGCGGCCCATCAGCGCGTCCAGCGGGCCCGCGGGGCCGTTCCCGCCGGGAGCTGCCGGTGGGACCTGCTGCGGGGCCAGTTTCCCCGTTCCGCTGCTCATCAGTCCATCGTGAGCGGGCCCCGTACCGCCCCCTCCAGGAACTGCCGGGTGAACCCGTTGCCCGAGTGGCGGAGCAGTTCCTTGTCCCCCTGCTCGACCACGCGGCCCTTGTGCAACAGGATGACGTAGTCGGCGATCTCGAACACCGCCTTGATGTCATGGCTGATGATCACCGCGCTGCAGTTGTGCCGTCGCTGCACTTCCTTGATCAGCTGGCAGAGCAGGGCGGTCCGGACCGGGTCCAGGCCCGAGTCCGGCTCGTCGCACAGCAGGATCTTGGGCTCGAGGACCAGGGCGCGGGCGAACCCCGCGCGCTTGCGCATGCCGCCGGACAGCTCGTTCGGCATCCGCTCCTCGGCGCCGGCCAGCCCGACTTCGTCGAGCCGCGCCATCACGATCTCGCGGATCTGGCGCTCGGACTTGCGGGTGTGCTGGCGGAGCGGGAACGCGACGTTGTCGTACAGGTTCATCGAGCTGAACAGCGCGCCGTCCTGGAACAGCATGCCGACCTGCCGGCGCAGGGCCAGCAGCGCCTTCTCGTTCAGCTTGGGCACGCTGAAGCCGTTGACGATCACGTCGCCGGCGTCGGGCAGCAGCAGGCCGACGACGTGGCTGAGCAGCACCGATTTGCCCGTGCCCGAGGGACCCATGATCACTGTCACCTGGCCCCGCGGGATGTCGCAGGTCACCCCGTCCAGCACCTTGTGGCTGCCGAAGGCCTTCTCCAGGCCACGGCAGCTCACCACTGCCTCCTCGGGCTGCGCGGGGTGGCTGGGTGGATGGTCGCGCAGGAACAGTGCCATCTCCTCTTCCCTGCCCGCTACGTTTATGCGTGTTACTTCCCCGCGTGTTGCGTTTATGCGGGTTACTTGCCTGCGGTATGCCAGATGAATCGCCTGCCTGCCGGATCTAGGTGGGGATCGGGAAGTTCGGGTTGTGGCCCCAGAACATCTCGGTCATGGCCGCGTTGAAGACCACGACCAGGACCAGGCTGATAGCCATGGTCCTTGCCACGGCACGGCCGATGCCGACCGCCCCGCCGTGTGCGTGATAGCCCTGGTGGACGGCGACAATGACGACGACGATCGCGAAGACCACTGCCTTCAGGATGGAGAAGCCCAGGTCCTGTGGGTTGGTGAAGCGCCAGAAGTAGTCGAAGTACACCCCCGCGGAGACCTGCCCGCCGAACTGGAAGCGCTGGACGATCCAGCTCGCCAGGTAGCTGGTGCTCAGCGCGAAGACGTAGGTGAGCGGCAGCACGATCATGGAGGCGACGATCCGCGTGGAGACCAGGTAGACGACCGATGGGATGCCCATGGTCTCCACCGCGTCGATCTCCTGGTTGATGCGCATGGTGCCCAGTTCGGCGACGATGCCGCAGCCCACCTTGGCCCCGATCGCGAAGCCGAAGAACAGGGGCGTGATCTCCCGGGTGTCGCACAGGGCGTTGAAGATGCCGACAAGTGACTGCGCCCCGCCGAGCTGGGCGAGCGAGTAGTAGCCCTCGACCGAGCATTCAGACCCGCTGATATAGGTGATGACCAGGGCCACCGGCGTCGAGCCGATGGCGAGGAAGGCGGCGTACCACCAGATCTCACGCACGTACCTGAACGAGCGCGGGATCCCCGCGATGGCCCGGCCCGCGAAGGTGAGGATCTCCCCGAAGGCGTCCACGGGCCCGAGCACCCGGCTCAGGCCACGCCACGCGTTTTCCGTGGCGGGGGCTTCGGTGGAGCGGTTCTCGGTCGCCATCGTGTCACCGCAGCGTCAGTTGGGTGTGGAAGAGGGCCAGCACGGTCGGCGTGAAGATGTACTCGAAGACCGAGATGCTCACGAAGCACCACACGACGGCCGAGTGCACCGCCTTTGCCACCCCTTCGGCGCCGCCGCTGGCGGTGACTCCCTTGAAGATGCATATGGCGGCCACGATGGCGCCGAACAGGATGCACTTCACCTCTCCGCTCACCACGTCCACAACGGTGCCCTGGGTCCAGAAGCTGGCCATGTACCCGCCGGTGTTGACCCCGAGCAGGATGTGGCCCGCCAGGAAGCCCGAGACCATCATGAAGACGATCATTGGCAGGTTGTAGAGGGCGGTCATGAGCATCAGGGCCAGTGCCCTGGGCACGACGATGAACAGGACGTTGGACATGCCCATCACGCTCAGCGCGTCCAGCTCCGAACGCACCTGGCGGGCGCCCAGGTCGGCGACGATCGCGGTGCCGCTCACTCCGGCGATCATGAGGCCGGTGGCGACCGGGCTGAGCTCCCGGATGTTGGACATGACCTCGAAGCCGCCCAGCCGGTACAGGCTGGAGAAGGCCTTGAAGAACTGGCCCGCCTCGATGGAGACGAAGAACCCCAGGCCGCTGCCGGTCAGCAGGATGGGGACGAAGTTGCCGACCAGGATGGTCCGGCACTGCCCGACGAACTCCTGCCAGTAGAACGGCCGTCGTAATGACCCGGCCAGGGCAGCGCGGAACAGCAGGGTCAGCTCCCCCAGGCCGGCGAACGAGCGCCGCAGTCGCATGATCAGGGGAGGATACCTACTCGGCACCTGTGACATTCAGGCCACTCCTGTATCACATGCCTATTCGGCCGGTTCAGGCAGTACAAGCCACCTTTGCGCTGAGGCCGGGGTCCTGTCCTGCGAAGCGGCCCAACGCGCGATCACCGTGCGGCGATGCAACTCGGGCATATACCCGGCAGGGCCGCCATAAACGCGCCGCAGGCGCATGACCGCCTGCCTGCCGCCGGGCGTAGCGGCAGGTCACCGGGCTGGGCAGGCAGGACGCCCTCCACAGCTTTGCTGTTTGACGAAGCATGTTACGCCAAGGTAACTTCGCCTGCAAGGGTGATCGGCACGGCCGTCACAATGGCACATGCCAGTTGCCCTGCGCCGACGGCGGCCAATAATCCCCGCCACTCCCGGCGCCAAATGGGGCACTGCGCCATGCCCGCCCTCCGTGGCGCAGTTGGGGGCCGGGCCGGCCGCCGGCCCGGGCCCGGGGGTATCGGGGTCTGGGGGAACCTCGGCTTAGGACCCGTCGTGGGATAACCCGTTGGTTTCCTGATGGACTGCCAGGCATGTGACCTGTGCGGGCTGGCCACCACCAAGATCAACCTGCGGGTTGATGCTCGACGCCTGCTTAGCGGCTGCCGGGATCGTCGTGGCGTTTGCTGCCGCCGCGTGGCCGGCGTGGCAACCAGGCGGGCACTTCTCGCCGGTAGGCCTCGTATTGGGCGCCGTATCGGCGGGCCAGGATGGGTTCTTCGTGCCAGCGGGCGAACGCCGCCATGGCGGCGCCGGCCGCGGCGGCGTAGCTCAGCAGCACCGGCCGGCTGAGCAGCAGGGCCTGGCCGGCGATCACGGCGAGGACGGCGACGTACATGGGATTGCGGACATAGCGGTACAGGCCGCCGATGACCAGCCGCTGGGTGGGTGCGGCGGGCGCTGGGGTGCCGGTGCCCTCGACGGCGAACCGGACGAAGGCGTGCAGGAGCACCAGCGCCCCGGTGGCGAGCAGGACGGCCCCGCCGCCCCGCAGCGCCACGGGATAGGGGGTGCCCTGATGCCAGCCGGTGAGCCACCATGGCGCCAGCCCGGCGACGGTCCCTGGTGCGATCACGAGGAAGACGGCGCTTCCAGCGGCTGCCTGCGTTGTTCGCATCGTGTCACCTCGGTGCCGGGTCGGGAGCTGGGCTGGCGGCCGGCTGCGGAGTCCGCAGGCCGGCCAGCATCGCGAGCAGCGCCCGCTCGGCGTCGGCGCGCGCCGCGGCCGGGTCCGGTGCCCGGGCGATGAGCAGGGCGGCCTCGATGAGGGCGCTGAGGATGAGGTGGGCCACGACGGTGACGGGCTGGGCGACGACGACGCCCTCGGCCATGGCCTGGTCCAGCCCCGCGGTGATGAGCCCGAGGCCGTGGGCGGCCTCGATGGCGCGCCATTGCGCCCAGCCGAGCACCGCGGGGGCGTCGGTGAGCGCGATCTGGATCACCGCCGGGTCCTGGCAGGCATCCAGGAACGCGGAAAGGCCGCGGGTGGCGGCGTCCCATGAGTCGCCCGCGCCGGCGATGGCGGTGGCCACCTGGCTGGTGGTTTCGGTTTCGAGCTGTTCGAACACCGCGCGCAGCAGCTCCGGTTTGCCGCCGAAATGGTGCTGCAGCGCCCCCCGGGTCAGGCCCGCCGCGGCCACGATGTCCTCGGCCGGCACGGCCGCGTACCCGCGTTCGGTGAACAGCTCGCGCGCGGCGGCGAGCAGTGCCGTGCGGGTCGCGGCGGACCGGTCTTGCTGGCGCCGCCTGGGGCTGCTCATCGCGCCGCCGCGGCCGAGCCCGCGAACTGCGCGATGAGCCCGGCGAGCGCGGCGGGCTGGTCTTCTGGGATGAAGGTGGCGGAGCCGGGCACCGTGACCAGCCGGGCATCGGGCAGCAGGCCGGCCAGGCGGCGGGCCAGCGACAGCGGGAACAGCCGGTCCTGCTGCGCCCAGGCGAGCAGCACCGGCCGGCCGAACGAGCCGAACGACCCGGCCGCGGCGAGCGTGTGCCGCCGGCCGACGCCGCGCAGGACGCGGCCCAGGTCGCGGCGGATCCCGCGGTCGCGGCGGGCGGGCAGCAGGTAGGAGTCCATCACCTGCGGCGGGATGGGCCGCGCCGACAGCCGTCCGAAGGTCATCGGCAGGCGGTGCAGCAGGCGGGGCCGCAGAGCCTGGGCGAGCAGCCACGTCCCGCCCGGCAGCCGGGCCGCCGCGGGCAGCGGGGCGAACATCGGCGGGAAGAAGCAGTCCAGGGCGTCGCCGGAGGTCAGCACCACCTGGCCGATCCGCTCCGGATGCATCGCCATCAGCAGCTGCACCAGCGCCGTGCCGGTGTCGTTGCCGACGACGGTGACCTCGTGCAGGTCGAGCGCGCCGAGGAAATCGGCGATGAGGCCGGCCAGCCCGGGCGGGCTCAGGTCGGCGTGCCGGCGCATCGGGCGGCCGTGCGAGCCGAGCGGCCAGTCCGGGGCCAGGCAGCGGTAGCCGGCGCCGGCCACCAGCGGCACCACGCCGCGCCACAGGTCGGCGTTGACCAGCAGGCCATGGACGAACACGACCGCCGGCCCGTCCCCGCGTTCCCGGTACGCAATGGCGCCTTGCGGCAACTCCAGCCACCGCGCCACGCCCAGTGAGTCACTCTGCGCCATCGCCCTGCCTCCTGCCCACGGGTGCCCGACTGCGACCCCAAACATATATTCATTCAGAATGTATGTCAACCGTGGGGACTGCATGCCCCGGGCGACTGCCTGGACTTGGTGCGCGTCGAGCATCAACCCGCAGGTTGATCTCGGTGGTGGTAGCCAGCCTGCGCGGGTCACACGCGTGGCAGTACATCAGGAAGCAGCGGAACACGGGTTATTCCACGGCGGGTGCTTAGGACCCGCAGATCATCAACACGCGGATTTGATCTTGCAGTGACTGCCCAGCGGAGACCGTGAATGTGCCATCGCGGGTCATATATGACCCGCGATGGCACATTCACGGTCCTCGGGGACGGGACTGTGCCCAGGGGGCAGAGGCTGGTGGGGCCAATGTGGTGCGCAGCGGGCAGAGTCGCGGGACGAGCGGGCGCCGGTCGCGCCTGCATCACAGCAACGAGGTCCGGAGCTGAAAGCAGCGAGCTATTTCGCGACGCGCCCTTACCCCGCCCGCCTGGCGTCAGGATGAGCGGCGGTGCCGGGCGGCGGCGGCGGCGAAGGCCTGGCCGATCTGCCGGCTCCGGTCGACCGGCCCGCCGGCGGGCGGCGGTGCGCCGGTTACCTCCGGTTCACCGACCTCGGCCAGATGCCGGTAGACCTGGTCGGCGAGCGCGGTGAACGGCCGGTAGTAGGCGGCCACTCCTGGCGGCTCAGCCGCCGGTGCGGCCGCCTCGGCGGCGGCCGGTGCGCTGGCGGCAGGTGGTGCGCCGCCTGCGGCCGCGCCGCTTGCGGCGGCGGGTGGGGCGCTGACGGCGGCGGTGAGCCGGGTGGCGTGCGCGGACAGATCAGGCAGGTCGGTGCGGGCCTCGGGCAGCGTGCGCAGGCCGTGGAACGGCGCCGACCACCTGTCCCGCCCGGTCAGCGGCCCGGCGCCGGGGGCGAACAGGGACCGCAGCGTTGCCGGGATGCTGGCGTGGTCGTGAACCTGTGCGTCCACGGTGCCCGCTGGCACCCGCGGTGAGATGACAACCGCGGGGACGCGGGGGCCGAGCATGGTGAAATCAAACGCCGCGGCCTTGCGGTGCAGCAGCGCGCGCTGCACCATCCCCACCCCGCTGGCCCGCCCGCCCGGGCTGGGCACGCCGGTCGGCGGCGGGACATGGTCGTAAAGGCCGCCATGCTCGTCGTAGGTGACGACGAGCAGGGTCTGGTCGAACACGGCCGGGTTGGCCCGCAGCGCCTCGTAGATGGTTGCGATCAGCTGTTCGGCCCGGGTGAAGTCGGACTCGCCGGAGCTGGTGAAGGCATCGTAGGCGGCGTCGCTGACGAGGTTGTTCTCCGGATGCTGGCTGTTGCTCACGTCCGGGGCGCCGATCAGCGGGGCGTGGTCGAGGGTGTGCAGTGGCGGGCGGTGGTTGGGCTCGATGAACGTGTAGGCGGTCAGCTCGCCCGCGGCGGCGTGTCCGGCGAACCGGTCCAGCGGAAACCACTTCGCGTGCCGATCAGCGGTGTCCCACAGCGCCGGGAACGCCCACGTCTGAGGGGTGTCGTCGTAGTAGATCCGCCAGTCAGCGCCGTGTTCCTCGAGCAGCTCGAAGATCGTCCGGTTGGTGTACGGGCGGGTCTCGATCGTGGTGTCCCCGTCCGAGGTCGCCGCATGCGCGAAATTCCGGTTCGGCCACGTCTCGCCCGGCACCGAGCAGAACCAGCGGGTACACACCGCGAACTCCTGCGCCAGCCTGGCCAGCACCGGCACCTGGCCGGGTGGCTGGCACGCCATCACCAGCGGGCCACGGCCGGCAATGCCTGGCGGGGCGCCGGCGAGCCAGCCCCGCACCCGGTTCGCCACCGGCCCCAGCAGCCCGCCGAAGGCCGGCGGGTCCAGGCCCCGCACCTTGCGCTCGTAGCTTTGCGCGAAACCCTGGTTGGTGGGCCGTCCGGCGGTGAGAGCGAGTTGTTCCAGCACCGCGTCATGCGAGTGGTCCGGGCCGGCCGGCAGCACCACCTTCGCGCTCGGCGCCGCCGCCACCGGGGGTCCGCCGCCCCACCCGGGGTTGGTGAACTCACCAGGACCGAGGAGCCCGTCGAACGCGGGATCGGGATGGCGCACATAACCGAGCAGATGATCGAACGACCGGTTCTCCAGCATCAGCACCACGACATGCGCGACGTCGACCATATAGCCTCACCCCGATCCGGAGCCTTACCCCGATCCGAACCTTAACGCGGCTGCCGCGCCGCGCAGCCGTTATGGCTGTGCTGGCCCTGCCGCCCACGGACGGACGGCCCCCCGGAGCCCGTCAGGCCGCGGCCGGTCCGCATTTACAGGATCGCGTCACGCCGCGCGGCCGTTAAGGAGAAGTCCGGGTCGCCCGCTCAGCACAGCTTAGCCCTCTGGGCTGGCCTGCTGGCTGGTGGCTCCGGGCTGGCGTGCCGCTTCTGACCGCAGTTCGTCTCGGCGCCGCTGCTCCGCGGAGCGATCCGGGTGCACGGAGAGCTGGCCGATACTTCCGCCGGTCTTCCGGCGGGGTACGTCGGGGGGAGGCAGGCGGGTGGCGGCGATCGCGATGGACTCGTCCAGTTCAGCTTGCCAGAGCCAGCCTTCGGCGTCCTTGAGCGCGATGCCGAGCAACGCGCCGGTTCCCCGCAGCGACACGCCGAGCACGCCCGCCACCCAGGCCAGGTTAACGATCAACCGGACCGTCGGGGGGATGTTGTGGAGGTAGGAGATGGCGACGATTACCCCGGCGCTCAGCAGCACGGCGAGCCCTATCAGCCACCAGAAAAGCCGTAAGGAGACGATCACGCGCGTGGCGACCTGCCGGGCGGCCGCCAGGTAGTCCGACATGCTCAGCATGTCCTTTCCGGCCTTCTCGCCGGTGAGCAGCTCCCGCCAGATGTGACCCTGAACCCGGATCGGCCCGCGTGCGGCCCGCCAGTCGGCCGCCTGGCGTTCCCCGGTCGCCCACGCTCGCCAGTCGTCGAGACTGCGGCTCACCACGTAGGCCGTATGATCCGGCAGCAGCGTCTTCAGGTCGAAGAGCCAATCCTTGATCGTGATCAGCCGGCCCATGTTGAACAGTTCCAGGAACTGCCGCCTCCTGTCCCGTTCGCTCGCGTCGGCCGGCACGATGGCCGTCTCCGCGACGGCCCGCCCCAGGCCGTACGCCTTGGCCAGCCGGAAGTCCGCGACGGTCAGTGCCTGAAGGAGCCGGCAGTGCATGGTGAACACGACGGCCAAGGTGGCCGAACGGTCCCGCTGGGGGTCCGCGAGGACGGTGAGCGCGGCCGACAGCGCGTCGTCGAGGGCCGGTGGCTTCGCGGGCAGGAGAGCGGTCGCGTTCGTCTCGATCTGCTCGCACAGCCACCTCGACTGGGTGGCACCGGGGAAATCCGAACGCCCCGGCAGCCGCTCGCGCCGCGGGGGATCGGTCACTGCCCCCTGGTGTACCGGCGAGTGGTAGAGCTCAGCCACCTGCCAGCCCAGGGCTACCGCGGTGCAGATACCGGGATCGCCCGAGGACGGAACCGCTAGCGCCGGCATCTGGTGGCCTCCTGCGTTCTCGTCGCGCCCCGTTCTGCACCACCGCCGAAGACCCAGAGGCCGGGGCTCTCCACGAGCCCGCAGTGCCCGCAGGCCCGGCCGTGGCCCGGCGGGCCCGGCCGGGTGTCATGCGTCCTTGGTGATCGAGGCGACCTCGTCCGGGCTCAGCACGATCGACGCGGCCGCGATGTTCACCTCGACGTGCTCGGGAGATCCGGAGCCCGGGATCGGCAGGATCTGCGGCGATCGGGCCAGCAGCCAGGCAAGCACCACCTGCCGCTCGCCGACGCCGTGCCGGCGTGCGGCCCCGCTGACCGCCCTGCCGCGTTCGGCGTCCTGGATCGGCGCCCACGGCAAGAACACGAGCGTCTCCTGCTCGCACAGGTCCACTATCGGCTCCGAAGACCGGTCGCTCACGTTGTAGCGATTCTGGATCGACACGATCGGCGTGATCCGTTCCGCGAGGCGGAACTGGTCCTCCGACACGTTGGAGACCCCGATATGACGGATCTTTCCCTCGTCCTTCAGCTCGGCGAGCGCGCCGATCGACTCGGCGTACGGGACCTGGGGGTCGGGCCGGTGGAACTGGTACAGTGGGATCTGGTCGAGCTTCAGCCGCCGCAGGCTGCCCTCGCAGGCCTCCCGCAGGTGCTCCGGGCGGCCGTCGGCCTGCCAGCGGTTCGGGCCGGGCCGCACCATGCCGCCCTTGGTCGCGATGACAAGGTCGCTGGGGTAGGGGTACAGGGTCTCGGCGATCAGGGTCTCGCTCACGTGCGGGCCGTAGGAGTCGGCGGTGTCGATGAAGTTGACGTCGAGCTCGACGGCACGCCGGAGCGCTGCCTTGGCCATCTCCCGGTCCGGTGGCTCGCCCCAGATGCCCGGGCCGGTGATCCGCATCGCGCCGAAACCCAACCGGTTGACGGTCAGATCTCCGCCCACGTCGATGGTGCCTGCCGCCGCCGCACTGGGCTGCCCGTTCATGGGATACCTCCTCGTCGTTTCCTCCAGCTTGCCAAGCAGCCTCCCGCGCCGCCGCGCCGGCCCCGCCCTCGGCCTGCCCGCGGGGCACCTGCCAGGTCCCGCCCGTGCGTTTCGCCCTGTCAGCGTGACCAGGGGGTGATGGGACGCTCGCGGCTCCGCCGCTGGCCGCTGGCTGTCACATCGACCGCCTGGCCTGCGGCGGTGTGGACGGCGAACGGCACGGACGGGTCGAGCACGGGACGGCTGGACAGCCCGGGCATGTGCACGCCAGCTTGCCCGGGGTCGCCGCCGGCGGCCGCGGTCGCCTCGCCCGGCGCCAGCTCGCCGCGGACGTCGCTCGCGGGGACGGCGTAGGACGGGACGATGCGGCGCGGCTCCCAGACCAGCGCGGCCCGGGTGCTGTCGATGATGGTGTCGCCGCCGAGGACGGCCCGGATGCGCTTTCCGATCGGTTCGTGGCGCAGCTCGGCGATTCCGCTCGCCAGCAAGCCACGCATCTGGGTGCTCATTGTGCTGGTCCTCCCCACCTGAATGCCCTGCGTACAGCATGGCCCATGAACGGATCTGCCCAGCAGCCCACCACCGGGCGGGACTCGCGCAGCCCGGCCGGCCGACGGGTATTTCAAGGCCAGGGCGAAACTCTCGCCGTGCTCGCCAGGCCGGGGTTTCAGCTAGTTCGATTATATGTTTGAATACCGTCGTGGCGCCGGAGAGACCCTCAGGCTGATCAGAATTCGCCGGGCCCGGACGGCGACCGCCTCGATCAGGGAGACGACATGCTCGCAGCCGTAGCAGCTGGTGCCGGTCACCCCGCGGTCGCCGTCCTGCTCGGGCTCGGGGCAGCGGGGCTCGCGGGCGTTGTGGTGGCCATGGCCTGGAGCGTGCACGTGCGCCAGATCCGGCTCGCCGAGCAACTGGCCCGCCGCCAGTTCATCGTGACCGGGGAAGCGGGTCCGGGCCGTGCGGCGAACGGGAGCGGCGGCGGCGAGGCCGTCCTCAAGGATGCGGGGACAACCGCCAACGGCGGGGCGGCACCGCCGGTGCTCATCGACGGACCGGAAACTGTGGTCACCGGCGAGCAGGCCCGCTATCGCGTGCATGCCGCGGGCAACCGCCAGGTGGTGTCGTGGGCGGTCGGCGGGGGCTCGGTGTCGCAGTCTCCAGACCCGGCCCATCCCGACGAGCTGCTCCTGGTTGCTGACCGGCCGGGCGACCTGACGGTCATCGTCCGGGTCCGCGAGGGCATGGCCGAACGCCGCGCGACCAAGCCCGTCGCCGCCGTCGCGGACGTGACGTCTCCCGCGCCGCCCTTCACGCTGCGGCTGTTCCTGCACGGGTGGGGGCTGGTCGCCGTCGCTGTGCTGATCGTCGGATTCGCCGGAGCTCTCGATGCCCTGGGCAGCCTGGCCTCCGCCGACTTCATCGCGCTGGTCGCTCCGCTGGCGGCGCTGCTCGGCGTGGTAGCCGTCGCGCGCGGCACGGGCGACGCATCCAGCCGCCCCGGCAGCGGCAAGGGCGCCGGGCCCAGACCCTAGATGCGGATGGTCCCATCCTCGCCGATTGCCCAGCCAGGATTGTGGGCCACCTCCCACACGTGGCCGTCGGGATCGGCGAACGCCCCCGACATACCGCCCCACTCCGCACGGGCCGCGGGCCGCACGATGGTGGCACCCGCCCGCTCAGCCTCGGACAGTACGGCGCCGACCTCCTCGGGTGAGCGGACGTTGTAGGCGAGCTCCATCCCGGCAGAGCCGAGACCTCCGAGCGCCGTCCACAGGCCGAAGACCATCCCCCCGGCCTGGAAGAAGCAGATCTCGTCGTCGGGCTGCTGCCCGCCACCCCAGCCGAGCGCCTCGTAGAACGAACGGGCCCGGGACAGATCGGCGACGCCGAGCGTCACCAGGCTGATGCGCTGCTCCATGCGACAAGCATCGCAGACCCCGCGACGAGGCCGCTCCGACCGGTGCGGGACACGTCCCTAGTTGCGGCTATCGTCCGGGTCAGGTAACGACCCGCTGCCGCGCAGGAAGGCGAGGACGGCGAGGACCCGGACGTTGACGTGGCGGCGCTCGCCGTCGCTCGACGTGGGCAGGCCCAGCTTTTCCGTGATGACGGTCAGGTGCTTCTCGACGGTGCTGATCTGGCAGCCCAGTCGCTGGGCGATTCCGAGGTTGGAGCGTCCTTCGGCGACCATGGCGAGGATGCGGCGTTCGTGCGGCGTGAGGGCGTCCAGCGGGTCGTGGCTGCGCCGGCGTTTCATCAGCCGGTCGATGATGTAGGAGTCGATGAGCACGTCGCCCGCGACAACCCGCTGCAGCGCGTCGACGAGCTCGGAAAGGTCGCCGACCCTTTCTTTGAGCAGGTAGCCGACGGCGCGGGAGTTGTCCTGCATGCTGAGCAGGCGCTCGGCGTAGGCAACCTCGGCGTAGGAGGACAGGACCAGCAGCGCCACATCCGGGTAGCGGGACCGGACCTGCTCGGCGATGACGAGCCCCTCGTCGGTAAAGGTGGGCGGCAGCCGGATGTCCAGCACGGCGACGTCGGGCGCACAAGCGTTGATCACTTCAAGTGCCTCGCCCGGATCACGGGCCCGGCCGAGCACGTCGATCTGGCGCGCCGTCAAGCCGTCGGTGAGGGCGTCGAGCAGCAGGCCCTGGTCCTCGACGATTACTACTCTCATGTGATCTCCAGGGGTAACCGGGCGGTCAGCAGGGTGCCGGCTTCGGGATCGGTGTCGACCGACAGGGTGCCGCCCACCACGGCGACCCTGTCCTGCAGTCCCGCCAGCCCCCGCCCGGACACCACCCGTGCGCCGCCTCGCCCGTTGTCGCGGACCTGGACGACGAGGTGCCCGTCGTGGGGTGCCGCCGTCACGGCGGCCGCGGTCGCCCGGGCGTGCTTGTACACGTTCGCGAGCGCCTCTGAAATGACGAAGTAGGCCGCGCTCTCCACCGGCGGCGGCCATCGGTCGCGGTCGACGCGGACCGACAGCGGTATCGGCGACAAGTCCGCCACACTCTCGACCGCGTGCGCCAGGCCGTGCTCGGACAGCGTCACCGGGTAGATGTTCTCGGTCAGCTCGCGCAGCGTCTTTATCGCCTGCTGGAGCCGGTCGTGCGCCCGCCCGACAGCGGTCCTGGCCCCATCGGCCGGCCCACCGTCAGCCGGCCCGAGTTCGTGGCGTGCCATGTCCAGCATCACCAACACGGCGAACAGTTGCTGCTGCGCACCGTCGTGTAGGTCACGCTGGATGCGCCGGCGTTCCTCGGCGGCGGCGGTGGCCAGGCGCAGCCGTGAGCTGTGGATCTGCTCGATGTGATGCTGCATGGTGGCGTACAGGTGAGCGTTTTCGATCGCCAGCCCGGCGGCGGCGCTGGCGGCTTCGGCGAGGCTGCGTTCGTCGTTGAGCGCCTCGTCGTGATCGATCAGTGCGAAGAGCCGCTCGTGCCGGTAGACCCTGGTAACCGCGCGTCCCGCCTGGGGCACCGGCTCCGCACTGGCGCGGCCGTGGACGTCGACGTAGCTTCCGTCTTCCAGATGGTAGATCAGCCGCAGGCTTGGGTCGCCGACGGTGTCGGCCAGGGCCTGCCGCAGCCGGGCGGGGTCGGCGGGGGCCCCGGCGCCGCCCGCGTCCAGCGCGATTGAGGCCAGCCCCCAGCGCGCCGACCTGGCGCGGTGACGCTGGATTCCGTACACGGCCGGCACCAGGAACAGCCCGGCGTACATGCCGGCGATCAGCAGCGGGATCTCCACGCGCCCGGCGCTCGCGATGCTGGCGATTCCGACCCCCGCGGCGAGGCCGCAGGCTACTACGATGGCAGCCCAGACTGGCTCACCCGGTCGCCGCCGCAACCGGGTGGAGGTGGCCCACCGGTGTACCAGGATTCCCACCACTGCCAGGGCCAGCCCGCTGAACAGCAGGCTGCCGGCCCTGGCGGCCACCGTGTTGGGTTCATGAATGCCGAACGCCCAGGGCGGCCGGGGATGGTCGACGGCGTACCTGACCACCTGGCTGCCCACGGCGGCCAGGTAGCACACAGCCACCATCGCGCCCTGGAACCGGTTGGCTATCTTGCCGCTGGGCCAGGTCAGTACCAGATGGGCAACGACTGCGGCGCACAGGTAGGCCAGGCAGAACCCGATCGCGAAGATCACTGGCTGTCTGCTGCCCCGGAGGAAATGCAGATAGTAGGTTCCGGCGGTGGCGACCATCAGCTGCCCGAGGCGTGGGCTGGATGCGCGCGTCCACACGATCGCGCCGGGTACGGCGACCCCCAGCCCCCACAGCCGAAGCGGCCAGTCGATCCACCACTGGTGAGCCGAGGTATGCCATGAGACACCGGTCGCGACGGCGGCGAAGAGCACGGTGATGGCGACAGCGGCCGTCACCGCCGGCCGCCGGCTGGCGCCGCCAGGGCCCACCGCAACTCCCCTCCGCGCCATTGTCATCTGACCATCCCGGTTCGGCGGCGACAGCGCCATCCAGGTTTCCTGCCCGGCTTCAATCGATCATCGTGCGGGCCATGGCTACGCCCAGCCAGGTTTCCAACCCCTGTAGCCCGCGTTCCCTGCCGCTCGCCGGTGTGGTTTCCGGCACGACAGCGGCCATTCGCGTGAGGACCGTATTACTCAGCATGAGAAGTCCAGCATGACCCCACATTGCCGGGAGGTGTCGGCCATGGGTACCCAACCCGCAGCACCGGTCCAGCCGTGGGCCACCGGAGCCGGACGCGACGGACGTGGCGGTGAGGTGAGCGCGCTGCCGCTGCCCGTGCACCGGGCGGTCCTCTTTGTGGATGTCGAGGGATTCGGGGATCGGCGCCGCACCCACCCACATCAGGTCGCGGTGCGCCGTGGCGTGTACGGCGCGCTCACCCGTGCGTTCGCGCGGGCGGGGGTGCGCCTGGAGGATTGCTATCACGAGGATCGTGGCGACGGGGTACTCGTCCTGGTGCCTTCCGAGGTTCCGAAGAACCTGCTCGTGACCGACGTGCCACCGGAGCTCGCCGCGGCACTGGCCGAGCACAACGAGGCGCACGAGATACCGGCCCGGATCCGGCTGCGGCTCGCCGTTCACGCCGGTGAGATCCAGCATGACGACCACGGGGTGGCCGGGACTGCGATCACTGTCGCGTGCCGGCTGCTGGAGGCCGAGCCGGTCAAGCGCGCCCTCGCCGGCTCCGGCGGTGTGCTCGCGCTGATCGCGTCCGATTGGTTCTTCGCCGAAGTCATCAGGCACACCAGCGCCCGCGATGATTACCGGCGGGTGCGGGTATCGGTCAAGGGGACCCGAGATGCCGCATGGATCTGCCTGCCCGATGATTCCCGCCCGCCCGGCGGGCGAGCCCAGCCGCGGCCGGCACCGTGGGCCGCCTTCGCGGCCGCCTCGGTGGCTGCCTACGCGGGACGGCGTCCAGATGCCATCGCGGGTGTGCTGCGTGGCCTGGTGACCGCACCCCACATGGCGCGGGTGGTGACGCGGGCTCACCGCGGCGTGACCAGCGTTCCGCCCCCATCCCGGTCCGGGGGCAGGCTGCGCGCCGCGCCGCCGTTCCGGCCAGGAGCAATGTTGCCGTCCGCGCAGCACGCGGAGCTCCTGGAGCGGGACCGCGAGTTACACAAGCTCGACGCGCTGGTCAGGACCGCCGGTCAGGGGGCGGGCCGGTTGGCTGTGGTGGCGGGCCCGGCCGGCATCGGCAAGACTCACCTGCTGGCCGCGGCCAGAACTGGGGCCGGGCGCGCCGGCATGCGCGTGCTGAGCGCGCGAGGTTCAGAACTCGAGCGGGAGTTCGCATACGGCATGGCGCGTCAGCTGTTCGAGCCGGTCTTGGCGCAGGCCAGCCCCGGCGAGCGGGCCGAACTGCTCGCGGGCGGGGCCAGGCAGGCAGCGCCGTTGTTCGGCAGCATCGGCGTTTCCACGGCGGCGCCCGGACCGGATTCCTCGATCACCACGCTGCATGGGCTGTTCTGGCTGACAGCCAAACTGAGCCGGCAGGCACCGTTGATGCTGGCCGTCGACGACCTGCACTGGTCCGATCGTCCCTCGCTGCGCTTCTTGGCCCATCTGCTGCCCCGGCTGCAAGGGCTGCCCCTGCTGGTGCTCGCGGGATTGCGGCCTACCGAGCGTGACGCGGACCGTGACCTGCTGGCTCAGCTCACCACCGATCCCCTGGTCGAAACGGTGCGGCTGGCGCCGCTGAGCCAGCCCGCTTCCGCCCGGCTGGTGCGCGCGGTGCTGGCCAGAGAAGCCGACGACGCGTTCTGCGCCGCCTGTCACACCGCAAGCGGTGGCAACCCGCTGCTGCTGCGCGAGCTGGCCGACATGGCCGCTTTCGAGAACCTGGAGCCGACAGCAGCGGGAGCGGCTCACCTGGTGGCGCTTGGTCCCCGGGTGGTGGGGCAGCGGGTGGCGCTGCGGCTGGAGCGGCTGGGACCAGCGGCCGTGGCGCTGTGCCGCGCGGTGGCCATCTTCGGCGACGGCGCCAACGTCGCGCACGCGGCGGCCCTCGCCGGCCTGGACCCCGCGGACGCCGTTCAGCTGGCCCGCAGGTTGTCGGACATGGAGATCTTGCGCTGGCGTGCGCTGGCCGCAAGCGGGGCGCCGTGGGCAGCTGCGACGGCCGGGGCCGCTCCCGCGCTGACGGTCGGGTTCGTCCACCCCCCGGTGCTGGCCGCCGTGTATGACGGGCTACAGGAAAGCGAACGGCTGGCTCTGCACGCCCACGCCGCCCGGTTGCTGGCGCAAGCGGGCGCGTCAGCCGAGCAGATAGCTGCCCATCTGCTGCTCGTGCCCCCGGGCAGCGACGGCGTCCCGGTCGGGGCTTTGCGGCGGGCGGCCCATGAGGCGGTCACGCGCGGGTCACCCGAGGGCGCCCTGGCCTACCTCGAACGCTGCCTCGCGGAGCCGCTGCCTGACGCGCAGCGGGCCGAGGTGCTTCTTCAGCTTGGCCACGCCGCCCGCGTCGTCGACATGACCAAGACGATCGAGTACCTCAGCGCCGCCCTTGCGCTGATCCGCGAGCCGGAACGGCGGGCGGTGACAGCGGAAATGCTCGGTCGCGCGCTGTTTCTCGCCGGCCGCGACGGTGAAGCCGTCGCGGTCTACTCGCGCGCAGCCCGGGCTCCTCCAGGTGGCCTTGGCGAATCCCGCGCTTTGGCCGACGCTCTGATGGAGCAGGGGCGGTCCGCCGGCGCTAGGACCAGCGCCGATGGTGCCGCCTTTGGTGTTGGCGGGCGCATTGGTTACGTTGTGTGGTGATATTGAGCAGGTCAGACTGTAAGGGACGATGCATGGAAGGTGCCCCCGTGACCGACGACTCGCCCGCTCCCCGGATCGACACCAGCGTGTCGCACTCGGCCCGGGTCTGGAACTACTGGCTGGGCGGCAAGGATCACTACCCGGTCGACCGTGCGGTCGGTGACAAGGTCGCGGAGATGTACCCGGACATTGTCCATCTCGCCCGCGCCGCCCGGTCCTTTCTCACCCGCGCGGTCCGGTACCTGGCCGGTGAGGCCGGGATCCGCCAGTTCCTGGACATCGGTACCGGCCTGCCTACGGTCAACAACACCCACGAGGTCGCCCAGTACATCGCGCCGCGGTCGCGGATCGTCTACGTCGACAACGACCCGCTCGTGCTGGTGCACGCCCGTGCCCTGCTCACCAGCAGCCCCGAGGGTGCCACCGACTACATCGACGCCGACCTGCGCGATCCCGGCAAGATTCTGCGGGAGGCCGCGCGGACGCTGGACTTCACCGAGCCGGTCGCGATCACGCTGATCGCCATCCTGCACCACGTCACCGACTACGACGAGGCGCGGTCGATCGTGAACCGCCTGATGGACGCCGTGCCGTCCGGGAGTTACCTGGTGCTCTCCCACGGCACCAACGTCATTTACGGCGCCGCGTCAGACGAGGCCGTGGGCCGCTGGAACAGGTTCGGCAAACCCCCGGTCATCCTCCGTAGCCCCGAGCAGATCGCCGGGTTCTTCACCGGCCTGGAACTGCTGGGGCCCGGTGTGGTCTCGACGCCGCGATGGCGGCCCGATGCCGCTGACATCGGCGGCGATATCCGGGAAGTGGATCAGTTCTGCGGCGTCGGACGGAAACCCTAGCGCGGAGGTTACCTTGACCACGCCGACGCCTGGCTGGGACGCGGTGTATGCGGCGGACGCGCCCGCACCGTGGGACATCGGCGGGCCGCAGCAGGCGTTCGTCCGCCTGGCCGGCCGCGGCCTGCTATGCGGGCGGGTGCTCGACGCGGGCTGTGGCACGGGGGAGCACACGCTGCTGGCCGCCGCCGCAGGCGCGGACGCCGTCGGCGTCGACATCTCGCCGCGCGCCATCGAGCAGGCGCGTGGCAAAGCAGCCGAACGAGGCGTCATGGCCCGCTTCGAGGTCGCCGACGCGCTGCGCCTCGGGGACCTTGGCATGACCGCCGACACGGTCATCGACAGCGGGCTGTTCCACACCTTCGACGACGACCAGCGGGTCCAGTATGTCGCCAGCCTGGCAGCGGTGTTGCGGCCGGGCGGCAGCTGCTACCTGATGTGCTTCAGCGACCGCCAGCCCGGCGGTTTCGGCCCCCGCCGGGTCCGCCAGGACGAGCTGCGCACCGCGTTCAGCGACGGCTGGGCCGTCACCGGCATCGTGCCGGAGACCTTCGAGATCAACCCTGTGCTCGGGAACACGACCGCGCAGGCCTGGCTTGCCACCATCGGCCGGCTGTGAGCCGTCCGCCCTCCGGCCGTGAGCCCCCGCGCCGGACAGCCAAGCAGAAGGTGCGGAGCCTTCCGCTATGCGGGAGCGATGGTGATCGGGCGCGTCGCGTGCCCGGCCAGGTCGGTGATGTCGCGGGGGTCGGTGGTCAGCACGACAGGATTGGGGGTGGCGCTGGCGAAGGCGGCAACGATGGCGTCGGTTGCCGAGATCGAGCCGGCCCGCCTGGTCGCGGTGCGCAGCCGTGCCGCTTCGCGCGCTGTTGGCTCGGTGACGTCACGGATCTGGCAGGCGCGCAGTAGCCGGTTCAGGTGGTAGTCGCGCCGGTGATCCCCGGTCAGCGATTCGGCGAGGACAACAACGGGAACTTGCGCGGGCCACAGCCCGCGCCGCCGGAGCTCTGCCAGCCGGGCGCGCTGGCCGGCCAGGGCGCCGAGGCCACCTGCGTCGAGGATGAGCGTCACGCCGGGCGTGCCTGGCGCCTGGCGCCCGGGTGGCTCCCGCTGGCAGGCAGCGCCTGGTCCGCCCATTCCCGCGCGGCGGCCAGCTCGGGCTCTGGCACCGGCCCGAACTCGCCGTCCAGTTCCGCCAAGTAGGCATCCAGCTCGGCGAGCTTGGCGCGCCGGTCGAGTTCTTCCGCCAGAGCGGCTGCGGCAAGTCGTGAGATGTTCAGGCCCGCAGCTCTCGCCATGTCGAGCAGCTCGTCCGGCACGGTGATATTCACTCTCGCCATGCGCATAGCATACACACTCACTCGGCTTCGGTCAGGTGCCCGACGCCGTGCCGGCGGCGAGGATGTAGTTCGGGTGCCGGGTGGCCGGCCTTGGTCTGGTCAGCTCTTGCTGGGCGTCAGGTCTGGAGCCTGAAGTCGAGATCGGCGGCGAGTTCGGCGACGTCCATCTGCGCTTTTTGCAGGTGACCCGAGTAGTCCCAGTTCATCGCCTGCCAGCGGGTGAACTGGTCGAGCACCCAGATGCCGGACTGGCGGCTGCCATTTCCCGACTTGCCGTTCCCGCCGAACGGCAGATGTGCCTCTGCCCCGGAGGTGGAGTTGTTGACGCTGACCATGCCGGCGCTGACGCCCTGCCGGAACCGGAAAACCTCGCGCGGGTCGTTGCCGTAGATCGACGCGGACAGGCCGTAACCCGGGGTGTTCGCGAGCATGATGGCATCATCCAGGGTGGTGTAGCGCGTGACACCTATGATCGGCCCGAACGTCTCCTCGCAGAACAGTTCATCGCCGGGCTGCACGCCGTCAACGATCGTCGGGTGGTAGAACAGTCCCGCCTCGGGGTCACCTACGAAGCCGGCGCGGGGGTTGGCGCCGGTTATCCGGCCGAGCCCGCTGGAACCGAGAACCTTGTGGTGTGGCTGAATCCAGCGCAGGTATTCCTCGAACCGGCCGGCGAACTTCTGGTCCAGCATCGGCCCGTAAAGCACGTCCTCGGCTGGGTCACCGACAGCCGCCGCCGACACCGCGGCGCCGAGCCGGGCGACGAACTCCTCGTGCACCGACTCGTGGGCGATGACGGTGCCAAGCGACGTGCAGCGCTGCCCGGCGGTGCCGAAGCCGGAGAACAGCGCGCCCGCCACGGCGAGTTCGATGTCCGCGCTCGGGGTCACCACCATGGGGTTCTTGCCGCCGAGCTCCAGGCACGGGGTTTGCAGATGGCGCCCGGCGAGCTCGCCGATGCGCGCCCCGACGGCGGTGGATCCGGTGAAACCGATCTTGTCGATCGTGCCGGCCCGCAGCCCCAGCTCCAGGCCGGCGAAGGTGGCCTGGCCGTCGGCGAACACGATGTTGAGCACGCCCTGGGGCAGCCCGGCGGCCTGCAGCAGCTCGAACAGCGCCATCGCCGACGCGGCGGCGTATTCCGCCGGTTTCCAGACCACGGTGTTGCCGGTCACCAGGGCCGGGACGAGATACCAGGACGGCACCGCGACCGGGAAGTTCCCGGCGGTGACCACCGCGACGGCGCCAACCGGAACCCGGAACGTGAAAAGCTGCTTGTCCGGCATCTCGCTTGGGACGGTCTGCCCGTAAAGACGCCGCCCCTCGCCGAGGAAGAAGTCACAGGTGTCGATGATCTCCTGAACCTCGCCCAGCGCCTCCGGGTAGGGCTTGCCCAGCTCACGGGTGATCAGGCGAGCCAGGCGGTCCTTGTTGGCCTCCACGATGCGGCCCATCGCGGCAACCGTCCGCCCGCGGACCGGCGCCGGGATGGCCGCCCAGGCAGGTTGCGCCCGCTTGGCCGCCGCGCAGGCGCCGGCGAAGGCGGCGGCGTCGGCGAGCCCGACTTCGGCAACCACGTCCGACAGCCGGGACGGGTTGGGCGAGCTGACGGTGCCAGCTCGCGCCCTCTCGGCCGGCCGGCCGTTGACGATCGAAACTATGCTGCGGGCCATTGCTTCACCCCTCTGTCTGATTATCCCCGAACGGCTGCCGCGGCCTGTCGCTGGTCACGTGGCGGCATGCGCCCGGCCGGCCGCGAGCCGGTCCAGGCACCGCTCGAGTGCCTTCAGCCCCACCGCCAGCTCGTCTTCGGTGATGGTCAGCGCCGGACGGAAGCGGATGGACCGCTGCCCGCTCGGGAGCACCAGCACCTTCTCCTCCTCACGCAGCAGGGTGAGGAGGCTGTCGCGCTCCCGGCGGCTCGGCAGATCAAACGCGCACATCAGCCCGCGGCCGCGGACGTTCGACGCCAGGCTGGGGTGACGGCCGCCGAGTGCGCTCAACTCCGCGAGGAACCACGCACCGACGCCCGCCACCCGGCCGAACAACTTGTCCCGCTCGATGATCTCCAGCAACCGGCGGGAGCGCACCATGTCGGCCAGCCCGCCGCCCCACGTCGAGTTGATCCGCCCGCTGACCGTGAACACGTTGTCGGCGACCTCGTCGACCCTGCGCCCGGCCATGATCCCGCCGAGCTGCACCTTCTTACCGAACGCCACGATGTCCGGCTCGAGACCGAGCTGCTGGTACGCCCACGCCGTGCCGGTGAGCCCGACGCCGGTCTGCACCTCGTCGAGCACGAACAAGGCCGCGTTGCGCCTGCACAGCTGCTGCATGGCCTGGAGGAACTCCGCCCGCATGTGGTTGTCACCGCCCTCGCCCTGGATCGGCTCGGCGATGAAGCAGGCGATGTCGTCGGTGTGGGCGCGAAATGCCGCCTCGGCCTGGCGCAGGGCGCGATGCTCGGCGGCCACCACGTCGGCGAGGTGCTCGCCGAGCGGGAACGTGACCCGCGGCACGTCGATCCGCGGCCAGCCGAACTGCGGGTAACGCTCGGTCTTGGCGGGGTCGGTGTTGGTCAGCGAGAGGGTGTAGCCGCTGCGGCCGTGGAAGGCACGCGTCAGGTGCAGTACCTTCGTCCCCAGGCCGGGCGGGCGGCCCCGCATCTCGTTGTGGCGGCTCTTCCAGTCGAAGGCGCATTTGAGCGCGTTCTCGACCGCGAGCGCGCCGCCCTCGATGAAAAACAGGTGGGGCAGCGCCCGATCACCGAGCACGCGGGCGAACGTGTCCACGAAATCCGCGTAGTGCGAGGTGTAGATGTCCGGATTCGTCGGCTTGTTCACCGCGGCTTCCGCCAGCACCCCCATGAACTCCGCATCGTCACTGACGCCGCACGGGTTGATCCCCAGGGGCGCGGACGCGAAGAACGTGTAAAGATCCAGGTAGCGTTCCCCGGTGCGCGCGTCGGCAAGCCAGCAACCGTGACTGCGGCGCAGGTCGAGAACGAGGTGGAAGCCGTCGGTCAGCACGTGACGTGCCAGGCGTCCACGGACGTCGTCACCGGCCATGGGCACTCCTTCACCCCGGGCCGTCGCCCGGCAGCAGCAGATATGGATAAAATCCTGCAATATGGACGCTACGACGAAGAACTTCGCGCCTCAAGCCCTATTTTAGACAAAATGTTCTCGCCGGCAGGTCCCCGGCGGCAGGTCCCCGGCGGCGCAGCAACTTCAGGGCCTCACCGCCGCGGCCGGCACGCAGGTCTTCAGCGTCCAAACGCCGCCGGGCAAGGGTGAAGGTGCGGGCCAGGACGCGCTGACCATATAAGCCGGCAGGGTCGCTGCTGGGCTGACGAGGTCCTGAGGTGGTGCGGTGCGGGGTGCCGGGCTGGCGAGGGGTCATGGGCGGGGTGGGGCTGTGGTGCTTCGCACGACCAGATGGGGGGTGAGCACGACCTCCCGCGGCGCCGCCGGAGCGTTCTCCAGCCGCTGCACGGCCAGTGCGACCGCCTGCCCGGCCTGCTTGTGGGCGTTCTGGCTGACGGTGGTGAGGCTCACATGGGCCAGTCGCGCCAGCATGCTGTCGTCGTAGCCCACGACCGAGATGAAACGGGGCACCTCCATGCCCACCCTGACCAGCGCGTCGAGGAGCCCAACGGCGCAGCGGTCGTTGGAGGCTATCACCGCGGTGGGCAGGATGCTGTCGCCGAGCAGGGTCTGGGCGGCGCGCATGCCCGCCTCCTCGGTGTGGTTGCCGGGGATGATCCGGATGTGGCCGCCGCAGCCCCGCGCGCGCATCGCCCTGCGGTAACCCCGGCGGCGATCCGACGCGATGGCCCCCTTGCCGCCGTCGACGAAGGCTATCTCGCGATGGCCCAGCGCCGCGAGGTGGCCGACGGCCTGGCCGACGCCCTCGTCATCTGCCGCTCGGACCACGTCGACGGTGGCGGACGGGATCCGGCGGCCGATCACCACGACGGGACGCTGCTGGCCGAGTGCGTTCAGCCGTCCGGCCGGGTCGCCCGGGCCGAGAAGAATGAGCGCTTCGCAGCGAAAGTCGAGCAGTGTCTCGACCGCTCTTGTCTCGTCACGCGTGGGCGTCAAGACGGCCAGCACCAGGTCGTAGCCGAGCCGGCCGGCGGCCGCGTCGATGTGCCCGACGAGCTCGGCATGGAAGGTGTTGTGCACGTCCATCAGCACGCCGAGGTGGCGGCTGCGCCGTCGCGCCAGCAGGCTGGCGGCCGCGTCGGCCCGGTATCCCAGCTCCGCCGCGGCTTCGAGCACCCGGGCCCGCGTCTTCGCGCTCGGGCCCGGTTGGTTGCGCAGCACGAGCGACACCAGCCCGGGGGAGACCCCGGCGCGGGCCGCGACATCCGCCAGCCGCGGGCGGCGCCCCGTCGCCGGGCCCGGGACGGGACCTCGCTCTGCCACAACCGCCCCCATATCGCCGCCAGGCCTTGACACATCCCCCCTGCTCGGATAATAACTCATTTTAAAGCGCTTTAACTACGACCCGCGCCTTGGCGCGGCACGGCAGCGGGAGACCCTGCGAGATCCCCCGCACCGGCTGCCCCAGAGGGTGATCCTGCGAGATCTCCCGCACCGGCTGCCCCAGAGGGTGATCCTGCGGGATCCCCCGCGCGAACTGCCCGGGGGGCGACCCGGGGTGCCCCCCGGGATCCCCGCACCAGGGGAGGCCGCATCCGCGGCAGCCGTTATGGCTGTGCCGCCCCGGGGGGTCGACCCCCCCGGGATCCCCCCGCACCCAGCGGTTGCCGCATCCGCGGCAGCCGTTATGGATCTGGGTTGTGTTCGCTGACCGCCGGCCGGGGCGGCGAGCGGGCCGCCACCGCGGGCACAGCAGGCGGCCCATTCGAGGCGGCGTCATTCGAGGCGGCGCATTCGGGACGGGGACACCAGAGCGAGAGCCGCGGAAACGGTGAGGTCGGCGTGAGCGCCGGGAGGGAGACGCATGAGCAAGCCTTCGATCGGAGTGGCGGTGATCGGCGCCGGGATGGCCGGCCGTGCGCACGCCAGCGGCTACCGATCCGCGCCGACCGTGTTCGGCACCGATCTGCCGGAGACCAGATTGGTGGCCATCTGTGACGCCTACGAGCCATTCGCCGTGCAGGCCGCGAGACGGTACGGCTACCAGCGCGCGGAGACGAACTGGCAGGCCATAGCCGACGCCACCGACATCGACGCGGTCAGTGTGGTGGTGGCCAACGCGCTGCACCGCGAGATCGTCGAAGCCCTGCTCGAGGCGGGCAAGCACGTGCTGTGTGAAAAGCCGCTCGCCCCATCCGTGGCCGACGGGCAGGCGATGGCCGACCATGCCGGGAAGTCGGGCCGTGTCGCCGCGATCGGTTTGACGTTCCGCTGGTCACCGGCGATCGACGCGATCCGCCAGCAGGTGACCGAGGGCGACCTCGGGCCGGCCGCGGTTTTCAGCGGGCACTACTGGTGTGACTATGGCGTCGACCCCGACGCTCCGATGAGCTGGCGGTACAAGGGGGGCCCGGGGTCCGGCGCGCTGGCCGACATCGGCACTCACCTCGTCGACGTCGCCGAGTTCCTGTGCGGCCCCGTCGAGACCGTGCGCGGCACGGTCCTGGCGACCCTGATCCCTGACCGCCCCGTCCCGCTGGGGACAGCGGTCGGGCATGCCGGCGGGGTGCCGGTCAGCGACATCCGGGAGCCGGTCGAGAACGAAGACGTCGTCACGTTCACCGCGACCTTCGCCGGCGGTGCCGTCGGCACGTTCTCCGTCTCCAGAGTCGCCTACGGGATGCCGAACTCGCTCGGCTTCGAGGTGTTCTGCCAGCGCGGCGCGGCCGCATTCGACCTCGCCCGCGCCTCCGAGTTCACGATCGCTGACCGCAGGGCTGCCGGGCCGGTGAACGGATACCGGCAGGTCCTCGTCGGGCCCGCCCATCCGTACATCACCGCAGGCCTCCCGATGGACTTCCCCAGCGTCGGTCACGGGCAGAACGACTTCTTCACCTTCCAGGCGCGTGCCTTCCTGGAGGAGATCTGCGGACTGGACCGGCTGCCCCGCTGCCCGAGCCTCGCCGACGGGCTGCACAACCTGCGCGTGCTCGACGCGGTCGTCGCGGCGGCAGCCGGGGACGGCAAGGCCGTCGCGGTCCAGTGAGCCGGTGACCGAACCGAGAAAGGACGAGAGGAACAGCCATGAGGCTAGGCGCCTACACGGCATGCCTGCATGACCGCTCTCTGCCGGAGACGCTCAAGATCTTGCAGGAGCTGGGGCTGACCAGCGCCGAGATCAACGCCGGCGGGTTCGTTCCCGCGCCGCACCTGCCGATCGGGCAACTGCTCGCCGGCCCCGCCGCGCGGCAGGAGTATCTGGGCCTGTTCGCGCAGGCCGGGATCACGCTGACCGGGCTGAACGTCAACGGCAACCCGCTGAACCCCGACCCGGAGGTGGGCCCCAAGCATGCCGGGGACCTGCGCCGGGCCATCACGATCGCCGGCCTGCTCGGCGTCAGGCGCATCGTCGCCATGTCCGGCCTGCCCGCAGCCCATGAAGGCGGGCGGTACCCGTCGTGGGTCGTCAACCCCTGGGACAGCCAGTACCTGGACATGCTGGACTACCAGTGGCAGGAGGCGGCCGTGCCGTTCTGGAAGGACATCGACGCGCGGGCGCGCGACGCCGACGTCAAGATCTGCATCGAGATGCACCCGCACAACGTCGTCTTCAACCCCGCGACGATGGAGCGGCTCGCCACCGAAATCAACGCCACGCACGTCGGTGCGGAGATGGATCCCAGCCACCTGTTCTGGCAGGGCATCGACCCGGTCGCCGCGATCGAGCGGCTGGGTGATCTCGTCTATCACGCGGCCGCGAAGGACACGCGCATCAACGAACGCAACTGCCGCGTCCACGGGGTGCTGGATGACCGCTTCCAGCGTGTCCCCGCCGATGCGAACCCGGTCGGCCTCGGCGGGAAAAACACGCTGAACCGGTGGCCCGCAGACGCCTCGTGGGAGTTCGTCGCCGTCGGGCGCGGCCACGGCCAGGAATTCTGGGTCCGGTTCCTGCGGGCGCTCAGCGCGGTCGACCCCGACACCGCCGTCAATATCGAGCACGAGGACGCCGAACTCGATCAGATCGAGGGCCTCCGCCTGGCGGCGGAGAACCTGAAGGCCGCCGGGGCGGCAGCCGGAGTCTGAGTGACGCGGCCGCGAGCGGGCGCAGGCTGCGGCGGCGTGCCACCGCGCGGCAGCCGTTCGGGATAAAGATTCTTAACGGCCGCGCAGGATGGCGCCGGCAAGGCGCAGCGGGGGGGTTCCGGGGGGTCGCCCTCCGGGTCAGCACAGCCTTGACGGCTGCGCTACGTGGATCACCAGCTCGTCAGCGTGAGGTCGAAGGTGTATCTCGCGGCCCGGTACAGGTGGTTGCCGTACTCGACCGCACGGCCCTGGTCGTCATAGGTCGCGCGCACCATCGTGAGCAGCGGGGCGCCCTTGGTTTCGCACAGCGCGCGGGCTTCGGCGGCGGTCGCGGCGCGCGCCCCGATCGACTGCTTCGCGATCCTCGGGTTGATGCCGTTCGCGCGGAGCAGGTTGTACAGCCCGTGCACCTGCAGATCGTCCGGGGTGAGGCGCAGCAGGTTCGCGGGAACGTGGTTGCGCATGAGCGCGAGCGGCTCGGCTTCGGCGTACCGCAACCGTTCGAAGACGTAGACGCTGGTTCCGTCGGGGACGCCGAGCTCGAGCGCGAGGGCGTCGGACACCGGTTCGGTGGCGAAGCTGAGCACACGGGTGTGCGGGTTGCGCCCGGTCTTGGCCAGATCGTCGAACAGGCTGGTCAGCTCGACCGGGCGGCGCATCTTGGCGTGGACGACCTGCGTCCCCACCCCGCGCTTGCGGACCAGCAGCCCGCGGTCGACGAGGTACTCGATCGCCCGGCGCATCGTCGGCCGGGAAAGGCCGAGCTGGTCGGCCAGGTCGACCTCGTTCTCCAGCCGCGTCCCTGTCACCAGCTCGCCGGATTCGATGAGGTGCTCCAGGTGCTGGGCCACCTGGAAGTAGAGGGGGACCGGGCTGTTCCGGTCGACCTGGATGGACAGCGCGGCACGGTTCACAGCTACCTCTCGCGGGCAAGCATCGGGATGCTCCCCATTATGACACCAAGCCGACAGGTTGCCATCAGATAAAGATGTAAATATGTCGGGACAAAGTCTTGACCTGCCCGAAACACGGGCGTAAAAAGACAGCAACCCACCGGGCTTTGCCCGGGCCCGTCCGGGCGGTGGGCGGCGGCGGGCGGGAACCTCGAGGGAGGCAGCGTCGATGCGGGTGGGACTCGCAGGCAGCGGGCGAACTTTCACCGTCCAGGCAGGGTTCCCGCACGGGAGCGTGGGGTGCGCCCGGGTGCCCGGGTGAGCGCCCTTGAGGTGCTCACCATGGGCCGCGTCGGCGTCGACCTGTACCCGCTGCAGGCCGGCGTCGGGCTTGCCGACGTCGAGACCTTCGGCAAGTGGCTCGGCGGCAGCCCGACGAACGTCGCCGTCGCCGCGGCCCGCTATCAGCGCCGGACGGCGGTCATCACCCGGACCGGCGACGACCCGTTCGGCCGGTTCGTGCACAAGGCGCTGCGGGCCTACGGGGTCGACGACCGGTACGTCACCTCGGTGCCCGAGCTGCCCACGCCGGTGACCTTCTGCGAGATCTTCCCGCCGGATGACTTCCCGATCTACTTCTACCGCTGGCCGAAGGCGCCGGACCTGGAGATACGCAGCGAGGAGCTCGACCTCGACGCGATCGGGTCGGCGGGCGTCTTCTGGGTCACCGTCACCGGGCTTTGTGCCGAGCCGAGCCGCACCGCGACCCTGTCCGCCCTGCAGGCACGCGGCGGCCGGGGGATCACGGTCCTCGACCTGGACTACCGGGCGCAGTTCTGGCCGTCGCGGAAGTACGCCCGCCACTGGGTGCAGCAGGCGCTGCCGCATGTGAGCGTCGCGGTCGGCAACCTCGACGAGTGCGACACCGCGGTCGGAGAGCGGGAGCCGCTGGCTGCCGCGCAGGCCCTGCACGACTTCGGCGTCGGCCTCGCGATCGTCAAGCAGGGCCCGAAGGGGGTGCTCGCGCACGACCGCACCGTGGCGGTGGAGGTGCCGCCGGTGCCCGTCGACGTCCTCAACGGGCTCGGCGCCGGAGACGCCTTCGGCGGGGCGCTGTGCCATGGGCTGCTCGCCGGCTGGGCCGTCGAACGTGTGATGCGCTTCGCGAACGCCGCCGGGGCCATCGTGGCCTCGCGGCTGGCGTGCTCCGACGCCATGCCGACGGCCGCCGAGGTCGAGGCACTCCTGGACGAGGGACGACAGGAGGGCACCAATGCCTGATCAGCTCAGGGTGATCCTCGACGCGCGCACACGGCGGCCGCAGGCCATTGCCAGGTCGGCCGATCAGCGCAAGCGCCGCGAGGCGCTGCTCGGCGACGACAACCGGCTGTTCATCATCGCCGCCGATCACCCGGCGCGAGGGGCGCTGCGGGTGGGGGAACGGCCAATGGCGATAGCCAACCGGATGGAGCTGCTCGAGCGGATGTCGCTCGCGCTGTCCCGGCCCGGCGTCGACGGCGTCCTCGGCACCGCCGACGTCATCGAGGACCTGCTGCTGCTCGGCGTGCTCGACGACAAGGTGGTCATCGGCTCGATGAACCGCGGCGGCCTGGCGGGAACCGTCTTCGAGATCGACGACCGGTTCACCGGGTACGACGCGGCGGCGATCGCGCGCATGGGGTTCGACGGCGGGAAGATGCTCTTCCGCATCGACCCCGACGATCCCTCCACCGCCCGGACCATGGAGTCCTGCGCCCGGGCGGTCAGCGACCTCGCCGCGCACGGCCTGATGGCCATGGTCGAGCCCTTCATCTCACACCGGGTCGATGGGCGGGTGCACAACGACCTGTCGCCCGAGGCCGTGACCCGCTCCATCACGGTCGCATCGGGACTCGGCAGGACGTCGGCCTACACCTGGCTCAAGGTGCCCGTCGTGGACGACATGGAGCGGGTGCTCGCCGCGTCGACGCTGCCGACCCTGCTGCTCGGCGGCGAAGTCAGCGCGGACCAGAACGCCGCCTTCGACCGCTGGCACAAGGCGCTGCAGATGCCCACCGTGCACGGGCTCGTCGTGGGCCGGACGCTGCTCTTCCCGCCCGACGACGACGTGACGGGCGCCGTCGACGCTGCCGTCAGCCTGATGCGGGGGTGATGACGTGGACGAGAAACTGTACCTTCCGGGTGGACTCAGCGCAGAAGGCGCGTTCTCCCTGGTGGTGACGCCCGAACGGGCCGGGTGGGCCTACAGCGGCCTTCGCGTGCTCGAGTTGCCGCCCGGCGGCGCGCACACGCTGGCGACCGGTGACGACGAGCTGCTCGTCTTGCCGCTGTCCGGATCGGCCGGCGTGGCCTGCGGCGGTGAGCGCTTCGAGCTGCACGGCCGGCGCGACGTGTTCTCGCGGGTCAGCGACTTCGCCTACGCGCCGCGCGCCTGCGTGGTGACGGTGACCTCCGCGGGCGGCGGGCGGTTCGCCCTGCCGTCCGCGCGGTGCACGCGTCGCCTCCCGCCGCGCTACGGCGCCGCGGAAGACGTGCCGGTCGAACTGCGCGGCGCGGGCCAGGCCAGCCGGCAGGTCAACAACTTCTGCTCGCCCGAGGCATTCGAGTGCGACAAGCTCATCGCCGTCGAGGTGCTCACGCCGGGCGGGAACTGGTCGTCGTACCCGCCGCACAAGCATGACGAGGCGCGTGCGGGTGAGGTCGAGCTCGAGGAGATCTACTACTTCGAGACCCCCGGCCTGGCCTACCAGCGGGTGTACGGCACCGCGGACCGTCCCATCGACCTGCTGGCCGAGGTGCGCACCGGCGACGCCGTGCTCATCCCGCACGGGTGGCACGGGCCGTCGATCGCCGCGCCCGGCTACGACCTCTACTACCTCAACGTCATGGCAGGCCCTGCGCCCGAGCGCGCCTGGCGATTCCGCGACGACCCCGCGCACGCGTGGATCCGCGGCACGTGGCGTGGCCAGCCGGTCGATCCGCGGCTGCCGCTGACCTCCGCCGCCGCCAAGGGGGGCAGGCCGTGAGCACCGTACGCCTCACCGTCGCCCAGGCCCTGGTCCGGTTCCTGGCAAGCCAGCGCAGCGAGCGCGACGGCGTCGAGCACCGGCTCATCCCGGGCTGCTTCGGCATCTTCGGGCATGGCAACGTGGCCGGCGTCGGCCAGGCCCTGCTCGAGGCGCATGTGACGAAGTCCGCGGACCTGCGCTATTACATGGCCCGCAACGAGCAGGCGATGGTGCACGCGTCGGTCGGCTTCGCGCGGATGCGCAACCGCCTGCAAACCTTCGCCTGCACCGCCTCCATCGGCCCAGGCTCGACCAACATGGTGACCGGAGCGGCGCTCGCGACGATCAACCGCATCCCGGTGCTGCTGCTGCCGAGTGACTTCTTCGCCACGCGGGCCGGCAACCCGGTCCTGCAGGAGCTGGAGGACCCGCGGTCCTACGACGTGTCCGTCAACGACGCGCTCAAGCCGGTGTCGCGGTACTGGGACCGGATCAACCGCCCCGCGCAGCTGCCGTCCGCACTGCTCGCCGCGATGCGCGTGCTCACCGATCCGGCCGCGACCGGCGCGGTGACACTCGCGCTGCCGCAGGACGTCCAGGCGGAAGCGTACGACTGGCCGGATGAGCTGTTCCGCACCCGGGTCTGGCACGTGCCGCGCCCGGCGCCGGAGCCCGCCGCCCTGGCCCGCGCCGCCCTGGTGCTGCGGTCGGCGCGCAAGCCACTGATCGTGGCCGGCGGCGGCGTCATCTACGCCGAGGCCACCGGCGCGCTGCGCCGCTTCGCCGAGGCGACCGGGATCCCGGTGTCGGACACGCAGGCGGGCAAGGGCTCGCTGCCGTGGGATCACCCGTGCGCGGTCGGCGGCGTCGGCGCCACCGGCTCACCTGTCGCGAACGCCCTGGCGCGCGAGGCCGACGTGGTGCTCGGCATCGGCACCCGCTACAGCGACTTCACCTCCGCGTCCCGCACCGCCTTCCAGAATCCGGACGTCCGGTTCGTCAACCTCAACGTCGCGGCGTTCGACGCCGCGAAGAACTCGGGCGTCTGTGTCGTCGCCGACGCGCGAGCCGGGCTGGAGGCGCTGGCCGGGGCGATGGACGGCTACCGGGTCGACGGCGCCTACAGCGCCCGCGCGCAGCGGCTGACCAGCGACTGGCGGCAGGTGGTGGACCGCGCGTACCACCTCGGCCACCGCCCGCTGCCGGCGCAGACAGAGATCATCGGAGCGCTCAACGAGCTCATCGGCGAACGGGACGTCGTCGTCCAGGCGGCCGGGAGCATGCCGGGCGACCTGCAGATGCTGTGGCGCGCGCGCGACCCGAAGCAGTACCACGTCGAGTACGGCTACTCGTGCATGGGATACGAGATCGCCGGCGGGCTCGGCGCCAAGCTGGCCGACCCGGGCCGCGAGGTCTTCGTGCTCGTCGGCGACGGGTCATACCTGATGATGGCGCAGGAGATCGTCACCTCGGTCGCCGAGAGGATCAAGCTGACGATCGTCCTCGTCCAGAACCAGGGGTTCGCCTCGATCGGCGCGCTGTCCGAGTCGGTCGGCTCGCAGCGGTTCGGCACCCGCTACCGCTTCCGCAACCAGGAAACTGGCCTGCTCGACGGCGACGTCCTTCCCGTCGACCTCGCGGCGAACGCGGCCAGCCTCGGTGCCGACGTGCTGCGGACCCGGACCGTGGCGGAGTTCCGGGCCGGCCTGCAGATGGCGAAGGAGTCGGACCGCACGACCGTCGTGTACGTGGAAACCGACCCGCTCGCACCCGTCCCGTCGTCGCAGGGCTGGTGGGACGTTCCGGTGCCGGCGGTGTCCGCACTCCCGAGCACCCAGAAGGCGCGCGCGGAATACGAGGCGGCCAAGCGTGGCCAGCGAACCTACCTGTGAAGGAGTCACCAGCTTATGCGCACCATCCAGCACTGGATCGCCGGGTCGGACACGGCCGGGGGGTCGGCCCGGTTCGGCCCGGTCTACAACCCCGCGACCGGTGCGCAGCAGGCCGAGGTGGCGCTGGCCGGGCCCGCCGACGTGGACACCGCCGCGGCGGCGGCGAAGAAGGCGTTCGGCGAGTGGCGCGAGGTGTCGCTCACCCGCCGGGCGCGCATCATGTTCGCCATGCGCGACCTCGTCGAGCGCCACCTCGGCGAGCTGTCCGAGATCGTCGCCGACGAGCACGGCAAGGTCTTGTCCGACGCCAAGGGCGAGGTGACCCGCGGCATGGAGGTCGTCGAGTACGCCTGTGGCATCCCGGCGCTGCTCAAGGGCGAGTACTCCGAGCAGGTTTCCACCGACGTCGACGCCTACTCCTTCCGGCAGCCGCTCGGTGTCTGCGCCGGGATCACACCGTTCAACTTCCCCGCCATGGTGCCGATGTGGATGCACCCGATCGCGATCGCCACCGGCAACACCTTCGTGCTGAAGCCGAGCGAACGCGACCCGTCCGCGTCGAACTTCATCGCCCGGCTGTACGCCGAAGCCGGCCTGCCCGACGGTGTCTTCAACGTCGTCCACGGCGACAAGGCCGCCGTCGACGCGATCCTCGACCATCCCGGCATCGCCGCGGTGTCGTTCGTCGGCTCGACGCCGATCGCCAGGTACGTGCATCAGCGGGCGTCGGCGAACGGCAAGCGCGTGCAGGCGCTCGGCGGGGCGAAGAACCACGCCGTCGTCCTCCCCGACGCGGACATCGAGTTCGCGGCCGCCCACATCACCGCCGCCGGATACGGGTCGGCCGGCCAGCGCTGCATGGCGATCTCCGCCGTGGTCGCCGTGGCCGAGGCGGGTGATGCCCTGGTGGCCAAGCTCCGCGAGAAGGCCCAGGAGGTGAAGGTTGGACCAGGCCGCGAGAAAAACTCCGAGATGGGTCCCGTCGTTACGCCGGAGGCCCGGGACCGAGTTATCGGCTACGTCAACCGCGGCACCGAGGCCGGCGCCACGCTCGTCGTGGACGGCCGCGGCCTGGTGGTCGACGGGCACGAAGACGGGTTCTTCGTCGGCCCGTGCCTGTTCGACCACGTGACCACGGACATGGACATCTACCGCGACGAGATCTTCGGCCCCGTTCTGGTGGTGCTGCGGGCCGGCACGTTCGAAGAAGCGATCGACATCGTCAACGCCAACCCCTACGGCAACGGGACCGCGATCTTCACCTCCAGCGGCCTGGCCGCGAAGAACTTCCAGCGGAACGTGCAGGTCGGGATGATCGGCATCAACGTCCCGATCCCGGTGCCGATGGCCTTCTACTCCTTCGGCGGGTGGAAGGACTCAATGTTCGGCGACACCCATATCCACGGCCCGGAGGGCATCCGTTTCTACACCCGCGCCAAGGCCGTCACGAGCCGGTGGCCTGACGTCGAGTACCAAGAACACCACCGTGCTCACATGCACTTTCCTACCGCCGTGTAGCCGGGCCGGGACCGGCCGGGACCGGCCCGGCGGGCGCGGCAGCGGGCCACCGGTCCGTGGGGGGCCAGGGCTGCCCGGCGACAACGCAAAACGACGAAAGCAACGAATCACGCAATCCCATGCCAGATGGAGGCACCGCTCATGTTCAGATCCAGAAGGCGGGCCGTGGGCGCCGCATTGCTCGCGGTCGTGGCGCTCACCGCGGCCGCGTGCAGCAGCACCGGCGGGAAGAAAGCCGCGCAACAGGGCCAAGCTGTCGCGGCTGGCCATGCCAACACGCCGCACTACACCTTCGCCATGATCACGCACGCCGCGCCGGGCGACACCTTCTGGGACATCATCCGGAAGGGCATGTCGGCCGCCGCGGCCAAGGACAACGTGACCGCCAACTACTCCAATAACCAAGATCCCACCCAGCAGGCCACCCTGATTCAGGACGCGATCAACAGCAAGGTCGACGGCATCGCGGTCACGGACCCCAATCCGGCGGCCATCTGCCCGACGATCAGGAAGGCCGTGGCGGCCGGGATTCCGGTGGTCATGTTCAACGCGGGCGTCAGCAACTGGCAGCAGTGCGGCGGGATGGAATATTTCGGGCAGGACGAGAGCATCGCGGGGGTGGCGGCAGGCAAGCGGCTCGCCGCAGCGGGCGCCAAGAAGGTGCTGTGTGTTCTGCAGGCGCAGGGCCAGGTTCAGCTCGAGGCCCGGTGCGCGGGTGTGAAGCAGGGCCTCGGTTCCGAGGGGGCGATGGTCAAACTGTACGTGAACGGCACTGACTCCTCCGCCACGCAGTCGACCATCACGGCAAAGCTCACCCAGGACAAGAGCATCGACGCCGTCATCACTCTCGGCGCGCCGATCGCCCTCATCGCCATCCAGTCGATCGGTTCAGCGAGCAGCAGCGCAAAGCTCTACACCTTCGACACCAATGCCGCGGAGATCGCCAAGATCAAGTCTGGGGCAGTGCAGTGGGCTGTGGACCAGCAGCCGTTCCTGCAGGGGTACGAGGCGATCGACTCGCTGTGGCTGTTCAAGACGAACGCCAACGTCCTCGGCGGTGGGCAGACGGTGCTGACCGGTCCGTCGTTCATCGACGCCAGCAACATCAACCAGGTGGCGCAGTACGCGGAACGGGGCACGCGCTAAGGATCGCGCCTTGCGGGGGCCGCCCGCGTTCGCGGGCGGCCCCGCAAGGCCGCAGCTAGGAGAGACTCCATGAGTGATACTTTGCAGGCCGAGGTCAGGCCCCCCTCGCCGGCTCGGGACGAACGGGTTGGGAGGAAGTCGGCCCTGGCCCGGCTGTTCGCCCGTCCAGAAACGGGGGCGCTGACCGGCGCGATCGTCATCTACCTCTTCTTCTTCATCATCGCGCCCCCGTTCCGTAACGCCAGTTCGCTGTCCACCGTTCTCTACGTCAGCTCGACCTACGGCCTGATGGCCGTCCCGATCGCACTGCTCATGATCGGCGGTGAGTTCGACCTGTCGGCCGGTGTCGCCGTCATCAGCTCGGCCCTGTGCGCCTCGCTGTTCAGCTACGAGTTCACCGTGAACGTGTGGGTCGGGGTGGCGGTCGCCCTCGCCGTCTCCCTCGGGATCGGATTCCTCAACGGCTGGATCGTGATCCGCACCGGCATACCGAGCTTCCTCGTCACCCTCGGCACGTTCTTCATGCTCCAGGGGCTGAACCTGGCCCTGACCCGGACCATCACCAACCAGGTGGCCAGCCCGGACATCTCCAACATCGCGGGGTTCAGCGCGGCCCAGAAGGTCTTCGCCGCCAGCTTCACCATCGGGGGCGTGAACCTCCGGATCACGGTGATCTACTGGATCGTCCTTGTCGCGATCGCGACCTGGATCCTGCTCCGTTCCCACTTCGGCAACTGGATCTTCTCCGTCGGCGGCTCGGCGCCGAGCGCCCGCGCGGTGGGCGTGCCGGTGGCCAAGGTGAAGATCGGCCTGTTCATGGCGGTGGGCCTGATGGCCTGGTTCACCGGCATGCACACGTTGTTCGAGTTCAACACGATCCAGTCCGGCCAGGGCGTCGGCAACGAGTTCGTCTACATCATCGCGGCGGTCGTCGGCGGCTGCCTGCTCACCGGCGGGTACGGTTCGGCGGTCGGCGCCGCGATCGGGGCGCTCATCTTCGGGATGGTCAACCAGGGCATCGTCTACGCCGGCTGGAACCCCGACTGGTTCACGTTCTTCCTCGGCGCGCTGCTTCTCGGCGCCATCTTGCTGAACACCTTCATCCGTCGTCGCGCGGAGGCATCGACATGACAAGCACGCTGGAGAAGAAGACGGCCGTGCCGCTGGTCCGGCTCACCGGCGCCGGGAAGAACTACGGCAGCGTCATCGCGCTGTCCGACATCTCGCTGGAGGTCAGCGGCGGCGAGGTCACCTGCGTCCTGGGCGACAACGGCGCGGGGAAGTCGACCCTGATCAAGATCATCGCGGGGCTGCACCAGCCCAGCGTGGGCACGTACGAGGTCGAGGGTGCTCCGGTGGCCTTCGGCTCGCCGCGCGAGGCACTCGAACGCGGTATCGCGACGGTGTACCAGGATCTCGCCGTCGTTCCGCTGATGCCGGTGTGGCGCAACTTCTTCCTCGGCAACGAGGTGCGCAAGGGGCTGCGGATGGACATCGCCTTCATGCGGAAGACCTGCAAGGCCGAACTGCTCGACATGGGCATCGACCTGCGGGACGCCGACCAGCCGATCGGCACCCTTTCCGGCGGCGAGCGGCAGTGTGTGGCGATCGCGCGGGCGGTGTACTTCGGCGCGAAGGTGCTCATCCTCGACGAGCCCACGGCCGCGCTCGGCGTCAAGCAGTCCGGCGTGGTGCTGAAGTACATCATCCAGGCCAGGGAGCGAGGCCTCGGGGTCATCTTCATCACCCACAACCCGCACCACGCCTACCCGGTGGGCGACCGTTTCCTGCTGCTCAACCGAGGCAGAAGCATCGGCTACTACGCGAAGAGCCAGGTCACCCGTGACGAGCTCACCGGGCTGATGGCAGGCGGCGGCGAGCTCGAGCAGCTCAGCCACGAACTCGAGGGCATGGGCGGCGCGGCCGCCGATGTCGCGGCCGGGCTGGAGGAAGAGGTGGACCAGCTCGGCATTCCCCACCGGCCCAGCGGTGGTGCGTGACACCGCGCCCCCACCACCGGCGCCCCAGCGCCGGTGACCAGCACGACGGCGGAAGGACTCTTTTTCAGATGAGCGCGATCGACTTGGGGGCCGCCTCGATGCGGCGAAGCATCGCGCGGCTCCCGCTTGGCAGCTGCCCCGACTCCTGGGGCGTGTGGTTCGCGGACGACCCGCTCCAGACACCATGGCAGCGATTCCTCGACGAGCTAGCCGACGTGGGCTACGAGTGGCTGGAGCTCGGGCCGTACGGCTACCTGCCCACAGATCCGGCGCGGCTCACCGAGGAGCTGGGCAGGCGCGGGCTCAAGGTGGCCGGCGGCACCGTGCACGGGCACAGCGGCCTGCACCGCGCCGGCGAATGGCCGGACATCGCCGCCGCCACCCGCAAGGTGGCCGAGCTGACCGCCGCCGTCGGCGCGAAGAACGTGATCTTCGTGCCGGTGCCCGGGTACCGCGACGACAAGACGGGCGCCTACCTGGAGCCCGCGCAGCTCGATGACGATGCGTGGCAGACGCTCATCAGGGCCACGAACGACCTGGGCAAGATGGTGTCCCAGGAGTACGGCCTCAGCCTGCAATTTCACCCGCACGCGGACAGCCACGTCGAGACCCAGGAGCAGACGGAGCGGTTCCTCGGCGAGACGGATCCGCGCTACGTGTCGCTGTGCCTGGACACCGGGCACCTGGCCTACCGCCGCGCGGACAACGTGGCCATCATCCGCGGCTACCCGGACCGCATCGGGTACGTGCACATCAAGCAGATGGACCCGGCCGTCGTCGCGGCCGCCGAGCGCGACGATCTCGCGTTCGGGCAGGCCGTCGCCATGGGCGCGAGCTGTGAGCCGCCGAGGGGACTGCCGGACGTCGAGTCGGTCACCGGGGCACTGCTCGAACTCGACGCGGACATCTTCGTCATCGTCGAGCAGGACATGTACCCGGTCGAGTTCGATCGGCCGAAGCCGATCGCGCAGCGCACATACGACTATCTCGCCGGCATGATCGGCCAGGACCACATCAGGCGGGTTACCCAGGCCCTGTCCGGGGGAGCCGTCGTCGCGGTCGCCGATGCCGACGCGGCCCGCGCCAAGGGCGTGGCGGCGGCCCTGCCGGGCGCGAGAGTGCATCCGGCCGGCCGGGACCTCATCAGCGATGGCGACGTCGACGCGGTTCTCGTCACGTCCTGGGGCCCCACGCACGAGGAGTACGTCGTCGCGTCGATCGAGGCCGGCAAGCCCGTGTTCTGCGAGAAGCCACTCGCGACGACGCAGGAGGCTTGCCTGCGGATCGTGGCGGCGGAGATGGCGGCCGGCAGGCGGCTGGTCCAGGTGGGTTTCATGCGCCGCTACGACCCCGCTTACAACGCGCTCAAGGCCACGCTGGACGGCGGCGGAATCGGTGCCCCGCTGCTCATGCACTGCGCGCACCGCAATCCGTCGGCGCCGCCGTACGGCTTCAGTACGGAGATGATGGTCAGCGACTCGGCGATACACGAGATCGACCTCGTGCGGTGGCTGTTCGGCGAGGAGGTCGTGGCCACCGGCATCTTGAAGCCGCGCCGGAGCAGCAAGGCGGCCGCCGGCCTGCACGATCCACTGACCGTGCTGCTGGAAATGGCCAGCGGCGTCCTCGTCGACGTCGAGGTGTTCGTCAACGCGGCCTACGGCTACGACATCCGCGGCGAGGTCGTGGGGGAGAGCGGAACCGTAGCTCTCGCCGAAGCCGACGGTGTCGTGGTGAAGCGCGGAGGTGAGCGCGCCGGCCACGTTCCGGCTGACTGGCGGGAGCGGTTCGGCCGCACCTTCGATGCCGAGCTGCAGGACTGGCTCGACGCGGTGCGCGCCGGGACGTCGGCCGGCCCGAGTTCGTGGGACGGCTACGCGGCCACAGCCGTCGCGGAGAGCTGTCTTCAGGCGCTGCGGACCGGAAACCGCACCGCGGTGTCCCTCCGCGAACGCCCCGACTTCTACGCGAAGACGCGGTGAGGCACGGCCATGAAGATCGCGCTCGACCCCTACATGTTCCGCCGCGTCCCGCTGACGGAGCTGCCCGGCGTGGTCGCGGACCTCGGCTACCAGTACATCGAGCTGTCGCCCCGCGCAGACTTCATGCCCTTCTTCCTGCACCCGCGGGCGGACAAGACACAGATCGCCGCCTTCAGAAAGGCGTTGTCCGCGGCCGGTGTGGAGATCTGTTCGGTGCTGCCGCTGTACCGGTGGGCAGGTCCGGGCGAAGACGAGCGCCGGGCCGCCGTGCGCTACTGGAAGCGTGCCATCGAGATAACCGTGGACCTCGGGGTGACCGTCATGAACTCCGAGCTCAACGGGCGGCCCGAGTCGCCGTCGGCCAGCGAGGCGCAGTTCTGGCGCTCGATGGAGGAACTGCTGCCGATCTTCGAGCGTGAGGGCGTCCGGCTGGTGATCGAGCCGCATCCGGACGACTTCGTCGAGGACGGCAGGGCGGCGGTCGACCTCATCCGCGGGATCGACAAGGACTTCGTGTCGTTCCTGTACTGCGCGCCGCACACCTTCCATCAGGGCGGCGACATTGAAGGGATCATGAAGTACGCCGGGCCGCTGCTGACCCAGCTGCATATCGCGGACTCCTTCGACCACCGTGGATCCTCAGGGCTGCGCTACATCGTGAACCCGCCCGGCTCGCCGGCTCGCGTGCACCAGCATCTCGACATCGGGCAGGGAGAGGTGGACTGGGACATCTTCTTCCGTACGCTCGCCGAAGTGGGGTTCGACGGCATCGCGACCGTCTGCGTCTTCGCCTGGGAGGAACGAGCCCGGGAATCGTCCGCCTACAACCTCGAGCGGATCCGGCGGTACATCGCCAAGCACGCGACCCCGCCGCCCTGACTCCCCGGGCCCGGGTGCCTAACCATGGCCGGCAGCAGGCGACCGTCCCGGCGGCGGCTGGGGCGCCGGGCGCTGGGGGGCGGGTGGCAGCGGGCGGGTCTGCGGGGAGTCCGCGGTCACCGTGAGATTCTCACCGTGATGGAGGATCTCGAGCGGCTTGCCGTCCAGTAGCTCATATTGTGCGTCGTGGGAGCGGACGTCGACGCGCAGCCGGCGGCCGCGGTAGAGGATGCCGAAGCTCAGCCGGGTCACCCGCGACGGCAGCCGGGGCGCGAACGAGAGTATCTTGCCATGGTCGCGCATGCCCCCGAAGCCAGCGACCGCGGCGAGCCAGCCGCCGGCCAGCGCGGCGAGGTGAACGCCGTCGCACGTGTTGGACCCGAGGTCGCGCAGGTCGATGAAGGCCGTCTCGCCGAAGTAGTCGTAAGCGAGCTCGAGATGGCCGACCTCGGCGGCCACGATCGCCTGGATGGCAGCCGACAGCGAGGAGTCGCGGACGGTGATGCTCTCGTAATACTCGAAATCGCGCGCCTTCTGCTCGGAATCGAAGCGGTCACCGCACGTGTACAGGGCGAACACCAGATCCGCCTGCTTGACGACCTGGCTGCTGTACAGCATGTAGTTGTGGTAATGCAGCAGCAGCGGATAGTCGCCCGGCCGCATCGCCTCGAAGTCCCACTTGCGGAACCGCGTGAACCCGTCGCACTGTGGCGTGACCTTCACATCGGTGTCGAACGGAGTCACCATCGCGCTGGCGGCGTCGCGCCAGCTGGCGATCTCCTCCTCGCCGACGCCGAGCTCGACGGCGCGCTTGGGGTGGCGGACCGCCACATCGGCGGCCACCTCGAGGTTCCGGGCGGCCATCAAGTTCGTGTAGACGTTGTTGTCGCCCAGCGCGGTGTACTCGTCGGGACCGGTGACCCGGTCGATCCGGAACCCGCCCTGGGCGTCGTGGTGACCGAGCGACCGCCACAACCGGGCGGTCGAGACCAGCAGCTCCATTCCCGGCCCGCTCTCGAACTCCTCGTCTCCCGTGGCCGCCAGGTAGCGGCGGACGGCGTCCGCGATGTCCGCGTTGATGTGAAATGCCGCCGTGCCGGCGGGCCAGTAGCCCGAGCACTCCTGCCCGCGGATCGTGCGCCACGGGAACGTCACACCTTCGAGCCCCAGCTCCCGCGCGCGCGCCGCGGCAAGGTCGATGGTGGCATGGCGCCAGCCGAGCGCGTCACGCGCGGCATTCGGCGCGAGGTACGTCAGCACCGGCAGTGTGTAGGCCTCCATGTCCCAGAAGGTGTGACCGTCGTAGCCGCTTCCCGTCAGTCCCTTGGCGGGGATCGCCCGCATCTCCGCCCGCGCGGCCGCCTGCATCACCTGGAAGATCGCGAAGCGCACCGCCTGCTGCAGCGCCGGATCGCCTTCGATCTGGACGTCCGCACGCTGCCACACGTCGTCGAGGTAGCCGCGCTGCGCCCGGCACAGGCCGTCCCAGCCCGTCCGCCTCGCCGCGGCGAGCGCCAGGTCGACCTGGTCGCGCAGCGAAGGCAGCGACCGCTGGCTGGACCACCCGTAGGCGAGGAACTTGACGATTCGCAGCCGCTGTCCCTGTTCCAGTTCGGTGCTCACCGTCAGCCGTCCCAGGTCCGGCTCGCTCTCCGCCGTGGTGACGGTCCCTTCGGGCCCCTCGATCACGTGGTCCATCCCGGCCGCCATGAGCAGCCTGCTCGCCCGCGCCCGGTGCACCAGGCTGGCGCGCAGCTGGGTGTTCGTATGATGCTCGGCTACGAGCGCTGCGTGGAATGCCGCCGCCACCCGTGGGTCGTTCGTCTGCTCGGGGACCGGTTCGTTGGCCACGAGCTCCGACTGGACGCCGATCCGCACCGTGGCGCCCAGCGGCTCCACCTCGTACAGGATGGCGGCCACCGAGCGCTGGACGAACGACACCAGCCGCTGGGAGCGCACCCGGACGCCCCGGCCCGCGGGCGACACCCACTCCGCCTCCCGCCGCAGGATGCCGTCGCGCAGGTCGAGCGCCCGCTCGTGGCGCACCAGCTTGCCGTACCGGACGTCGAACGGCTCGTCGTCCACCAGCAGACGGATGACCTTGCCATCGGTGACGTTGATCATCGTTTGGCCCGCCTCGGGATTGCCGTAGGCCGACTCCGCGTACGGCAGTGGGCGGACCTCGTAGAAGCTGTTCAGGAAGGTGCCCGGCGACCAGGTCGGCTCACCCTCGTCGAGGTTGCCGCGCAGGCCGATGTGCCCGTTGGACAGCGCGAAGATCGACTCAGTCTGACCGAGCATGTCGAGGTGCAGCTCGCGCTCGGGAATGCTCCACGGCTCGACCGCGAAGACGTCCGCGCCGATCACCAGCGCTCCAGCGGCTCGATGAGATCCTGCACGACGTCGGCGAAATCGAGCAGACACGCCGTGATCCCGTTCGGCAAATCGCGCACACTACCAGCCTTCCCGATAAAGCGAATGTCAAGACATTAGGACGGTGCCCAGCATGCCCGCAGGAAGATGCGCAAGAGGGGCCTTGGACCGCTCTGACGTGCCTGGATGCAACGGCCGGCCCGTCGCTCCGGTGCGCTGCCGCGATCGTGCGCGCCGGCCCGGCCCATTCGAGCAGGCGCTGCCCCAATGGACTGTTGCAGATAACCAGCCCACGGTCTCAGGGCCGCTGGCTATCGTGAGCCCATGGCTCAACGGCTGGTCACTGCTCGCCTCGTCCTGCGGCCCTGGCAGGTGGACGATGCGATGGCCGCGCTGGGCACCTACGGCGATGCGGAGGTCGCCCGGTGGCTAACGCCCGCGATGGACAGCATCTCCGACTTGGCGGCGATGCGCCTCGTCCTGCAGCAGTGGGTCGCCGAGGACGTGCACATGTTCCCTCCCGCCGGCCGCTGGGCGATCGAGCGCCGCTCGGACGGGCGGCTGATCGGCGGGGCGGGGTTGCTGCCGCTGCCGCCGGATGAGGAATTCGAGGTGGGCTGGCAGCTTCACCCGGATGTCTGGGGCCACGGCTATGCCACCGAGGTCGGGCTCGCACTGGCACGGTGGGCGTTCGAGCAGGGCATCGAGCAAGTCATCGCCGTCGCACGGCCAGCCAACACACGCGCCGCGGCGACGGCGAGCCGGATCGGCATGGAGTGGGTCGGCGAAACCGAGAAGTACTACAACCTGCGTCTGCAGATATTCCGCCTGCGTCCGGGGGACCTGGCCCACCGGGCGCCGGGCACCGCCTGACGCCAAGAGCGGTGCGCGCGCCCCTCACGGCATGCCGCTGAAGATCAAGATCATCCCGAACGGCTGCCGCGTGGAATCCCCTGCGGCAGCCGTTCAGCCTCCTGCGCCGAGGCTTCGCGGCGACCGCCGACCGTCCGCGGCACCGGACGCATCACCATGCGAACCACGATCTGCTGCTAGGACGCATCTGAATAAGGCCCAAATCTCGCAAATCGGCGCACTAAAGCCGCAGGTCAGCGGCCTGCTTCTTGATCGAAAACAGGGTTATTCAGTGCCGTCCTAGCGGTAGTTTATTAATTCGGGAGATAGAGGTGCAGGCCGCAGCCCACCGCGACCGAGTTCATCAGGGCTTGTAACTGTGGGGGCGGGGCGCGTTCGACCAGGCGTTCCAGTAGCGTTGCAGCGCGGTCCAGGGGAAAGCCAGGCGCGGACCGCCCGGATCGCCCTGGGCCAGGACGGCGGTCCGGCGGTGCGCGGCCCCCTCTCTTTGCGGCCAGGTCCTGGCCGCGATGCTGCATCGTCGTGCGGTGGTGGGTGATCGGCGAACCACGCGTCCCAGCAGAAGCAGAAGGCGCAGTTGACCAGGGCCTGGTGGCGGCGGATCGCGGTGTCGGAGCGCACCTGGAAATCGGCCCAGCCCAGTTCGTCCTTGACCTGCTTGTTGCACCGACCGATGGCCCGCCCCGGCCACCGGCTCCGCCCCAGCCAGCGCCGTCAGCGTCTTGTTCCGGTCCCGTGGCGCCAGCAGCCCCGCCTGGTACTCCCGAAACCCCCGCCGCTGCGCCAAAGAACCGAACAGGTCATCAAACCGGGCCGCATACCCCTCCAGCGGGCCGGCGCCGCAGGCCACGGGCGCCGCCGCGTCATCGCACACCCCCGGGTATCGCGCCATTACTCCCTTCGGCATACCGCGAACTCGGCCCGTAGTCAACAAACTACCGCTAGCCGTCCGCCCCGCCGCCGACGGCTGGTACCAGCCCGCGGTCCCCAGTGACCCGCGATGCCCGTCTTGACCGTCCAGCCCTGGCCCCCGGCGGCACATCGCGAGCGATTCCACCTACCTACCGGCCGACCGGGGTGTCTCCCCGCTCTTCAGCGACGCAACCACAGGCCGGTGCCCCATCTGCGGCCGCGCCTTCCCGCGACGCCTGGACGGGTGCGTCATCACGCACCGGGCCGACGATCGCCGGTGCACCGGATCAGCACAGCCGCCATCCGAGGACCTCGTGCTGGCGTCGTGAGTGCCTGTGCTCACTGGCCTTACCCCGCATGGCCTGCGGTACCGCCACCAGACCTGGATGGACGAAGCCGCCATCCCCCATGTCCTGCAGTCCGAGCGGATGGGACACGAAGTACCTGGCATGCTCGGGGTATATGGCCATGTCAGTACCGCCATGCGAGCTGCACCGAGCGACCAGGAAGATCATCCCGTTTGCCGAAGGGGACAGCGTTCTTAGCAGCACCAGTTCTTAAGAGGAGCCTTACTTGGAGGCGAGTTTCTTGCCCTTCGTGGGGCGCATACGTTCCCTCGCGGCGGCGATCAGCGCCTGCACTGCGGCGATCTCGCCGCTGCTGGTACCCCAGGCCCGGAACAAGCGGGCGATGTTGGTCAGGGCCTGCTGGATGTTGATCTCCGGGTCCGTGCAGTAGCGCCGGGTGGAGTTGATGTCCTCGATCGGGGTAGCCAGCGCTTGACGCTGCGCGGCGGAGAAGTTGTACGCGTTGGTCGTGGGGTCCCAGGCCAGGCCGCCGTGGGCGGCAAGGTAGTCGTCCATGATCGTGGCGAGTTGGGGAGCCCGGCCTCTAATCGCGTCGTAGGAGTCGCCGTACTGCGTGAGTATGGTCGCTTCGGTGACGGGGGCGCCGGATAAGAAGAGGAACGCAGTGATGGCGCCTGGAATGTCCGTCTGGCCGGTCAAGGTCGTGAACATCTCGAAGAGCAGTTCGGTCATCTCGGCCGCAGTCGGGGAGAGCGGAGCGGCCGGGGGTTGCGGGGCGGCTGGCATCGACATACCCCCGAGTATGCCGGTGGGCCCGCGACAACGACAAGCGCGGCGAGGCGTTGGCGTCGGGCCTGGCGGCCGCGGACGTCGATGGGCATTGGGGGTTCACCCAAGTGGGGACATCGCGCCCGCCAACGCGCGGTCAAGCGCGACAAGCACGCCAGAAACCAGGCACCAGCACAATCAGTAACCACAGCTGAAGAGCCCTGAACGATTGAGGCCAGAGGGGGGCGAATTCCCAGCCGCTCGAGGGGACGGGGTTCACTGGGCCGATTTCCGCGCGCCTTCGTGATTGGCGTCGGTGGGGGTGGTTGTTTCGCTCATGGTGAGCGCCTCCCTTTTGGTGGGTGGCGGTGAATTGGTAATGATCATCCTATTTGAAATTGCGACGCCAGAAAAGGGAATAGGCCTTATTTTCGCCATTCTGAATTAGCGCAGCATTGAGAACTGGCGGGGCGTTCAGCTCGCTCCCGGTTGGCCCGGCCGGACATGACTAGGCCCCGCGTCGTAACCTGGCAGTTGTCGAGACCTCCAGGAAAGGTGCAGGGCCTTGAGCGAGGCTAACACGAGCATCGGGGGCAATGTCCGGCTGGCGCGGCGTCGCCGGGGCATGAGCCTAGAAGCCTTGGCCGGGCTGATCGGCCGGTCAAAGGGCTGGATGTCGATGATCGAGAACGGGCACCTGCGGCTTGAGCGGCGGCAGGACATTGCCGCTATCGCTGAGGCCCTGGACGTGTCTGCCGACATGCTGCTTGGCCAGCCGGCGCCGGAGATCCAGGCTGACAGCCGGGCCTACAGTCTGACCTCGCTCCGCGCGGCGCTGCTGGACGCTGCTCTCGACGACCCGCGCGATCTTCCGGCCCGGCCGATCGCTGTACTCGCCCCGCTGGTCCCCACCATGGATCAGGCACTCCGCAACACCGACTACGACGCGATGCACCGGGAACTGCCAAGCTTGCTCGGCGATCTCCAAATACACGCGGCGACAGCCACCGGAGCGGAACGCGATGAGGCGCTGCGGCTCCTCATCCAGACATGCGCCTCAACCACGATCATGCTTAAGCACTTCGGCCAGACCGATCTAGCCTGGATAAGCGCCGACCGCGGACGCCAGGCGGCCAGTCTGCTTGGCGACCCGGTATGGAGCGCAGCCGCAGCGTTTGGATGCGCGCACGCCAGTAGCTCCGCCAACAAGCGATGTGCGCTGCTTCGCACGCCCC
>WNGJ01000152.1_pt1 | contig 60906 bp, 58 predicted proteins | sample 5400611 | NCBI WGS metagenome assembly WNGJ01 (sample SAMN13153375, study PRJNA577476) | soil metagenome | isolation source: 40 cm soil or saprolite under Garry oak tree replicate 1 | place: USA:California | collected 2016-06-15 | reverse complement strand
GCCGACGCTGCCCACCGAAGGCTGCCAGCGAGCCTGCGAGGGCGGCGTTGACCGTTCGGATCGCTCACCTGTCCGACTTTCACTTCGACGGCAGCGCGGAACTGCGTGCCGGCCTCCACGCCCTAGTTGGCGCGACGCTGCGCCGCGGCCCGGACCTGGTCGTTGTCACCGGCGATCTCTCCGCCAACGGGCGCCCAGCCGAGCTCGATGCGGTGGCTGCCGAGCTCGACCGACTCGGCCCGATTCCTCGGGTCGTGCTTCCCGGCAATCGCGACCTGGTGCCGTCGGTGGGGCCGCCTGGGGAGTCGATCGCCCTGCCGGTCGATTCCGATCTCGATTACTTCCTGTCGCTGGAACCTGCCCTGAGCTTCGGCTTCGACCAGGTTGACGGCGACGATGGACCACGCGGCCCGGAGGAGGCACAGCATGAGGAGCCTCCGGACGATGGCTCGGAGCTGGCGGCGGCTTTCGCCGAGCGCTTCGGTGCGCTCGAGGGAGTCCATCTTTCGCCGGGCGTCGGAGTCGTGGCGGTGAACTCGACGCCGCGAGTGCGCGGGTCTGCCCTGCAGCGCGCGGGGCGACAGCTGCGCCGGATGCCCCCTGGGACCATGCGCGTCTTTGCCACGCACCACGCTCTCCTTCCGGTCGCCGGTCGGAAGGTTCGCGAGGGGGATCTTGTCGCTCGGGCAGGCGATCTTCTGTCCTTCCTGTGCGACAGCGAGGTGCACCTCGCACTTCACGGCCATGTCCATCGCGCCAACGCATGGCAGATCGCCGATGGGCGCCATTCCCTGGTCGTGGCAAGCGCCGGTGCACTGGTCAACGACGGCCGGCGTGACGCCAGCTTCCTCGAGATCGTTGCGGGCGATGGCATACTCCGGGTCGTCCGCTGCTCCGTGGCGACCGGACGCACAACGTCCCTGTTCGAAGGAAGCCTGGAGGCCGGCATCGGCGACGATGCGGACGTGCCGTTGAAGTCGGGCAAGGGGAGAGGGCGATGAAGAAGAGCCGCACCGCGACAGAGGAGGCCGCCCATACCTCCGAGCCCGTCGGTTCCCCGATGGCGGAGCGCAAGGTGGCCGGCAGGACCGAACGCCTGACCAGGAAGCTCGATGCCGCCCGGGCCGAGGAATCCAAACGTCGATCCCAGCTGGAGGCCGCCCGCGCATCCGGAAAGAAGGTCGGCAAGCGGACGAAACAGCTCGAGGCCGCAATCGCGCTTGTCGCCGCCATGACCTCACGCATCAAGGCGATTCCGGCTACTGCCCGGGTTGCGGGCTCGGCGGCCGATCAGCCGACGCAGTCGACCGATGGACACCGCAGCGCACGGGCCGCGGTGTCCGCGCCGGCTGCCGAACCGCCCTCCCAGCCGCCTGCCAAGAGTGCAGCGGAGGGCTCTCGCTCGGCGAGAACTGCGTCCTCGCCTGCCTCGGCTACGAAAGGGACGTCGGCGAGGCCTGCGAGCGCCGGGAGGACCAGCCGTCCGCGAACCGCTCAGCGGCCTGCTACGCGCAGCATTACGGCCCGGAGGTCTCTTCGAAAACGCGACGGTTCGGAGCCACCCGCGAACGAGCGCTGAACGAGGGGCTGCTCCGAAGGTCGTCGCCGCGGTCGATGCCGGCGCCAATTCCGTGCATCTTCTGGCGGCCGTCGTTTCGGGCCACCGGCTGCAACCGTTGCTCGACGAGTCGGTGTTCCTGGGGCTGGGCGATGCCGCGGAGGAGGGCAGCTTCGGGCCGGAGGTGCGCGGCAGGTTCGTGGCGTCGCTGGTCGCCTACGCCGATGCCGGCCGACGGCTGGGAGCCGCGGCGATCGCCTTCGTCGGGACGCAGCCGTTCCGGCGTGCGGCCGACGCAGACGATGCAAGGCGCGAAGTAGAGGCCGCAACCGGCATCCCGCTGGAGGTCCTGACACACGAGGAAGAGGCATACCTGACCCTCATCGGGGTCAGCGGGGCGCGCAGGCTGACCGGGGAGCTGGTGGTGGTCGACGTCGGAGGCGGCAGTACCGAGGTGGTGGTCCATTCGCCGGGGGGCTCCCCAGTGGCGGTCGGTCTGCGGCTCGGCTCCGCTCAGCTCACGCGTTCGGTCGTCGAGCACGATCCGCCCCTGATGCGTGAGATCGACGAGCTGCGTGCCCAGGCTCGAGCGTCGTTGAAGGACGCGCCGGACGCCGCCGGCCTGGAGATCGTCGCGGTAGGCGGAACAGCGACAAACCTGCTCCGATTGATCCCCGCCGCGACGCTCGACCGGACCCTCGATCGACGCAGGCTCGAAGAGGCGCTCGCCACCCTCGCCGTGGAACCGGCCGAGCAGGTCGCGGAGCGCCACGCCGTGAACCGGACGCGTGCACAGATCCTGCCCGCCGGTGCCGCCATTCTCGAAGCCGTGCTGTATCGCTACGACGCGGATCTGCTGCAAGTCGCCGACGCCAGCATTCGAGAAGGGCTGGTCCTCGTCCTGGCGCGAGGCGGCCACGACTGGCGGGTGCGCATCCCCGAATTCGTCAGCGGCTGGACACGCTAGCCTGAGCAGCCTCCGCGCCGCAGCTCACATCTGGGCGAGAGCTCGTCCGAGGCGGCGCCGCGAGCGCGGCCCTACGACTCCTCGCCAGGGACGCCCCACTCCCTTTTGCAGTCTGGCGATCTCGTGTTCGCGGTCGACGAGGTACTGGCCGATGGAGGCGATCTCCTCCGCCTCGAGGTGATCGCCCTGCTCGACCAGGAACGTCCGGATCAAGTTCGCAGCGACATCTGCGTCGTGGAGCATGCCCAGGTGGTCCTGCAGCACGACAACCGCCTGGACGACGTCCCCTGCGTCGTCGCCGAGAGGCTCGCGCACGAACTCGATCGAATAGCGCAGCCACTTCGCCGCAATCCGAAGCTGATGGAGCGTCTCGACGTCCGCGTAACGCAGGACCGCTTCGTGCGCGCGAACCTTTTCGAAGGCATTCCATATCCGGCTGGGAGCACTGTCCCTGACCCGGTGCGGGTCCAGCGGCGCTGTCGGCCGGGCCGCAAGCGGGTCTTCGAGGAAGGCCTTGATTCCGTCCACCAACCCGAGATAGCGCGACGAATCGAGCTCCTCGATGAGCTGCTCGCGCGCTTCGTCCCGACGGCTACGCCAATTGGTGAGAAGCGGCTCGAGGCCGGCCGCGTGGGCTGCTTCGTGGCGGGCGAGGTAGCCGGCGGCGCCCTCCAGAAGGACGTCGAGGTCGCGCACCTCTCCCAGCCGGCCCGCGACCTCGCGAAGAGCTCGCCGCTGCCGGCGCCCCTTTCGGGGGACGAACGCGTCGCCGAATATTCGCCAGGCCGCCCGTAGACGGCGGGTCGCAACTCGCATGCCGTGCAGTTCCTCGTTGTCGAGGCCGGCCCGCGTGCCGGTCTCCCGCGCAGCCATCCGTCGCAGCTGGAAGGCAATGACCTTACGACCGGCTTCGGCCATCGCGTCGTCAGCGCGGACACCGGGAGTGCGAGGCGGATTGCCCCCGGCCTTCGGGCCCGAGGAGGGGGATGCCGCCGGCGAAGGGGAGGGCGCTTGTGTTGCCAGCAAGGCCGATTCGAGCTTCGACTGACGGCTCGGCGCGAGCCCCTTGCGCCGGCCGAGCCACTCGCCCAGGGACTCGAGCCGGCCGACCTCGCCCTCCGTGAGCTCGACCTCCAGCTCCGAGAATCGACCGATCGTCCGTCCGCCCTTGAGCACGGAAACGATGTCGGCGCTCAACTCGGCACGGCTGCCATCGTCGGCGCGAAGGTCGCGCCGACGGCGCCGCTGGCTCAGGGCAACGACGGTTTTCAGTGGCTTGTCGCCGCACAGCTCGAGGATCAACGACCGCGCCGCGGAAGCCGGCCAGGCGCGGGGCTTGCCCGCCGTCGCGGGACCCTCCAGCTCGACGCGCCGGAGGGGTCCATGGCGACTGGCCAATTCCTTCGTGGCGGTCGGAGGACCGATGCCGAGCTCGGCCCCATCCCCAGGGTGCTCGACAGACTTGACCGTGACCGTCCGCGTCCCACCCGTGCTGCGTATTCGCGCCGCGTAGCCGGCAGCCCGAAGCGAAGCGTCTTCGGTGTCGACATAGCGATCTCGATGGTCCGAAGTAACGACATCGGAAATCGCCCGGAATGGCCCGAGCCGCTCGGCCGCCAGGATCCGCTCGAGGTCGGCGGGCCCGGCGGCCTGGAACTTGAGCTCGACCTCGACTGGCAGATCGTCTGGTCTCTCGCCGTTCCACCCTGGTCGGGCCGCGCCAGGCGGCTGAGCGACCGTCGGCGAGCGACCCTTGCCGTGATCGCCGGTCCCGCGGGCCGCGCTCGGCTCGCTCACCGTCAGGCCGCTGGGTCGAGGGAGCCCGAGCCCTCACCCGGACGCCTCGGGGTCAGGGCGGCCGCTGCCGCTGCCCGCGCGCGCTCCTTGAGCTCGGCAAACGTGTCCACAATGGTCTGCTGGTCGCCACCCCCCTCTGTCCTCCGCCAGGAACCGTCGCTCTGGAGCTGCCAGGAGCGCCGTGTGTCGGCCAGCATCACGGCGATGATCTCCTCGATACGTCGTCGGGCCTCGGGATCGTCCACCGGTGCCACGGCCTCCACGCGCCGGTCGAGGTTTCGGTCCATCAGGTCGGCCGAGCCGATATACCACTCTCGCTCTCCACCGTTCTCGAACCCCCAGATCCGCGAGTGCTCCAGGAACTCGCCCACGATCGAGCGCACCCGGATGCGCTCGGATGTGCCCGCGAGGCCGGGCCGGACCGAGCAGGTGCCGCGGGCAATGATGTCGATCTCTACGCCAGCCGAGCTCGCTGCGTAGAGGGCCGCGATGACCGGCTCGTCGACGATGGCATTGACCTTGAGCACGATCTTCGCGTGGCGCGCGGATCGGGCGTGCTCGATCTCGCGGTCGACGAGCTCGAGGAACCGCCGCCGCAGCGTGAGGGGTGCGACGAGCAGCCGGCGGAAGGAGTCCTGCCGTGACAGGCCGGTCAGGACGTTGAAGAGGTCCGTCACGTCCTCGCCGATCTCCGGCCGGCAGGTGAACAAACCGAGATCCACGTAGCCGCGCGCGGTTCGCGGGTTGTAGTTGCCCGTACCGATGTGAACGTAGCGGCGAAGGATCGACCCCTCGCGACGTACCACGAGGGCCGTCTTGCTGTGCGTCTTGAGCCCCACGAGCCCGTACACCACGTGTGCTCCGGCCTGCTCCAGCTTCCGGGCCCAGACGATGTTGGCCTCCTCGTCGAAGCGCGCCTTGATCTCGACCAGGACCACGACCTGCTTGCCGCTCTCGGCGGCGCGAATGAGCGACTGAACGATCGGGGAGTCGCCCGACGTGCGGTACAGCGTCTGCTTGATCGTGAGGACCTCGGGATCCGCCGCGGCCTGCGCGATGAATACGGGTGGTGGACGAGGATGTCCCCTGTTCGGACGGCTGCGAAGACATCGGCCGGTTCATCGTCGTCCGGGGGTACCAGGCGTGCCGGGACGACCGGGCTCCAGCTCTGCAGCTTGAGGTCCGGCCGGTCGAGGCTCGACAGTTCGGCCAGGGCGGTCAGGTCGAGCATCCCGGAGATCTCGTAGCAGTCGTCCTCGGCCAGGCCGATCCCGCGCAGGAGGAGCTGGCGCGTCGCCGCCGGCATGGACCGCTCGACCTCGAGGCGTACCGCGTCGCCAAATCGCCGCCGCCGGAGCTCTTCCTCGATTGCCAGCAGGAGGTCGTCGGCCTCGTCTTCCTCGATCGCCAGGTCGGCATTGCGTGTGACGCGGAAGAGGTGGCTCTCGCTGATCACCATGCCCCGGAAGAGAAGATCCAGGTTGGCGGCAATGACCTGATCGAGCAGCACGAATTTGCCCGGCTCGACTTCGAGGAGCCGCGAGAGCAGCTGCGGCACCTTTACCCGGGCGAACCGGCGCTCACCCGTCTCCGGGTCCAGCAGGCCGACGGCAAGCGACAACGACATCGTGCTGATGTACGGGAACGGGTGTCCCGGAGCAACTGCAAGTGGCGTCAGAACAGGGAAGATCTCCTCCACAAACCGCTCGCGCAACCGGGCGTGATGCTGGGGAACAGACGCGTACTCCAGGATCGCGATGTCGCTCGCGGCGAGCGTGGTGCGCAGCTCCGCCCAGGCCACCGAGTGTTCTGCGACGAGCTGGAGGACGCGTTTGCGCGCGGCCTCGAGCTGCTGAGCCGCCGTCAGCCCGTCGGGCGAGGTCTTGCTCGACCCGAGGCGGTGCTGCTGGCGCAGCCCGGCCACTCGAACCTGGAAGAACTCGTCGAGGTTCGACGCGAAGATCGCAAGGAATCGCGCGCGCTCGAGTGCCGGGTTGCGTTGGTCACGCGCTTCATAGAGGACGCGCGCGTTGAACTCCAGCCAGCTGAGCTCGCGGTTGATGTACGGGAAGGGCGGCGGGTGGCCGTTGCGGCGGGACGTGCGTCCGCTCGGGGTCGCCGATCCGGGGGCGCTGGGCTCGCTGTGGACGCTGACCATGTCGGCGATGGACTCCTGACCGGTGCCTGCTTGGCACCACCCCTGGGCAGGCGCCGGATCGTAGCACGCGAATGTTATGGAACTGTGTCCCCGCCCGGCCTGACTCGCCGTCGGTAACGGCCTGTTAACGGTCGCATCACCCCTCGTTCATCAACGGAAACCAACCTGAGGGCGCAGCCGCGGGGGATGGACGGTTGCCAGCGGGAGCGCGCGCATGCCCGCAAGGGGGACCGATGTCTGACGCACAGGAAGTGGTGACGAGGCCATAGCCGCATCGACTCGAACTCCTCGGCCTCAGTCCGGGCGCTTCGCCGAACTGCGTGCGGCGGCAGGCTGGCAGACCGATGCGGCCTTCCGACTCGTGACGCTCGTCGCGGCGGGCCTGATCGTCGTGCTGCTGGCCGGAATCACGATTCGGCTGGCGATCGAATCGGCGGGCACCTGGGCCCGGTTCGGGCTGGGCTTCCTGGGCGGGACGACGTGGGACGTCGTCAACGGGGTCTACGGCGCGCTGCCATTCGTGGCCGGCACGGTGGAGTCCTCACTGCTCGCCCTCATCATCGCCGTGCCCCTCAGCCTCTTGACCGCGATCTTCCTCGCCGAGCTGGCGCCGCGCTGGCTGTCCGTTCCGCTGACGTTCCTGGTCGAGCTGCTGGCCGCCATTCCAAGCGTCGTGGTGGGCCTGTGGGGCGTGTTCGTCCTGAGCCCTTTCCTGCGCGACACCGTCGAGAAATGGCTGGTTGGGGCGCTCGGCTTCATCCCGATCTTCAGTGGACCGGCGTTCGGGATCGGGCTGTTCAGCGCGAGCGTCGTCCTGGCGATCATGATCGTGCCGACCATCGTGTCGGTGTCCCGCGAAGTGATCGTCGCGGTGCCCGGCGCGCAGCGCGAGGCAATGCTGGCGCTGGGCGCCACACGCTGGGAGACCACCCGCCGTGCCGTTCTCCCGTACGCCCGCTCGGGCATCGTGGGCGCGGTCATCCTCGGCCTCGGTCGCGCGCTGGGCGAGACGATGGCCGTGACGATGGTGATCGGCAACAAGGATATCGTGCCGACGCGCGTCTTCGACCAGGCGCAGACGATCGCCTCGAAGATCGCGACCACGTTCAACGAGGCGCAGGTCGGAATCCAGACCCAGAGCCTCATCGCGCTCGGCCTCGTTCTCCTCGCCATCACACTCGCCCTGAATGTCATCGCCCGGTTGCTCGTCCGCCAGGTCGCAGGCGACGGCGGCGGCCTGGCGTCGGGAGGCTGAGCGTGAGCCAGGGCATTCCCTCTTCCCTCGTTGCAGGGCGGCCCGCCGCGGCGCTCCTCGTGCGCACGAGGGCGGACAGGCGCCGCGCGCTGGTCAACAGCGCCTTCCAGGGCGTGGCTTTGCTCGCTGCGGTGGCCTGCGTGGTGCCTCTCGGTGCCCTCGTGACGTTCGTGGTCGTGAATGGCGCCGGGGCACTCAACCTGGATCTGCTTACGCGACCCACTCGCGCGCTGGGCCTGGGTGGAGGCGCGGCCGCGGCAATCCTCGGGTCGCTCCAGATCGTCCCGATCGCAGCGGTCATCGCCACGCCGATTGGGGTGCTGGCAGCGCTCTACACGGTCGAGTTCAGCGGCCGGCGCACCGCAACCCTGATCCGCTTCGCCGCCGACGTCATGGTGGGCATCCCGTCGATCCTGATCGGCATCTTCGCATTCGCCCTGTTCGTGCTGCCGTTCCACCAGTTCAACGCGTTGGCGGGCAGCCTCGCACTGGCGATCATCATGGTGCCGGTGGTCATGCGGACGACCGAGGAGAGCCTTCGACTCGTTCCCGGCAGCCTGCGCGAGGCTTCCCTGGCACTCGGCGTGCCGATGTGGCGGACTGCCCTGTCGGTGGTCCTCAGGACAGGGTTGAGCGGGGTGGCGGCGGGCCTCATGCTGGCAGTGGCGCGAGCTGCGGGCGAGACGGCGCCGTTGATCTTCACGGCCTTCGGAAACCAGCTGATCAACGTCGGGGGCCTTGGCAAGCCAATGGATGCACTGCCCCTGTTCATCTTCGTCAACGCGCGTCAACCGTACGAAGCGCAGAACAGCCAGGCCTGGGGAGCAGCCCTGCTGCTGCTCCTGTTCGTGCTGGCCGTCAATGTGATCGTACGCGGTCGCGCGGGACGCCGAAACTCGCGATGAAGGAGACCTCCGTGGCCATCGACGCCGCCCAGCCCGAAACTCCGGGGGCGCCCGAGGGCCGGCAGAACCCCCAGGGTCGCCCGCCGCCTGAGACTGAAGAGACGGCCGTAGCCGGGCACGCGCCCGGGGTGCGGCACGCGCCCGGGGTTGGGCACTCGCCCGAGCTGCGCCCGGGTGTCCAACGACTTCCGATCGCGGTCGGTCCGGGCCCTGGGGATCTCACCGACGGCGCCGCCGCATCAGAAGCGACCGCCGGGCTGCTCGAAGTGCGGCACCTCAACGCCTACTATGGGACGTTCCGGGCCATCCGCGACGTAGACCTCAGCATCCGGCCCAACGCCGTCACAGCGTTGATCGGCCCCTCGGGCTGTGGGAAGACCACGTTCCTGCGAACGCTCAACCGGATGCACGAGCTGGTGCCCGGAGCGACCGTGCAGGGCACGATCGAGCTGGACGGTGTCGACGTGTACGGATCGAACATCGACCCGGTGCGGCTGCGGCGTGTGATGGGCATGGTCTTCCAGCGGCCCAGTCCCTTCCCGACGATGTCGATCTACGACAATGTGGTGGCCGGCCTGCGATTGACCGGGCGACACCAAAGATCCGAGCTCGATGCGGTCGTCGAGCGTTCCCTGCGCAGAGCAGCCCTGTGGGACGAGGTCAAGGACAAGCTGCGCGAAAATGGGATGTCGTTGTCGGGCGGGCAGCAACAGCGGCTGTGCATCGCCCGGGCGCTCGCTGTCGGACCGGAGGTCCTGCTGATGGACGAGCCCGCATCCGCTCTCGACCCGATTGCTACTCTTCGAATCGAGGAGCTGATCGCCGAGCTCAAGCAGAGCTACACGATCGTGATCGTGACGCACAACATGCAGCAGGCCGCGCGCGTTAGCGATCGGACCGCGTTCTTAACGATGGGCGAAGATCGTGCGGGCTATCTCGTCGAGGTCGATGAGACCTCGCGCATCTTCACCAATCCGCGCGAGCGCTTGACGGAGGACTACGTGTCCGGGCGGTTCGGGTGAGCGGGACGGTCGACCCTCATCTCGAAAGCCAGGAAGCGACGGCCGCCCTCGAGCCCGAGGACAACAACGGCAGCCTCCCCGAGGACCCGTCGGTGGTCGTGTCGGTCAACAGCACGCCGGTCGCGGTCCCGGGCTCGCGCGCCGTCCTCGACCGGGAGATGCGCGAGATCAAGGACAACGTGCTGCGCATGGGCAGCATCGTCGCCGATCAGATCCGCGCCTCGCTGACGGCTCTGGTGACACACGACGAAGAGGCGGCGGTGGCCGTGATCGTTGCCGACCGCCAGGTCAACGAGGTCCAGCGCCACGTCGCGTCGCTGATCGCGACGACGATCGCAACCCAGGCGCCGGTCGCGCGCGATCTGCGATTCCTGCTGGCCCTGGACCACGTAACGTACGAGCTGGAGCGCATCGGCGACCACGCGGCGTCCGTCGCAAAGCAGGGTCGCCGGCTGGCACCGCATCCGCCCCTCAAGCGTTACGTCGATTTGCCCGAGATGGGTGACCTGGCTGCGCGGCAGGTGCAGGGTGTGCTTCGCGCTCTGGTGGACGTGGACGTCGATCAGGCGCGCGAGGTCGCTGCTCAGGACGACCTGATCGACCACCTCTTCCATCGGACCTACGACGAGGTCGTGCGTCTCATGCGAGCGGATCCGGAAAACGTCGAGCGCGGGACGCGGGTGATCTTCGCGGCCTACTACCTCGAGCGGATCGGCGACCGGGTGACGAACATTGCCGAAGACGTTGTCTTTCTTGCCACGGGCGACATCGAAGACCTCAATCCCTAGGCTGCCGCCTCGGCCGGGCAGCCCGGCACATTGCCGGACGACGATCGGGTAGCCTACGGGCCTGACTTGGCGCGCGGGCGGTTCGGTGCGGCCGCCGCGCCGGCACCCGTCCCATGCGGTGAGGTCGTCAGCTGCGCGATACACGGACGAGAGACCAGGGCATCGCGCTCGCCGAGGGACGTCGTCGGGCCGTAGTCGAGGGTGTCGTCCCGGAGGTCGACGCCGGCCGGTTCCCGATCAAACGGACGATCGGTCAGCGCGTCGTCGTGGAGGCCGATGCCTTCGTCGACGGTCATGACGAGGTCCGCGTCGTGCTGCTCCACAGGCGGTCGACGGTTAGCGGCTGGACAGAAACTCCAATGGAGGCACTCGGCAACGATCGCTGGAGGGGCACCTTCGACGCAGCGCACATCGGACGCTACCTCTACACCGTGATGGCCTGGCCCGACCATTTCGCCACCTGGCGGCGTGACCTCCAGCGACGCCTCGAGGCCGGCCAGGACGTCAGCGTCGATCTGCTCATCGGCTCCGATCTCGTGGCCCGCACGGCGCAGCGCGCCGACGCCGATGACGCAGCCCTGCTCGAGACCTGGGGGGTCGAGCTGCGAGGGGAAGGCTCGCTCGAAACCAGAGCAAAGCTGGCCCTCGACGACGAGCTGGCCAGACTGGTGAGCCGCCACCCTGACCGCCACCTGGCGACGACCTATGACCGCGAGCTCGAGGTCGTCGTCGATCCAGAACGCGCGCGATTCTCGGCGTGGTATGAGCTCTTCCCGCGCTCGGCCTCCCGGACGGCTGGCCGCCACGGCACGCTGCAGGACGTCATCGCCCGGTTGCCGTACGTGGCAGGTCTGGGATTCGACGTGCTCTACCTGCCGCCCATCCATCCCATCGGGCGGACGTTCCGGAAGGGTCCCAACAACGTCACGACGGCCGACGCCTCGGATCCCGGCGTACCTTGGGCGATCGGGGCGGTCGAGGGCGGGCACACCGCAATTCATCCCGAGCTCGGCACGTTGGAGGACCTCCGCTCGCTGGTCGTCGCCGCCGAGCGACTCGGTGTCGCAGTCGCCCTCGACCTGGCCTATCAGACCTCGCCGGACCACCCGCTGGTTCGCGAGCACCCGAACTGGTTCCGCCAGCGGCCGGACGGAACGGTTCAGTACGCGGAGAACCCGCCCAAGAAATACCAGGACATCTACCCCTTCGACTTCGAGTCAGAGGAATGGCAGGGCCTCTGGTCGGAGCTCGTGGGGATCGTTCGCTACTGGATCGCGCAAGGGATTCGGATCTTCCGCGTGGACAACCCTCACACCAAGCCGTTCGCCTTCTGGGCGTGGCTCATCGGCGAGATCAAGCGAGACGAACCGGACGTCCTCTTCCTGGCCGAGGCATTCACGCGGCCCAAGGTCATGTACCGGCTCGCCAAGGTCGGCTTCTCCCAGTCGTACACGTACTTCACCTGGCGGACCACGAAGCAGGAGCTGACCGACTACTTCATCGAGCTCACGCGGACGAACCTTCGGGAGTTCTTCCGGCCGAACGTCTGGCCGAACACGCCCGACATCCTCCATGAAGTCCTGCAGCACGGCGGCCGGCAGGCGTTCGAGTTCCGGTTCGTGCTGGCGGCTACGCTCGCCTCGTCGTACGGGATCTACGGTCCCCCGTTCGAGCTCGGGGAGCACGCCGCGCGCGAGCCGGGAAGCGAGGAGTATCTGCATTCCGAGAAGTACGAGCTCCGGACGTGGGATCTGGATAGAGCGGACAGCCTCGCGCCACTCATCAGGCAGGTGAATGCCATCAGGCGGGCACATCCGGCACTCCAGTCGAACGACAACCTTGCCTTTCACCCGATCGACGACGACCGGCTCGTGGCCTACTCGAAGCGCACCGACGACCGCTCCGACGTCGTCCTGATGGTGGTCAACCTCGACTCACAGCGCGCCCACGCCGGAACCATCGAGCTGCCGCTCGACGAGCTGGGCATCGACCCCGAGCAGCCGTTCGAAGCGGTCGACCTCCTGGCAGGCACGACCTCGCTGTGGCTCGGTGCGTCGAACAGGGTGGAGCTCGACCCGGCGCGTTGCCCGGCGACGATCCTGCACCTCCGGCCGACGGCGCGGTCGGAAACCGATTTCGAGCGCTTCCTGGCATGACCGTCGCGGCCGCAAAGAGCCCGTCGCTGGAGGCCTCGGTGGGCAAGACCGCAGGGGCGGCAGCACCAGGCACCGATCCGCTCTGGTACAAGGACGCGATCATCTACGAGCTCCACGTCCGCGCCTTCCGCGACAGCGGCGGCGACGGAACGGGGGATTTCGTCGGCCTGACCGAGAAGCTCGACTACCTGCGAGACCTCGGCGTCACAGCCATCTGGATCCTGCCCTTCTACCCCTCGCCGTTGCGTGACGACGGCTACGACATCGCCGACTACAGCGGCGTCAACCCGGACTACGGCAGCCTGCGCGACGTTCGGGCATTCATCCGCGAGGCGCACCGGCGTGGGCTGAAGGTGATCACCGAGCTGGTCTGCAACCACACCTCGGACCAGCACCCCTGGTTCCAGCGCGCGCGACGCGCAAAGCCGGGCAGCAACTGGCGCGACTTCTATGTCTGGAGCGACACGGCCGACCGCTACCGCGACGCCCGCATCATCTTCAAGGACTTCGAGACGTCCAACTGGAGCTGGGATCCCGTGGCTGGTGCCTATTACTGGCACCGCTTCTACTCGCACCAGCCGGATCTCAACTTCGCCAACCCGCGGGTGCGGCAGGCCATCGTCCGAACGATGGATCAGTGGCTGGAGATGGGCGTAGATGGCCTGCGCCTCGATGCGATCCCGTACCTCTACGAGCGCGAGGGCACCAACTGCGAGAACCTGCCCGAGACGCACGCCTTCCTGCGCGAGTTGCGAGCCCACATCGACCGCCGGTTCGGTGACCGGATGCTGCTGGCGGAGGCCAACCAGTGGCCGGAGGACTCCGTCGCCTATTTCGGGAACGGCGACGAGTGCCACATGGCCTTCCACTTCCCGGTGATGCCCCGGATGTTCATGGCCATCCGCATGGAGGATCGCTTTCCGATCGTCGATATCCTGTCGCAGACGCCGGCGATCCCCGAGTCCTCGCAGTGGGCGCTCTTCCTGCGCAACCACGATGAGCTGACCCTGGAGATGGTCACCGACGAGGAGCGGGACTACATGTACCGCTCCTACGCCAGCGATCCGCAGGCACGCATCAACCTGGGCATCCGTCGCCGGCTGGCCCCGCTGCTGGGCAACAATCGGCGGCGCATCGAGCTGATGAACGGGCTGCTGTTCTCGCTGCCCGGTACGCCGGTCATCTACTACGGCGACGAGATCGGCATGGGCGACAACGTCTTCCTGGGGGACCGCAACGGCGTTCGGACGCCCATGCAGTGGAGTGGCGACCGCAACGCGGGATTCTCGACCGCCAACCGGCAACAGCTGTACCTGCCTGTCATCCTCGATCCCGAATACCACTACGAAGCGATCAACGTCGAGGCGCAGCAGGCCAATCCCAATTCCCTGCTGTGGTGGATGAAGCGCCTGATCGCCTTGCGCAAGCGCCATCCGGCGTTCGGCCGCGGGTCTCTCGAGTTCCTCCAGCCCGAGAACCGCAAGATCCTCGCGTTCGTCCGGCGCTTTGGGGATGAAACCCTTCTTGTCGTCGCGAACCTCTCGCGGTTCGTGCAATACGCCGAGCTGGATCTGTCCGAATTCGAGGGATACGTCCCGGTCGAGCTGTTCGGCCAGGTCGAGTTCCCCGCTATAACCCGCTCCGCGTACTTCCTGACCTTCGGTCCGAATGCCTTCATGTGGTTCGCCCTGGATCGACCGGCAGGGCAGGCGGGCGAGGCGACGGAGCGCGAGGTCCCGAACCTTCCCGCCGTTGCCGATCTCGGGGAGCTCGCCACGGGCAGGGCAGGGCTGGCCTTTGCCGAGGTCCTGTCGCAATGGGCGCAGAACCGGCGCTGGTTTCGGGGGAAAGCCCGGCGCGTGAAGGGCGCCGACATTCACGACGCCATACCGCTGAAGGTGGCCGGCGGCAGGGCCCTCATCGTCGTCCTGAACCTGCAATTCAGCGAAGGCGAACCCGAGGAGTACCTCGTCCCCGTCCTGGCTTTGTCACCCGCTGCAGCCCTGTCGATCCTGTCGGAGACGCCCTGGGCCGCCATCGCCCACCTGGGTGCCGATCGGGAGGACGCCAACCAGGAGTTCCTCGTCGACGGAATGCGGGTGCCGGCATTCTGTGAAGCATTCCTCGAGGCCATCGCGGGCCGTCGGCGAGCGCGCGGTATCCGCGGCGAGCTGGCGAGTCAGCCGACCCGCTCGTTCCGAAGGCTCGCCGGGCCGTCACGCGAGCTGCTCGCAGCGGTGCCGTCTCGCGCGGAGCAGAGCAACAGTTCGGTCATCCTCGGCGACCGGCTCATCCTGAAGCTTTATCGGCGCCTGGAGGCAGGCGTCAATCCGGACCTCGAGATCGGCCGCTTCCTGACCGAGCGCGGCTTCCAGCACGCACCGGCCGTGGCCGGCTCCGTGGCATATCGGCGTCCCGACAAATCCGCTACCGCAGCTCTGCTTCAGGCCTACGTCCCCAACGAGGGGGACTTGTGGGAATTCACGCTCGATGCGCTGAGTGATTATCTGGAACGCGCCCTGACCGAACGATCGGTCGCCGAGGGGGGTTCCACATCGGCCGCGGCATTGCTCGCACGGGCATCCGCCGATCTACCGCAGGCGGTGCGCGAGACGATCGGGTCGTACCTCGATACGGCAGGCCTGCTCGGCCAGCGAACCGCAGAGCTGCACGCTGCCCTGGCCTCCGAACCGGACGATCCCGCTTTCGCGCCCGAGCCGTTCAGCGCCCTCTACCAGCGATCCCTCTACCAGTCGATCGAGTCCAGCGTTCGCCACAACATGCGCCTGCTGGCCAGCAGCTCCACGACGCTGCCGGACGAGGCCGCCGCGGAGGGGCAGGCGGTGCTTGCGCTGGAGTCAGAGGTCGAGGCGCGCCTGCGAGGTCTGCTCGCGGGGCGCCTGGGCGGGATGCGGATTCGCTGCCACGGTGACTACCACGCGGGCCAGGTGCTATACACCGGCCGCGACTTCGTGATCATCGACTTCGAGGGAGAACCCGGCCGTCCGCTTGGCGAACGAAGGCTGAAGCGCTCGCCGCTGACGGACGTCGCCGGAATGATCCGCTCATTCCACTACGCGGCCAACGGCGCGTCGATCCGGGCGGTGCGCTCCGGGACGGTCCGCCCGCAGGACGCGGTTCGCCTGGAGGTCTGGTCTCGGCACTGGTACGCCTGGGTTGCAGCGACGTTCCTGCGCGGCTATCGGCTTGCAGCGGCCGAGGCGGAGTTCCTGCCATCGGATGACCGGGAGTGGGCCATCCTGCTCGACGCGTTCCTGCTGCAGAAGGCTTTCTACGAGCTCAACTACGAGCTCAACAACCGCCCGGACTGGGTGGCAATTCCGCTCAAGGGCATCGTGTCGCTGCTGACTCCGTGACGGGATCGATCAGCGCGGTGGTATTCGATCTCGGCGGCGTGCTGATCGACTGGGATCCCCGCTATCTCTACCGGCAGCTCTTCGACGACGACGCTGCGATGGAGCGATTCCTCGCCGAGATCTGTTCGCCGGAATGGAATGGCCTGCAGGATGCGGGGCGTTCGTGGGCGCAAGGCGTCGAAAGGCTGGCGAGGCAGCATCCGGCGGAGCGCGAGCTCATCGCCGCCTTCCATCGCCGCTGGGACGAGATGCTAGGCGGACAGATCCAGGAGACGGTCGACCTCCTGTCCGAGCTCAGGGAATCGGGCATTGGCATCTATGCCCTGAGCAACTGGTCGGCCGAGACGTTTCCCATCGCGCGGGCGCGCTATCCCTTCCTGGGCTGGTTCGACGGGATCGTCATCTCCGGCGAGGTGGGAATCTGCAAGCCGGACCCCCGCGCCTTCCGGCACCTTATCGAGCGGTATCGGCTTGAGCCAGCCACGACGCTTTTCGTCGACGACTCGGAAGCCAACGTCAGGGCGGCCGGCGAGCTGGGAATGATCGCCCTGCAGTTTCGAGGGGCCGCGGAGTTGCGTGAAGAGCTCTCGGCGCTAGGCGCGCTTGCCGCCGGCGCAGGTGCGTAAGGAGCGGAGTCTCAGATCACGCCTTGGTGAACATTAGCTGGAGCTCCATCGTGCCCTGGTCGGCGATGGATAGGACGATGAACGAGCTCGGCTTCTGGATCCCGTAATCGGCGAAGACGATGGGCAGTGAGCCCGTGACCGCGATGACGCCTCCCGAGAGGCGTGCGCTGAGCGGCACCTGAACTCGCCGCGTCTGTCCGTGGAGTGTGAGGTCGCCGGTCGCCTGGACCTGGATCGTCTGGCCGTCTGCCGGACTGGAGCCAAGGTCGATCGGAGAGGTGAGGCTGAACTTCGCGTTGGGGTAGATCCCCGTCTGGATCCCCTGGCGGCGCAGCTGGCCGTCGCGGCGATCATCGTCGCCCTTGAGTGAGGTCAGGTCGGCCGTGATCTCGACCGCCGTCACGCTCGTACCGGCGAGCGTGAGCGTCCCGCTGACGTCGGGTGTGCGACCGACGGCCGTGTTGGCACCGAGGGTGGCCAGCTGCTCCTGTACCCGATAGCCGACGAACGATCCGCTGGAGTCGGCGAAGGAACCGATCGACGTGTCGACCTTCCAGGTCCCGGAAAGGCCGCCCGAAGGGGCCGGTTGCGTCGAGGTCACCGGCGGCAGGCTCGCCAGGCTGACCGCAGGCGGCCCGGATGGACGAAGGAAAAGGTAGTAGACGCCGTACGCGCCTCCGGCGACGGCGACGAGCACGACCAGGACGAGAGCCACCTTGAGGAGCGGCAGACGCCCCGGTCTCGGACGGCGCTCGGTCGCGCGAGTTGACGGATTCAATGATCGGCTCCCAGCGGACGCCCTGACGAGTGTCACCTGGCCGCCGCCAGATCACATGCGCCAGCGTGGAGGCCGTCCCTGAGGAAATACTGAGAAGCAGCTGAGCCGGCTGTCCACTGTCGTCCGGCTCGAGCACCCTAGCCTTTGGAATTCTCCCCACGGTCGAGATAGAGCATTGCCGCCAGCAACACGACGACTGCCACCGTTTCGATCATCGCGGTCATGCTGCCCCCCGCCGGGCTGCAGCCGCGACGTCCGGCCACTCGGTCGGGGTGACCGCGGCATTTCAAGTTCATTCGGTCGGGGCCGGTCGTCGTGGCGGCGCCATTCGCGCAATTTGACCTCGACCGGGAGTGCGGTATCGTTCTCTCGCCGGCTCATCGCCGGGGGAATGATGCGGGGCCGGAGGTTATCTCCGGCCCCGTTCTGTTGCCTGCGTCCGGCGAGCGCCTGCCCCGTCAGGGTGCAATGCTCCCGAACAGGCCATGCGCCTCGTCGTCTGGACCGGCAGCGAAGTACAGCACGTTCTTGCTGCCGGCAGCCGCGTCGTTGCCGAAACCGATTCCCCACAGCCCGTCGATCGAGATCGGGCGATGGTTCGTGCCCTTGAGCACACCGCGTGGTTCCCAACCTTCGTCGGTCGGCGCGTACGCGTGGATGCGGCCGTTGCCGAAGTTGCCGACCAGCAGGTCCCCGCTGAACTTGCCGAAGGGATGTGTCCCGAGCGGCTCCGACGGGGCCCATGCCAGGCCCCACGGCGCGTTGAGGGCGCCTCGCGACGCGACCCGGCCTATGAACGACCCATCGGGGCCGAAGGCGCTGACGTAGCCCAGCCCCCCACCGTTGATCTCATCCACGGCGTCGGCGTCCTGCTTGGCGTACGTGACGTAGATCGTGCCGCCAAGGTTCTGGATCCCGAACGGCGCGAAGCCGGCCGGAATGCCGGGGTCGACGAAGGAGCCGCCCGTCAAGGTCGTTGGGTGGAACGAGCCGTCAAAGACGTCCACGCGTGCGTGGTGGAAATCCGTCGCGTATAGATAGTTGGCGGTCGTGCCGCCGCTGGTGACGCTGCCGATGGCAAGGCCCTTGTAGATCGCGCCGGCCGTTGTGGCGGCGACGATGGCATCCGCCGCTGGTGCCGGCGGTGGAACGGCGGGGTTCCAGCCGAGAATCTGGCCGCCCTCGGTGGCGAAGAGGAACCTGGCGGGACCGTGTGCGGCGCCGCTGGTGACGACGAAGTCGGCGCTGCCGTTGAACACGGTTCCCGTCGGGTGGCCGGCGACCCCGACTTCGATCGAGAATTTCGCGCCGCTTCCCCCGTACAGCGTCGACGTGCTAGTCGCGTTGTTGGCCACCCACCACGGCGTCATGGGGCCGGCCGTGATGCCCCAGGCGTTCACCAGGAGCGGGTCCTCCAGCGTTCCGCCCACCCCCGTGTCCGATACCAGGTTGGTCACTTTGTAGGCGTTCATGGAGTTGATGTTTCGGGCGGCGACCGGGACTGCGAACGCGAGCAGCAGCCCCAGCGCGGCCAACAGGGTCAGGGCACGTCGAACCATGGAAAACGTCCTCCTGCATGCGCGGTTGGCGATCCGGGGAATGGCGCCGAAGCCGCGAGGTATGTCAGTCGGTACGACGACTCGACGTCAGCGGTTTCGGGGGACTTCCCCACTTCACGCAAGCAGCAGTCGGATGGCGACAAGGCTGCCGACTGCGACGATGAAACCGCGCAGCACCAGGGGCGAGAGCCGGCGCCCGATCGACGCTCCAATCTGGCCGCCGACGACCGCGCCCACTGCCAGCAAGGCAGCCGGCTCCCACGCTACCGGAGCCACCAGGACGAACACCAATGCAGCGACGGCATTCACCAGGACTGCGAGGACGTTCTTGAGGGCATTCAGGCGTTGCAGGTCGTCGTTCACGAATATCGCCAACAGGGCGATCAGGATCACCCCCTGCGCGGCACCGAAATAGCCGCCATAAACACCGGTGGCGAACACCGCTGCGTCGAGCCAACGCGAGTGGCTCTCGGCAGCCGGGCGGCGACGCGCCACCTCGCGCGACAGGCGCGGCTGCAGTGCGACCAGCACGCAGGCGACGAGGATGAGGAAGGGCACGACACGCTGGAACGAGGCGGCGGGCAGGGCCAGCAACAGCACGGCGCCCGACAAACCCCCGAGCACGGCCGCTGTTCCGAGGCGGACGATGCGCCCCGCCTGTCTGCCGAGCTCGCGGCGATAGCCGATCGTTCCGCTGATGGAGCCCGGCACCAGGCCGATCGTGTTGGATACGTTGGCGACAACGGGCGGGTAGCCGAAGGCCAGCAGCGTCGGGAAGGTGATCAGCGAACCGGAGCCCACGATGGTGTTGATCGTCCCGGCCGCCATGCCCGCGCCAACGATCGCCGCCGCCTCGGGCGGTGTCACTCAGTTGGCTCGCCGCTGAGAACGCGCATGGCACTCAGTCCCGCTGCCACGCGAGCTCACCTCGGGCGAAGGTGGTTGTGACCTGCAGCTCGTCGTCGAGAAGGAGCACGTCGGCGTCGGCGCCGGGTTCGAGGCGGCCCTTCCGTCGGGCACCGATTGATTCGGCCGGCGTGAGCGTGGCCGTCGTCAGCGCTTGCTCGGGCGGAAGGCCAAGCTCGACGACCAGCCTCCGGACGCCGCTGTCGATCAGGACATGAGCTCCGGCGATCGTGCCGTCGGCCAACTCGCAACGGCCGTCCTCACGCACGTACACCGGCTGCGGGCCCCATGCGTACTCGCCAGGAGGCAGGCCTGCAAGAGGTGCGGCATCGGAGACGAGTACGACGCGCTCGGGGCCCTTGACCTTGATCAGGATCGCCATGGCCGCCGGGTGAACGTGAAGCCCGTCGCCGATCAGCTGCGCGAACACCTCGGGAAAGTACATTGCGGCCCCAAGGGCACCCGGCTCGCGGTGGTGGAGCGGCCGCATCGCGTTATAGGTGTGGGTGGTCTGCCGGACGCCCGCGCCGATCGCCTCGCTCGCCTGGTCGAAGGTCGCGTCTGTGTGACCCATCACGGGGACGACTCCGGTCTCGATCAACCGTGGGATGACCGACATTCCTTCGCCGGCTTCCGGTGCGAACGTGACCATCCGGATGGAGCCGCCGGCGGCCCTCTGGAGGAGATCGAAACGCGGCCAGCTCAGTGGCTCGAGCAGGTCGGCTCGGGCCATCCCGGGACGAGCGGCGGACAGGAACGGTCCTTCGAGGTGGATGCCCAGGCACTCCGCACCGCTCACTGGGGCCCCGAGCTGGTCGGCCATGGTCGCTAGAGCAGCGACCGTTTCGTCCCAGGGCAGGGTGAGGGTGGTCGCCATGAATGAGGTGACGCCGTATTCCGGCAGTGCCCGGACCAAATCGGCGAGGCCCGGCCCCATGACATCGTGCCCGCGGGCACCGTGGAAGTGGAGGTCCACGAAACCGGGCGCGACCGAGTAGCCGCGTGCGTCGACACGCTCGGCGTCCGGCGGGATCGCTACGTCCCCGGTCGTTCCGACGGCATGGATCCGCGAGCCGTCCATGACCAGGACCCCATCCTGGATCCTGCGTGTCGGGGTGAAGACCGTCCCACCCACGATCGCCTTCACGGGATTTGGGTCTCCTCCGTGCGAACGCACCGACCGGGCTGCCGCGTCAGAGCGGCGGTTCCGGAACAGTAACCGCGAGAGGCGCATCGCCGTCGAGCCGCGGGCAACTTCGGTCGGCATGGGCTTTGCGTCACCGCACGGCACCCTGACTGCAGGTACCTCTCCGAACCGCCCAAAGTACGGCTTGTTCGGCCACTTCCGCGACTCGTACGCTCCGCCCAGCAGCGGGCCGCACTCCACCCCTTGTCACCCAACGGTGGCAGATTGGCCCCAAAAGGTCCGCACAACGAGGCAATCCATGGCAACGATGGCCGTCAGTGAACTTGGGCCCATGCTCACGGCGAGTGAGGTGGCCGAGATGCTCCATCTGCACGTCAACACCGTGAAGCGCCTCGGCGACCGAGGCGAGCTGCCCTTCTATCGCGTATGCAAGCGGGGCGACCGCCGCTTCCGGCTTGACGACGTGATGGCGTTCCTGGCAAGAAACCGGTAATTCCTGCGGGCGCACGCACCCGGTCAGGGGTGCCGTCGCCCGATGTCCTTCAGTCCTGAGCGCCCGCGCTGCGGGCGCTTGCTGCTGTCCGGGCCGGGCTCCCTGACTGCGACCCGAGCTCGTCAGTGGACGATCCAGACCTTCCAGTCTCCGTTGGGCAGCGGCGCGATGAGTAAACCCTCAGAGGCGGCCGACGCACCGGCGACGTCGGGATGATTGATGGTGATCAGGGAGGCCCTCCGGACGTCCGCGGTTTGAGCGGCATCGTCGTATGGGGCGCCCAGGAAAGTAGAGTCGAGGAGGTCCGGGTCCCGGGTGACCTGAGCCACCAGCCAGCGGCGACCGCCGGCGGAGTTGTATGCGGCCTCGCTCGTCTCGAACGCGCTCGGTGTGCCGAATTGGCGCTGTGAGAAGGCTGAGAGCAGGTTCCAGGAAGTCGTCCAATCTCCCGAGGACCGCGCGCGCTCGAAGCGTTCTGCGATTCGCGTCGCGGACGCGGCGATCGGATCTGTCGGCGCTGCGGTCGTGCTCGACGACGGCGTGACTGTCACGAACTCAGTTGGCGTCGCGGCGGGCGACGGGCTGATTACGGCCTCCGGAGTGGCATCGGGCGGAGATTTCGTGCCCGCTGGGCCGGACGGCTGGAGTGCCCCCGTGCACGCGGCGACGACCAATACGAGGCTCGCGATGAGGGGCACCGGGCGGGGGTGACGGACGGTGGCCGCAGGGCCGTCCGAGGTAAGGCAGCTCAACGCGACTCCTCGCGGTGCGATTTCGGACGCTCAGGCGGCAACGTCGACCTCCGACCTGGAATCGCCGATCAAGACCGTGAACGAGCCGGCCAGCTGACGCGCGCTGGCAGGCATCACGAAGAGGCCGCCGCGATCGCCCGTAGCGGCACGAATAGCGCGCCCCGGAATGTCCGAACGGACCGACGCCGGATCGACCCCGCCGATGACGAGCGCAGTCCCCCGGGCGAAGTCGATCGAGGTCCCGCGAGGCATCTCGAGACCGAGATGGGCCAGCGCGGCCGCCGTCGCCGAGCATCCTCGACCGAGCCATGCCTCGCGACCCCTAGCCGGACCGACGGCCAGCATGGCAGGACGTTCGGCGGCAGCAAGGGCTGCCTGCGCGAGGGGTCCCGCGAGCACGACCGATCCCGCGAGTCCCGTCGCCATGCGACCCGCGTCTAGGAGGAACCGCCGTCGTCTGTTGTCCACGTTGACTCCCCGGCGGCTCGACCGGCAGGTTGGGGTAAGGCGGGGCTGCACGTCGCGGTCGGCTGCATCTCGCGCCAGGGCGGATCGGGGCGTGGTCTGGCTGGGGCTGCCACCTCCGGGCACGAGGTCAAGTCCGAAACCGATAGTTGATCGGGTCGTCGGTTCGGTAGATCCCGAGTGCCTTTGAACTGCCGCGGCAGGTCAGGTCGATCTGACGACCCGTCCAGCTCGCCGGCCCAACATCGTTCACCCGCAGGATCGCCGTCCGCCCAGTCGCCGGGTACGTGACGCTCACCCAGCGCGATGCGCGGTCCGGAACCGAATAGATCCTGTCGTTGATGGCGACACTCAGGTCGCAGCAGTGAAAGACCTCGAGGTTCGCAGTCCCGCGGTTCAGGGGCTCACCGCAGCCGTAGTTGCTTCCTTTCCGGTTCGTGTAGGCGGAACCGTCGTTGGCAGTGCCATCGCCCGCGGGCAGGTACAGGCTGCTCGTCGATGGGTCGACGAGGTCTCGAATCGAGCGCGCCCAGACGAGGACCGACCACCACGGGCGAGCGCTGTCGTCCGGCGTCGCGGCCACGATCAGCCGCTTGTCCGACTTGTACCAGGTACTGCTGTTGCCGCGTTTGGCGGACTTGACAGTGACGAGCGCGTACGGGGCGGTGTCGCTCCACCATGAAGGAGTACAGAACTCGAAATCGTCGCCGGCCGCGAATGCGCTGTTCAGGGCCGCCGCGGCCATCGCGGCTCGCGTGCAGGCCGAAGGACCACCGAGCGTTGCAACCGGCGTGCCATTCACGATGACTCGCGCATAGCCTTCGGCGCTGTTGCACGACTGCGTGGCCGAGTTGGCCATGTCTCGTCTCCGCGGCTGGGCGGGCAGGTCCATTGACCGCTCGTGGTCGGGATTCGAGCGCCGGCACAGCTTGGCCGACCGACCTCACCGGGGTCTTTGCAGACCGCGACGCGCCGCTTGCGAGCGACTCACCCAGGGATCACCCCCGGATCACCCCAGGTTCATCGACGCCTCAACCGGAGCGATGTCGCGCGCCAGGCCCGGGAGCTCAAGGCACGACCCTAGAATGCCGTCACGCTCCTTCTCGCCTCACAGTCCGCCAGCGGAGATAGCCAGCGTGGTCGATTTCACGCTCAGCGACGAGAACCGGCTTGTTCAGCACAGCGCTCGTGCCTTCGTTGAGGCCGAGATCCTGCCGCACATCCGCGAGTGGGACGAGAAAGGCGAAGTCCACCGCGAGGTCTTCGGGCGGATGGCCGAGCTTGGCTTTCTGGGGGCGCCGATCCCCGAGCGATACGGCGGGTCGGGCATGGATTACATCAGCTTTGCCCTGCTATGCGAGGAGCTGGAGCGCGGCGACACGGCTTTCCGTGTCGTGCAGAGCGTTCACGTCGGGCTCAACTCCCTCGCGCTCCTGCAGTGGGGGTCGGAGGAGCAGCGGCAGCGCTGGCTCGTCCCCCAGGCGCGCGGCGAGAGGCTGGCGACCTTTGGCCTGACCGAGCCCGGGACAGGAACCGACGCGGCCAATCTCGCCACGACAGCGCGCCGGAGCGGCGACGTCTATCGGCTGAACGGCCAGAAGGTCTGGATCAGCCTGGCCGACCTCGCGGATCACTTCCTGGTCTTCGCCTCCGTCGATCGGGCCAGGAAGCACAAGGGCATCACGGCGTTCATGGTGGAGCGGGGGATGGCGGGGCTCACGACCGGCACCCTGCACGGCAAGCTCGGCATTCGAGCGGGCAACACCGGGCTCATCAACCTGGACGACGTTCCGGTACCGGTCGAGAACCGCATCGGCGAGGAAGGCGAGGGCTTCCTGATCGCGATGAGCGCGATCGACCAGGGCCGCTACACGGTCGCCGCCGGTGCGGTGGGACTGGCCCAGGCGTGCCTCGATGCCTCGCTCAAGTACGCCCACGAGCGCCACACGTTCGACGAGGAGATCGGACGCCACCAGCTCGTCAAGCAGATGCTGGCCAACATGGCCAGGGGCATCGAGGCCGGCCGGCTCCTGGTCTGGCGGGCAGGCTGGCTCAAGAACCAGGGACTGCGCAACACGCGCGAGACCTCCCTCGCCAAGTGGCACGCCACCGAACACGCCGTCCAGAGCGCGCTCGACGCTATCCAGGTCCACGGTGCGAACGGCTACTCGAACGAATTCCCGGTCGAGCGCTACCTGCGCAATTCGAAGGCCGCCGTGATCTACGAGGGCACCAGCCAGCTGCACACGCTCATACAGGCCGACTACGCCCTGGGCTATCGGGAGGACCGGCCGCTGCGCTGCGAGCCGTGGCCGGTCGAGGGTTTCGAACGCAAGCCGGCGGAGCGGGGACTCCGGGAGAGCTAGGCGGCCACCGCCGGGCGGCACACCTTGCAGGCCCTATACCCGGCTGCCTGCGCCCCCATCTCCGATGGAAAGCTCACCCGGTGTCGAGGCGTGATGCGGCGCGCATGGCGGCACGTCGGCAGGCAAAAGATTCGCGTGGTGTCGGAGCCCAGGTAGCGCATCCCCGATTGGGCCATCTGCTCGAGGCTGCCGATGTCGACGCCCTCCGCGGCGAGAATCGCCCGCTTGTTGGTCGGTCCGCCCAATCCGTACTCGCCGATGTGGCCGTCCGCCCGGACGACACGATGGCACGGGATGACCAGCGGGATGGGATTCCGCGCCAGCGCCGTTCCGACCGCGCGAACCGCCTTCGGGTGTCCGATCTCGCGGGCGATCCAGCTGTATGGACGGACTTCCCCCGCCGGGATCTCCAAGGCTTTCTTCCAGACCGCCTGCTCGAACGAGGTTCGCCCGCGCCAGTCCACCGGCACCTTCACGTGACGGTCGCCGGCGAGCCGCGACTGGATCGCGCGGCCCAGCTGGTCCGGAATTGCGCGACCCCGGCTGATCGGCCGTGCGAATTCAGCGCGGAAGCGTGTCTCGAAGACGGCGGGATCCTCGGCGAGCGTAAGCGCCGAGACGCCGCGGCCGTTCCACGCCACGAAGACCGGCCCGACGAGTGTGTGGAGGGACGTGTACTGGTCGGCGAGGCCGGCGGCGACCAGAGTATCGGGCAGGAGTGTGACGGGCGCTGCCACACGCAGGTCACGGAGCGCCGCTTCGATCTGGGCGAGGCCACCCTCGTTGGGGTAGGCCGGGCCTGAGGAGACGCGAGTCATGCGCTGAGTTCCTTTCGTTCGGTCGAATCGTGCGCCGCTCGCAGGAGGCGCAGCCCTCGATAGACCTGGGCCTTGAGCGTCCCGAGCGGCTGGCCCAGGACTTCGCTCATTTCAGTGAACGTGAGATCGTCGACGTAGCGCAGGACCAGCGGGACTCGATAGCGATCGGGCAGCGCCGAGATGAGCCGCTGCCAATGGGCGGTCGATTCGCGCCGCGCAACCTCGTGGTGAGGAGTGTCTCGGTCCCCGGCCGCCAGGTCGCCAGCCCGCGACCGCGCAATGTCGTCGAGGTCGGTCGTCGCTGGTCGGTGGCGCCGGAATCGGTTGCGGCTGAGGTTGACCGCGATCGTCGCCAGCCAAGGCCGCAGCCGAAGCTCGCGGATCCGCTCCGGCGGGTACTCGCCGAGCGCCCGGTATGCGCGCATGAAGACATCCTGGGCGACCTCCTCCGCGTCGCTCGCGTTCCCGGTGAGCCGAAGCGCGATGCTGAACACTCGGGCCTGGTGCTCGCGCACCAGGCGCTCGAAGGCGGCGTCCAGGTCGCGTCCGAGGAGCATCGGAAGCTGGTCGTCCATCGATGTATTGAACACCGGGGTCGACGGCCCGGTTGCGTCTTCAGGCCCGAACGAGGTCCGTCTCGCCGGTGGGCTGCAGGAGGAAGATCCAGATGTCCCACGCCACGTGGCTCACGACAAGCGCGCCCAGCGGGACGCCCGCCGCGTAGAGAGCGCACCAGTGGGCGCCTGCGACGCCGGCTGCGCCGAGCAGTGTGAAGTTGCCGGTTACGACATGCGCGCCCGAATAGGCGAGTGCGGCGAGAGCCGCCCCCCACCATCGCCCGTGGCGGCGCATCAACGCCGACTGCACGAGGCCGCGCCAGAAGAGCTCTTCTGCCGGACCCACGACCGCCATCAGGCGCGCGGCGATCTCGCCTCTCGGTCGCAGCGACCTGAGCGCATAGATCTCGCGGATCTGCGCGTCGCCACCCGGGACGAATCGCCTTGCGAAGCGATCGCCCAGGGTGAACGTGCCGTACAGGACGGCTGCGGAGCCCAATCCCATGGCGATCTCGGCCGGACCGACCTTCACGCGGCGAGCAGGGCGGGCTGCGAGGAGCGCAAAGCCGCCCAGGCCGAGGCCGGTGTAGGTCATCCGTTGCCAGAAGCGCTCGCGAGGACCTCGGAACGTGCTGCCGAAAGCGGCAAGGGCTCCGCCCAGCCCGAGGATCAACGGGAGATCGCCCGGGGCGTCCGGGCGGTCCGACGCGCCCGCCGCGTCAGCCACGAATAACGCCCGACAGCAGGATGCCGGCGACGAGCAGCGCGCCGAACGTCATGTGCAGCCGCGCGGTCTGGAGGTCAATCATGGCGATTGCGCGGGCCTGCCCGGTCGCGCCGAGCTCCGCCGAACGAACGACCTGGGCGAGGAATGGCAGTGACAGGATGGCCAGGAGCGTGGCCGGTGGCAGAAGGCTGAAGGCGACGGCAAGCCCGAGGGTGATATATGCCCCCAGGACCAGGGCAACGTAGACGTAGTGCGCGTACTCCCGGCCGATTCGCGCCGACAACGTGGAGATTCCGGCCCGCGTGTCTTCGCTGATGTCCCGCCATTCGTTGCCGTCGAGGATGGCCGCCACCAGCAGCCCGACCGGCACCGACACGACGAGCGCCTGGAAGGACCAGTCGCCGGTGACCGCGAAGAACGCGCCTTCGACCATCAAGGGGCCCATGAGCAGGAACACAAGGGGAACGCCCAGGGCGCGGTACTTGTACTGGAACGGCGGAGCCGTGTAGAAGTAGCCGCCGGCCAGGCCGAGGAGACCCAGCACGACGATCGCAGGGCCACGAAGCGAGATGAGGTAGAAGCCAACGAGGACGGCCGCGACGAACGATACGAGGGCGAGCCCGAAGGCTGACCCCTCGCTGACCCGACCCTTCACGATCGCGTGGCTGGCGCGGGGCGAGGTGATCGAATCGATACCCTGTCGGACGTCGTAAATCTCGTTGATCACGTTGGTTCCCGAATGCAGTAGAACCGCTCCTAGCAGCGCTGCCACGAAGGGCAGTCCGTTGAACTGGCCAGCCACGGCCGCCAGCGCGCCACCCGCCAGGACAGGGATCACCGAAGCCGTGTAGGCGAAGGGCCGCAGAATTTCCCAGGCGCCCGCCGCCCGTCTTCGCAGGCGGTCTGTAGGGGTCAACTCGCGGTCGTTGGCAAGTCCGCCGCCCTGTCCGTCCCGACCTGCTGCCGACCGTCGGGTGGTCTCTCCGATGGAGGGAAAAGCCCTCTCGCTCATGCCCTCTTGTGCGGTGACCGCTTGCTCGGCGAACAATGCGGCGGCCTCGATCAGCTCGCGGATCTGGGCCTCTTCCTGGAGGACCGGCTGGAGCAGGGGCAGCTTCAGCCGCGCCTCGGTATGGAAGGCAAACGCTCGCTGCGCGACGTCCTCGCGCGTGCCGCACAACATGAAAGCGTCGAGAAGTTCGTCGGGGATGAGGTTCCCGGCTGTCGTGTAATCCTCGGCGCGCCATGCCTCGGCGATCCGGTCCCGCAGCTCGCTGTCGAAGCCCGCACGCCGAAGCGACACGTCAGACAGCACGGACATCATGTAGATCACGAACGGCTCGCGCTTGGCGCGGTTGAGAGCCTCCCGGCGGGTCTGGTCGACCAGGCTCAGGAGGTAGCCAGCCGACTCGATCGATTCGGGATCGCGCCCAGCCTCCGCAGCCGCGGCCCGGAACCGCTCGAGGATGCCCCGCAGCGAAGCAATGGACTCTGCGGGCCGCGCCAGGTAGCCGTCCGCTGCCCGGCCGGCCAGCGCGACGAATTCCTTCCTGTAGGCGGCGATGAACAGCGGGATACGGTGGGTGGGCGGAAACATTGGCTGAATCGGCGGAAGGCCCGGCGTCGCGGACGGCAGCCGCTCGCCGGACCACAGCGTCCGCAGCTGCTCGATGGTTTCGGCCACCCGCGTCACGGCGGCCCTCGGGTCGTAGGCAATGCCCATCTGCTTGAGACGAAGGGGGAGCCCAGTGCCCAGGCCCATGACGATCCGTCCCGGCAGAAGCTCGTCGAGTGCGGAACCGGTCATCGCCAGGACGACGGGATGGCGCGTGAACGGGTTGACGGCACCCAGCGCCACTCGGAAGCCCGCCTCTCCCTCAACCGCTGGCTCTCGCCCGTCCGCCCCAAGTCCGGTCGCGATCGCAGTTCCGAACGAGACGGCGTCGCGCTCGAAGTAGCTGTCGTGGATCCAGACCGAGTCCAGCCCTGCGTCGCGGGCTCGGCGCGACCAGTCCATGACTTCTTCGGGATCGCCGCGCGCGGCCAAGCCGAGGCCGATAGGGCGGGCGAGCGTACGCATCGGGGCGCTCCTTGGCGCGAGTCTCGTTCTCGGCTGGATCATACCCGTTCCCGACTCGACGTGCTACCCGCAGGGAGCACGTTCTTCGTCTGCTCTGGAGGTGCTGTGGTATACAGGCCGGGATGAGCGTTGACGAGCGATTCGACGAGCTCGCAGCATCGATCGGCGGCTTCTATCGCAGCTGGGTCGCATATCTCGGGCTCGAGCTGGGCTATTTCGTCCAGCTGCGGGCCGCGGGCCGAGACGGACTCGCGGCCGACGCTCTCGCTGCGGCGACGGAATGCCAACCGGAGCCGACGACCGCCTGGCTGCGCGCCGCCAACGCCCACGAGCTGGTCGATTTCGATGGCAGTCGGGCGACCCTCGAGGAAGACCTTGCCACCGTCCTGCTCGACGACGATCGCCCGGAATTCCTCGGCGGCCAGGTTGTCTCGACCGTCGTGGCCAGCCTTGACTACGAGCGGCTTGTGGAGTTCTTCCACTCGGGCGTTCCGATCGCAGAACGCCCGCCCCGCTTCCATCGGGCGATCGAAAAGGTCACCGTCCAGGACATCGCCGTCTTCTTCCAGGAAGGGCTGGCAGCGCTGCCGGCGGTCACCGACGACCTCGCCCGGGGGATTCGCGTGCTGGACGTCGCCTGTGGCGGTGGACGATGGCTCATCGCGGTCGCGCGAAGGTTCCCGGCGAGTCGCTTCGTCGGCGTGGAGTTCGAGCCCGACTCGGTCGCCCGGGCGATGCGCCGTGTCTCGAAGAACGGCCTGGACGACCGCATCTCGATCCAGGCACGAGAAATCGCCGAGATGGCCTTCCGGGCGGAGTTCGACCTGGCGTATTTCCAGGACGCCCTCCACGAGGTGCCCGATCCCGTCGGAGCTCTTCGCGCCGCATGGACGGCGCTTGCCCCGAAGGGTCGGCTGCTGGTGCTCGACTGGTGCCTGCCATCGTCCGTCGAGGAGGACCGCACCCTGCAGTCCCAGCTGTTGTGGGGCATCAACATCGATGAGCTCTACGAGGGCGCGCGTATGTACACGCGCGAAGGGTTCGTAGAGCTGTTCCGCCGGGCGCAGCTCCCCGAACCTACCAGCATCGACCTGCCTTCCGGCGCGACGCTCTTCCTGGCGCTGAAGGCGGATTAGGGCCGCTACTGGCTCACCACGACGGTGCCCTTCATCGAGGGATGGATTCGGCAGTGGTACGTGAAGGTACCCGCTTTGGTGAAGTCCTCGCTGTAGGTCTTGCCGCTCGCGAGCGTGTCACTTGTGTCGCCGCCCTGGTCGAAGGTCACGGTGTGTCCGGTGCTGTCCTGATTGGTCCAGGTCACCTTGGCGCCAACCTTGACAGTGATGCTCGGCGGGTTGAAGGCGAAACCCTTGATCTCCACGGCGTTGCCGGCACCGGTCGAGGCCGCCGGCGATGTCGACGCAGCGGCTGGCGATGGCGACGGTGATTCTGCCGGCGAGGGTGATGCAGACGAAGCCTGAGAGAGGCTCGGCGCTGCGACCGAGGGCGTGGGACTCGCGGCACCGGTACACGCTGCTGCGGTCAGGATGGCGGCGAGGGCAAGAGCCATGATCCGGAGCGTTGGCATCGATACATCCTCCTTGGAGTGGGAGCTGGTCGGGACAAAGGCCCGCTCGACATCGGCCCGACCTGGCGTAGGGCGGCGCGGGCCATCGTGGGACCATACGAGTCGCATCAGTCGTTCGGTTTCGGTGGGCGCGCGCGGACTCCGATTATCGTTGGGCCAATGACCACGTCTGCAGCTACCGATCCGAACCGTCCGGCAGCGGAGCCGAGCACCGTTTGGCTCGATCCCGAAACCGTCCGCTTCCTCGAGCGGCACCAGGCGACCTGCTCGACCGATGTTGCCCGTCGTGAGTTGATCGACCTCGGTGACGCCTTCCTGCTTCACGATCCGCTCGACGCGGACCCCGCCTTCAATCGGATCGGTGGCGTTCGGTGGCCGGAGGATGGAGTGACGTTCGAGGGCCGTCTTCGAACCGTCATGGACGTCTTCAGAGCACTCGACCGCCGCCCATGCTTCTGGCTGTCTCCCGAACACTCGGAGCCTGCCGACCTCGCCATGCGCCTTGTCGGGCGGGGATTCACGGAAGGACGGGGCGGCTTCCTGATGCTCCTCGAGCAGACGCCGAGCCAGGATCCGCTCGTCGGCCTCGCGCCGGGCGTGCGCGTGCAGCGACTCCGGGGCGGTCGGCGGCCCGAAGGCGAGCTCGTTGGGGGCATCGCTGACGCACTATCTGACGCATTCGGCATTGACGGTTCGGCCCGCCGGCAGCTGGAGATCGACATCGACGATGGCCTCCGGCGGCTTCCGGGCGTCAGCCTCTGCATCGTCACTGTGGACGACGGGGTGGTCGCCGTAGGCAAAAGCCATACTCGCGACGCGGCGACGTACCTGTCGGCGATCGGTTCGCGGGCGGCCTTCGCCCGCCGTGGCTACGGCTCGCTCGTGACGCGGGTCCTCGCCCGCGACGCGGCCGCCGCCGGCAGCCGTTGGATCTTCCTGGGAGTCGACGCCGACAACCTGCCTGCCAGGCGGCTGTACTCGGGCCTGGGATTTGCGATCGTTGGGGCGCGAGCGCGCGATTTCCTCCTCGGTTGAACGCCGCTCCGAATGTGTTGCTGGTGCGCTGGCGCTCGCCGCGCCCGGAGCGCGCCATCGAGCGGTTTGGACGGCTGGGCATCCGCGCGGAGCGTCACGCTCGGAAGCTCGAGTTTCCCTCCCTTACGGTCGAGTTCAGGAGTTCCAGCGCGCCGGGGGAATCACACTCGGCCGATGACCGCCTCGAGCTGGTCCTTCGGACACCGGGCCGGACAGCCGGGAGGGTGGAGGGCGCTCGGGATGCCCCCGATGTCGCCGTCGTGGGCTGGGCGACCGTCGATCTGGAGCGCGCGGCGGCCGGCTTCCCGGAGCTGCGTTTCGCCTGGGCCGCCGATGAGCCGCTGCTGGGCGGGAGAGCCATCGTTGCGACCGTGACTCCCGGTCTCTCCCTCGCGCTGCTCGAGCCGGTTACGGAGGGCCGTCTCGCAGCCTCTCTCGCTCGCCATGGCGAGGGCCCGGTCGCGCTATACCTGCGACTTGTTGGGGGCCCATCGGCACCGGACCCCGGGCCACTCGGCACGCCCGGCATGTCCAGGATCGTCGCCGGACCATTCGGGCTCGAGGCCCTGCAGCTCGGCGGCCCGGCCTACGGGCCACACCTGCTCGCGGTCGGTCCGGCGCCGGTCGGCGAGCCCGGTGGTCGGCCGCGAGCAGGTACCATCCGGCCGTGATTGACGAGCGCTCAATCGTCCTTCGCCCGGCGAGCGCGGCCGATTCGGCGCGCATCGCGAGCCTGTTCACCGATGAGGGCTATCCGGCCGGGCCGAGCGACATCGACGCGCGACTCGAGCGCTTTGGGTCGCCGTACTCGATGGTCCTCGTGGCGGATCACGAGGGCGAATTGCTGGGCTTCATCGCGCTCCACGTGCTGCCCCGGTTCGAGCACGGCGATCGCATCGTGAGGGTGCTCGCATTGGTCGTCGATCCGGGTGTCCGCGAGCGGGGCGTCGGCCACCTCCTGATGAGCGAAGCAGAGCGCGTCGGGCGTGAGGTCGACGCGGCGTTCGTCGAGATCACCGCGGGCCATCATCGGCCAGAGGCGAGACACCTGTATGAGGCCCTCGGCTACGACTCGGGCATGACCACGTATCTCCGGAAGCGGCTGTAGGCGCAGACGGACCGAGCGGCGACGGGAACTGTGAGCCACGCGAGCGCGGCCGGCGAGCCCGTCATCGGGCGCTTCCGCTCACGTATCTGTCGGATGCATTGCGCCAGACCATGGTCAACGGCGCGGCTCTGTTCCCGTTGTGGGTCTGCCTCGCGGTGCTGGTCGGCTGGTCGGTGGTCTGTTTCGGTATTTCTGCGCGGTTCTTCCGCTGGCAGTGACCGGCGCGGCGATCAGCCAGAGCTTGACCAGCGCTCCTCGTGGACGATTTCGGAGAGTGGCCTGCGTCCGCCCGTGCGGGGTGGCCTGCTGAGCTCCGCGGGGTCGGCCGGATAGCCAAAGGAGAGCACGTACTCGCAATGATGAGTTAGCGGGTAGCCCAGCAGCTCGCGGGCTCGGTCGTGCTGGTAGACGGTCGCCGGACAGCTGCCGATCCCCAGCTCCAACGCGGCCAGCATCATGTTTTCCGCTGCCTGGCCGAGGTCGAACATGACCGACAGCGGGGCGTCCGCCGCGGCCGGGTCGGGTGTGACGAGCGCGATGGCCACCGCGGCGCCCGCGATGTGGCCGGCATACGGGCCCAGGGTGGCAAGGTCGGCGAGGTGCTGCCGCTCGCGGCAGATGATGAAGTCCCAGCGCTGAAGATTCTTCGAGCTGCCCGCGCGACGGCCGGCGTCCAGGATCCCCGCGAGCTCGTCGGGCTCGATCGAGCGACCCGAGAAGCGCCGAATGGCACGCTTCGCCTGGATCGCCGTCCAGACGTCCATGGTCAACGGCGTGGGGCGGTGGACGAGGTGGCCGCCCAGCCGCGCGCGAGACGCGCCGGGAGGATCACCTGCGCGATTGCACGCAGGCCGTAAGGCCGCGTGTCCACGGCCGCAAACGCTTCGTCCGTCTCGGGCAGGCGCGGACAGTCGACCTCGGCAGCAATCGCAGCGGCCTCGTCGGGTGACAACGGTCCGTCCAGGCTGCGCGCCAGAAAGCCGGCGACGACCCGACGGTACTCCGCATGCTCATGGAGCCAGCTGTGCTCGGCTCCCGGCAGGACGAGCGTCTCGACATCACGACCGGCCGCGGCCTGGAGGCGGTCGAGGTGCGACACCGGTATGACGCCGTCCTCCGAGCCGTGGATCAGCAGGACCGGGCCCAAGTACCGTGCCAGGGCGCGGCTCGCGTTGATCGACGCGACGGCGTGGCCACGCGGGCGCACGTAGACACGGGTGGTGAGCCAGGCCAGCGGATATGCCAGGGCGTCAGGCATGGGAAGTCGTGCCAGGCGGAACGTCTGCCTCGTCAGCATCACGGGCCCGGCCGGCGCCGACGTGCTCACCAGCGCGGCCACCCGATCGTCTCGAGCGGCGGCGAAGATCGCCCCGACGGCCCCCAGCGAATGGCCAAGGATTGCGACCTGGGTCACCTCGGGTCGGGCCTGCAGCGCCTGGAAGGCCGCCAGTGCGTCGGCGCCGAACTCGGCCACGCTGATCGGCAGCTCTTCGCGCGGGTTCGCCCCGTGTCCGCGGACGTCGAAGCTCAGGCAATGGAAGCCGGCCGCGTGAAGGAATCGGGCGTTCGGTAGCGTGCGGTCGCGGGCCGATTCCCAGCCGTGGACGAGGAGAACGGCCGGTCCGCGAGCGCCGTCGCGCGCTGGAACGAACCAGGCCGGGAGGTCGCCGGCAGGCGAGCGGACCACCGTCTCTTCGAAAGGCAGGCCGAAATCGTGCGGCGTGAAGATGGGCGGCCGAGGCTGCGGGAAGCCTGCGTGGACTCGATACGCCACTGCGAACCGATAGGCGGCGAAGGCGACCGGCGCGGCGGCAGCGGCGGCCACGCCGGCACTAAGCCCGACGCGTCGCATGGTCGGTGACACGGCGTCAAGGGGACGCCACGCCCGTCGACCTGTCAAGCGCCGCTGCGGACCAGTGCCGGCGAGCCGCCGCCAAGGCCGACCGCCCAGCAATGCTCCCCGCGACCGATACACTCGGTGGATGTCGCGAGATCCGTACGCCGTCCTGGGTGTCGAGCCCGGCGCGAGCCAGGAGACGATCAAGGCCGCCTGGCGTCGACTCGCGCGAGTACATCATCCTGACCTCACGGGCGACGAGCCGGCCGCAGCCCGTCGTGCCACGCGACAGATGGCAGAAATCAACGCGGCGTACGAGTCGGTGCGCAGCGGGCCAAAGGTGCGCCGCGCCACTGCAGGTGACCGCGCGACGACCGGCGCCCGCCCGACAGCCGGCGCGCGCGGGGCGGGGCAGGGGAGCACCAACGGTCGAGCGGCCGCCGGTTCGCGAAGCGGCCCTCCATCTCCCCGGCCGACGCGACCGGTCACGGCGCGGGTTGACACGACGGCAACGTATCGGGCACGCAACCAGACGCTTGGCGGGTCGCGGAACGGGCCGTTTCGAGCTGGCTGGCCGCCACTCCGCACGGAGCCGCTGCCACGCGAGCCCTTACGCGCCTCGGATCCGACTGGTCCGCTCAGGCGGGGACGTGTGCGTGGCTTCCGGCCACCCGTCCCGCCGGCGCTCGCTGACGCGCTGGCAGTCGAGCTGGAGTTCGGCAAGTTCCATGGCCACACTCTTGGGCAGGTGGCCGCGTTCGAGCCCTCGTACATCGACTGGATTGCCGGGATGATCGCGCGAGATCCCGAGCTCGTGGCTGCAGCGCGAGTCGTCCGCGCGGATCTGGATCGTCGGGGAGTCGTCCGCCGACGACATGCGCGGCCCGTCGAGCAGCGAGGGGACACGCGGAGCGCCTAAAAAGGAAAAACCGGCCGTCGGCGAGGCTGCCGTCGGCCGGTATCAAAGAGCGATGACTGCTGCCGTCGCGCGGTCCGGGCCTGCTGGCCGGTTGTCCATGGTTACTCGGCTCGTGACGGTGATCGTGATCCTGTCCCCGCCCCCGTGGCCTCGGATGCAAGGATTGTTCGATCGCCCGTCCGTGACCGACGCCCCAGGTCGTTTCCCGGTGTCGCGTAACGGCATGGCGAACCGTACTCGTTCAGCCTGTGCGGGGGCAATGGGCCCCTCGTCCCTTTCGGCCGGGCTCTATGGTCGTGCGCGTCAAGGCACCGCTCCGGGACCGCCGTACCAGGTGCCATCGCGCACCGCCCCCGCCGAATCGGGTCTGGCTCTACGCTCTCGACATGCCTGGATTCGGCTCGAATCACTCACAGCGCGTGCTCATTGTTGCCGTCACCGCGCTCGCCTTGATCCTTTCGATCGCAGGCTGCGCGAGTACCGGGGCGAGCTTTTCGCCGAACGGTCCGTGCCTCGCGGACGGCAGGCAGGCCGGAGCATATCCGGATCTCGAAGGCCGGCTGCCACGCCAGTTCGAGGGCAAGGCACCCGACCGTCTGGATTCGGGCCGCAATTGCTCGGACGCCAATCTGGACACCCTCAAGGCCCATGGCGTGCACGAGCTGCGCTTCGCCGGCGGCCTGTGGCAGCTTGCGCCCGAGACCGGCGTCACGATGGCCGTCTTCAGCGCCCCGGGACTCCAGGCCGACTGGCTGGGCGAGTTCTACGAAGCGGGAGCTCGCGCAGCGAGCAAGGTGTCGAACCTGACCGTCAGCCATCCGACCGTGCGCGGCTCGGCTGCGGTCCGGATGGATTATCGCGACGGGCAGTCGCCGCAGACGATCGTCGTCTGGTCGGCGGGGCCAGACATCGTGCACGTCGTGCTGACCGCGGGCCTCCCGGATCGTCTCGTCCAGGAAGCGATCAACTCCTTCTCATGAGGCCGTTGCTTCTCGAAAGGCTGCTGAAACGCTCAGCCCGGGATGGATTGGCCCCATGACCTGGAGGGCTTGGGAGGATTGAGGCCATGCTTGGAGCCTTCGCCCGCCTGCTGATCCTGCGCATTCTGCCGCGACGCCTCGTTCCGGTTCTCACGTTGTACGAGGCCTACCGGTTGTATCGCAATCACCGTCGCCGCCAGATGGAAGAGCGCTGGGCAGCGGAGAGCCGGGCGGCGAGGAAGGGGACGGAGGGGGACCAAAGGCGTTCCAGCAGCACGGGAGTCAGCCGCCGTCGCCCTCGCTGAGTCCGCACGCGGGCCGATGCTAGAGTCCGTGCGATGAGCGACAGGGGAGAGACGCCGGCACCTCGCTGGGGGGCTCGCAGGCAGGCCTGGGAGTCGCGCCGCCTCAAACCTGCGCTGAGCCGATCGCCCGAACGCCGCCCGCGCTTTTCCACGATCAGCGATGTCGAGGTCGAGCGCCTGTACGGGCCCTGGGATTGGGAGTCGTCACCGGACGGCGAGCCGCGCGGCGGTGCCGGGCCCACGGCCGTAGACCACCATCGCGACCCTCTTGCCGCGGGCCGGTGGGACGAGTTCGACGCCGCGAGGGACATCGGGCTGCCCGGTGAGCCGCCGTTCGCTCGTGGCATCCATCCGACGGGTTACCGCTCCAGGCTGTGGACGATGCGGATGTTTGCGGGATTCGGTGCCGCCGAAGACACGAATGCGCGATTCAAGCAGCTGCTTGCCGCCGGCCAGACCGGTCTGTCGATCGCCTACGACATGCCCACGCTGTACGGCTACGACACGGATGACCCCGAAGCGGAAGGTGAGTTCGGCACGTGCGGCGTGGCTGTCTCGAGCCTGGCGGATATGGAGGTGCTCCTCGACGGCTTGCCGCTCGACCGCATCTCGACCTCCATGACGATCAACTCGCCCGCGGCGCCGATCTGGGCGATGTACATCGCGGCGGCCGAGAAGCGCGGCGTGCCGCGCGCGGCACTGGAAGGCACCACGCAGAACGACATCCTCAAGGAATTCATCGCACAGAAGGAATACCTCTTCCCACCCGACCAATCGATGCGCCTGGTTACCGACACGATCGAGTTCGGGACGCGCGAGCTCCCCAGGTGGAACACGATTTCGATTTCCGGATACCACATCCGCGAGGCGGGCTCGACCGCAGTCCAGGAGCTCGCTTTCACGATCGCCGACGGCATGGCCTACACCGAGGCGGCGCTCGGTCGCGGGCTACGGGCCGACGACTTCGCGCCTCGACTGTCCTTCTTCTTCAACGCCCACAACGACTTCTTCGAAGAGATCGCCAAGTTCCGGGCGGCGCGGCGGGTCTGGTACAAGCTCATGACCGAGCGCTACCGCGCCGAGAACGAACGCTCGACCTGGATGCGCTTTCATACGCAGACTGCCGGCGTGTCGCTGACAGCTCAGCAGCCGTTGAACAACTTGACGCGGGTTGCGATCCAGGCCCTCGCCGCGGTCCTGGGTGGCACCCAATCGCTCCACACCGACGCGTACGACGAGGCGTGGGCCGTTCCATCCGCAGAAGCTGCGCTGCTCGCACTTCGTCAGCAGCAGATCATTGCCGAGGAGACGGGGGTCGCGAACACGGTCGATCCTCTTGGTGGCTCGTGGTTCGTGGAGACGCTCACCAACGAAACCGAGCGCGCCGTGTGGCGCTATCTCGACGAGATCGATCGGCGGGGCGGCATGGTCGAGGCGATCAAGGCGGGCTACCCGCAGCGCGAGGTCGCCGACGCCGCGTACCGCTTCCAGCGCGAGTTCGACTCCGGCGAGCGGGTGATCGTTGGCGTGAACCGGTTTGCAGATCCGGACGAGGAGCTGGCGATCCCGTTGCTCGAGGTATCGAAAGCTTCGCTGCAGGCCCAGATGACGCGCCTCCAACGCCTCCGCCGCGATCGAGATGCATCCGCGGTCGAGTCCGCACTGGCCGGTCTGCGCGAGGCGGCCGCCCGACCCGGCTCCTCGGACTCCAACCTCATGCCGCACTTCCTGCGTTGCGCAAACGCCTACGCAACGCTCGGCGAGCAGTGCCGGGTCCTGCGTGAAGTCTTCGGGGAGTACCGGGAGCCGGTCGCGGTGTAGCTGACGCTCGGCTGGGTCGCGGCTGGTGGCGGCTCAGCTCGCTTTCTCGTCGCCGACCAATCCCGGTGGTCTTAGCCGGGTCCCATGCCCCTCGATTCATTGTTCGAGGCTGGGCTCACGCTCATCGCGGTCGCCAGGAGCTCGTCGGGCGGCCGGCGGACACGCGCACGTGAGACGTGAATCCGTTTAGCACCACGCCCATCGGTGGAGGACAGGAACCACAGACCAGACAGCGAGCCGGTCGGTTGTTGCAACCACCGGCGCACCTGCCAGCTGGAGGCTGGATAGGCCGCTCTGAAGATCGTGGAGTGGCTGTTTACCAGCCTCCTCAATTGACGACTCTCCGGCATGACGAGGATGCGCCCGACGCCGATCGGTCGCCAGCCCCATCTCTCAAAGCAGATCGAGGGTGCGAGTCGAACCTTCTCGTCGTGCTTCCGATGAGTCGCCTCGAGAGTGGGAACTTCGGATTTGATCTCGAAAACCGCCATGCAGCGGGTATCGATCCGAAGGCCGACGAGATCGATCGACCCTCGTTCGCCATATCGGGAGTAGCTCACCTCCGGGACCACTTGCCAGCCGCATGCCGACAGGATGCCAGCCACGTGTTGCTGGATGCTCGCGTGGCGAGAATCCAGCAGGCGGTCGACGTCCCCAGAGCGCCAGAGCACGTTGCCGTCGAAGCGTGCGTCGACGACTTGGAGAATCGTCCGAATGGCCGAGATCGAAAGTCGACCGAGATGCCCGCGTTCGACGAGTGAGATCGTGCTTTGGGACACGCCGGCGATGGACGCGAGGTCCGATTGTCGAAATCCCCGCCGACGCCTCAGAGCTCGGAGGATCGCGCCCACTCGTTGGTCATCCACGAGGCCATCGTCTCAGCCTGCGCTCATCGGTCGCTTATCGCGGTCGGGGCAGCCGCTACCATCGCGGAATGTATTTGGACGCGATGGAGTTTCTCGAGGAGGAGCGCGAAGCGTGGCGGCCGTTCGAGGCTCTCAGCGAATTGGAGGACGCTGAGCTCGAGCGCCAGTCGGAGGGCACGCACGGTTGGTCGGGTCGCGACCTCATGGGGCACCTCGTCGGCTGGCAGGAGGTGGCGCTCCAGATCGCCAAGGAGCTGGCGGTGGGCGAGACGAGCGCGAGCGCGGCGCGCGTGGATGCGGACTGGGATGCCCGTGGCGAAGTTGTGATCAACGCCGAGATGCAGGCGGCCTGGGCCGAGCTCCCCCTCGACGACGTGCGCCGGCGGTTCAGCTCCGTGGCCGGTGAGGTCCGCGGCTACCTTACCGTCGTGCCCGAGGCGCGCTGGATCAAGAACCCCAAGAACATGGAGTCAATCGCCGAGTGCACGGTCGACCACTATCAGGACCACCTCGCCGATCTCGAGGCCATCCTTTCGCCCGCGAGCCCCAGTCCCGCGCCCGACACGTGACCGACCGCAGCAACGGGCACGGCCCGAGCGACCTTGCTGCGGCCGTCGAGCTGGCAGTCGCCGGCCTGGATGATGTGGAGCGCCGCGAAGCCGAGTCGGCAGTGGAATTCGCCCGGGCCGGCAGGGTCTTCGCCGTCGTGGAGGGCCAGTCGGCCAGCTATCGCCTGACTCCGGCCGTGGCTCGAGCTGCGCTCGGCACGCCCGACACGACCCCGTCCCAACGCGGCTCGGACTGGGTCACCTTCCGACCGTTGACGCTCGATCGATTTGCCCTGGATCGAGCGATCGCGTGGCTCGAATCAGCCTGGCGAAAGGCCGCGACGTGACAGGATCATCACCTGACCCTGCCGCGGGTGGGGGGCGGCCGGACAGAATCGCGCGGCCCCGACGCAAGTGCGCGGGGCCGCTGTGTGTCCCGATGCCCGGTGATCAGGCGGTTGCCTGGGGCTTTGCCTCCGCTGGCTTCGAGTACTCCGCGAGGTTCCACTGCGTCTCGAGCTGCTCGAGGGGCCGGAACCCGACGACGCCGGTCGGCTGCTGGCCGGGCCGGAAGAACGCGATCGTGGGGATGCTCATGATGTTGAACTGCTGTGAGAGCTGGGGATTCGCGTCGACATCTACCTTGACGACGTCAATCGAGCCGGCGTACTTCTCGGCCAGCTTCTCCATCTCGGGGGCGACCATGCGACACGGGCCACACCAAGTTGCCCAGAAGTCGACGACCGTGGGCTTGTCGTTGTGGAGCACTAGCTGCTCGAAGTTGGCGTCGGTCGCCACCTTGATATCGGCCATTGCCGTGAGAGTCCTTTCTCCCGCTTCTGCGGGACTCGCCACCTGCCCGACCAGGGCAGGCCGGCGGGCTCGCGCCCTCAGCGGGCGATCGATCGAATGAGTCGGTAGGCCTCGAGAACGCGCTGATCCGCGAGGCGGTAATAGATGGTGCTGCCATCCCGACGCGTGGTCACAAGGCCTGCGCTTCGGAGCACCGCGAGGTGCTGGCTCATGTTGGGGACCTGACAACCGACCCGTACCGACAGGTCGCTGACGGACATTTCGCCGGCAGCCAGGGACTCGAGCACGCACAGGCGCTTCGCATCAGCGAGCGCCCGTCCGACGGCTGCGAAGCGCTGCCGGTCGGTTTCACTCGAGACGACCGTCTCCAACATGCCCCCAGTCTCTCACTGATTGCGCAAACACGCAAGTCTTTCTGCGCCCGGGCTGTTTCGGCGTCGTGGCGTCCCGTCGTCGAGTTCAGGTACCCGCCAGAGAGCGTCTGCGATACTGCCGCGAATGTCTGATCACCTCGTCCCTCTCGTCGAAATCGCCGCCGCTCGCGAGGTGATCGCCGGCCGCGTCCACCGCACGCCTACCCTCTCTTCAGCCGCGGCGGCCGCCGAAATTCGGGCGGCCGGTGGCCCTGCCATCGCCGATGGCCGGCTCCATCTGAAGGCCGAGCACTTCCAGAAGACGTGCTCGTTCAAGCCACGCGGCGCTCTCCACAAGCTGGATTCGCTGTCGGCGGCCGAGCGCGCGCCCGGCGTCATCACGGTGTCGGCCGGAAATGCAGCTCAAGGTTTTGCCTGGGCGGGCCGCGAACTGGGCGTCCATGTCGTGGTGGTCATGCCGCTCGGTGCCGTGCAGAGCAAGGTGGATGCCTGTCGCGCCTATGGAGCCGAAGTCGTGCTGTTCGGCGAACACGTCGGCGAGACCTTCGACGAGATGCAGCGCCTGCGTGAAGAACGCGGGCTGACGCTCTGTCATTCGTTCGATGACCCCGCCCTGATCGCGGGCTACGGTTCGATCGGGCTCGAGATTCTCGAGGATCTCCCGGACGCCGACGTGGTCGTGGTTCCAATCGGTGGCGGGGGACTCATCTCAGGCGTAGCCACGGCGATCAAGGAATCGAAGCCGGGCGTACGGATCTTCGGCGTCGAGCCCGAGCGCTCGAATGCCCTGTCGATCGCCGTCGAACGCGGGGAGATCGTTCGGATCGTGCCGGTGAGCGTGGCCGACGGACTCGGGGCGCCGTTTGCCGGGGAATGGACGCTAGCCGCCGCCCAGCGCTACCTGGAGGGCATCGTTCTCCTGGACGACTCGACCATCCTGGGGGGCCTTCGGTTTGCCGCGCTGCACCTGAAGCAAGTGCTCGAACCGGCGGGCGCAGCCGCGTTGGCCGCGGTGCTGTACGGACGGGTGCCGCTGCGCGCGGGCGAGCGAGTTTGCGTGGTGCTCTCGGGCGGCAACGTCGATCTCGATCGTTTTGGCGCGTTCCTCGAGGCTGCCGCGCCACTACCTTCGGCGTCGCCTGTCCCCGCGTGACCGTGTCCGGGGACGAGGAGGCACCGCAGCAAAGCCTCGGCGTGATAGGGGGAGGGGAGCCGCCCGCCGAACCCGTGCCCACCGCCGAACCCGTGCCCACCGCCGAACCCGAGCCATTCATCGAGCCGAGGCCGGGCGACAAGCCTGGCCTGGTTGGCGGGGGAGCTCCGGATCCGCTGGCCAGTCTACCCGTCGGAGCCCAGCCCCTACTCGCGGAGGCGTTCGACGCCCTGACCAGGAGCAGCGTGGACCTCCGGCGCGCCTCCATCTATGTGGGCCTCGTAACGCTGGCCCTTGTCGGGCCCGTGGCGTTCCTGTTCTGGGCCCAGCTGGTGGCCGTGTCGGGAGGTGGAACGCCATTCCTTCGTCGCTCGATCGAGAGCCATGAGGTGGCCCTGCTGGTGACGAGCTGGTTCGCGATCGCCGCCTTGCCGGTCGTCCTGATCGAGAGCCAGGGCATCGCCATCGCCCTCCTTGGCGGCCGCATCGGCGGCCGGCCCCTGGCGCTTCACGAGGCACTTCAGCGCTCGCGGCAGGTTTTCTGGCGGATCCTGCGGGCGAGGATTCTTCTTACGGGGCCGCTTGTCGCCCTCGAGCTCACGGTCCTGCCGAGTGTCCTGGATCTTCCCGCCACGATTGGGTGGGCGTTCGTCACGGCGCCATTCGTCTACTGGCCGACCGGCATCGTGATCGGTGATGTCGCGGCCGTCGAAGCGTGGCGTCGCTCGGTGCGGATGGCTCGGGCTCGGTGGAGACTGGCATTCCTGCTCGCGGGCTTCTCCCTGCTGGCCGACTTCCTGTCCTTCTTCGGGGTAGCCGCCGGCGAGAACATCGCGGGCCGGCTCGCCCTCCTGCTGGGCTAGGGCCCCGAAGGCGGATCGGTGGCCATCGCCGTCACGACGCTCATCATCGGAGCACTGATCCTGGCCCTCGGCTCGCTGGTCCTGACGGTCTCCGCGATCTCCAATGCCCCGCAGGTCGTCGCCTTCCTGGCGCTCACGCGCTACACGGGCGGCCTGGACCGAGCACGCGACCGAGCCTCGCCGGAGACACCGGACATCCGGCAGCGCGCGGACCCCACCTTCCGCTGGATTCCACGGCCGATGCGAATCGCGATCGCCCTCGCGCTTCTCGCTCTGGTGATCGGCCTCCGGGAGATCCTCCAGCCCTAGGCTCCCGGTCACGGTTCGTCAGTCGATGCCCAGCTGGTCCAACCGTTCGTCGTCGATGCCCAGGTGGTGGGCCAGCTCGTGCAGCACGGTCTGCCGGACCTCGGCCTCCAGCTCACAGTCATTCGGGAAGTCCTCGAGAAGTGCCAACCGGAATAACGTGATCTTGTTCGGGAAGGGGACGAGATCGGCGCCCCACTCCGTTCGCGGCGTGCCCTCGTAGAGGCCGTACAGGACGTCGTCGGCGGGCGGTCCCTGCGTTTCCCGCTGTGAGCGGGACGGCCGGTCCTCGATCACGATGGCCACATCCAGGAGGGCTCGATCGAAGGGCGCCGGGATCGTCGCGAGGGCGCGTTCGACCAGCATCTCGAAGCGATCTCCGGAGACGCCTGGACCGCCGGCCCGACGTGCGAGCCGCGAGCCTCGGCGGCGTTTGGGCATGGCGTCCGTATCCTACGGCCGATGCAACATGTACCAGCCGGGTCCGAACGACCGGCCGATCTCACTCTGGATCTGTCGGCCGTGCCGCCTCCCGATCGGGAAGCCGAGCCGCAAGGCTTCGTCGTCGAGATGTCCGCCGGGGAGCGGATCCATTTTCTCGACTGGCGCGCAACAACAGCGTCTACCGAATCCGCCGGCCTGCCCGAGTCCGCCGAGCTGCGAGAGCCCGACGGTCCACGAGTCCTGTTGCTGCATGGCCTCGCCCAGACGGCGTGGGCCTGGACGCCGGTGGCGCGCCGCTTGCGAAGACTTCGACGGGTCGTGGCCATGGACATGCGAGGCCACGGTCTGTCCGACGCGCCAACGCACGGGTATGACCGCGAACAACTCGTCGAGGATGCCCTCGCCGTCGCAGAGGGCTCCGGATCGCTGGGCGGCCCAGACGACCGGATCGTGATCGCGGGTCACGGGTCGGGCGCGATGTTCGCCGCGTGGACTGCGGCGGCTCTTGGTGAGCACTGCGCGGGCCTCGTCCTGGTGGACGGTGGCTGGGAGGACCTGGCCGAAATCACGGAGATGGATCCAGACGAGTTCGTGCGCTCACTCGATGAGCCTCCGGAGGTCCTGGCGTCGATGGCGGCCTATCTTGCCGACCGGGCCGGCTACGATCCGGCGACCTGGGATGAAGATCAGGAACGGGCGGCGCGGGCCGCTGTCGTCGAGGTGCCCGCCGGCAAGGTCGTCCTGGCGACTCGTCCGCATGTGGTCGCGGCGTCCGTCGAGGCGATGTTCAGCTACAGCCCGCGAGACGTTCTTCCGGCGATCGCCTGCCCGATCGTGGCAATGCGAGCCGCCGACGACGAATTCGGGACTCATGGCGCGGCGCTCGAACAGATCCAGGATCTCCTGGCGACTACCCATCGGCCACCAATTCGGGTCGCGCACTTCCCGACCGCCGGTCACAACCTCATGCGCTACAGGCCCGCGGAGGTGACCGCCGCAATCCTCGCGGCTGGCTTCCGGAACCCAGCAGCATCCTAGGGACGATCGCGGCCTCGGTCGGGCGAGCCGAGTACCATCCGGCCCATGTCCAGCCTCCCGCCCCACGTAAAGCAGATCGTCGATGAGATCGAAACCGAGATCGGCGAGGTGCCCGGCGCGTCCACCCGCTACAACTCCGTGACGGAGGCCATCGCCGCGGCCGCCATCGAAGGTGACGCGGTCCATCTGCCCGACGAGGCCGACGGCGGGGTTGAAGCGGCGGTGCGGCAGATCCTGGAGGAGATCGGCGAGGATCCGGACCGGCAAGGTCTGCTCGGGACCCCCGAGCGCGTCCACCGGATGTACACCGAACTGACCGCCGGCTATCACGTAAATCCCGACCGGCTCATCAATGGAGCCGTTTTCGACGTCGACTACAGCGAGATGGTCGTGGTCAAGGACATTCCCTTCTACTCGCTGTGCGAGCACCACCTCCTGCCGTTCTTCGGCACGGCCGGCGTGGCATACATCCCGCGCGGCCGAGTTGTAGGGCTGTCCAAGATCCCGCGCATCGTCGAGATGTACAGCCGTCGTCTCCAGGTCCAGGAGCGCTTGACCCAGCAGATCGCCGATTTCCTGATGGAGCGTCTGGATCCCAAGGGCGTTGGCGTCGTGATCGAAGCGACCCACCTGTGCGCGGTCATGCGCGGCGTGCGCAAGGCTGGGACGGTGATGACCACGTCGGCCGTGCTCGGTCTCTTCAGAGCGAACGACAAGACGCGTTCGGAATTCTTCGCCCACCTCGAGCGCAAAGCGCCCGGCGCGTGACCACGGCCGGCCGGCCCGGCCTCCGAGCGTTCGCCCGCCGCACTGCGGTTGCGGCCTCCAGCCTGGCACTCATGGCCTTCGGCGTGATCGCTGTCCTCTCGGGCCTTCTGGGCGCCACCCGCCAAGCGCCCCGGACGATCATCTCGCCGCCGCCCGTCCTGCCGTCGGTTCAGCCTTCGCGACTGCCAACTGCCGGGGAGCTGACGCTCGTCGGATGGCAAGGAGAGCGTCTTCTCGCACTGGGGGACATCTCCTCGATCGGAAGTCGTGCGGGGCGTCTGTGGTGGTTCGATTCGGCATCACATACCTGGTCCCCGGGTTTCGATCTCCTGCCGGGCTCCCGACTGGACAGCGCCGTCACCGACGGCTCGACGCTCGCCACGCTGGCCGCGATGCCCGATGGATCCCTGGGGCTCGCCATGGTCGGGACCTCCGGAGACGTACAGCGGATTCCCCTGCCAACGGCCGCGGGCTGGTATCGGACCTGGGCGGCCGGCGGATCGCTGGAACCGCTCGCGGGCGGTGGATATGTCCTGACGGGCGCGGCCGCGCTGGTCACGATTTCCACTGATGGCCGTGTCAAGGCAGAAAGCCTGCCGGCCGGATATGCGCTGGTGGGCGCAACGCGGGAGCCCGGCATGTTCATCGTCGAGAGAGTCGACGGGACCCGCACTTCGGTCTCGATCGCCATACCCGGGACGCCGCGCCAGCTGTGGCTGGTCTCTTCCGCGACCGGCACCCTGACGCCCATCGTCGACGACGCGATCGCGGTGGCGGGATCGACCATCGGCGTCGCCGCCGTGAGGCGGTCGGATGGCAGCTGGTGGACGCTCGGCCAGGACGAGAAGATCGTTCGCCGATCGCCACCGTCCGACGTTACTTCCGCTCTCGACCCTTCGGCGGCGGTGGTGATCGTCCAGACCCACGAGCGGGACCCCGCATGCAGCGCCGGCGGGGCGACCAGCGACGCCTGCCAGGTCTCGCTGCGGGACGCCATCACCGGGCAGGAGATCGTGGCGCTGCCTGGGCTCGCCCAATCGAGTTTCGAATGGGGACCACCGTCCACGTTCGCGTACCTGTCGCGGCCACGCGAGGCCGACCCCGCAACGGACGTGCTCGTGATCGTGCGGGGCGGCTCGCTCGAACGAATCGTGCTGCCCTGAATCGCGCCCGGGCTTCGTCGCGGCCGCGAGTCATGCAACTACAATCCCGGCCATGCCCGACCGACCGATCAAGGTCCTCATTGCCAAGCCTGGCCTGGACGGCCACGACCGTGGTGCGAAGGTGCTCGCCCGCGGCCTGCGGGACGAAGGCTTCGAGGTCGTCTATACCGGCCTCCGCCAGACCCCCGAGATGATCGCCACGGCCGCCTTGCAGGAAGACGTGGACGTGGTCGGCCTGTCCATCCTGTCCGGCGCGCACATGACGCTCCTGCCCAGGATCTGCCGGCTGCTCCAGGAAGAGCATCTGGACGACGTGCTCGTGACGGCCGGCGGCATCATCCCGGACGACGACGTTCCGGCACTGAAGGAGGCCGGCGTGGACGAGGTCTTCGGGCCGGGAACAACGATCCGCGAGGTCGCCGACTACCTGCGCGCGAACGTCCACCCGCGCGACTGACCCGAGCCGACATTGTCTGGCGCCGAGCTCGCAGTGGCAGCGCTGGGAGGTGATCGCCGCGCTCTTGCTCGCCTGCTGACGGCGGTCGAGAACCGGACGCCAGTCGCCGAGGCGGCACTGCGCGAGCTCTACCCGAAAGCCGGTCGGGCCCATCTCGTGGGAATTACCGGACCACCCGGTTCGGGCAAGTCGACCCTGGTCGCGGCCATCATCGGGCGCCTCCGTGAGGCGGGACGGTCCGTGGCTGTCCTCGCGGTCGATCCGTCGAGCCCCATCACCGGGGGCGCCCTGCTGGGCGACCGCGTCCGGATGCAGGCCTACGCAGGCGACCGCGACGTATTCATCCGTTCCATGGCCGCGCGAGGACACGCCGGCGGGCTGTCGTCGGCCACGGGTGCGGCCGCGGCGGTCCTCGACGCGGCGGGCTTCGATCTCATCCTGATCGAAACCGTGGGTACCGGCCAGAGTGAGGTCGAGGTCGCGGCGATGGCCGACACGACGGTCGTGCTCGAGGCGCCCGAGATGGGCGACGAGGTCCAGGCAATCAAGGCGGGGCTCCTCGAGGTGGCCGACATCGTGGTGGTGAACAAGGGCGACCGCCCCGGTGCCCAGCGGACCGCCGCACAGCTGCGGGCCATGCTGGTCGCCGCTCCAAAGGTCGGGCGCGGAGACGGGCGGCCACGCCCGAAGGCACCCGAGGTGCTGCTGACGACCGCGGCAACGGGCGAAGGCGTGCCCCAGCTGCTGGCCGCGCTCGAGCGTCATCGCGCCGCGGGGCAGGGCAGCGATGCCGCCGCGACCCGCCTTGCTCGGGCCGAAGCGCAGGTCTGGGCGATCGCGGCGGAGCGCCTGAGGTCGCGTCTCCACGACCCGACGCACCGCTCGGCGACCGCGTCCACCCTGCGTGCCGTCGCCGACCACGATCTGGATCCCTATGCCGCCGCGGATCGGCTCCTGGCAGACGTTGAGTAAAGACAGCGCCGGCGGCCCGAAGCCGCCGGCGCTGCCTCCCTGCGCGGGGCGAACTTACTTGGACACGGCGCTCAGTGCGTTCACCTGGCCGTGGCCGTAGAAGCTGTTATAGCCCGTGCCGCCGGTGCACACCTGCGGCGCCTTGTTGTCGAAAGCGGGGAACAGGTCGTAGCGCACTGGCGAGGTCATGCTTGCAGGGCACGGGATCGGATCCGCCGTCGATCCGATTGTCGCCGCGATCGCCCCTGACGACCAGCCTGGATGCTGGCTGCGGATGAGCGCGGCGACGCCTGCCACGTGTGGCGACGCCATGGAGGTGCCTTGGATGTAGCAATAGGTCGCTCCGCTCGGGTCGACCAAGGGGATCACGCACCCGACGGCCGCGGGCCAGGTCGAAAGGATCCGACCGCCCCCCGGATCGGAGGTGATCTGATAGCGCCGATCGCCGCCTGGCGCGGTGACGTCAGAGGTGCCGACTCCGTAGTTCGAGTAGTAACTCTTGTACCCGAGACTCCCGTTCGCATTCACGCCGACGACGCCGGGAACCTCGACCGGGACCACGGCACACGCGTTCGTGATGTCGCGCACGATCGGGGTGGTGTTGTCCGGGCTGGTCCTGTCCTGCGTCGAGTGCGCCAGGTCGTCGGACGCATTACCGGAGGCCGCAACGACGACCGTTCCATGCTGCTGGGCGTACTTGATCGCCCGCTGCTCCGCCGAGAAGATGGCCTTCTGCTCCGGGTCGTTCTTGCAGTTGAAGAGCCACGGGTCGGCGAAGTAGCTGTTGTTGGTCACGTCGATGTGATGCGAGCCGGCCCACATGAAGGCGCAGACGACGGCCTCGGGAAAGAAGAACCCACCCGCGTCGGTCCCAGCCTTGATCCCCGCGATCTTGACATTGGGGGCAACGCCGACGATGCCCAAGCCGTTGGCCGCGGCGGCGATCGTGCCGGCCGTGTGCGTCCCGTGGCCATTAAGGTCGTTGCCGGGCAGAAGCGGCGTCGGCGCCCCGCTGATGCAGTCCGCACTATTGGCCGCATCGTAGTTCGGAGCGAGGTCGGGATGGGTGAAGTCGAGGCCCGTATCGATGTCGCCGACCACCACGGTCGGGCTGCCGCCCGTGATCGCGTGGGCCTGGGGCGTGTGAATCTGGACCATGTCCCACTGCAGGCCCGACAGGGTGTCTGTGTCGGTTGCTGGGAGATTCACAGTCGGGCTGTTCGACGCTTCGCTCGAGATCTCGTCGCGTAGCTGAACGACCGCCTTTGCAGTCGCTGAGACCGCAGCGATGCGGCTGTCTTGCGCGAGCGTGGACTTGAAGGTCGCACTGCTTGATCGCACGACGGCGACTCCGATGGCGCCATAGCTTGCGACCAGCGTGCCGCCCGCCTGCTGGACCGAGGCCGCGGCGTCGGCTGGCACCGCCTGGGATTTGTAGAGGACGAGATACGTACTGGACGCCCCGTCCGCCAGGGCAATCGGCGCCGACAGCAACAGGCCTCCGAGCAGGCCTCCGGCGGCAAGCAGGGCAAGGGCGTGACGCACGGGCATGCGCATGCGGTGTCCTCCCAACGCTTCCCCGGCGGTGCCCTGTACTGTAGGTCTGGGCGCGCCCTGCAGGCATCACATCGCCATGACAAACGCCTGCCTTCGCGCGCATGGCGTTACCTCGCCCAGTACGCTTGCTCGAATGTCGATCGAACGCGTCTTTGTCGCCGGCGCGGGCTTGATGGGCCACGGAATCGCCCAGGTCCACGCCGCAGCCGGCAAGCACGTAACGCTCTACGAGCCCGAGCTCGAACGAGCCACCGCGGGCCGCGAGCGCGTTGCCGGGAACCTGGCCCGCGCTGTCGAAAAGGGCAGACTCAAGGCCGAGGAGCGCAAGTCGGCCCTGGCGCGGATCGAGCCGACCGACGACCTGACGTTGGTGGCAGCGGCAGACCTGGTGGTCGAAGCCGTCTTCGAGGACCTCGACGTCAAGCGGGGGCTCTGGCGCGACCTCGACGCTGCAGCGCCCGCGCGGTCGATCTTCGCCTCAAACACCAGTTCGATCTCGATAGATCGCCTGGCCGAGGCCGTTGGTCCGGAGCGGCGGTCGCACTTTGTCGGGATGCACTTTTTCAGTCCGGTTCCCGTCATGCCACTCGTCGAGTTGATCCGGGGCAGCGCGACGGACGACGCGACGGAGGAGGCGATCCGCGCGCTGGCCGGCGAGCTCGGCAAGCAGGTGATCGTCTCCCGGGACAGGCCGGGATTTCTCGTGAACCGGATCCTGATCCCGTTTCTCGGAGAGGCTATGCGAGCGTTCGAGGAGGGGACGGGCACTGCCGAGGACATCGACGCCGGAGCCCGGGTGGGGCTCAACCACCCGATGGGTCCTCTCGAGCTGGCCGACTTCATCGGGCTGGACGTATGCCTGGGAATCATGAAGGTGCTCCACGAAGGGCTGGGCCGAGAGCCGTTCGCGCCGCCGAAGGTCCTCGAGGATCTCGTGGCCGCGGGCCACCTCGGCCAGAAGACCGGTCGCGGCTTCTACACCTATCCGCGCGAGCGCTGAGCGTCCGCCTCCTCGGCGTCTGCCCGCGCAAGCAGCTCGCGCACGGTGCGTGTGACCGTTTCGATGTCGAACGGCTTCGCCAGAAGGCCGATTCCGTGCTCCGTGGCGAAATCGCTCAACTCGGAGTTCAGGACATCGCCGCTCATGAACACGAAGCGGCGCGCCAGGCTCGGTCGGATGGCAGCGATGGCATCGTGGACCTCCGTCCCGGACATGCCGGCCATTCGGTGATCGCACATCACGAGGTCGAACGTCTCGGTTCGGACACGATCCACCGCGTCGCGGCCACCACCGGTGACGACGGGGTCGAGCCCGGCGACCTGCAGGGCCTTGTGCAGGAAGGCGCGAATCGCCGGTTCGTCGTCGAGGACGAGGATTCGCGGCCGCCGAGAAGGGCTGGCGGCGTGCTCGCCGTCGCGCTCGTTGGGCTGTGTTCGTTCAACGAGGCCTCGGCCCGGCGTCCGGACCGGTTGCGGCGTCCCGACCAGGTGTTGAACGAAGCCGGCCTGGCTCGCCAGTGGGACGGCGGTCAGCGGCAGCTCGACGACGAAGGCCGCGCCACCGTCGGCCGGCGTTTCGAACCACAGGCGGCCCTGATGTCCCGCGACGATCCCGAACGACACCGACAGGCCGAGGCCGGTGCCCGTGCCGGGTTCCTTGGTACTGAAGAACGGCACGAAGAGGCGCGACCGCAGAGCCGCTGGGACTCCCGGGCCGCTGTCGCGGATCTCCAGTCGAACCATGTCCCGGCCGTCGTCGGCCTCGAACCGCGAGGCCGTAATGTCCATCCTGCCCGGTGCTCCCGTGGCGGTGACCGCCTGGATGGCATTGAGCGTCAGGTTCAGGAGGACCTGTTGCATCTGGGCCCGATCGACCTCGACGGGCGGGAGCTCGCCTGGGATCGACAGGCTGACCTCGATCTGGCCCGCAGCGATTGCGTACGACTGGAGGCTCAGCACGCTCTCGACGAGCGGTCGGATGGGAGTGGGATGGCGCTCCGGCGGGCGTTGGCGTGCGAAATCGAGCAGGTTCTGGACGATGCCTCGCGTTCGCTCGGCTTCCTGCGCAAGAAGGTGGGCATCCTTGCGCATGTCTTCGGGGAGTCGTTTGTCGCGGCTGATCCATTGCGAGTAGCCGATTACCGCCGCCAGCGGGTTGTTCAGCTCGTGCGCAACGCCCGACACGAGCTGACCCATCGCCTCCATCTTTTGGGCCTGGAGCAGCTCCGCCTGGAGCCGCTCGACGGTCGTGAGGTCACGAACGAGCACGAGACCGCGAGGTTCACCCGCGATCGCGACTCGCGTGATCGTGACCTCGGCCGGGAAGGTTGTTCCGTCGGGTCGAACGCCGGTCGCCCGGAAGCGTGTATGACGGCCCCGACGTGCCGCGTTGCTGCGACGCGGTCCCGCGTTTGGACCGGGCATGCTCAGCTCGTCCGCACGGCGGCGAAGCAGCTCCTCGCGGGTCGTGCGGAACTGGGCGAGAGCGGCGCCGTTCGCGTCCAGGATCTGCCGTCGGCGGCCGATCAGCAGTAGCGGCTCCGGAGACTCCTCGAACAGCGTCCGGTAGCGTTCCTCGGAGGCGACCAGGCGCTCCCGCAAACGGAAGTTCGCCAGAGAGATGCTGGCGATGCGGGCGATCGCATCGAGAGCCCGCGGGTCCACGCCCAGCCGTTCGATCGGGCGGTCGAACGACACGAGTAGCACGCCCGCCAGCTGGTCACCGGTCCGCAGCGGCAGGGCCGCATACGCGACCAGGCCTGTCGGGGCCTCCGCGCTGCCGTCTGCTCGGTCGCCCCCGGCCGGCGCGCTCTCGGCTGCTCCCGACTTGTCGCCGCCTCGCTTGGGTTTGCGCGCGGGGACGGCTTCGGATGCCGGCTCGAAGTCATCGTGATAGGCGCGCAGGAAGGAATTGCCGCCCTTCCGAAAGTGAATGACTGGATCGAACTGGCCTGCCGGTCCGTCGGCCCGCCAGCCAGGGAACGGCTCGAACGACCCGATCGATGCGACCATCGGGAGGCGGTCGCTCGTACTCAGGAGGGCGTATCCACCGCCACGAGCGCCGAGCGCAGCGACGACCTGCTCGAGCGTCTGCCGTGCGAGCCCGTCGAGATCGCTGGCCGTTTCGCCGGCCGAGGTGAGCGACTGCAGCGCGGCGAGCTGGTCGCTCAGGCTTCGCTCGTCGCTTACGGCGCGCGTCAGCTCGTCGAGGAGTCGCGCATTCTCGAGGGCATTGGAGATGTGGGCTGCGGCCTGGATCAGGACGCCGTCGGTAATCGCCGCCCGGATATCCGCTGGCCACGCCAGCCCGATGAAACCGGCAAGCTCGCCATGGACGCGGAGTCCGACGAGCCGGATCCGCTCGATGCCGCGTTTGCGCAATGCCTCCGCGACGACTGGTCGAAGGGGCGCGCGGGCGAGGTCGGTCGAGACAACGGTGCCAACGGGCTGGAGCGCCTTGAGGACCGGCGAATCGGGAATCGCGAGGCTTCGAACCAGCTCGGAGAATTCGGGCGTGAGGCCGTGTCCGGCCTCGATGACATAACCCCCCGGGGTCGCGGTCAGGATGATGCCCATCCGTGCCTCGGTCGCCCGACACACACGCTCGACGGCGTCCTGCGCGATCATGCCTCGCGTCCGCGAGCCTCCGCTCACGACACCGAGCATGCTCAGCCCGGTGAGTTCTTCCTCGAGCCGGGCCGCCGCCGTGACATCCCGCAGGATCGCGATGATCTGGCGTGCGTCTGCGTTGGATCTCGTGCCTCGGCGTCGGTGACCGTCAGGTCCCTCGACGATCGTTGCCGAGGCATCCAGCACCATCGTGTGCTCGCGGTGCGATCCAGCCAGCGGCCTGACCGAAAGACGGCCGCGCCACTGGCGACGCTCGTACAGCTCCGCCCGCACGGCGCGCGCGTCAACGGGCGTGCCCGGCCCGATCGCCTCCCAGTCGACCAGCTCGCCGAGTGGGCGGTCGACCGCCTCACCCGCGGGCAGGCCGAGCAGCCTTTCCGCAGCCACATTCAACGCGACGATCCGGGTTTCGTCGTCCAAGACCACGACGGCATCGTCGACGGCCGCCAGGAGCGAATCCATCACGGAAGGCGGACGGACGACCGAAGACGGAAGCATTCCCCGGGCTCTGTGGGCGGTCATGTCCGCGGCACCGGCATCGGACGGCTCAGGCCGTCGACGGACGGAAGCACGACGGTATCCTACCCTCGCCGATCCGATCCGCACCCTCGGCGGTCTTGATCGCCGCGTTGCCGCGTCGGACTCGAGCCGATACGTGCATTGCCCCCACCCGGGCATTGCCGCGCGCCGCCCACTGCCGCGCGACGCGCGCAGCCCCGACCCGGGCATTGCCGCGCTCCGCCCCTTGCCCCGACCCGGCCATTGCCGCGCGCCGCCAGCCCCGATCCGCGCGGACTTGCTGGGACAGTCGAACTTGCGCGAGGCGCATCCTGCCAATTGTTCGGCGCAGCGAACCTTAAGTGCATTGACCCCGCGGTCGAGTAGGCGGAGGGCCGTCGGTCCGTCCCGAGCCGTGCTCGCCGCGGTGCAGAGGGACGGCGAGGGCAGGGCGTCGGACACGTTGGACGCTCTTGCCAGCATCCTTAAGGCCATCCAGCGCATCATTTGGCATGAAGCTCAGCGCCCAAATCGGCTGGGAGGGACGGGTCAGCCAGCTGGAAATGCTGCGTCCGTCGGACGGGAACTTGCTGCGGAGCACGGCTCCGTGATCATGGAGCCGGCGGTGGTTTGAGCGGTCGTTGGCGAGGATCACCCAGGCGCCAACATGGCGAGCGCTGTAGCCACGGTCTGAGGCAATCCTGGGAGCCAGCCGCACCCGCCGGTCCATCGTCCCCATCAGCTCCTGAACATCGACGATTTCAGTCTTGAGCTCGATCACCAGGATCGTTGCCGCTTCCGGGTGCCAGCCGAGGACGTCGATGACTCCCCGTTCGCCAAAATACGAGAACGAGACTTCTGGATCGAATGTCCACCCCGGCAAAGCTCCCAACAAGCGTGCAAACCCCTCATGCATTGCTGAATGGCGCGAATTGACGAGGCGGCATGTCGCCGCCGTGCCATCGGACGACCGGGTCGAACAGGGCGTCAAGTGCTGCGGCGATTGCTCGGACTGTCCCCACGTCAACCTTCGCGATCATTCCGCTCTCCACGCGGCCCACCAGCTGTCGCGACACTTGCGCCTTGACAGCGACCTGGCCCTGAGATCGCTTCTGAGCCAGGCGAATCGCCCGAAGAGCCCTGCCGACGGCGGCATCGTTCACGAACGGATACTGCCCCGACGTCCTTATCGGTAAGTTGCGACTCGAGGCGCCTCAAATACCCCGGTGTAGACTCGGACGATGGACCAGAGAGCCGGCGCGAACGGGCACGTGTATCTCGTCAGCGCGGCTCGGACGCCGATCGGCAAGTTCGCTGGGGCACTCTCCACGACGCCCGCGACGACCCTCGGCGGCGTGGCAATCCAGGCCGCGGTCGAGCGCGCCGGTCTGCCCGAGGGGACGCCCATCGACGATGTCCTGATGGGCCAGGTCCTTCAGGCCGGAGTCGGTCAGGCGCCGGCGCGACAGGCAGCGCTCAAGGCCGGCCTGCCCGCCACGACGAGCGCAACCACCATCAACCGCGTCTGTGGATCCGGGTTGAAAGCGATCATGCTGGCAGCGGCGGAAATCAAGGCCGGTGACGCCGAGGTGGCGGTGGCGGGCGGCATGGAGAACATGAACATCGCCCCGTACCTCCTGCCCAACGCCCGGTTCGGCTATCGCCTCGGCGACGGCGAGATCGTTGACTCGACCGTCCACGACGGCCTGTGGTGCGCGATCGAGGATTGCCACATGGGCACCCACGCGGAACGCGTGGCTATCAAGGACCACGTCAGCCGCGCGGACCAGGACGCCTTCGCGGTGGAGAGTCACCAGAAGGCGATCCGCGCCATCGACGAAGGCCGCTTCGAGGCCGAAATCGTGCCGGTTGTGGTGCGCGACGCGAAGGGCCGGGAGACCCTCGTCGACACCGATGAGGGGCCCCGCCGCGACACGACGATCGAAGCCCTGGCCAAGCTCAGGCCTGCCTTCCCGCTGCCAAGCGTCCAGTCGGGTGATCGCGGCGACGCGACAGAAGGAACTGTCACGGCCGGCAACGCTCCTGGCATCACCGATGGCGCGGCGGCGACCGTCGTCGCCAGCGAGCGGGCCGTGGAGCGATTTGGGCTCAGGCCGCTGGCCCGGATCGTTGGCTATGCGCAGGCCGAGGTCGAGCCGAAGTGGCTGTTCCTGGCGCCGGTCACCGGCGTCCGTCAGCTGCTCGACCGCGTGGAATTGCCAATCGAAGCGTTCGACCTGGTGGAGATCAACGAGGCTTTCGCTGCCCAGACCCTGGCCGATGGCCGGGAGCTCGGCTTCGACTGGTCGAAGGTCAACGTCAACGGCGGCGCCATTGCGCTCGGCCACCCGATCGGGGCGTCGGGAGCCAGGGTCGTCACGACGCTCCTTCACGAGCTTGAGCGCCGCGAAGGCCGCTACGGGCTGGCCACTCTGTGCCTCGGTGGCGGCGGATCGGTGGCAATGGCGTTCGAACGCGTCGCCTGAATCGCGCCAGATGACCGAAACCGTCGCGCCGCAGACCGACACGCCCACGCAGGACGTCCCGACCTTCGACCTCTACATCGCGGGCGAATGGGTGCCTTCCGAGTCCGGGCGTACCTTCGAGAGTCGCAATCCTGCGGACCGCCGCGACCTGATCGGCCACTTCCAGAGCGGCACGCCGGCCGACGTCGCGCGCGCCGTCAGAGCCGCTGAGACAGCGGGCGGGCTCTGGCGTCGAACCCCGGCACCCAAGCGCGGCGAGATCCTGTATCGCTTCGGCCAGCTCCTGGCGGACCACAAGGAGCGCCTCGCTCGTGCCATGACGCGAGAAATGGGGAAGGTCGTCGAGGAAGCGCGCGGCGATGTGCAGGAAGGCATTGACATCGCGTTCCTGATGGCCGGCGAGGGCCGCCGCATGTTCGGCGACACGGTCCCCAGCGAATTGCCCGACAAGTGGGCGATGAGCATTCGCCAGCCGCTCGGCGTCGCCGGGATCATCACGCCCTGGAACTTCCCGATCGCGATTCCCTGCTGGAAGATGATGCCCGCCCTCGTGGCCGGGAACACTGTGGTGTTCAAGCCCGCGAGCGACACGCCGCACTGCGCCACGCTCCTCGTCGAGCTGATGGCCCAGGCCGGCTTTCCGGCCGGCACCGTGAACCTCGTGACCGGTTCGGGTGCTGAGGTTGGTGACGCCATCGTGGACAACCCCGATGTCCAGGTCATCTCGTTCACGGGGCACTCCTCGACGGGCAAACGCATCGCCGAGCGAGCCGGTCGCCGCCTCAAGCGTGTCAGCCTTGAGCTCGGCGGCAAGAACGGCATCGTGGTCCTGCGAGATGCCGACCTGGACCTGGCCACGGACGGGATCGTGTGGTCCGCGTTCGGCACGACCGGGCAGCGCTGCACCGCGTGCAGTCGAGTGATCGTCGAGCGGACTGTTCTCGAACCGCTCCTCCAACGCCTCGAAGCCCGCACGAGCCGCCTGCGCCTGGGCGATGGGCTGGAGCCCACGACCGACGTCGGGCCGCTCATCAACGACGCCGCGGTCGACAAAGTCGAGTCGTACATCGAGGTCGGCCGAAGGGAGAGCGAGCTCGTTCGCGGTGGCCATCGGGCGACCGGCGCCGGACTCGAGCACGGCCATTTCTTCGAGCCGTCGATCTTCAGCCGCGTCAAGCCAATGGACCAGATCGCCCAGGAAGAGATCTTCGGGCCGGTGCTTTCGGTCATCCCCGTCCCGGACTACCAGGCTGCGGTCACGGCGCTCAACCAGACGCGCTACGGCCTGAGCTCGTCGATCTTCACTCGCGATGTGAACATCGCCTTTCGAGCGATGCGGGACTTCGAGACGGGAATCGTGTACGTGAACGCGGGGACCATCGGCGCCGAGACGCACCTGCCCTTCGGTGGGACCAAGGAAACGGGCAACGGCCATCGCGAGGCCGGCCACGCCGCGCTCGATACGTACACCGAATGGAAGTCGATCTACATCGATTTCAGCGGCCGACTCCAGCGCGCCCAGATCGACAACCAGGAAATCTAGACTCGGCCGTGGCCAAGCGCAGCGCGGGTCTGATGGTGTATCGCATCCGCGACGGGGGCCTGGAGCTGCTGCTGGCACACCCGGGCGGACCGTACTGGGAAGGCAAGGACCTCGGAGCGTGGAGCCTGCCCAAGGGCGAGGTCGAGCCTGACGAAGAGCCGTTCGACGTGGCGCGTCGGGAGTTCGCCGAAGAGACGGGGCAGGCGCCGCCGTCGGGCGCGCCCATCGAGCTCGGCGAGGTCCAGCAGGCGTCCGGCAAGACGGTGACCGGTTGGGCGATCGAAGGCGACCTCGACCCGGCCCTCGCGATCAGCAACAGCTTCGTCATGGAATGGCCGCCACGCTCTGGACGACAGGGGGAATTCCCCGAGGTCGATCGGGTCGAATGGTTTTCGCCCGACGAAGCCCGGCGCAAGCTCAACCCCGCTCAGGCTGAGTTCGTAGACCGCCTTGTCGCCAGGCTGGCGGCGCCGCTGGCGCCGCCAGTTGGCTCGGACGGGGCCGGGCGTCCCATCGAAACCAGCCGGTAGCCCGGCCGCGTAGACTTCCTTGCGGGCCACGCGGACGCGGGCCCGGAGGAGTGGGGAAATGGTGATGGTGGCAGCACCCGGCCGCGCCCGAAGCACGGCGCCCTGGACCGTTCGCGTCGCGATGTGGAGTGCTCGCCATCGCTGGCCCGTCATCGCCGGATGGTTCGTTTGCACGCTCGGGTTGTTCGTGGCCAGCATGCTGATGGGCGGGACGAAGGCGCAGAACGCGGTCTCGAACGACCAGAGCGCCAAGTACGAGGCCGCTCACGCCTACGACGTGTTCAACGCGGGGGGCACCAAGGATCCTTCCTCCGTCCTGTACCTGATCGTCTCGAGCCGCTCCTCGACCGTGGACGACCCGCAATACGCCGCGGCCGTGGCGAAGATCGTAAGCCAGCTGGGCACCGCCAAGGGAACGGTCAGCGGCCAGCAGGTCGCGACGTTTGGCGATCTCAAGAACCCGCTCACGCTCCCGCCCGGGTCGAATGTCATCTCGCCCGACCGGACAACGCTCCGTGTGGTCGGGGAGATCAAGGGCGATGGCCCCGAGGTTGAGAGCAAGCTCGTACCGATCCCCGGCCTGGTGGCGCAGATGCGCGTGGAGAATCCAGGGTTCCAGATCTACGCGCTGAACAACACGCTCGCCAACAACGAGATCAGCACGGTGATCAACAACGATCTGGACGGTTCGCTGCGGCTGACCATCCCGCTGACGTTCCTCATCCTGCTGGTCGCGTTCGGGGCGGTGGTTGCGGCGGCTGTGCCTTTGATCCTCGCGATCAGCTCGCTCCTGGCAGCGTTCGGGTTCCTGGGCATCTACAGCCAGACGGTCGGACCGGTCAGCCCGTATGCCACGCAGCTCGTGGTCCTGATCGGCCTGGCCGTGGCGGTCGATTACTCGCTGTTCATGGTGACCAGATTCCGCACGGAGCGCCACCGGCGCGGCTACGACTCGCACCGTTTCTACGGGCGGCGCGTGTACCTCCGTCGTCTGGCACTGACCGCTTTAACCGTCGCGGTAACCGTGGTCGGCAATATGCTTGGCGGCCCAGCGGCCCTGGCGGCAGGGGCCCTGGTCGCCGCCATCGTCGCGTGGTCGCTGTGGCGGTTGATCGAGCGCGGGGACGCCGGCGAAAAGCTGCGGGCCATCGAAATCGCGAGCGGAACGGCGGGCCGAGCCGTGTTCTTCAGCGGGCTGGCGGTCATGATCTCGATCGCCGGCCTGCTCTTCCTCGACGACCCGTTCTTCCGATCGATGGCGATCGGCACCATCGCCGTCGTCCTCATCTCTGTCATCGGCAGCCTGACGTTCCTTCCGGCGATCCTATCGATCCTGGGGAACGGCGTGAACGCGGGACAGGCGGCGGTCCCGTTCCAGGCGCTGGGCCTCACGCCGCTCGTGCGCCTCCTCGACCGCAATCGCGACGAAGGGAGCGGGCTATGGAGCGCGCTGACGAGACGCGTCATGAGGCGGCCGCTGGTATACGCCGCCGCGGTCATCGTCCTGCTGCTTGCCCTGGCTGTCCCGTTCACCCGACTCCACGTCGGGACGACGGACCTCACGTCGTTCCCTGACACCATCGATTCCGTCAAGGCGATCAACCTCATGAACGCCAAGTGGCCGCAGGGCTCCACGTTGCCTCTCGTCGCGATCGTCACCCGCGCGGACGAGGCGGCGACGCAGACGGCCATCAAGACCTTCTCCGACAGGGTCCTCGCGATTCCGGGTGTCAGCGGTCCCGTCCAGACCGACATGTCGCGCGACGGCAAGGTCGCGGCCCTCAACTACACGCTGGCGGGCACGCTCAACGACGAGGCGAACTGGAACATCGTCCGAGAGGTGCGCTCGAGCGCCGTGCCTTCGGTCTTTCCGCAATCGAGCGGGATCCAGGCGTTCATCACCGGCGATCCCGCCTTCGCCCTCGACCAGACCGACTTCTACAGCCAAAACCTGCCGCGCATCTTCGTCTTTGTGCTCGGGCTGAGCTTCATCCTGCTGCTGGTCGCCTTCCGCTCGATCGTCATACCGATCAAGGCAATCCTGCTC